>Ga0209580_10000598_pt1 | contig 18744 bp, 15 predicted proteins | sample Coa_R1_5_FD_187153 | JGI IMG/M metagenome (GOLD analysis project Ga0209580, IMG submission 187153) | Surface soil microbial communities from Centralia Pennsylvania, which are recovering from an underground coalmine fire - Coalmine... | ecosystem: Environmental > Terrestrial > Soil >... | reverse complement strand
TGCACGACTTCCTGTTCCGTTCAAATCTGAAACGAAAGAAGACCTAAACCCTTTCCGTATTGCAATGCGACAGTTTAATACCGCGGCCGAGAAGCTTAACCTGGAACCCGGGCTGCAAGAAGTGCTGCGCCGTCCGCGGCGGGCGCTGACGCTTGCATTGCCAGTAAAGATGGACGACGGCACTATCCGAGTCTTCGAAGGATTCCGCGTACAGCACAACTCCGCTCGTGGCCCGTGCAAGGGCGGCATTCGCTATCATCCCGGAGTAACGTTTGATGAAGTCAAAGCGCTGGCGTCCTGGATGACCTGGAAGTGCGCCACCGTCAACATCCCCTTTGGCGGCGCCAAGGGTGGAATCGTTTGTGATCCGCATCATCTCTCACGCAACGAACTGGAACGCCTGACCCGCCGTTATGCTTACGAAATCATGCCAATCATCGGCCCGGACAAAGATATTCCCGCGCCCGATGTTTACACCGATTCGCAAACTATGGCGTGGATCATGGACACCTACAGCATGGCTCACGGCAGCAACGCGCCTGGCGTTGTCACCGGCAAGCCCACATTCCTCGGCGGATCGTTTGGCCGCAACGAAGCCACAGCGCGCGGCTGCATGTTCTGCATACGGGCCGCGTGTGAAGTGCTCGGGATTTCGCTCGATCATGCGACGGTCGCCATCCAGGGCTTCGGGAATGCGGGCGCCATCGCTGCCCGGCTCCTGTCGCTGCAGGGCGCGACCATCGTGGCGGTCAGCGACTCGCAAGGCGGAATTTACAATCGCGCGGGACTCAACATCACCGAACTGCTCGCGCATAAACAAAAAACCGGCAGCGTTGTGGGATTCCCCAGCGCCAAGGCGATTCCGAGCGAGGCAGTGCTAGGGTTGGAGTGCGACATCCTGGTTCCCGCCGCGCTCGAAAACCAGATTACACTCGAGAACGTGGACATGGTGAAAGCGCGCATCGTGGCGGAGGCGGCCAATGGACCGACCACTCCCGATGCCGACATCGTGATGTTTAAGAAAGGAATTATGGTCATTCCCGATGTGCTGGCGAATGCCGGCGGCGTGACCGTTTCCTACTTCGAGTGGGTGCAAGACCTGCAAGAGCTGTTCTGGGACGAAGACGATGTCAACCGACGACTGGAGCGCGTGATGGTGAAGGCGTTCTCCGACGTGCTTGCAACCGCGAAGAAACATAACGTAGCAATGCGCACCGGCGCTTATATTCTGGCGATCGATCGGGTTGCGAAAGCCATGATCACTCGCGGCATTTGGCCGTAGGCATAGAGCAGCAGAACAAGCGAAAGGCCGCCTGCAGGATGGGCGGCCTTTTTGTTGTGTGCAGACTTTCTGTGCAACGAGAGTTAGCTGACCTCAGTCCAGGTCGAAGTCGCGGATTGGCTTTCCCGTGTCCGGCGATTCCTTGGCTTTGCGTATAGCTTCCTGGAATTTTTTCTCCAGCAGATCGGAGGCGTGCTTTTGCGCTTCGACAGATTGCCGAAAGATAGAGTCGCGGCGGCTGTCCTGCTCCTTCATAGCACGCGCCGCGTCGTCGAGATCATTGAACATCTTCGGTTTGACCGGGGCCACGTGCGAGATCACCGCCTCGGTTTCCGCATCCACTTTCAGCACGGCTCCGCAGCAGGGACAGGTCACATCGAAGTTGTGCTTCTTGGCCATCCCGTGAATGATAGCGCAAATCGCGCAGTCACAAGGAAACCGATGAAAACCGCAGGGGGCTATGGAGGCGCGGGTGAGAATCGAACTCACGTATAAAGGTTTTGCAGACCTCTCCCTTACCACTTGGGTACCGCGCCCTGCCGAATATTAAGTTAGCGTTCTGCGCAAGAAAAGTCCACCGGGGGCGGCAGGACAGACCGAGAAATTGGAGCGGGAGACGGGATTTGAACCCGCGACTTCGACCTTGGCAAGGTCGCACTCTACCACTGAGTTACTCCCGCTCGCGATGACCAATTATAAACTACCGAGTACACAAGGATTGAAGGGTTGCACCACCGGACCCTAGCGCGATTTTCGAATTGGCGAATTTGGAAACTGACGAATTAATCCCGCTACCAATTTCTCCCAGGTAAATTCCACAATTGGAAAATGCTGCAATTCGGCAATTGTTCTCAGTGTCCTGTGTGCCACTGCGGGTCTTTTTCCGCTTCGACGATCTCGCCATCGCGCATGTGAATGATGCGGTCGCCGTAAGCAGCAGCTTCGGGATTGTGCGTGATCATGAGAACCGTCTGGCCCAGTTCCTGATTTGAATGCCGGAGCATGTTCAACACAACTTCTGAGTTCTTGGAATCCAGGTTCCCGGTTGGCTCGTCGGCAAGCACAATCGCGGGGCGATTGATCAGCGCGCGGGCCAGCGCGACGCGTTGCTGCTCACCTCCCGACAGCTCCGACGGACGGTGTTGCAAGCGATTGGTCATTCCCAAAAGTCCCACAATTTTGTCGAAGTATGCTGGGTCGCGGGCGCCATTTTTGCCAGCAATATCGATAGCTACCTCAATGTTTGAACGAGCATCGAGCGTAGGCAGCAAATTGAATTTCTGAAACACAAAGCCGATCTTCGATTTGCGCATGCGGGTGCGGGCGGCGTCGGACAGGCCACTGAAATCAACGGCATCAATGACCACTTTGCCGGAGTCGGCGCGGGTAAGCCCGCCGAGCAAATAGAAAAGCGTCGATTTACCGCTGCCCGACGGGCCTACCACGCTGACGAACTCACCCTTTTCTACATGGAAGGAAACTCCACGGAGGGCCGGGACCCCAATTTTGCCGATATGGTAAGTCTTGTGAAGGTCAATCGCTTCGATGATAGGCGGCATTGAAGTATTGATCTTACAACAACGCCTGAGTTGACTTGAGGATGACCGAATTTGAGGATTGTCGAATTTGAGGATTGACGAATTGACCTTGGCCTTTGAACGCGTGTCAATTCATCAATCCCGTTCGTCCCTGTTAGACCGGTATCTGCGGGGCAGCGACTTCGGCTCCAGAGCCGGCCGACATCAGGCAGAGGCAATGTTGGAAATGACGGTAGAAGGGGCAGGCGGGGCTTGCACACGAGCTTGATGGCGCTTGGGCCCTCGCTTGCGGATCAGCAAGACGCGGACGCGCTCCAACAGGTCGGCAGGAAGGTCCATGCCTTTGGCAAGGAACACATCGGCATTGGTCTCCTGTTCGTAAATTTTTACTTTGCCGGAAAGCAGAATCGCCGGAGTTTCGGGCGAGATATGCTTGATGCCGCGGATCAGCTTGGAGCCGTCCACGCCGGGCATGACCAGGTCGGTGAGAACCAGATCGACGCCGCCCTGGGCAAAGCGTTCGAGCGCCTGCTGCGGATCGCTGTAAGCCAGCACCCGGTAACCTCGGGTTTCCAGCAGGACCTTTCGAATGGAGAGAGATTGTTCATTGTCGTCGACGCAGAGGATCGTTCGTTTTGGTTTCATATGCCTTTCATAAACCGCGCACGAAAACGACGCGCGCTAAAACTTCAAATTTTCCTGGTGAAGGTGGCCAGAAGTGAATGAATCCTATCGAGAGCGGTCGTGCGTGTAAAGTGACGCGAAAGCCAATGCGAGATTTTTAGGTTGACAAGTGGCGTCGCATCTCCGGAAGCGCGTCTTTAGCGGTCATTTGCATGCGTGCGATTAGAAAGAAATTTCTCCGCGCAAAACTTCAACAACATTTCCACCGACGCGTACATTAACCACTGAGTCATTGCGTTGCGAGGCACGAACAAAAATTCGGCTGGGCCGCTTCATCTCGACACCCTGCTCGATCAAGATACGCTCATCACTTGGGGCAACGCCGTGCCGCACCATCCATGCCGCGGCACAACCAGAAGCCGAGCCAGTAGCGGGGTCTTCGCCGTTGTAAAACAGCATGCGGGCGTGCAATCGCGCCGCGGGATCGACGGTCTGGCGGGTGACGCAGAAAAAGAATTTGCCGCCGGATGGGCTCAGATACTCCAAAGATCGCTGCTGGTTGATCGCCAGCCTGCTCATCGCTTCCAGGCCGCGCAAAGGCAGAATGGTGAAAGGCACACCGGTTGAGACCGTCTGGATGGGAAGTTCGGGATCGATGTCCTCGAGGGGAACGCCGGTTATTTCGGCGATCTTGCGACGATCGTGAACCTCGCCGAACCCCGGGTCTGCCTGCGTCATCTCACCAAAGAGAGGCTGTCCGGGAGAATTCTCAAAGCGGACGGGAATCGTGCCTGAGTTCAGGTCGAGCTTGATCTCACTGACGCCGCTTCCGTCGCGCAAGGCGAATGCGGTGCCCAGAGTCGGATGGCCAGCAAATGGCAACTCCTCCTGGACAGTGAAGATGCGCACGCGAATACCGCGCTCACGCTCGATTGCGGGATCCCGCGGAAAAACAAATGTGGTTTCGGACAAATTCATTTCGCGGGCGATGGCTTGCATTTCGCCATCGCTCAAGCCGGTTGCGTCCGGGTACACGGCCAGAGGATTGCCCTCGAGAGGATGGGCGCTAAAGACGTCAAGTTGGATGAACGAGAGGCGTCGTCTGGAACGTACGTGCGTCATAGAACTAGGATTCACGAGCACCGTGCTGAGCCACAAAATTTTCTATGCCTAGGAACTGGCCCGGTTCATGGGACCTGCCTTACGGATTCGCTAACCCACGTTGACGCTGTGTTTCGGCGTGCGTATCCTATTGCAATGCGAAACCCAATGCCGAGCTGCTGTTGTTGTACGCGCGCGCCGGTGTGTGGGTAGCCCGAGGATTCAGGACCCACCCGGCGCAACGCGGGTGGGTTTTTCTTTTTCTCACCCGAGAAGCTGCCCTAAGCGCAAGGTTCGTTCGATCAGAGTTGAGCCGCAGAGATTTCGATTTTCAAGAGGAGGCCAGACATGAGTACTGCAACGTTAACTCCAGCCACATCTGCGATTCCGCGCATCAATGACACTGCACCCGATTTCACTGCGGAAACGACACAGGGGACCATTCGTTTCCACGAGTGGATTGGAAATGGTTGGGCGATTTTGTTTTCCCATCCCAAAGATTTCACGCCCGTTTGCACTACGGAACTTGGCGCCATGGCAAGGTTGCAGCCTGAATTTGCTAAGCGGAACACGAAGATCCTGGCGCTGAGCGTTGATCCGGTGAGCGATCACCTGAAGTGGCAGGCCGATATTGAAGAGACACAGGGAGCAAAGGTCAACTATCCAATGGTTGGCGATCCCGAACTGAAGGTCGCGAAGCTTTACGGGATGCTGCCGGCCAGTGCCGGAGATAGCTCGCAAGGCCGCACTCCGAACGATAACGCCACGGTGCGGACGGTTTTCGTGGTTGGGCCGGACAAGAAGATCAAGATGCAGCTCAGCTATCCCATGAGCACGGGCCGCGACTTCAACGAGATTCTGCGTGTGATTGATTCACTGCAGCTGACCGCAAAACACGCGGTGTCGACGCCGGCGAACTGGAAGCAGGGTGACGACGTGATCATCAGCGGCGCGGTTTCGAACGAGCAGGCGAAGGAAAAATATCCAGAAGGATGGAAGTCGCCGAAACCGTATTTGCGGATTGTGAAGCAGCCGAAATAGGGAGCCCCGTCCTTTGCGGTTCCTACTTCTCCCAATACCGGGAGAAGTGGACGTCGGGGCGGAGCTTGGGCCAGTGGCTGCGGAATTTACGGCGAGGGAATCGGCCAGCCCACTTTGTAGATTAGCTCGGTGGTCTTGCCACTGGACATCGTTGCCTCATGACAAACACCTACAGAGGGAAGCACCACGTCGTAGCTTCCGGGAGGGAGTTCTGTTTCCAATTCGCCGATCGATGTTGTCTCGCCAATTTGGATCCCGCGAGGATTGTCCCTGTCTACAGAGTTTATCGGATCGGAGTTGCGGCGGGTGAGCACTCTTAGCCCTTGAAAGATAGCTCCGCTTTGATCCAAAACTTTCAGCTTTAGCTTTCCGGTCCCTTGCGAATCGTGCGAAATAGCTTCCGCCTTCTTAAGGGTGGCCCTTGCCGTGATCGATTTCTGTCTCACCTCCGGGAGAGAAACCTCTTCGCACTCTGGGTGATATCCCGAGGCCATCACACTAACGTGATACCAAGGAACTATTCCGAAACCTTTGCCGACAGGAACCTTGATTGTGTACAGGCCATTGGCATCGGTATAGGTTAACAGTACCTTGCGGTCCTCTTTTTCTTCAAATCTCCCTTCACTCTCGGCGTCTCGACACCCCTGCTTTGAGCAAACGATATCCTGCTCCCAATGAGTTCGCTGAAAAAGGACCAATGCCCCCGACACAGGAGCCCCAGACCGATCCACAACCGACCCTTTGATAGAAACCTTTTCTCGGGCGCTTGCTGCTGGGTGAAAGATCATGAAAAACGTGAGACAGAAGAGTAACGCGCGTTGAGGTGAGTTAATCACTGCTGGAGTATAGCGCGGTGCTGCTCGCGGGGTACCCACTTCCCCTCGGTTTTGGGAGAAGTGGGAATGGAGAAACTTCACCGTTTCTTCGGCAGGATTTCTCCGATCCTTCTTATTTGCGCGCCCACGCCACGCAGCTTCTCTTCGATGTGTTCGTAGCCGCGATCGATGTGGTACACGCGGTCGATGATGGTCTCGCCTTCTGCGACGAGTGCGGCGAGAACCAGCGAGGCCGACGCACGGAGATCGGAAGCCAGAACGGCGGCGCCGCTCAGCGGAGTCTTCCCGCGCACCACGGCACGACTGCCTTCGATTTTGATGTTTGCGCCCATCCGCACCATTTCCTGCGCGTGCATGAAGCGGTTTTCGAAAATATTTTCGGTGATGATCGAGGTGCCGTCGGCCTGAGTGGCCAACGCCATATACTGCGCCTGCAAGTCGGTGGGAAAGCCGGGATATTCTTCGGTGATCATATCGGCGGCCTTCAGATTCCCATTTCCCTCCACACGCACTGCATCTGAGGTGTGTTTGGTCTTCACGCCAACTTCTTGCAGCTTCTGCAGGAGAGCTCCGAGGTGATCAGGCTCGCATCCGCAAACGTTCAGATCGCCGTCTGTGAGCGCGGCCGCGACGATGAATGTTGCTGCTTCGATGCGATCAGGAATGATGCGGTGCTTGGCACCATGCAGCTTGTTGACTCCCTTCACGCGAATGGTTGTGGTTCCGGCGCCGTCGATTTTTGCGCCCATTTTGTTCAGCAAGTTCGCCAGATCCGCCACTTCCGGCTCGCGCGCACAATTCTGCATGACGGTCTCGCCTTCCGCCAGCGTCGCGGCCATCAGTAAATCTTCGGTGCCGGTAACGGTAATCTTGTCGAAGACGATCTCCGCGCCTTTAAGACGTTCGGCGCTGGCTTCTACATAACCGTGCTCCTGATCGATTTTCGCGCCGAGCCGCTCCAGTCCTTTAATGTGGAGATCAATCGGCCGCGCACCAATCGCACAGCCTCCCGGCAGAGAAACTTTAGCTCGCCCACAGCGAGCGACCAGCGGCCCCAGCACCAGCGTCGAAGCGCGCATGGTCTTGACCAATTCGTATGAAGCTTCCGGCGAAGTCAGATTACGGCAACAGATGGTGGTGCGATGGTGGGCACGCCCGTATCCGAGCTCAACTTCGGCGCCCATGGCGGAAAGCAATTTGCGCGTGGTTTCAATGTCGCGCACCTGCGGAATATTCTCCAGAATGACCGGCTCTTCCGTGAGCAAGGCCGCAGCCATGGCGGGCAGAGCGGCATTCTTTGCGCCGCTGATGCGAACTGTTCCAAGCAGCGGATTGCCGCCGCGAATAACGAATTTATCCATATATCAGCGAAGTTGTGCCGCTAAACTTTCGCAGTTCCAGATTGCGCTTTCGCATTCTCGATTGCGTCTCTCAGTCCTCCGGCCGACGCCAAAGCCTTCTCCGCATTCCTGCGGTCCACACCGGCCAAATGCATGATGATTGCAATCGGCAAGTCATTCCCTGCCCGGCGGAGAATTTTCTGCGCGCTTGGGCGATCAACCTTTAGCGCTCTTTCCAGAATTATCAACGCTCGCTCGGTCAACTTACTATTTTTCTGGCGGAGGTTGACCATCAGATTGCTATAGACCAGTCCCAAGCGCACCATCGCGCCGGTGGAGAGCATGTTCAACACCGTCTTTTGTGCGGTTCCCGCTTTCATGCGAGTGGACCCGGTGACGACCTCAGGGCCGGTCTCGACCACGATGGCGAGGTCCGCAGCCTTTTCGAGAGCGGAGCCAGGATTGTTCGCGATCGCGATGGTCTTGGCGCCAGCGTGTCTGGCGGCTTCAACCGCGGCGATAGTGAAAGGAGTTCTCCCGCTAGCCGCAATTCCGATCACCACATCTTTTTTGCTCGGCCGCTTTTTGCGAATCTCGCGTTCGCCCAATTTGCGCGAGTCTTCATCCGCTTCGACTGGGAGACCCAGCGCTCTCGGCCCACCTGCGATAACGAACTGGACCATGCTCGGAGAAGTGTTGAAGGTCGGCGGACACTCGGCGGCGTCCAGCGCGGCAATTCGGCCGCTGGTGCCTGTACCGACATAGATCAGGCGACCACCGTTCTTCAGTGCCCTGGCGATCCAGTCGATGGCTTTCGCGATCTGCGGCAAGGCTCGCTCCACAGTCGCCGCCACTTTTGCGTCTTCGGAGTTAATGAGGCGCGCGATCTCCAGCGAGGACTTGGTGTCCAGATCCGCGGAAAATGGATTGCACTGCTCGGTGGCAAGATCCTCGATGCTGGGGCTATGTGTGCGTTTTTTCGCCATCTGATATTAGCGGCTAACTTTCGATCCTAGTGCCTCAGCGACCGCATCGTGGAACCGCGGCCGTACCTCCTTGATCGCCTGGCTCGAGCAGTCGGGCCAAGTCCGGTTCGTTAGCAGAGTAACCGAGAGCTGGCGCTCGGGGTCAATCCAAAGTGAAGTTCCGGTGTAACCGAGGTGACCGAACGAGGACGGCGAGAAATATTTGCCCGATTGCGAAGGTTTTGAGGGAGTATCCCAACCCAAGGCACGGGATGTGCCGGCCGGCGAACTTTCACGCCGCGTGAAAACTGCCAACGTCTCGGGGCGAACAATGGGCGCTCCTCCGCTAAGCATGGCATGTGCGAAGGCCGCGACGTCGGACGCGGTTGAAAACGCACCCGCGGGCCCGGCGACTCCACCCATGATGCTTGCGTTCTCATCCTGAGCTTCGCCTTGGATTATCCGTTTGCGAAAGGTCTTGTCGTCAGCTGTAGGGGGAATACGCTGTTTCCATGCGGGTGGGGGATTGAACGTTGTTTGAAGCATCCCGAGCGGGCCGAAGACTTCACGCTGGCAAAATACATCGAGCGCTTCTTCAGTCACTCGCTCCAGCGCAAGTCCGAGGACAATAAAACCGATATCGCTGTACTCGGCGTGAGTTCCGGGAGAGGTTTTTAGCGGAACCCGCAAGGCTTCTCGGACCAACTCTTCACTGGTCGGTGCGCGCAAAAAAAGCTTCTCGTACGCGGGAAGGCCGGAGCTGTGTGCTAGCAACATGCGGAATGTGACTTCTCGCCGCCGGGCGTCTTCTCCGGCAAATTCAGGAACGATCCCAGTCACGGGCGCATCCAGATCGAGCAGCCCGCGTTCATACAGGATCATTGCCATGCTGGTGGTTGCGAGAACTTTGGACACGGACGCCAGGTCAAACACGGTCTCCGGCGTCACGATTGGCGACTCTTCCTCATAAGTAAAACGACCGAATGCCTTCAGCGCAACCAGCCGCCCGGAATGCGTAATGGCGACCGATGCGCACGGGAAGGCGCGCTGCTCGATGGCGTGTTCGAGAATTTTGAATGCGGCGGCGAAAATGCGGTCCTGGTCTTGGTAATGCGAAGGAATTCGAGGCGATGTGGCGGACTTATGCAGGGAACCATCCATGCGAAGAGCACGATGAAGTCATGCCCTTCCCGAGCTTTCCTTATAGCAGACTGGTCGTGCACGGTAAACCGCAGCGTAGTAAACATGGAGTAGCACGAATGGCACCTCGTCGTCGGTAACTTGATGGCTCTGCTCCTCGCTGTTGTAAATTCAAGATATTCGCTCCCTTACTACAAGTTCGCCGATGAAAAGAGCTGCCCTCTGGCTCTGCATAGTTGTGGGGCCGTGCGCGCTCGTCAATGCCCAGCAGACCGCCACGTCAAACCTCGGCGGCCTCGATTCCGTCGTCGAAACTTCGATTCAGAATCATGAGATCCCCGGCGCGGTGCTGCTGGTCGGACACGACGGTCATGTGATTTATCGCAAGGCGTTCGGCGAGCGCTCGTTGGAGCCGACGCGATCGCCGATGACGGTGGACACTATTTTCGATCTTGCGTCGCTGACCAAAGTTATTGCGACCACGACGGCAATCCTGCAACTGGTTGACCAGGGCAAAGTGCGGCTCAATGATCCCGTAGTGAAGTACATTCCTGAGTTTGGGCAGAACGGGAAAGCAGACATCACCGTGCGCGACCTGATGACGCACTATTCCGGATTGGAACCTGACTTCGATCTGAATCCTCCGTGGTCCGGTCGCGACGCGGGATACAGCCTGGCGTTGTCTTCGGTTCCGATTGCGCCTCCTGAGAGTCGATTTATCTACAGTGACATCAATTTCATAGTGCTTGGGATGATTGTGGAGCGCGTGAGCGGAATTCCGCTCGACTCCTACTGCGCGCAGAATATTTTCGTTCCGCTCGGGATGACGCACACACGATTTTTGCCGCCTCGCGATTGGCTTCCACAAATTGCGCCAACGGAATACGACGAGAACCGGCAGATGCTCCACGGCGTGGTTCATGATCCGAGATCGCGCAGGATGGGTGGCGTGGCCGGACATGCAGGATTGTTTTCGACCGCCGACGATCTAGCGAAATTTGCGCAGGCTATTTTGGACGGTGGAGGCGCGGTACTCTCGTCATTGGCAATCCAGAAAATGACCAGCCCGCAGCAGCCGCCCAACGCGACGACGCTGCGGGGTCTGGGGTGGGACATCGATTCGCCGCTTGCCTCGAACCGCGGAGAATTTCTTCCGGTGGGGTCGTTCGGACACACTGGGTTTACAGGCACGTCGCTTTGGATTGATCCCACAACGCAGACTTACATTATTTTGCTGACTAATGCTGTCCATCCGCGGGGTCAGGGCTCGGCAATTTCACTGCGGGCGAAGGTGGCGACGGCCGTAGCAGCGGAGATTCCGTTGACCCCGTCTCAGCAGGAGGCGACACGTTGGAAAAGTATTACCGGTTATAACGAGGCCATGATCTCTGAACACCACGTCGCGGGCCGTGACGCGTCGGTGTTGACCGGTATTGATGTGTTGGAGGCGGAAGATTTTGCGCCTTTGAAAGGAAAGCGCATCGGGATTCTGACGAATCAAACTGGGTTGGATTCGCAGGGCCGCCGCACAATTGACGTTCTGGCCCACGCGCCGGGTGTGCAACTGACCGCGATTTTCAGTCCGGAGCACGGGGTCACTGGCACGCTGGACACCACGAAGATCGGCAACACTCGCGACTCCGCGACAGGAGTTCCGGTCTACAGCGTGTATGGTGCGACGGACGAATCGCGCCGCCCGCCTCCCGACGCATTGAAGCAGTTAGACACGGTTGTCATCGATCTGCAGGACGCGGGAGCTCGCTTCTATACTTACGAAACCACGCTGGGGTATTTTCTTGAAGCCGCGACGAAGGCCGGAATCGCAGTCGTGGTGCTCGACCGGCCCAATCCGCTGACGGGAGCTTTCGTTCAGGGGCCGCTCTCTCAACCGGGTCACGAGAGCTTCGTCAACTACGGGCCAGTTCCGGTGCGTCACGGCATGACCTTGGGCGAGCTTGCCCAGATGTTCAATGCAGAGCACAACATTCACGCAAAGCTTACGGTGATCTCAATGCAAGGCTGGATGCGAGGCGACTGGTTCGATTCGACCGGTCTGGAGTGGGCCAATCCGTCGCCTAATCTGCGCAGCCTTACGGAAGCGACGCTCTACCCCGGAGTAGCGCTGGTTGAAGGCACGAACGTTTCGGTCGGCAGAGGCACCGACACGCCGTTTGAACTGTTGGGCGCGCCGTGGATCAATGCGCGGGAGCTGGCGCAGTACTTGAACGGTCGCCAAATTCCCGGCGTGCGGTTTGTGGCGACAAGCTTCACTCCCAACGCGAGCAACTTTTCTGGACAACTTTGCCGTGGGGTCAACCTTATCGTCGCCGATAGAGAGGTGCTCGATTCCCCTGAACTCGGAATCGAACTGGCATCGGCGCTGGAAAAACTCTATCCCCAGCAATTCCACATGGAGAAGATGCTCGACATCTTGGCGAACCAGAACGTGTACGACGAACTCACACACGGAGTGGATCCGCACCGGATCGCACTCAACTGGCAAGACGACCTGCAAAAATTCCCGCAAGTTCGAGGCAAATACCTGATCTATAAGTGACGGGCCGGCATGAGTGGAGGCCTGATCTTCCGGACCGGTCACAGATCGGGATGACGGCAAAATCGCCGCTGCGGGTCCGATGAATGATAACGCCTTGGTTACAACAATTTGAAGACTATTCGTCCTGCAGCGCGACCACAGGATCGACGAGCAGAGCGCGGCGTGCAGGAGCAAAACTGGCAGAGATGGCAATGCCAAACAAGAACAAAGAACAGATTACGAAAGCTGCCGGACTCAAACCCTCTTGCAACACATTCGACGCCTGTTCGGGTGAGAGATAAACGGCATGCGTCGCTAGATGGCCGACTACAAGCGCGGCAGCGCATCCCAGCACGCAGCCGAGAATTGCCAGCCGGAAAGTTTCTCCCATAATAAGTCGGAGCACGTCTCGCCGGTTGGCGCCGAAGGCGATGCGAATGCCTACTTCTCTGGTGCGCCGGCTTACTGAATAAGACATCACGCTGTAGATCCCTGCCCCGGCCAACAGAAGGGCCAGCACCGCGACCAAACCGATGAGAGTCGCTGAAAGGCGCTGGAGCCACAGCGAACCGGCGACCACGTCATTCATCGATTGGACTTCCTGTACAGGAAGTTCGGAATCGAAGTCTTGAATCTTTTGTCTCAGGGTTCCCGCGAGTATGGAAGAATCCGACTTCGCTCGCACCATGATCCACGCATTAGGGGACGGCCATTGACGAATTGACCAAAAAATTTCGGGCAATGTCTTCTGGTCGAGCGCGTTCGCCTTGAAGTCCGCGACTACGCCAACGATGCTTGTTTTGGCGAACCAGGCCGTCACCTCCTTGCCGATCGGATCTTCGTTTGGAAAAAATCTGCGCACAAATGCCTGGTTGACTATGGCGACCTGTGGAGCATCTGCGTTGTCGCGCTCTTCAAAGAAGCGTCCACTTATTAACTTGACGCGCAACGCATGAAAGTACCGCGGATTCACCATCCGAGTGGAGGCCTGGACGTGAAGTGGGACATCCTTTCCTTTGGCCAGTTCGGGCGGCGGTTCGCGGCCGGTGATAAGGACTGGCGATGGGCTAAGACCTTGTTTCAAAGGCAGGCCAGCTGCGAATCCCACCGACTCTACACCCGGAACCTGGAGTAGTAGGCGCTCGAGATGCTCGTACAATTGCTCCCTGCGCGCGTCCCTTTCCCCGTAGGCATATTTTCCATAGTTCGCTTCTGGAACCGGAATATGAAAGACCAGCAGGTTGTTTGCGTCGAATCCCGGAGCAACGCGCTGCAGCTTGATGAAGCTCTGTACCAGCAGCACACCCAGAATGAGCAGGACCAGCGAGAAGGCGAACTCGCTGACGACAAAAATCTGTCCTAGCCGCCGTTTGCCTGTGCCCGCAGAGGAGCTGCGGCCGTCGCTTTTCAACGCATCGTGTGGCCGATTCTTGGAGGTACGCAGCAGCGGGATAAGACCAAAAATCAAGCTGGCCACTAACGTGAGCGCGCACACAAAGGCCAGCGCAGCGAAATCGACCCTCACGGAATCGAGCCGCGGTAGGAGGTCCACGTTGGGCAGCACCTTCAGCAGACCGCGCGTTCCCGCGGATGCTACGCCAATGGCAACCACCCCGGCGGCAACGGCGAAGACAAGACTTTCCGTGAATAGCTGAAGCGCCAGGCGTCTGCGTCCCGCCCCCAAAGCTGTGCGAATAGCGAACTCCTTTTCACGGTCAACGGACTTGGCCAGAAGCAGGTTTGCCACGTTGACGCAAGAGATCAGGAGCAGCAACGTGACTCCACCGGCCAGCAGCAACAGTAGCTTCCAACTGCTCCCGATCAATTGAGCGTCCATGGGAACGACGACCCCACCTACGGATTCCGAAATCGGGTGATCGCGAGACATGCGCGCTGAAACTACATCGAGTTCAGTTTGTGCTTGCTGCCACGTGACTCCCGGTTTCAACCGCGCCAGTGGAAACAGCCCCCAAATGTTGCGGTTTTCCTTTTCTCCCTGATCAGCCCAGTGTGGCGTCCAAAGATTGGGATATTCCGGAGCGGGGTAAAATCCCGGCGGCATCACGCCGACAATTTCGTAAGATTCACGGTCCAGGGCGATGCGTCGGCCGATTACCGCGAGATCCCCTCCGAAACGATGCTTCCACATCTGATTACTGATTACGACGACGTGTGGGGCGCTCGGCGCGTAGTCGGCAGCTTGCAGAGTGCGTCCCAGGAGTGCCGGTGTGCCCAAGGTCTCAAAGAATTGGTCATAAACGTCCTGCGCCGAAACCAACTCCGATTGCTTGTTGTCGCTAAGAAGCCTCGGACGCCACCGATACGCGGTGATATGTTCAAAACTCTGCGTCTGCTCCCGCCAGTCGTACAAGGTTCCGGGGCGGGCCGAGCTGAAGTAGGCCTGGTCTCCGCGGTGATAATGCTCGTGACCCTCCCAAAGGTGAACCAGATTTTCTGGCTGCCGAAACGGCAGGGGGTTGAAGATCACAGCTTTCACAACGCTGAAGATTGCAGTCGTCGCGCCAATCCCTAGCGCGAGCGTAGGAACCACAACTGCAGTAAAGCCCCAACTTCTCCGCTGCAAGCGCAGCGCATAACGCAAATCCTGCAGGATGGTTTCGACAGTGTTTATGCCACGGGCGTTGCGGCACTCTTCTTTCGTTTGCTCGATGCTGCCAAACTCGATTCGCGCTCTGCGCCTGGCTTCTTGAGGCGCCACCCCGCTGCGCATCAAGTCCGCAGCGAACGCCTCGATGTGAGCATTCAGTTCGGCATCCATCTCGTTTTCCACACGAGACAGGCGCAAAACATCGCGGAGCCAGTTACGAGTGCGTCTCCACAGGTTCATACCTTCTCCGGTGTGGCCCGCAATATTCCGGCGATCACGTCTGCCATGCGATTCCACTTTTCCGTCTCGCTCTGGAATCTGCGTTTTCCCGCAGCCGTGAGGCGATAGTACTTCGCCTTACGTTTGTTTTCCGACTCGCCCCATTCGCTTGCGATCCAACCCTGATGTTCCAGGCGATACAGCGCCGGGTAGAGAGACCCCTGCTGAATTTCGAGACGCTCTCTCGAAATCTGCTGGATACGAAGCAAGACGCCATAGCCGTGTAACGGTCCCAGGGACACCGCTTTGAGGATCAGCATATCCAGCGTGCCTTGTAGAAGGTCCAGTTGCTTGCCCAAAGTCCAGTCTCTCCTTGACGCTCTAGGAGTATCGTGGCATTACTTTCCTAGACTGTCAAGGAGAACGTGGCTCAAGGCCACCAGAAAATCGCTGGCGCAAGGAGCCGGGCAAAACCGAAAATAGAGCCCAGTGGACGCAACATCGCCATTACGCTCATTGACTGGCGTCTTGGCAGTAGTCCCAGATAAACTGTTGCAGTTCCTGCGGCGTGAGGTTACTTTGCACTGCCAGATCACATCGTACTTCCCTAAGTGGCATTTTCCTGCGATCATTCCAGGCTTGGAGGTCCTATGCGCATCCTAGGCATGTTGGTTTTGCTCTCAAGTCTTGCGGTTGCCCAGCAAGGAATGAGTAGCGGCACTTCTCCCGCGCTAACGCCTGGAACTTCGCACTCCGTAGCTCACGAGATCACGATTCCGGCGGGGACCAAGGTCCCGATTTCACTGCGCAATGCGGTCTCCACGAGAAGCAGTCACGAGGGCGATCCAGTTTATGCACAGACCACATTTCCAGTGGTGATTGACGAGCACATCGTGATCCCTGCAGGGACGTACATGCAGGGAAGAATTGGCTCTATCAAGCCGGCGGGAAGGATCAAGGGGCGCGCCGAAGTGCTCATGCATTTCACCACGCTGATTTATCCGAGCGGTTATACAGTCGTCCTGCCCGGATCGCTAGAGAATGCGCCAGCGGTTGACAAGGCGCAAGTGAAGGACAAAGAAGGCACCATCAGGGCGGATAACGACAAAGGACAGAAGGCCGCAACCGTAGCCGTGCCGGCCGCGGAAGGCGGAGCGCTGGCGGGTGGTCTGGCTACAGGATCACGCGGTGGCGCCCTTACGGGCGCGGGAATTGGGGCGGCTGCCGGCGTCGTAGGAGCGATGTTGACACACGGCAACGAAGTGAAGCTGATGCCGGGCACGACGTTGGAGGTTGTGCTGCAGCGCGATGTGCCGGTGGACGCGTCCCGAATAAGAAGATCGGATTTTGCGGAAAGAGAATAGGCGGAGTGAATCGTGCTCGGGCATGCGCCCTCGCGTCCTCCCTCGCGCCACGTACCCAGGGCTAAAGCACTGGGCTAAGCTCGTTCGCCCCTCCGGGGGCTGCTGCTAAGGGCAACACACTTTTTCGCCATTCGAGGCGGTAATGGGCGCGAGACCCCTCGCTGCCCCTCCGGGGCTAACACCTGGCACGATTGGCTCGTTCGCCATACGGGATCGCCGAGCAAGACTACCTGAGAATATCTCCTACTCCGCCGTTGAAGGATCAATCACAGTAGTAATTTCGGAGATCTTGTTGGCAGGAAAGCCTCCCTGCTGGGCGTGTTCTCGGACCATGGCTTCGTTAGGCGCGCGATATACGCAGTAGATCTTGTCTCCGGTGACGTAACTCTGGATCCATTGGATCTGCGGTCCCAGCTTGTTCAGTACGCTGCAGGACTTCTGCGAAACCGCTTTCAGTTGGTCAGCCGACAATTTTCCCGCCCCGGGCAGTTCGCGTTCGATGAGGTATTTCGGCATTTTCTCTCCTGTGTGGCATAGTTGAGGTAATTTCTGGATTTGACGCAAAAGGCTAACAGGGGAATCAGGCGCTATGCAACTGCAGGGTGTCACGTTCGTGGTGAGTTAGGCCTTGGCCGTCGAATATGCGAAGCGATGGATTTGCTCGTCGATGCCTTTGCGCAGGTCGTCCCAGATGTGCTCTTTCATTTCGAGAAAAGTTCTCACCACCTGAGGATCGAACTGGCGTCCCGACCAGCGCTCGATCTCGTCGCGGGCAGCGGAGAGAGGCTGCGCCGCGCGATAAGGGCGATTTGATGTGATCGCATCGAGGGTGTCAGCAACCGAGAAGATGCGCGCCCCCAAAGGTATTTCCTCGCCTTTCAAGCCGCGCGGATAACCGGTGCCATCGTACTTCTCCTGATGGGCGTAAACAATTTCAGCCGCTTCCGTGAGAAATGGGATTCGGCGAAGAATCTGATAGCCGCGAAAGCAGTGCTCTCGCATAATGGCGATTTCGTCAGGATCTAATGCGCCCGGCTTGCGGAGAATCGCATCGGGAATGGCCATCTTGCCAATGTCGTGAAGGAACGCGCCACGGGCAATTACGCGGATTTGGTCTGAACTCAATCCCATCGCACGCGCGATCGCGATGGTGAACGCGGTCACGCGCTTGGAGTGGCCTTCAGTTTCGGCGTCCTTAAGATCGAGCGCGTTGCCCAGTGCCTCAAGCGTGATGTCGTAAGAGCGTTCTAAGGTGCTTACAGCTTGACGGAGCTGCTCGGTGCGCGCGGTTACCAGAACTTCAAGATTGGTTTGATAGGCGCGGTTTTCCAACTTCAGCCGCCGGTTTTCGAGCGCGCGTCGCACCGTGGCCAGCAATTGCTCACGGTCGAACGGCTTGAGCAGGTAATCGTAAGCCCCGTTGCGGATGGAATTCAGCGCCACCGATATGTCATGCATGGCCGTGACCATGACCACGGGCATGTCGGGAAAACGTTCCTTGGTGGCAGCGAGAAGCGCTTCTCCGTCCATGACCGGCATCATCATGTCGGAAAGCATGAGCTCAAATTCCTCGCCGGATTGGAGCAAGGCAAGTGCTTCTTTGCCGGAAGACGCCTGGCTGCAAACGAAATTCGAGGAAGTCAGCATGGAACAGACCACTTCCCGAATCGGGTCTTCGTCGTCAACTACAAGGATTCGCTCGGCTGGCATGGCAACTAGTAGTGTATGGCCGATTGTATCCCAAACGCTTCCTATCCAAAGTAACCAAAGTGCCAGGGAAACCCCGCTGATTAACCAGTTCGCCATGCTAAAACCTAACTAACTAGGTCTATATCGCATGCAGACGGTTGCGTGGCACGCCTGGGGTGTCCTCGGCGAATTGGCCACTCTGAAACTCGTGACCCGTGAGATGGCGCTGCTGGTTATTCTGGCGGCCAGCCTACTGGTATTCCGCACCCTGCGAGAACGCTGCCTAATGGTGTGGATCGTGGGCTGGATCGCTTACTTTGTCTCGCACCACGCCCTGCTTTCGGGCAGTCCTTATGCCGTGCCAGTGGCCCATGCCGAATTCATTCTGGCGCTGGTGCTGTTTGTAGCCGGAACCTTCATCTATGCGAATGCCCGGTACTGGCTCGCTCCTCTACTGGCCA
>Ga0209580_10000597_pt1 | contig 18766 bp, 16 predicted proteins | sample Coa_R1_5_FD_187153 | JGI IMG/M metagenome (GOLD analysis project Ga0209580, IMG submission 187153) | Surface soil microbial communities from Centralia Pennsylvania, which are recovering from an underground coalmine fire - Coalmine... | ecosystem: Environmental > Terrestrial > Soil >... | reverse complement strand
TACGACTCGGCCGCTCGTGGACTCACAGGAAAACGAGGGCGTGCTGCTGTACGAGAACTCGTAACCTGTGCACGTGTAGGGGCGAGTCTCCAGACCCGCCCAGTCGAGCGCAACTCGACATGAATTTCAGCCGTCAGCCCAAAGCTGGCGGCTTTTGTTTTTCACGCTCTATTTTGCAATGGGCGTCCAAATGGTCTTCAGGAATCCCCTCGCCGCGATTAAGCTGGTCAAGACCGCATCGAATTTTTTCTTGAATTCCCCCTCGATTCTCCGCAGGCCAGCGGTCCTGTTCCTCTTGGGTCTCAAGCAATCGCAGCAGGGCTTCTTCGACACTACCCGAATTTGTCGTCTCGACCTGCTTTCTTAGGCGGGCCTCAAGGGCAGGATCGTGAATCTCAATGTTCATCCGGCCTAGTTTAGCATCGGTACATGGCCGGGACATGTACTCAATTCGGCTGATTAGAACCGGCCTCTGGCGCGGGATTCTCGTACCGGTAATCATCATCCGGCGTGGCAGGACGATTGTCCACCGGCGGCGGCACAGAAGCATCTGGCGGCGGAGGCACGTTCCCAGCCCCCTGCTCTTGCACCACCACCCCACCCTGTATCCTCGGAATCCCGAAGTGCCCAGCGAGGTGCAGCAGGTCAATCGGGCTGATCGAGCCGGAAACTGAAACAAAGGCCACCTGATCGGCTCCAGTGACGAGCACGGCGATATTCCGGATTGTGTTGTGATCGAAGTGCAGCCAGAGGTCGGTACCTTGCGGATAGCCGTATTTCTGATGAGCGTCCGCCAAGTGTTGCCAACCCGCAGCGCGGTAATCCTGCCGCACTGCATTCAAAATTTGAGGGTCGTACATTCCCGGGCACTGGAACTTAAATCGATGTACCGAGATGCCGTCCACGCCCGCGATGACCCGACGCAGGCTGTCATCGTCCTGATCGACTTTTGACGCCAGCACCACCATGTTGTGGTCGAGGCTGAATTCCGTCCGCGACGACGCATTCTGGCCCAGGCTCTCAATCTCCTGCGGGAACCAGTTTTGTTGGACCCAGTTTTGCTGAGGTAGGGCTTGGGGTTGTGTTTGCGCCAATGCCGGGGAAGTAGCGATCAGAACTGACACGAGAATGCAGGAGAGTCTCACGAAACACCTCACGATTCGGGATCACGCCCCAGTGGTCAGACGCACCACGAGGCAAATGGTTAAACCCCGAATCGGAGGATTAGTTGTGGCGAGATTTCGGCTTAGAACGAGCCCTCCGCCTTTGCGGAGGCGCATCCCCACGCTCGGACAGAAAATCTTCGTGAATGCCCAAGCCATCGGCTAGTTCGAAGAATTCCTTCCACGATTTAATGTGGCGCGGAAGGGTGACGTCGACGGTGTGCAGGTCTCGGTCACCGTACCGCTTTGACCCTTTTCTCTTGAAAATCTGCCCTCGTTCCTTCAATCTGACCTAGCTTTTAATCTTTCTCCCCGCCGGATCCCAGATTGCCTGCGTTTCCTTAAAGTACGAATAGTTCGCAAGGTGACATCCCAGGGCCGCGTTGTTGCCGAACTCTTCGTTTTCGACAACTTTCTTGCGGGTGCGGACGGCATTGAAGAAATTCGCCTGGTGGTCCACCAGATCGCTGTAGCCTTCGGGTGGGCTGAAAACCTGCGACGGTTCCGCGGTCCTCACCTTGTACAGCGGATGTTCTGCCGCGAACTGCGCCAGATATTCATCCCGCAGCTTGGCCGGCCACCCAAAAATCGAGTAGCCTTCCGGCTCAGGTCGCGTGTCCTGAGCGGTGTAGGTCAGGGTCTGGCCCTGCAGCGTCAGCGTGCCTTTCGTCCCATACAGGCCGATGTAATCTCCCTGATCGTTATTCAGATTGCACCGCAGATACGAGCGGAATTTCGGATAGTCGTACAGAGTCTCAATCAGGTCCGGATAGTCTCGACCATCTTTGAAATGATAAAGTCCGCCTGTCGAGTACGCGCGCTTGGCTATCGTGTTGGTGCCAGTGATGAAGTGAATTCCGGAGATTGCGTGGACGTAAAGGTCTCCCGGCAACCCCTCGCCGTAGTCGGTGAAACAGCGCCAGCGGAAAAAGCGCTCCGGACTCCACGGCCGCTTGGGCGCGCCCACCAGAAACTCGTTCCAGTCTATGGTCTGTTCGTTCGCATCGGGAGGAATGGGGTAAACCCACGCGCCGCTGGGCGAGTTGCGGTCCCAATGGGCTTCGACGTGGTAAACCTCGCCAAGCTGGCCGGAATCGTAAATCTCCTTCGCCTGACCATATGTAATGGAGCTGACGCGCTGGCTGCCGATCTGCACGATGCGGTTGGCTTTTTGGGCCGCCTCGATCATGGCAAAGCCGTCTTCAACCGTGTGCGACATCGGCTTTTCGCAATAAATGTCTTTGCCGGCGGCGCACGCGTCCACGAAAACTCGCCGATGCTGATGGTCGGCGACCGCGATGATCACCGCGTCCACATCTTTGCGATCGAGAATTTCTTTGTAGTTGCGGGTTGTGGGTAAGGACGGATTGTTCACCGCCTCGCTGGCCGCGATATGCCTGGAGTCGTAGAGATCGCACGCAGCGACGCACTGAACTCCCGGCACGTGCAGCGATGCCTGCAGCAGCTCGCACCCGCGCACGCCGGTGCCGATGGAAGCAAAGCGCACGGTGTCGCTGGGCGCCACTGGGCGTGGTGATGCCCACAGCGGTTTGGGTTGCAGCAAAGTGAATTTCGTAGCCGCTCCGGTTGCAACAGCGCCTGTTCCAACGCGAATGAACTGACGACGAGTCCACGAATTATGATTCATGCGAGTCTCCTCAAGTTGCGAATTGGCATTCAGCGGTCAGCTTTCAGCGATCAGCCCTCGGCAGTCGAAGGACCGACGGCAAGTTGCGAGCAATTTTCACCCTTTAAAGAAACGTTTTTCTAGGAAAGCTCAACAGCCGGAGATTATCGCACAGGATGGGGTTGTGAACCGCGACAATCTGTTGCCACCGGCGAAACAGGTTCCTCATAGTGAAAGGCCTCGCTCCCCGAGGTCGAGGCTGCGTCGGTTATACTGGCGCGCTGCGACTTCACGGATTCGAGGCATTATGAAAAACCTTTCGCGCGTTCTGTTGCTGTTTCTGGTTACTATTCCAATCGTGGGACAGAGCATGAAATCCCCGGCGAAATCTGACGCCAGCGCCAACACCAAATTTTCTGAGATGGAAGACCGCTTCGTGAAAGATTCGCTGGCGCTTTCGCCGGTGAGCGCGTCCCAGGCGGGCTATCACAAACATGTGGATGCGAAGACTGGAAAGACGATCCTGCTCGATGCCGAGCTCGACGACGTCGGTCCTGCGGCGATAGCGGCCCAGGAGAAGTTCTATCGCGATTGGCGGGCGAGCTTTCGCGCGGAAACTCCCATCGCGTCATTGAACGCCGGAGACGCCGCCGATTACCGTCTGATTGACGATCAGATCGCACTGAACCTTCTGGAATTCGACGAAATTCAGAACTACAAGCACAATCCCACCGGCTACGTTGAACTGCTGGGCAATGCGCTGTTCCTCCCATTGACACAGGAGTACGCGCCGAAGGAAGTTCGTGTCGGCCACGTGATCTCGCGCATTGGGCAGATTCCGCGATTCATCGATCAAGCCAAATCGCAACTCGCCGATGCCGATCCCATCTTCATCTCGACGGCCATTGATGAGAACGAAGGCAACATCAATCTGGTGGATTCGGTCGCAACCGACATTCCGGCGAATTCGGCACTTAAGTCCCAATATGACCAGGTCGCTTCAGCAGCGAAAAAATCGCTCACTGACTTTAACGAGTGGATGAAGAATGATCTCGCCAAACGGCCTACGAATGGCCGAAGCTGGCGGCTTGGTTCCAAGTGGTACGCACAGAAGTTTCGCTACGTGATGGAGACGTCCATCGATCCCGCCCAATTGCTCAAAGATGCAGAAGCTCAACTGGCAAGTACGCGGGCCGAAATGCTGCAGATTGCGCTGCCGCTCTACAAAGAGATGTATCCCGGCCAGGACGACTACAGCAATCTTCCGGCGCATGAGCGCGAGAACAAAATAATCAGCGCAGTCATTGATAAGATCAGCGACGAACATCCCAAGCGCGATGAATTGATGGACGCGATCAAAGCTGATCTTGCCGGCATCACGCAATTCATCCGCGAGAAGAAGATCGTGGCACTCAGCAGCCGCGAGAACCTAAAAGTAATTCCCACGCCGGAGTTCATGCGCGGAATTTATTCCGTTGCCGGCTTCCACAATGCGCCGCCGCTTCAGCCGACTGCCGAGGCGCAATATTGGGTCACGCCGATTGATCCGAAAGTGCCAGAGGAAAAAGCTGAGAGCAAGCTGCGCGAATACAACAACTACACGCTGAAATGGCTGACCATACACGAGGCACTGCCCGGCCATTACATCCAGTTCGAGCATGCTGATGACGTCGAACCCGTAACGCGGCGACTGGTGCGAAACCTGTTTGGCAATGGATGCTACGTGGAAGGCTGGGCCGAGTACATCGCGGATGTCTTGACCCAGGAAGGTTATCTGGACTCGAGTCCGAAATTCCGCCTGGTGCGACTGAAGATTTCGCTGCGCGCCATTTCTAATACCATTCTCGACATCCGCATGCAGACCATGGACATGACCGACCAGCAGGCGCTGGATCTCATGACCAAAGAAACTTTTCAGACCCAAGCCGAAGCCGATGGCAAACTGCAGCGCGCTAAGTTGAGCTCAACTCAACTCCCGACATATTTCGTGGGCCAGCGGCAGTGGTGGGCGCTGCGCAAAAAGTATCAGGCCGCGAAAGGGAACGCCTTCACGCTTGAAGAGTTCCACAATCGCGCCCTCGATCAGGGGCCGCTCCCACTCGAGTATTTGGAGAAAATCATTCTGCCGCAGTAGAGACGGCCTGCACGAAGCGCACACACTTTCGGGCGCAGGGAAGGCCGGCTTACTCGACCTGCACAGTCACGTACTTCTTGCCTGCGTACAGGCGGTAGGCATCTCCTTCTTTCGTGATCTTTAACGGCACGGCCCGCTTCAGATTGTCATCTTTCTTCGACGAAACGCTCAGCACGTCGTTGGCTCCGACATCGGTCACAACAAACTTGTCACCCACAAACCCGAATCCATATTCGCCCGGAGCCAATTCCGACCCTTCAATCTTGACCTTAACCTCGGTGATGAAGAAGCCCTGGTATTTCTGTGCAATGCTCGTGGCGTATCCCGCGGTATCCACCATGCCTGCCAGGACGAATTTCTGGTCTTGAGTGCGAATGCCAGCGGAGTTGCGTATTTGCGTGCTTGCGCTCTGCCCACGGTAAAAAAAACTGGCAGGAACGACGGTCTTGAGCTCAGCCGCAGCTAGCACTCGGGTAGGTTTAGACTGCTGTGCCCACGCTGTTGAAAGCAAGATTGCTGAAACAACCAAAAGAACGGAATTGCGAGGTCTCACGAATCTCTCCTTCGCTGGTCTATGCCAGTCGCAATTGAATTTACCCGTTCGTGCGGCAGCTTGCAATTCGGGTCTGGGTCAAAAGGAAGTCTTGCTGGACTCCCGCTGCCGCGCGATTATTGCGGGATCGCTTCCGCAAGTGGATAATCATCGCTCATGAAGACCCATGCCGACCTCTACCGCGAGCTGCCCAGCGTAGATGAGCTAGTACGCGATCCGCCCACCGCCGCGCTGGTCGCGCAAGAAGGTCAGGCGGCCGTGGCAGACGCATGTCGCGCCGTGATCGAGCGTCTTCGCACCCAGATTACCGCCCGGCATCTCGATGCGGAAAAGCTCGAGCTTGCGCTCTCAGCCATGCCAAAGGCGATCGAGGCGGAGCTGAGACGCGCGTTGGGCTATTCCCTCCGGCCAGTGATCAACGCCACCGGAGTCATTCTGCACACGAACCTTGGGCGCGCTCCTCTCGCAGTCAGCGCCATCGATCACATTCGCGAAACGGCCGCAACTTATTCCAATCTGGAGTTTGATCTGTCCTCGGGCGAACGTGGCAAGCGAGACGTGCACGTAGAACGGCTGTTTCAGAAACTCATCGCGAGCACGAGTGAAGACACCTCGACCAATTCTCGACAAAGTCCACCAGCAGTCTCCACCATCGTGGTCAACAACAACGCTGCGGCGGTGTTGCTCGCGCTGAACACGCTGGCCGAAGATGGAGAGGTCATCGTTTCTCGCGGGGAGTTGGTCGAAATTGGCGGCTCGTTCCGTATCCCAGATGTGATGAGCAAGTCGGGCGCAATCCTTCGCGAAGTCGGGACCACGAACCGCACCCGAATCGCCGACTATGAACGCGCCATCAACGAACGCACTCGCCTGCTGCTACGCGTTCATCGCTCGAATTTTGAGATCACCGGGTTCACCGAGCAACCCACAATTGAGGAAATGGTCGCTTTAGCGCAAAAACACAAACTGCCTCTTATGGAAGATCTGGGAAGCGGAGCATTATTCGATCTGCGTTCCGTCGGAATCAACAATGAACCCGGCGTGCTCGACAGCTTGCGCTCCGGCGTTCACGTTGTGACTTACAGCGGCGACAAGCTTCTGGGCGGCCCTCAAGCGGGATTGATCAGCGGCCGCGAAGATCTCGCCAGGAAGATGCGAAGCAACTCGCTATTCCGCGCCCTGCGTGTGGACAAACTGACTTATGCCGCGCTGGAGGCGACGCTGCTCGCCTACATTAAGCGCGATTACAGTGCCATTCCCGCGCTGCGCATGATCGAGCTTTCGCAAGCGGAAATAGCCCGTCGTGCCGAGGCACTTAGAGCAAAGCTAACGTCAGCTCAACTACGCCCCGAGTTGATAGACGGCGAGTCTCTCATCGGCGGCGGCTCTGCTCCATCCTCGACCCTGCCAACAACTCTGCTTGCGCTGACGACATGCCACAGTCTCAGCGCGGATGAGCTTGCCCGCAGTCTGCGCGCGTCTGATCCGCCAGTGATTGTCCGCGTCGAAGAAGGGCGGGTGCTACTCGACTTGCGCACGGTATTTCCAGAGCAGGATGACGCTGTGGGCCGAATACTTCTTCAAGCCGCAGCCGCGCGAAAATGAATTTGTAGGCATTGTTTGGAGGACCGATTCCGCGAATGATGACCCTTGCCGCCGTGCTACTGACCGAGCAGTTTCAATCCCAGATCACCCCCATCGATTGGGTGGTGATTGCAATTTATTTCGGCATTCTGCTCGGCGTGGCTTGGTGGGTGGTCAAACGAGGCAAAGACTCTGCCGCCGACTATTTTCTGGCCGGACGCAACCTCGGCTGGTGGGTCATCGGGGCCTCGATTTTCGCGTCAAACATTGGGTCGGAACACGTGGTCGGCCTTGCCGGTGCGGGCGCTACCAGCGGAGTCGCATTGGCCCACTATGAGCTCCATGCCTGGTGCTTACTCGTCCTAGCCTGGGTTTTCGTGCCCTTCTACATGCGCTCCATGGTTTTTACCATGCCGGAGTTTCTCGAGCGCCGATTCAGTCCGGCTTCGCGCTATGTGCTCTCGGTCGTTTCTATCATCACCTTCATCGTTTCAAAAATAGCGGTGGGAATTTTCGCAGGCGGCGTAGTCTTCGGCACGCTGCTTCCTGAGCTGCACGTGACCGTCGGCCACACCGTGATCGACAGCTTCTGGATTGGCTCCGTGCTGGTGATCGTCCTCACCGGTTTGTACACGGCCCTCGGCGGAATGCGAGCAGTGGCTTACAACGACGCAGTACAGACTTTTGTGTTGATCCTGGGCTCAGCTTCGCTGACTGCGTATGGACTGCTGAAGCTAGGTGGTTGGCACGAACTCCGCTACTGGTGCGGCTCAGACATGTTCAATCTGTGGAAGCCGCTGATCCCGGCAGGGGTGCATGGCACCTGGGCCCCGGTGCTCCAAACCGACGCCGCGGGCAACGTTGTAAAAGAAGCGTGGTATTTCAACGGATACTTCCCCTGGCTGGGGATGCTGTTTTGCGCCCCGATTATCGGACTTTGGTATTGGTGTACCGATCAATACATCGTGCAGCGCGCGCTGGGCGCGCCCAACCAGAGTGTCGCTCGACGCGGCGCCATCTTCGCATCGTTTCTGAAACTCTTTCCCGTTTACCTGTTCATCATTCCCGGCATGATCTGTTACGCATTGGCGAAGAGCGGAAAGATTCCGGAGCTCGGAGCGATGATCGGCGCCGACGGTAAGCCGGTTTCGTCGGTCGCCCAAGGTGCATTTCCCATGATGGTGCAATATCTTTTGCCGCCGGGTTTGCGCGGATTGGTGGTCGCCGGCCTGCTGTCTGCGCTTATGGGTTCGCTGGCCGGTGTGTTTAACGCATGCTCCACGCTGTTTACCGTTGACCTCTACGAAAAGTGGCGGCCCAATTCGTCGCAGCACCAGATCGTGCGCATGGGCCGCATCGCGACCGCCAGCATGATTCTGGTCGCGCTGGCATGGATCCCCGTCATCAAAGGCGCGCAGGGCCTGTACACCTATCTGCAAGCGGTCCAGGGCTACCTTGCGCCGCCGATTTTTGTTGTGTTCTTCTTGGGCGTTTTCTTCAAACGGATGAACGCCGCCGGCGCACTATGGGCAATGATTGTCGGCTTCGCACTCGGCGTATTTCGCATGCTGGTGGACACGCCCGTGGCCCTCGGATTGAACGGGCTGCAGAACGGCTATCCCCAGGGATCGTTTCTTTGGATCGTCAACAACATTTACTTCCAATACTTCAGCGTTCTGATCACGATCGTTTCGGCGATTGTGATGGTGGTGGTAAGTCACATGACTGCAGAACCTGATCCTCAGCAGATTCGCAGCCTTACCTTCGAGACCATTACCTCCGACGACCGTGCCAGTACGCGTGCCAGTTGGACTTGGCGGGAAGTGGCGGGTTCAGCGCTGGTGCTGGTCTGCATCTTGGGCGCTTATTTGTATTTCCGGGGGTAGGATGCAAAGTGGTAGTATATTAGTAGTATGAAAGAGAAGACATCTGTCACACTCTCGCGCGAAGTTCTGGCTAAGATTGATCGCCTGGCCGGCCGGCACCACTCTCGTTCAGCAGTGATTGAGAAGGTGCTTCGCCAATATTTACGCCAGCGAGAGCGCGCCGAACTGAACGCCAGAGACCTCGAAATCCTTAATCGCGAAGCCGACAGACTCAATGCTGAAATGGAAGATGTGCTTGATTATCAGGCTGACGAGTCGTAAATCTCAAGCCATATGAAACGAGGCGACCTGTATCGCGTGCATAAACCGGAAGGCGATCACAAGCGCTTTAGAGTTTTTGCGGTCGTGAGCCGGCAAGCTTTGATCGACTCCAGGTTCTCTACAGTGGTTTGTGCGCCGGTGTTGAGCAGCGGAGAAGGCCTTTCGACGCAAGTTCCTGTTGGCATCGACGAAGGTCTCAAGCATCCTAGTTGGATTGTCTGCGACGGGCTTGCCAGCGTGCGCAAGGCCCAGTTGACGCAGTGGGTCGGCTCACTTTCACGTGTAAAGCTGGCTGAACTCAACCGCGCTTTAGCGATAGCCTTAGACATATGACGCGCGAGCAGCAATTGCTTTCGGCTGTTGAGCAAGCGGGATTTCCTCATCTCAAAGGTCTGATTCACCTCTTCGTTGGCGGCAGCGAACTGCATGGCGCTAAGGTGAAAGACACTGACGATCTGGACATCTACGGCGCATATCTTGAACCGCCCGATCTGGCCCTTGGACTGGACCGAATTGAGTTTTTCGTGTGGAGTACTTCAGGGAATGAACGGCGCAACGGCCCCGATGACGTGGACATATCTCTGTATTCTTTGCGCAAGTGGGCTGGGTTGGCCGGCAAGGGCAATCCTACGGCCCTGCACTTTCTGTTCGCGCCAAATTCTGCGCCCAACCCAGAAGCTTGGAAAGCTATTGTGAGAAAACGGGATACCTTTTTGTCAAAGCAGGCCGCTCGCCAATTCCAGGGCTTTGCCGACGCTCAAATCCGGCGACTGCAGGGAATTGGTACCGGGAAGAAGGGGCAACGCCATGAACTCATCAACGTACACGGCTACGATGTAAAAGCAGCGATGCATGTAATCCGCTTGCTCAACGAAGGGATTGAGTTAATGCGCACTGGATTTATCACTCTGCCTCGCCCTGAAAAAGACCTCCTCGTCACTATTCGGACAGGGAAGTATGGCTCAATTGAGCGCTTGCTGAACTTGGCCAACACTCTGTTTCGGGATCTCGAAGAGGCCCAGAACGCAAGCCAATTGCCCGACAAAGTGGACAGATCAGCGATCTCGAAGTTCGTGAGTGATTGTTATTTGAACTACTGGGATCGGTCTGGCGGTTGCCGCTGAAAGAAAGACCCTCATGGCCACTCTCTTCACCATCGGCCATTCCACGCGCAGTCTGGAAGAGCTGATCGAAGCCCTTCGTGCACACTCCATTCAGACCCTCCTTGATATTCGTGCTTTCCCAATGTCTCGCCGATTGCCGCACTTCAACCGAGAGTCGCTGGCGAATGCCTTGCCTGAAGCTGGAATCCGGTACGTCTGGATGAAAGAACTGGGTGGGCGCAGGAAGAAATCTCTCGCGGACTCGCCGAACCTCGCGTTGCGCAATGACAGCTTCCGCAATTATGCGGACTACATGCTCACCCCGGACTTCGAACACGCGCTTGCCGAACTCATCAGCCTTGGGGAGCAGTCCCGCACCGCTTACATGTGCGCGGAACGAGTGTACTTCCACTGCCATCGCATGCTGGTTTCAGATTGGCTGGTGGCGCACGGACACGAGGTGCTGCACATTGACGATACCAAGCCGCCCAAACCGCATCAGCTGATGCAGGAAGCACGTCTTACTGATGGAAAGTTAATCTATCGCGGCGACCGTCTGCTGTAGGCGTGTGCTAACGTATCCCCATGATCGTGGGCACCGGGATCGACATCGCCGAAGTGCCGCGGATTGCCGAGTCCATCGAGCGTTTTGGCGAGCGCTTTCTGCGTCGCGTCTTCACCGAAGAAGAAATTCGATACTGCGACTCGAAAGCCAACCGCGTTGAGAGATATGCCGCCCGCTTCGCGGCCAAAGAAGCGTCCATGAAGGCTCTCGGCACAGGCTGGAACCACGGCGTGCGCTGGCGTGACATCGAAGTATTTCGCCAGCCGGGCAGGCGTCCGACGATCAAGTTCCATGGTGTAGCAGCAGACTTTGCCGCAAAGTTGGGAGCGAAGAACATAGCGCTTTCGATTTCCCATACCCCAGAGCTTGCCATTGCGAATGTGATCCTTGAAAGCTAGTCGTTCGTTGTTGGTCGTACGTCGTCGGCGTAAAGCCCAGAGCCCAAAGCCTGACGCGCAAAGCCCAAAGCTTGACGCCTGAAGCGTGAGGCCTGACGCCCGCCGCTCAGACCCTTCTGATAGACTTGCCCCTTTCATGACCGCCGCACACGATACTCTTCCACCAATAGTCAGCGCTCCCGCTCCACAAGTCTCCGGCAAGACCTTGCTTGCCGGCATTGCCCTAAGCAGCTTTTCCGCGCTTTTGTTGGAGCTTTCGCTAACCCGGCTCTTCTCCGTCGTCCTCTTCTATCACTTCGCTTTCTTAGCAATCTCGATTGCGCTGCTCGGTCTCGGAGCCGGCGGCGTGTACGCCCACCTGCGTCAGGACGTGCTGAAGTCGCGTCCCCTGCGCAATATGGCGGTCGTCTGTGCGGCGTTGACCGCTATAGCGATTCCCGTAGCGCTGGAAATCATTTTGCATGTCCCGGTGTCGCTGGACCTCACCGGAGAAAACTTCCTTCGCCTGACTGCGATTTACATCTGTTCAGCAGTGCCGTTCTTTTTAACCGGCCTGCAGTTTTCTGTTATTTTCGCGCGCGAATCGTCGCATATTCCTCGGCTCTACGGCGCTGACCTTCTCGGCGGTGCGCTGGCTTGCGTGGCCGTGGTTCCGCTGTTGAATTGGATTGGCGGTCCGAACGCTGTTCTCTTTTCCGCCCTGATTGCGGCCGTCGCGGCGGTGGTTTGGAGTCCCTCGAACAAAACCAGAAAGCAGACGCTTGGTTTGGTAGCTGCGATTCTCGCGCTCGTCGTCCTGAATCATTCCGGCCGGCTGATGGACGTCGTCTGGGCCAAAGGCATTCGCCGTGAGAACGTCGAGTTCTCTCGTTGGAATGCCATCTCTCGCGTCGAAGTGGACCGCACCGATAACGGCGGCAAGGTCATCGTTATCGATGCCGACGCCAACACTTTCATCATGAATACCGATCCGCAGCACTGGGAAGGCTCAGAGTGGCAGGCGCATCTCATGTCTTCTCCGGCCGCGGTGGTGAATGCGCTTCGCCCGCGCGGTCACTACGCAATCATCGGCCCTGGCGGTGGCGTGGACGTTCTACGCGCGGTCGCCAATGGCAGCCCCAGCGTCAGTGGGATTGAGATCAATCCCATCATCGCCAATACAATCATGCGCGATCGCTACGCCGATTTCGCCTTCCATCTTTATCAGTGGCCCGAAGTTCACCTGCACGTCGCCGACGGGCGCTCTTTCATCCGCAACGCGACCGAAAAGTACGACGTGGTCGAGATGACGCTCGTGGATACCTGGGCCTCAACCGCCGCCGGAGCATTTGCGCTCAGTGAAAACAATCTTTATACGACCCAAGCGTTCCGCGAGTACTTCGCACACTTGCAGCCCGACGGAATGGTGGCAATCACCCGCTGGGAATTTCAAGTTCCGCGCGAGGCCTTGCGTGTGGCGTCCGTCGCCACCGAAGCCCTGCACCAACTCGGCGGGAAGGACGTTTCTCGCCACTTCATTGTCGTGTCACAAGACGAGCTCGATGAAGACGGCATCAACGTTACAGTTCTCGCTAAAAAAAGTGAATTCACAACTGAAGAAGAAAACGTTGTCCGGCAGTACGTCGCGCAGCATGAGCCGTTGCAGCTGTTGTATACGCCCTCTGAGCGTGAAGACAATGCATTTTCCCGCCTGATCCTGAGCAACGACCCTTACACGTTCAGCCAAGCGTATCCCTACAACGTGACCCCGGTCAGCGACAATGCGCCATTTTTCTTCTTCACACTGAAGCCCAGTCGAATTTTTCACCTGGGCAACGACAGTTCTATGGATTGGAAGGTCAATCTCGGTGTCGCGGTACTCGCCATGCTGCTGGTAATTTCAGTCCTGGCCGTGCTCGCCTTCCTGGTGTTGCCCCTGCTGATCAAAAAAGTTGTCAGCCATCGGCCCGTCCCTGCGCTGTTGTACTTTGTCGCGATCGGTCTTGGTTACATTTTGGTCGAAGTCACGTTCATTCAAAGATTCGTGCTGTTTTTGGGACACCCGACTTACGCGCTCACTGTCGTCGTCTTCATCATGCTGCTCTCGAGTGGCGTGGGCAGCGTGGTTTCAAGAAGATGGCTGGCTGAAAGCGGGCGAGTTTGGCTCCCGCTACTAGCGATCTTTGCCGCGCTGATTATCTACGTCGGAATATTGCCAAATTTGTTGGAACACTTCGTCGGCGCGTCGTTTCTGCCGAAACTCGCGATCAGCGCAGGTCTCCTCGTTCCTTTGGGATTTGCCATGGGAATGCCATTTCCTACTGGCCTGCGGGCCATGGCTGAAAGCGCCGAGCGGGCGTCCCAAGCCAACTCTATCGAGTGGGCTTGGGCCATGAACGCAGCATCGAGCGTTTTAGGCTCAGTACTGGCGATCGTCATCGCAATCGAGTTCGGTTTAAATGTAACTCTGGCCTGTGGGGCGGCCGCATATGCCGTGGCGCTGCTGTTGAACTCCAAGTTACGCCTCCATGTTTCGGCAGCCTGAACTGCTTCTACATTCTGCTATCATCAGGAAAATCATGGGGCGCGAGAGTTCCTGGTGCTCGGAAGACCGTTCAGTGGGCCTGACTGGGAGGATGATTGCCTAGCCAGAAGCAGTTGAAGTGGTCTCAGCTAAAAGTTGGACTTACAGTGGTCCTCGCTTCCATCGTTCTGGGAGTGCTGATCATCCTGATGAGCGGCGGCGGCCTGTTCACCAGCAAGATTATTTTGAAGTCCTACTTTCCGGATGCCAGCGGTTTGACTCCGGGGTCGCCCGTACGCCTGAGCGGCGTGGATATAGGCAATGTAAAGGCCATTCGAGTAGTGCCCGGCCGCCCCCTCGACCCCGTTGAAGTTGTGATGAAGGTAAACACTAAGTTTCACTTCTTCCTGCGAAAAGATTCGATAACGTTGCTGTCCACTGCCGGAGTTTTGGGCGCGACTTACATCAATATAGACAGCTCGCAGGCCAAGGGCCCTGAGGCCCAGGATGACGACGTGCTACCCAGCAAGGAAGTGCCGGGATACGAGGAGGTCATGCGCGCCGGGCAAAGCTCACTGCAGAACATGGACGCCCTGCTCAAGCGCATGGACCGCATTGTGGCGTTCGTCGAATCCGGGCAAGGATCGATTGGTAAGCTGATTTACGATCCTCAACTCTATAATCGCGTGAACGCGACGGTTGCAGAGTTTCAAGGGCTGGTGAACGACATCACCCAGGGCAATGGCAGCATTGGCAAGCTGATCGAAAATGACGATCTGTACAACAAAGCCAACGCTTCCATCGACAAGATCAACAATCTCATTGACGAGGTCAATTCGGGCAACGGGACCATTGGCAAGTTCCTGAAAGATCCTTCCCTTTATGACAATGCCAACAAAACCGTCGCAAATATCAAGCAGCTAACCGATGACGTAAACGCCGGCAAGGGCGCGATAGGCAAGCTGGCAAAGGATAAGGAATTCGCTGATAAGCTGCAGAACACCATCAACCGGCTTTCTAATTTGGCGGACAAGCTCGACACCGGGAATGGCAGCGCGGCCTTGTTCATTCGCGACCCCGCGGTTTACAACAACACCAACAAGCTGCTGACCGAAACTCAAGATTTGATTAAAGCAATTCGTGAGAACCCTAAGAAATACCTGACGATACACGTGAAAGTGTTTTAACGCTGCAACAGATCAATTGGCTGCCGGACATCGTGCACGCGAAAATACTGCGCCAGGGCAGGGAATTTCTTCTTCACCTCTTCGTACATCGCATACGCCACATTCCGGTACGAGAAATGTCCGGCCGGGCCTGTGCGCAGCTCTGATATGTAAACCGCTTCGGCAAAATCCATCTTGAACAGCGTGCGCTTGCGGAATCCCAGCGGAATCAGGTATTGCGAATTCTCCTGCGCTTCGGCTGCCGGGCTGTTAGATAGTTGGTGCACTGCTGCTGACGCGCTATCCATCGCATTCTTGTAGGTATTTAGAGCACCCGCTGGCGCGAGTTCCGCAGGGGCTTCGTACCCGTGCTGAGTAGTGAATTCCTGTTCGATCTGAATGCAGCGCCGGTGGCGATGCATATCGCGAAATCCGCCGATGTCCATCAAAATGTCGAAGCGGAACTGCTGGCCGGCACGGAAGGCGCGCAGCATCTCATCGTGCCGCCCGCGGTGGCGCAGTCCCGCATCAATGATTTCGCGCCGCCGAGCTTCACCGATATCTTCTACAGTCCGGCGAATTTGGCTGTACGGGTATGAACAATGCTCGTAAAGAAGTGTTGTTGCGAGCTCTACTTCAAGCGGCTCGTCTTCGAGAAGCTCCACAGCGGGGGCCGGTTCCGGCTGACCACGCAATAGTTCAGAGGCCATCTGCCGCAGTTCGCGCCGGGTTTCAATTTCGTAAGAATTCGGATCGGCATACTTCACCAGCGTCGGCGCCACGCGCACTTCTTTGAGCAGCTCAGCTTCCGCCTGCGCCCCGAGCTCAGGCGACAGCTCTCGTATTTCGCCCACCAACTTGTGCAACGCTTCATGGTTCACGTTGTACGCGGCGGATGTGGCCGCACCCTTCAGCATTTCCCCCAGCCGCCTTACTTCGCCGTGACTGTGCGAAAGTAGATGCGAGACCTGCGATTCCAGCGTGCGGGCGTTTACGATTTCGCCGAGAGACGTATTCGTCGCCAGCGGCAGCAAATAGCGCGAAAGATCGAAAGCCCGCGCCTTCAGCGTGCGCTCGTACGCTTCCTGCTTCATCTCCGCAGGTTTGGGAGTGATCTCGGACAAATAGTGGAACACTTTTCCTGAGACCGACTCGTAAGTCGCGAAGAGATGGCTGATCGTCTGCTGATAGAGTTCGCGTGCCCGCGCATCGCCGCCAAAATCCGGCGTGTAGTAGCCGCTTTTGCGAAAGTCCTGATATCGCGTCGATCGCTCTTGGCCATCCCAGCGCTGCTCGTCGGCAATCACGATCGCGGCAAGAATGGAGAGCCGTTCAATTGCCAGCGCGATATGCGCGAGGTCGGCGATGGAGCGATGTCCGTACTGGAAATAAAATGTGTTGAGAAATTTTTCTGCCTTCTGCGAGCTGATTTCCCTGAGCGACTCCTTCATCGAGAGCGCCGAGCGCGAATACTTTGCCATGGCATAGGCCTGAATTTCCGGCTCCGCACCGAAGACCGCGTAAACCTCAGACGAAAAATTCGTCGCCGGTGCGCTTCCGTTGGTAGGTGCTGCGGTAGGAGTTACTTCAGACATGGCGTACCTCAGGGAAAAAGTGAAAGAGCTTGAATATTAAATGGGAAGATGGGCATGCGCAATGAATGCGTTTGTGCGGATATCCTGATTCCTTCTTCTTTGCAGCCTTAGCGGAAGTTCTTTGCGCACTTCGCGGTTAAAGTCTTTCCATGATTAGCTACGCGCCTCTTTCTGTGAACCTCTGTGTCCCTCCGTGCTCGCAGTGGTTAAAGGTTTTTGTTTTCGGAAAATGCCCTTACAGCGTATGTAGATACGCCAGCAGATCGTTCACCTGCTCTGGGGTTAGAACGTTTCCAAAGCCGTCCATTTTGTTTCTGCCCAGCATCACGATATCGCGAACTCGATCATCGTTCGCCGGCATTCCGCTCATGCTCAAATATTGGTGCTTGAAAATGCCTTTTAAGCTCGGGCCTTGGCGTCCGCGGGAGGAATACGGCGCGTGACAGCGGTCGCAGTACTGATCGTATATGTGGCGGCCGCTGGCTTGCTTCGGGTCCAGCCCAAGTTCCGCGTCGCTTCTTCGCCGCTCAACTTTGCACGCGGAGAGAATCAGGAGAAAGAAGCAGCACACAGCCGCGATCAGGAGAAACGCAGAAGGTGAAATTCGCAAAAAACGGCGCATCTGGAGAAGGTCTTACAATATCAGAAGCTACAGATGCCTGTTGCTCGCGCCCAAATCGCGCTCAAACGAGCCTACGATGAACCCACAAAATCCGACGGCGTTCGGGTCCTCGTAGACCGGCTTTGGCCGCGCGGCCTGACGAAAGACGCAGCCCGAATCGATACCTGGCTTCGCGATCTGGCGCCCTCGAATGAATTGCGGAAGTGGTTCCATGCGCATCCGGATCAACGGCTCGAATTTCGCGAGCGGTATTTGCGCGAATTGCAAAGCCCTCCCGCAGCAGAGGCATTGAACCGGGTTCATGCACTTCTCAGCACCAGCCCTCGCGTGACTCTTATATTTGCTTCAAAGACTGTTGAGTACAATAACGCGACCGTGCTCAAGGAAGAGCTTGAAGGAATGAAGTCGCCCACCCGCAGCGAATCGGCGCATTCCGCAGGGGCTCGCCGGAGTCGTCACGCCGGTAAATAATATCTATTTCGGTGAATTGACCGCTGCTGCGATGATGCTGTCAATCACGTCGTTCACGCGTTTTCCTGGCAAGCTGAAATTGTTGCTGAGAATCGCAAACCCCAGCTTCTGCCCGTTCGCAGTAATCGCGTATCCGGAAAGAGTTTTCACTCCGCCCAAAGAGCCGGTCTTGGCATAGACGTGCGCCGTAGCGTCGAGCTCTTTGAACCGGTCGGCCAGCGAGCCGTCCACGCCAGCCACGGGAAGGGAATCGCGGAACTCCTTTCCCCACGGCTGCGTGGAAGCAAACTGCAAAAGCTGAATCACCGCGTGCGGCGTAACCAGGTTCTCCCGCGATAATCCCGATCCATCATAAAAAGCGTAGTCGTCAGTAGAGATTCCAGCGTTATTCAGGAAGCCGCGCAGCACCTCCAGCCCCGCCTGCACCGTCCCGCCGGTCCCTTTTTCGCGGCCGAGCAGGCGAAGCAGAATCTCCGCATGCAGGTTCTGGCTGACTTTATTGATGACTTCGATATCTTCCGATAGTGGCGCAGACTGATATTCCCCCAGCACCAGCGGCCCTGTTGGAGAAGTCAGCGAGTGTTCATCGCCGCCGCGGCTGGAAGCAATCACCACTGTGGTGAACGTCGAGAGGCTGGCAAGCTCGGTGTGATGGGTCCGCTGCTTTCCGTAAACTGCGATTCCCCTCACTTCGAGAAGGTGCCGGAATAGCGTGGCTGCGAACTCCGCCGGATCTTCGATCGCCAGGCCTTCATTCACGCCCACATCGTCCATGGGCATCGTGCCCCAGAGCGTCAGGGTGGTCGATCCCGGCTCGCGGTTGATGTAAATCTTCCGCCCGCTGCCTGCAGGCGTAGTCATCATCCTATTGTCAATCGTGTAATAGTCCGCGAACGGCGTGACGCTCACGAACGCTTTATCCCCGGCGCGCGCTCCAGGCAGAATATTCACAAAAATTACATTGTCATTAATGGTGAGCGCGGAAACCGGCGCGCCATCCGGCCACACCAGATCATCCTGGCTCCAGCCTTCGCCATAGCGCTCGAACGCGAAGTAAGAATCATCCGCAACGATATCGCCATCGATGTACTTCACACCTTTTTGCACCAGTTCGTCGGCAAGTTTCTCTAACACT
>Ga0209580_10000595_pt1 | contig 18859 bp, 15 predicted proteins | sample Coa_R1_5_FD_187153 | JGI IMG/M metagenome (GOLD analysis project Ga0209580, IMG submission 187153) | Surface soil microbial communities from Centralia Pennsylvania, which are recovering from an underground coalmine fire - Coalmine... | ecosystem: Environmental > Terrestrial > Soil >... | reverse complement strand
AACCTGGTTGATTGAGGACGAAGAGAGTGTAAACCTTTGGCCCGCAAAAGGTCAGTGTGGCCGAAGTCCTTCCGAATCTTGATCTGGAAGCTAGAAGACGGGTACAGTTAAAGAGTAGAAATTCCTGTGGGGTGTGCTATGTCCAGTCAACTGAAAACCTACCTGAAGTTCGGTGGCGCAACTGTCGCAATTCTCTTTTTGCTGGCGTATCTGGCTTACACGGGAGTGCAGGACAGCAAGAGCTATTACGTGACCATCAAGGAATTGCACAAGATGGGTGACAGCGCGTATACCAAGCGTTTGCGGGTCGCGGGCAACGTGCAGACGGGATCGATCAAGCGCACGGGAACGCACGTGCAATTTGTGCTGGTCGAGGAAGATCAGAAGATCGCGGTCGATTACACCGGAACCGAGGCGCCGCCCGATACTTTTAAGGATGAGTCGCAAGCGCTGGCCGATGGCAGCTTCGGCCGTGACGGCGTGTTCCATGCCAAGCAACTGCAGGCCAAGTGTGCTTCGAAGTATGCTCCACAGCAGCCGGGAGCAACTCCGGCATCGGCGCCGGCCAAGAATATGACTGAGGTTCAGACCAGTTCGCCGGTGCAAGCGAACTGAGATCTGGGCTCGGATTAAGTGCACGGTCTAGAGCGTCTGCTGCAATCTCTTGCCTAGGCCGATTGTTGTCTCGCTCGATTCTCTCCTTTGCAAAAAATCCCTGAAATCCATAGATTCGTGGCTGTGAGTGCTTCCGCGAGCGGCCCGGCAGGCGCATCGACCATCACCGTCAGGAATGTGATCAAGCAGTTCGGGCGATTTGCTGCCTTGCGCGGCGTTTCAGCCGAATTTGATCCCGGGCGCTTTCACGCGATTCTCGGCGATAACGGAGCAGGGAAGACCACTTTGCTGCGGGGCCTTGCTGGGCTCGCCCAGCCGACGCAGGGAACGATTTCGATTTTCGGGAAGAGCCCGCGCGACGCGTGCCGCGAGATTGGGTACATGGCGCATCCGTCGCTGCTGTACGACGAAATGAGCGGCATGGAAAATCTGCGCTACTTCGCGGGACTGTACGGGGCTGTCAGTGATGCCCGGTGCGAAGAAGTAATCCGGTCGGTGGGCCTTGATCCGGAACTTACGCGTGGCGTCGGCCAATACTCGCAAGGTATGCGGCAGAGGATGTCGCTGGCGCGGGCGATCTTGCACGACCCGAAATTATTGCTGCTCGACGAACCGTTTTCCAACGTGGATCTACATTCCGCGCGCGAGATGGTTGGCCTGTTAAAGGGCATGCGTGACGCGGGCAAGACGATTTTTGTGGTGACTCACCAGGCATTGCTGCTGGAGGGCGCTGCCGATGAGTTCGTGTGGATGCAGGCGGGGCAGATTGTCGATCGTACGGCCACGGCCGAACGCGGGCGGGCGCAATGACCTCGTTCTGGTCGGTGCTGTCGGCGACGCTGGTGAAAGACATTCGGCTGGAATGGCGCTCGAAAGACGCGCTGAACTCGATGCTGTTCTTTTCGCTGCTGGTGGTGGTGATCTTTGTGTTCTCCTTCGATCCGCTGGCGGAGGAGTCACGGCATATCGTTGGTGGCTTGGTGTGGGTGGCGTTTCTGTTCGCGGCGGTGGTAGCACTGAATCAGACGTGGGCACGCGAATTGCGAAATCAGGTTCTGGATGCGTACCGAGTGTCACCGGCTCCGGCGAACGCGCTGTTCCTGGCGAAGTCGGTTGGGAATTTTTTGTTCGTTAGCGTGCTCGAAGCGTTGATGACGCCACTGTTCATTGTGTTTTACAACCTGCACGTGCTGGGACCGGCTTGGCAACTCATTCCTATCGCTCTGCTGGGAACCTGGGCGCTGGTGGTCAACGGGACGTTTTTCGCAGCAATGTCTCTGCGCACGCGAAATCGCGAGATCATGTTGCCCTTACTGCTGTTTCCGATTTCGATTCCGGCGGTACTGGGCATGGTCGCGGGAACCACCTCAGTTCTTACCGGGGAGAATTCCGCGCACTTCTATATCGTATTGCTTCTGACCTACGATGTGGTGTTTACTACGGCTAGTCTGGCCTTGTTCGGAACGATCCTGCACGCAGAATGAAAAGACTCTTTCCAATCCTGTCGATCGTTACCGTGGCTCTGCTGGCCTATGCGCTTTACCTGGCGTTGGTAGTCGCGCCGACGGATGCCCTGCAGGGCGAAGTCTACCGCATCATTTACTACCACGTGCCGTCGGCATGGACCGCGTTTCTTCTGTTCTTCATCAATTTCGTCGCGTCGATCCGATATCTCACACGGTCCAAAGCGTCCACTGAGAAGGCGGCGAAATGGATCGCGATTGGGATCGGCGTAGTGGGTTTCATCGCGCCATTTCTTCCTCCTATGCGACGATTGATTCCGCCCGGGATGGAGCCGAGCGCAGTATCGACCACGATTGTGTTGATTCCGGTATTGTACTTTCTGGTGGGCAAGTTGTTTCCCGGGGACCGTCTCGATGTGCTGGCAGTGACCAGCGCCGAGGTAGGAGTAGTTTTTTGCACGATCGTTTTGATCACGGGTCCGCTGTGGGCAAGGCCGGTGTGGGGAATCTGGTGGGCGCCGGGAGACATTCGCCTCACTTCGACGCTCGTGTTGTGGCTGATTTACGTGAGCTATCTGGTGCTGCGGCGGTTTTCAAACAGCGCGCAGACGCAGATGCTGGCCGCGGCGCTAGCCGTGTTTGGCGCGCTGGATGTGCCCCTGGTTTATCTCTCGATCTGGTTCTTCCGGACGCAGCACCCGCAGCCTGTGATTGGCGGCGGAGGATCGATGGATCCGCGGATGCTGCATGTGCTGCTGTTTAGCTGGGGCGCGTTTTTGATGTTCGGATTTCTCGTCTGCTGGTCGCGCTTCCGGTTGGAGTTATTGAAGCGAGAAGTTGAGCAGGCACACGCGATGGAGTCCCTGGCAGGTGCCGAAGATTCGGAGAAAGCGAGCCTTCCGTTGAGCAGGAGTGCCCGATGAACGCTGTCAAGTTTCTATTCGCCGCCTACATTGCGACCTGGGCGATTCACCTCTTCTATATCAGTACTCTCGTGCGGAGATTCAGCCGGCTGCGGCAACAGCTTCGCGAATTGGGCAAGGGAAAGTAACGACCCGAAACGGATATGAAACCGGGGTGCTTCTTTCGGGAGAATGCCACGTCTCTTTCCTGAGTTCTTGTCATTCCGAAACGGCGTTAAGTGGTTGAGGAATCTGCTGTCGCCTGCAGCGCAAATGGTGACGGCAACCAACAGATTCCCCCCTTCGGTCGGAATGACAAAGGTGAGGTGGTCGGAATGACAAAAGTTCCAAGGCTGCGGCTTACGACTACGAGACTCTGGACTGCGGTTCTTTGACCGCGTACTTGATCAGGCACCAGAGCGCGCGGACGCCATCCTTCCAGCCGATTTTCTTGCCTTCGGCGTAGGTGCGTCCCCAATAGCTGATGCCGACCTCATAGACTCGCAGGTTGCGTTTGGCAATCTTCACGGTGACTTCCGGCTCGAATCCAAAACGATCTTCCTCAAGGGGGATCGACTGAATGACTTCGCGGCGGAACACTTTGTAGCAAGTCTCCATGTCGGTCATGTTGAGATTGGTGATCATGTTGGAAAGCAGCGTGAGAAACGAGTTTCCGACGGAGTGCCAAAAGTACAAAACGCGATGGGGGCCGGCGCCGAGGAAGCGCGAGCCGTAAACCACGTCGGCCTGTCCGTTCTCGAGCGGTTCAAGCAGGCGGCAGTAGTCATTGGGATCGTATTCGAGGTCGGCATCTTGAATGATGACGTATTCGCCGGTGGCCTCCTGAATCCCGCGGCGCAGAGCCGCTCCTTTTCCCATGTTGTGGGGCTGCAAAAAGACGCGCATCTGGGGCTGCTGTTTCTCCAGTTCGGCCAGGATTTCGCGGGAGCCATCGCTCGAACCGTCGTCGACACAAAGTAATTCGAGTTCCAGGCCGACCGACATGACGCGCTCGACCACGTGGCGCAGGGTGGCCTGTTCGTTAAAAACGGGCATCACGACCGAGAGTTTCATAGCGAGAAGCCAGTGTAAGGCTTGAACACAAAGGACACGAACGGACACGAAGGATTTCGCTGGGGCAAGGTTCCTTCGTTCATTTACGTGTGCGCGACGGGTAGTGATTCTAACAGACAGTCGGATGCCAGCAGAGGTAAGAGCCGGCTCAGTTCGTGCTCTTCAACCCGGTCTGCAGGGCTGAGAGGAAATCAGTGCTGCCGGTGGTGCGGAGGAATTCGTAGTCCTCGATCATGGCAGCGACGCCGATGCGGGCCGAGGGAAGTGGACTTTCGACGCGAATCACACGGGCAGAGAAGCGGACGCGTACCGCATCGGTCAGGGTGACGTGGGGAGGAAAGGTCAGTGTAACTTCGGCCTTGGTTCCCGCGATTACAGGGCGGTCGAGATAAAAGAAGACGCCGCGGGCGCTCACATTCAGGGTTTCGGTGTGAAACTCAGTGGTGCCCTCCACGCGGACGATCGCCGGCAGGCGCATGTCAAAGCGCCGCATGGCCCGCCGTTCCTGTGAATTTGCTTGCATTGCCCGCCTAACTGCGAGTCGTTCGCGATGCAGCACATGGCAGACAGCAACATCCGAGAAAACCTGAGAGCAAGAGTGCAGCCCTCAATTTATAGAATTGTCAGCCATTTGCAACAGCAAAATGCCGTTCGGAACTAACTCGGTAAATCTCGGCCGAAGGTCGGTACAGAGACCTCCGCGAGCCAAGGGAGGAGGTGAAAATGCGCAGGGTTCATTGGCTCTATGTGCAATCGTGGTGCCAAGTGGGGATTGTGAAAACGTGATTTTCCTTAATGGACTCAACCCCTTCGGGGCGGTGCGGCCTTCGGTGCATCATTGAGGATTGCAATCACTTGCAGAAGTTCGCCAAAGTCAGTGCAGATCTACTCAGGCAGAGAACGAATCTGCCCATTATTTGCTCTCGCGCCGCGGCATCTTTCCCGCCCAGCCACTGCATCTGACGAATCCTAGGGGAGACACGGTTCGGGCGTGGTGTGTCATGTCAGCGGGTGCACGAGTTTTGGTATGGCGTTTCACTGTCTTGGAGGCTTTCAGAGCCCGGTATTCAGCGGGACAGAGGAGTCGGCTTGACTTGCCTATCCGTCAGATGTTTAAGTAGTTACTTAATTTTTTCCGCCAGTTCCAGTGACCAGCAGCTAAGGGCGAAGCTCGCTCGGGGATGTGTGCCGGCGCGAGGCTCTGCATAGATAGTGCATCCCTCATCTCACCACTGGTTTGTCAAAACGATCTGGACGAAAGCGACTTGAGCGCAAGAACTGATCTGATTGCATCGGAGGAACGCGTGAACGTAGATCGCCGTTGGTGGGGCACATCCGTGGTAAAGGTTCGCATTCTGGTGGCCGGCTTGGTATTGCTCGGGACCGGATGCGCTGTTCTCGGGTGGGGGACCCGCTTTGGCAACGCTGTTCACAATCACGCTGAAACCGCTGGCGCCTCCGTTATTGGCGTCGAGCCCAGTATGCAGATGCAAGCTCAAGCGCATTCCATCCTGGCTGGGCTGCCACTTATCTTCGAGCCGAATGTGGGACAAGGTAATTTGGATCCCACTGACTCCCGCGCGAGGTTCGTGACCCATGGTTCTGGGTACAGCATGGTTCTGGGAAATGAAGGGGCCATTCTGAGTCTGGTTACAAAAACCCGCTCAACTTCGTCTTCGTCGGGTTCGGGAAGCCGGGTCCAGACCCTTGGAATGAAACTCGCAGGGGCGAGTCCCAATGCGAGCCTGAGTGCGGTTGACCCACTGCCAGGAAAGAGCAATTACTTCATCGGAAACAATCCTGCGAAGTGGCGGACCGGTGTTCCACAGTTCGCGCGGGTGCGTTACGAGAGTGTCTATCCCGGCATCAACGTGGTCTTTTACGGAGACGAAGGACATCTGGAGTATGACTTCCAGGTGACGCCGGGTGGGGATCCATCCCGGGCCGAACTCGAATTCAGCGGGGCAGAGAAACTCGAACTGAGGGACGGATCTCTGGTGATCCGCGGAGAAGATGGAAACGTTCGCCTCGATGCGCCAAGCGTATATCAGGAGATCGATGGGCGAAAACAAACGGTCGAGGGAGCATTCGTACCGCGGGCTGCGAATCGAGTTGGTTTCACAGTCGGAGCGTACGACCACTCGAGAGAACTGATCATCGACCCGATCCTGAACTTCTCGACGTATTTTGGCGGCACTGGCGACGAGCACAGCACATCCGTAGCTGTCGACGGCAGCTTGAATATCTATCTCGCCGGGTCTACCACTTCGCCGAACCTACCGGCCCCCACCGGTGCGGTGCAGACTACTTTGCATGGTACACAGAACGTTTACGTGGCTAAGATTCAGCCGCCGTTAGGTTCGCAAGTCGCGAAACTTCTGGAGTTGACCTATCTTGGCGGCAGCGGCACCGACTATCCGGTAGGAATCGGGGTCGATGGTGGGGAAAATCCTTACGTTGCGGGTACAACCACGTCGGGCGATTTTCCGACTACGTCCACGACCGCGTATCAGTCCTCTCCCGCCAGCGCGGGCACGCACGTATTCGTAACAAAACTCAGAAACGACTTTACCGCGCTCGATTATTCTTCGTACCTTTCGGGGAATGGGACGGACATCGCGAGTGGGATGACGATCGATCCGGCAGGCGATCTGTATGTGACGGGAACGACTACCTCCGTCGAGACTTCAAGCAGCGAACAATTCCCGGCCAGCAATTTGCCGGAGACCTTGCCCTTCCAGAGCACGTCGCGAGCGACGGCGGGAACGCCACAGTTCTTCGTCACCAAAGTGAATACGAACGCGTCGAGCTTCGCCAGCATCCCGTACTCGACGTACTTCGGAGGGGGAATATTCAACGGAACTTTCATCGGGCCCAACGGCACGGCGGTGCCTGCGGCCGGTGGCGGAATTGCAGTCGATGCCAACCTCAACATTTATTTCACGGGCACGACGACATTCATATACTCGGGATGTACTGGTTGCAGTGTGACTGACTTCCCGATCCTGAATGCTTACCAGCCCTGTCTGGACAGCCCTCCGGCGACAAACATTGTCAGTCCTCAATCCTGCGCGAATACAGCGAATCCGACGGCTTCCGATGCTTTTGTGGCGAAGCTGAATCCCAACGTCGCTCAGGGACAGCAATTGATCTGGTCGACGTATGTCGGTGGGAGCCAGAGCGATTTGGGTACGGGCGTTGCACTCGACTCTGGCGCGGCGAACGTCTACGTCGTTGGAACAACAAACTCTCCTGATTTCGTTAGTACCGGCGCCGTCATCAGCTTCGCACCGTTCCAGAAGTGTCTGGATAACCTGCCTCGGACCACGACGACTACAGTGACCTGCACGCCTCCGGCCAACCCTGCGCCGAGTGACGCGTTTGTTGCGCGGTTGAGCAATCCCAGCACGACGACCACTGCCACGAATGTGGCCCTGAACTACTTCTCGTACCTGGGGGGGGCCAACAACGAGGAGGGCCTCGCGATCACGGTGGACACCAACAGCGGCGCGATGATTACGGGTTCGACGCAATCGCCGGCCTGCGCCTGTGATGGCACGTTCCCCGTGTTTCCTAATCCGAACTCGATTCAGAGCAATCTGAATGGGACGCAGGATGCATTCATTGCCCGGTTGAATACTGGAGCGATCGTGGGTCAGACGACCACAGCCTCGTGGGCCAGCTATTTCGGCGGCACCGGTATTGACGCGGGGACGGGCATTGCGCTCGACGTGAACCAGAATACCTATCTGGCGGGGGAAACCAATTCAACGGACTTGCAGGTTTCCAAACCGCTGCAACTGACCAATGGCGGCGGATACGACTCGTTCGTGACGCAGTTCGGAACCGCGGTCAGCTTGTCGATTCAAGGAGTACTCAGCCTGGGAACAAACCAGCAATACATCAGCGCAGGAACCCCAGCGACCTTCACGTATACAGTGACGAATAACGGGCCGGACCTGGCCAGCAACATCGTGATCACTGTAGATATGAGCCTTTCCGCAACGGGAGTGCAGCTCTCGAATGTTACCGGTAGCCTCAACGGAGCGGGCACTTGTAGCGGGAGCGGTTCCACGAACCCGAGCATCAGTTGCGGACCGATTTCCCTGCAATCTGGGTCGACGGCGACGCTGACCGTTACCGCGACGCCGACGGCAAACAGCAGTGGGACATCCCCCGTGTTCTTCAACGGAGGAACGATCCAGGCCATGGCCCCGGGCAACATTGTGCTGGCGCAGACATCCGTCTCGGCGCAAATGACCGACTTCGGCATGTCGGTCACTCCTAGCAATCAGAGTATCCCTGTAGCTGGAGTGACGGCGAATTACACGGTGCAATTGACTCCGCATCCCTTATATACATCGAGCATCACGATTTCGTGCTCGGGGCTTCCTGCCGCGTCAAACTGTAGTCCCAGCACCAGCCCGGTGAGTTTGACCAGTACGAGCGGAACCTCGGTGACGCTGGCGGTCCATACAACTCCGCGCCCGGTCATCACACCGGCTGCGGCCATCTTCACAAGGCGTTTCTACGCGATCTGGCTCATCCTTCCCGGGATCGCACTAGTGGGTGTAGGCCGTAATCGTCAGCGGAGGAGGATCTTCGGGATCCTGATGCTGTGCACTTTGTTTGCCCTGGTATTGCTCGTCCCCGCGTGCAGTAACACCAAGACGCAGCCCCCGGTGAGCGGCACTCCGGCGGGCAATTACACCATCACGGTGACGTCTGCGGCGGGAACTGACTCCAAGACGCAGACGATCGGGCTCACGGTCCCGTAAACTGCGAATCGTAAACTGCGAATCATTGACGAATACGAAAGCCCACGCTCGGTGCGTGGGCTTTTCATGCGAAAGAGCAGAAAGCTAGGCTCCGGCTGAGAGTTTGTGGTGCCCTCGGGCCTCGGCGATGCCATATTGGCGAATCTTGTAGAGCAGGGCCTTGTAGCTGATCTGCAGAATGGCGGCGGCCTGTTTGCGATTCCAATTGGTTTGTTCCAGCGCGCGAGTGATGGCGAGGGCTTCCGCCTCATCCTTCGCCGAGCGGGCCACGGACTTCAACCCTCCGGAATCATTCGTCCGGGAGGATTCGCCGGGGGTTCCTCCGGTGCCATCGTTGCGCGGCAGAAGTTCGGAGACGGCGAGGTTTTCATCTCCCAAAATCAGGTAGCGCTTCAGGAAATTATTCAGCTCGCGCAAGTTGCCGGGCCAGGAGTGATTATGGCAGGCCTGCAGCAAATTCGGTGAAAGCGGTAACGGAGGCCGGGCGTAGCGCTCAGCCATGCGAGTCATCGAGTGTTTGAGAAGGATCGGAATTTCCTCGCGGCGATCGCGCAACGGCGGCAGGCTAAGAGTGAATGCGTTAAGCCGATAGTAGAGGTCTTCGCGCAACCGCTTGGTGGCGAGCGCTTCGGGGATGTTGATGTTCGTCGCCGCCAGAATGCGAACGTCGACTTTTATGACGGAGCGGCTGCCGAGCCGCGAGAACTGCTGGTCCTGCAGAACGTGTAGCAGCTTGGCCTGCAGCAGCGGCGGCATCTCGCCTATTTCGTCGAGCAGGATCGTTCCTTTGTTGCAGAGTTCGAACTTGCCGGGCTTGGCGTGCGTAGCGCCGGTGAAAGCGCCGGGTTCGTATCCGAATAATTCGCTTTCCAGCAGGTCAGCGGGAACAGCAGCGCAATTTACTTTCAGGAAAGTGCGATGCGCGCGGGGCGATAGCTTGTGAATCAGGCGCGCCAGGACTTCTTTGCCAGTTCCGCTTTCGCCAAGCAAGAGTACTGGGATGTCAACATTGGCCACTAGCGCTGCCTGGGAGCGAATCTTGCGCATCGCGGGGCTGGCGGCGATAAAGAATACGTCATCCGCGAGTTCCTCGACTTCGCCGCCGAACGTCTGCTTGCCTTGGCCAAGGCTGAGATCGATGACGGCATCCAACTCTGCTTTCTGAAATGGCTTGGTGAGGTAATCCTGGGCGCCGAGTTTCATTGCCTGGACCACCTTGCGCGTATCGTTCACGCAAGACAGCATGACAACCTTGGTCGACGGCTGTTTCTGCCGAAGTTGCTCAAGAGTCTGCAGGCCGTCGATGCCAGGCATGAGGACATCGAGCAACACGAGGTCAGGCTCGAGTCCTTTCTCGATTTTCTGCAGAGCTTCTTCGCCGGTGGTCGCGGTTTCGACTTTGTAATTGTCGACTTCCAGAAGTGTCCTGATGTACCGCAGCATGCCGGGTTCGTCGTCCACCAGCAGGATCTTGGCAGTGTGCTTCATCGATGTTTTCCTTTGCTGGCGGCGGCAGCTGCCGGTTTATACGGAATCAGAAACGAAAACTTGCAACCTGCGCCGGGATCGCTTTCGACCCATATTTTACCGCCCATACCTTGCACCAGCCGGCGCGCGATCGCCAGGCCTAATCCCATGCCTTCCTGGTTTTCGTTGCCGGGAAGGCGAAAAAAGTCGTCGAAAACTTCCAGGTGAAACTCTGCCGGAATGCCGGGTCCTGTATCGGACACGCTGACTTTGACCGAGTTCGGGTGGCTGACATTTTGACGCCGCCGCTCCGCCGCCGAGGGCACCGACGCCGCGCGGCGTTCCCACATATAAGGCTCGGCGTGCAGCCATACCGTTCCTGCTTGCGGCGTGAACTTGAAAGAATTCTCAAGCAGGTTCGATATGATGCGTTCCAGCTTGGGAGAGTCGAAGGGAAACTGCGGCACTTTATCGTTGGCGAGGAAGTAAAGCGCGATTCCCTTTTGCTGAAACCGATTCGACCAGAGGCGGCAGACTCCCGACAAGCAGTCGTTGATGTTGCCCATGTCGAACTGCATGCGCAAGCCGCCAGTTTCGAGTGCGCTGTAAGTCAGGAAATCCTGAATGAATTGCTGCAGGCGCTTGCCGCTGTCGCGCATATCCTGCAGGACTTCACGTTGTCGATCACTGAGAGGACCGAGCTTCTCACTGTGCAGGAGTTCGACATAACCGTTCAGGATGGACAAAGGTGTCTTGAGATCGTGCGCTGCTGATGCGAGAGCATTGGTGGTGCGTTGATGGCGTGCGTGCAACTCTTTGTATTCCTGGAGCAAGTTCTCGGGAGTGGGGACATCTGCGTCGGCTCCAACGACCGGCGGGACCGGTTCAGCAGCGATTGCGGCATCCGAAACACACGTGTTCTTCTGAACAGAGGTCATGAGAGTTACCACAAGGTTGACACGGGGAGAGGAAAAAACCGCACTCAAACTTGTCAACACGGAGTGTCGGTAAAGGAAGCGTACGGTACGCGGTAATCCCTTGTCAACGAAAAATGCGACGGAATTACCCAAGTATAGCAAAAGCTTGCACTTCCGCGCGATTACTTCGTAGGTGACTGTGTCGTATTGGAGCGAACAAACTACGAATGCAACGCCCGAAATTGCCCGCTCTGTTAGGGGTTTTGCCGGCGTCGCTAGGCTGGGATACCGGTTTTGAGTGAAAGGTATTGGGTCTCCTGGTAGGATTTGGCACCCGAGGTGCAGTTTGAAGTATGGGGAGGGGCGCTTATGGAGAGGTCTGCATGAACGGGGCGAGGTCCCGAAGCGAGCGGCGGAAGTGGGCCCGGTTGCCGCTGGCGATTCCCGTTTTCGTTCGCAGTCGAGACGGAAAGGGCAAAGACTTTCTTGAGTTCGCCACTTCGTTGAACGTGAGCGCCGGCGGGATGCTAGTTGCGATTCGCCGCACCCTGCCTGCTGTAGCGCAGGTTCGGCTGGAGATTCCGAGCGCCCCGGTCGCAGCCATGGCGCTGTTGCCACGAGCCGCTCGGACCTTGAACGCCAAAACACTTCGTACCACCCCTGCGGATGGATACTATCTTCTCGGACTGAAGTTTGTGCGCCCCCTGCCACTGTCCGAAAAACCACCAGTTCGCCGACGGAAACTCCTTTCAAAACTGTGAAAATATTTGCGCATAGGTGACTGAAAAGTGTTACTCTGGCGATCGATTCTTGGTTACCGGGGTGCCGTGTTCGGTTGCACCGGTAAATTTATAATTTTCAAGTAGATAGTCTCCATTTCTTAATTTCTGCGGAGCCGGCCAGCTTTGGCTCCCTGGATGCAGGAATAGATACATCCTCCCCCCGACTGGTAGATACCCGCCATGACTAGCAGCAGCGTAAACACACTTGTCCAGCCTTTGGGGGAGATGCCGCCCGAAGCGATCGTCTTTGGGCGCACTGAGGGCATGAATGCGGTACGCGACCGCCTTAACAAACTTGCGGGCGCGAACGTTCCAGTGTTGATCCAAGGCGAAAGCGGGACAGGCAAAGACATCATTGCCCGCATGATTCACGCGGCCTCGCCATGGCGAACCGGGCCGTGGGTGAAGGTGAATTGTCCGGCGATTCCCGGAACCCTGCTCGAAAGCGAGCTATTCGGGTACGAAAAAGGAGCGTTCACCGGGGCATACGGAGTGAAGCCGGGGCGCGTCGAGATGGCGCACCGTGGCACGCTGTTCCTGGACGAAATCTCTGAACTGGATATGTCTCTGCAGTCGAAGCTGCTGCAGCTTTTGCAGGATGGACAGTTCTGCCGGATCGGTGCGCAGGAAGATAAGAAAGTCGAAGTACGTGTAGTTTGCGCGACCAATCGCAAGCTTGAAGAGGAAATCGAGAATGGCACGTTCCGTTCCGATCTGTTCTACCGCATCAATGTGGTGAATCTTCATCTGCCTCCGCTTCGCGAAAGAGCCACGGACATTCCGCAGCTAGCGGACTATTTTCTCGAGTATCACAACCGGAAATACAACTGCCGCGCGAAGCCTCTCTCTGCCGAGATGATGACAACGCTGAAGAAGTATCACTGGCCGGGCAACATCCGCGAACTGGAGAATCTGATCAAGCGCTACGTGATTCTAGGCAACGAGGAAGTGATCTCCGCCGATCTGGCGCCGCGCAATAACGATTTCTTCAACACTGAAATCCCGGTGGATGGCCAGATCTCTCTCAAGAAACTGACCCGCCAGGCGGTGCGCGAACTGGAGCGTAAGGTCATCCTGAAAGTGCTACAGAATCATCACTGGAACCGCAAGCAAGCGGCGCGGGCTCTAAGCATCAGTTATCGCGCCTTGTTGTACAAGATTCGGGACGCGGGCTTGCCGTCGAACCGTTCGCCGAAACCATCGCAGGCACCGCCGGAAAAAGAGATCGCCGCCGACTAGTTCTCCCGCCTTGCAATTCGGCTTCGGCGAATTGGGAAACGGTTGGACCGCAAAGATTCGTAAACCTTGGGTGCACGTTGCGAGCTGGTCGCAACGGAGAAAGCCTTGATCCAGCCGTTTGTCTTTCTTCGCTCTGATCCCGAGCGCCAGACAAAAAAGTTGCACATAGGAAGATTCGTCGCCGGTTGATTTCTGGTGCGCAGAGATTTTCACTCTACCCGGGAATCACTCTCGCGTAGGTCCATAAGTGTCATTGTTGCTTTGAGTTAGGAGTTTTCCATTTGGAATCCGAGGTGCACATCAAGCCTCGCGCCTTTCTTATCTCCCTCAAAAAGGGTGCAATCCACGGGTCGTTCGACCCAACAGCAGTAACTCCTAGGAGAAGCAAATGAAGAAACTAGTTCTGCTTGCTGTCCTGGCACTGGCCCTGCCTACGGCAGTTTTTGCCGGCAGCAGCATCGACTACAGCAACAGTGGCGGCACTCTATCGGGCTCGAACAGCGGACTCTCGCTGAGCGGGTCGGTGTTGTTTGCCGTCAACGGAAGTGGGGGGCTCATCACAGGTTCTAACCTGGGTAGCGTGAGCTTTGAAACAGGAGCTTTGTCGAGTGGGTCGCTGCAAAACGGCGGCACTTTCGCTTCGGGCGGCTGGTTCACCATTACCGGAAACGGCAGCAATGGAATTCCCAATGGAACGCTGTTCACGGGAACGTTTTCTGGTCCTGTGACCTGGACGATGATGACTCTCTCCAATGGGACTCACAACTACACGTTAACTGGAGCCCTAACGGGAACTGGGTCAGATTACTCGGCTGTCGGTGTGACTGTTCAGTTGACCGTCAACACCGGCAAGGGGTTCTTTAACGGATGCACCAAGATCTCCAGTGGCGACACGAACGTGAACGTTGTCGTTCCGGAGCCAGGTTCTCTGAGCCTGCTCGGAACCGGGCTGATTGCCATGGGGGGAATGATCCGTCGCAAGCTGAAGGCATAAGGAAGCAGTTCATGCAAAAACCCCGCCTTGCGGCGGGGTTTTTGTTTGGTAGCCAGAGAGTATTCGGCAGTGCTCTTCGCTTAACTGCGCAGCTCCGACAGCGCCTTGCGGGCGTCGGCATAATCGGGTTTAAGCTTCACCGCTTTCTCCAACTGCTGCCGCGCGAGTGATGGCTGATTGGCTTTCTGATAGGCGAGCCCAAGGTGGTAGTGCAGCACGGAGTCGTCGGGAGCGCCCGCTCTTTCGTTCAGGCGTAAAGCCTCCTGGAACTGGCTGATCGCAGACCGATAAATTCCTTTCCGGTAATAGGCCCAGCCCAGCGTGTCGGCGGCATTGGGTGAATTCGGCATGCCACGGCGCGCGGTCTGCGCCATACCCATGGCCACATCTATATTGCCACCCTGCTGGAGAAGGACGTAGGCGAGGTTGTTGGAAGCCAGAGGATGATCCGGCGAGACGCTGAGAGCCTGCTGGTACATGGCCTTCGCCTGATCCCAGTTCTGTTTGGTTTCGTAGAGTTCACCGGCCAGAATGTAAAAGTCTACTGCGTTTGGATTGTCCTTCGCTGCTTGTAGGTACGTCGCGAGTCCCCGGTCAACCGATCCTTCCTGGATTTGTACTTTGCCGAGTTTCTCGAGAGCATCGACGTTGTTCTTGTCGAGAGCGATTGCCTTCCGCAACGCAGCTTCAGCTCCTGCATAGTCCTTCTTGCCGTCGAAAAGCGCGGTTCCAAGCAGATCGTAGAAGTTACTCGTGTTGGGGGATTTGGCGATCTGTGTATTGGCGGCAGCGATGGCCTTGTCGTATTGCTTCTGCGCGACATAGGTATTCATCAACCCACTGAGGGAATCGGAAGACGACGGGTCTTTGTCCAAGGCTTGTTGATAGAACTTTTCAGCTTCTGGGAAATGCTGCTGGGAGAGTTGTATGCCGCCGAGTTGGAAATAAGGCGCGAAGCTCTCCGGTGCTCTGTTCCTCGCCTCCTCTGCATCCTTTTCCGCAGCGGCATATTTTTGACGCGCGAGTTCGGCCAAGCTCCGAATCAGAAAACCATCAGGGGAGTACGGTTGCGCCTGAATAATCTGTTCCGCGGTCTGGGTAACGGCATCAACCTCGCCACGGCTGATCTCAAGGCTGGCGATCAGGCGGTGGGCTTCGGTCATGTCCGGCTTGATGCGCACGGCTTCGCGCCATTCCGATTCGGCCCGATGCAAGTCCCGCTGCTGGGCATAGGCCAGGCCCAATTGATAGTGAGCAACGGCGCTATTGGAGTCGTTTTTCAATGCGGACTGCAGAGATTCGACGGCTCCTGCGGCATCGTTCTGCCGCAGTTGAATCTCACCTTTGAAGACGAGCGCGTCGACATCATGCGGTGTCGATTTTAGAATTTCATTGTTCAGCTTTGCGGCGTCATCGATCCGGTTCTTGAGAATGAGAATCTGAATGTAGTTCTTTTGGGCGAGAATGTCCTTGGGATGGTCATTGTGCAAAGATTCATACTCGGCCACTGCTTTGTCCAGATCGCCGATTGCGAAGTAATAATCGCCCAGCATGCGATAGCCTTCAGGACTATCCGCAAGATCCTTCTTGGTCTGGCGAAGGAAGGACTCCGCTTCGTCTCTCTTGCCTTCCTGCATTAACAGCCGAACGAAGGCGGCACGTGGCGACGAATCCTTGGGATTGATGTCGATGGCGTGCTTGAACTGCTGTTCGGCCTCCGGCATACGATTGTGAGACTGGTAAAAACCGCCGAGAGCGAGTTGAGCGTTCATCGCCTTGGGATCGGCCTCGACGGCTTTCTTGAAGTTCGCTTCCGCTTGATCGAGCATATTCGAGCGCAGCTGCAACAAGGCGAGCAGAAGATAAGACTCCGAACGGCTGGGATCAAGCGCGATGGTCCGTTGTACTTCCTGCATGGCTGCGGTTAAGTTGTTTTGGGCAGCGTAATAATTGGCCCAAGCCTCATGAGTTTCGGGATTGTTCGGCTGTTTTTCGAGCAGCAAATCGAGGTGGGTCTTGGCTTGCTTGAATGCATCCGAAGAAATGGAGCCATCAGGATTGCGCACAGTCACAAGCATGTTGGCCATGTCTGTGTGGGCGCGATAGTTTTCGGGATTGAGTTCCACGGTACGGCCGAGTTCCTGGTAGGCGCGACTGCTGTCACCGAGTTTCAAGTATGCCTGGCTTAGCTTGTAGTGCGCCTCCGCGAATCGCGAATCGATCTGCGTGGCGTTGGCATATTGGATCGCCGCCTCGCGGTACTTGCCCTTAGCGAAGAATTTTTCCCCACTATCAAAGAACTTCTGCTTGCGAACATTCGGATCGCGCGAGCACCCGGTTAACAGGGCAAGCAAAAAAGAACTCAGGATTAGCAGGCGCACAGCGGTGGAGCGACTCATGTAGTTTCTCCGATGAGGGATACAGGGCAAAGATGAAGCATCTGGTTTTGGTAATACCTCGATCTTACTGCAGAGGAACCGGGCGGAGGAATTACCGGAGTCACAGGCGGTTGACCAAATCGCGACATCAGGGGTCTTCTCAACGCGGAATGTAGTTGTCCAATTGGGGGAGAATGCGATCGGCGAACGGGAGCAGTCGCTGCATGGCAGCGTCCGCACTCTCGCCCGGCGAAATGGCGGTTTTCAGCCTTACCAGAGAGCCGTCACTGCGATTCATCCGGATTGAGTCGGCGACCAGATAGTACTTGGCCCAATATTCGCTGGCCACGCCACGGTCGTGGGCCCAGTACCAATACAAAACAAGCTGTCGGGAATCGCCCTTCGCGATCACATAACGATTCACCGGAAAGGGCGCGTGGTTCGGCACCGACAGCGTCATGCGGCCGGACTGCACGGGCGCCCAGCCGGCTCCCGGTAAACAGTTTTTGGGAGAATGGATAGTGTCGCCAGCGCGCTGGCTCGAAAAGTAGGCGATAAAGAGATCTACCGGCGGCTGATTGATTTGTTCGTCGCGGTAAACCCGCAGGAGAAAATCGCCCGGGCCCAGAACCTGCAGGGCCTCGTCATCAATGGCCACATCGGTTCCCTCCCAACTGCCGAGTTGTTCTGGAAAGGACTGCAACGTTTGGCGCGGAGGAAACACCTCCCCGCGCGTCCGAGCCTGCAGAAAGATCGCGGTGATGATCAGCAGAAGAGCGATGGGGACAAAACGTGCGATGGATTGGCTCATTCCTTTGCTCCTGCCTTCTCCAAAATCATACTGATCAAGCTATGCAGGGCGTAAAGCAGCACCAGGGAAATCACGAAAATAATCCATCCCCATGAAGCGTGGAAATAACCTTCGGCCTTCTCCGGGTCCCAATACTGGACCAGCAATCCAGTTCCGATGATGCGCACGCTGTTGGCCACCACAGCAATGGGGACGGAGGCGAAAGCCAGAACCCACTGCACCCAAAGCCGTTTCTCCATTAGATACCCGTAGATGATGGCCAGGGCAACCAGCGACATCAGCGACCGGATGCCGCTGCAGGCTTCAGCCACTTCCAACGCCATGGCTGGGAGATTAATGACGTTTCCCTCCCGCAAAACCGGCACTCCGAGTAGTGGCAATATCAGGCCGGAGACTCGCGAAGCCAGCAACTGCAGGGGAAAGGTGATCTGATTGAAGATGATCGTCGGAATCGGGATCATCAGGATCAGGAACGCCCACGGAAACAGCAGGGCCCGGAAGTACGTCCATCCGCAAAACAGAACGATAAGGCCAGGCAGGAGAATCAGCAGCGAGGAACGGGAAAGGAATAACTCCGCTCCCAGTTGGCCGACGACGAGGGTGCACATCGCCAATGCCACAATCGGCAAGCCGGACCAGGATGGACGCAGAGGAAGCTGGGCAAGGTTTTGCCGCTGTTGCCAGATAATCAGAGCGGAAAAGAGCGGCACGAAAAACCCATGAGAGAAATTGGGGTCATGCCACCACTGCCCAACCAGGTGGACCAGGATTGACCGGTAGAGCCAAAGAATGATTCCGGACAGGATGATGAGCTGCCAGAGGGGTACGACGGGCGGAGCGCCAGGTTCCCGGCGCACACTCGAAGTGTCGGATTGCAGGACGGTGTTCACGATCCAGGTAATGCTGTGTGTCGGGGGATAGCTCAGGATAAGCCAGCAGAGTAGGTTTGCGCAATGAGGGCTCTGGAATGTCCCACCTTCAAAAACTGAACGCAACGAAGGAGTACCCAATAGAATTGGGTGGTGAAGAGTGGTGTCGTCACCGCCAATTTTGGGGCTGTGATGAAGGACGTCGCCAGCTTGATTTATGGCAAAAATTGCCCTTGGTTTCCGATGACAAGGCAGGAGTGTGAGATACTAAATTGAAAATACCTTCTGAAATGAAGTTGGCTTGCGCCGCAATCTTCGTACTTGCATTTACGATTCGCTTCGGACTTGTTCTTCTTCGGCATGATTATCGACATCCTCTGCCCGACGAGAGTCTCCGGGTTGCGCGATCCATATACGAAACCGGCGTGTTTGGAAATCCTTGGGTTATCCCAACGGGAGCCACGGGACAGTTAGCTCCATTTCAGCCGTACTTGATAGCTCTTGTCTATCGCGTGTTCGGCCAAGGGCCGAATGGCGAATTGGCCCTTCACATCGTCGGGTGTTGAGCAT
>Ga0209580_10000594_pt1 | contig 18895 bp, 13 predicted proteins | sample Coa_R1_5_FD_187153 | JGI IMG/M metagenome (GOLD analysis project Ga0209580, IMG submission 187153) | Surface soil microbial communities from Centralia Pennsylvania, which are recovering from an underground coalmine fire - Coalmine... | ecosystem: Environmental > Terrestrial > Soil >... | reverse complement strand
TTCACCTTTGAACCGATGGTTGGCGGATTACTGTTGACGCCGTTGCGAGCTTACGCGCACCAGGTGCCGCATTATTACGTTCAGCGGCTCGGTCCCGCAGTGAGCCATCCAGACACGAACGAATATGCGGCTTTCGCGCGGGATACGGTCCGCGTCAGCGACCATTTCGGGCTCACCCTCGGCGTTCGCTACGATCTGCAGACGTTCGCCACGAGATACTTGAAGAACAATCCTCTATGGCCGGACTCGGGCAAGGTCCCTCTCGATCCTAAGAACTTTGCGCCGCGCGTCGGACTTTCATATTCATTCGGAAACGAGCGCCCTCTCGTTGCCAGGGCTGCCTACGGGCTTTTCTACACGCGCATTCCGCAGATCTACAACTCGACCATCGAAACCGACAATGGTCTCGTGCCCAATTCCATTTTCCTGAACCAGACCAACTATTACGACCACCAGATTTTCCCGCAATATCCGAATCCGCTGGTTAAGTGCACGCCGCTGGCGAGTTCGTGTACGCCGCCGGCAAACCTGATGCAGTTTGCGCAAAGTGACATTTCCGCATTCGCACACGATTTCCGCACGCCCGAAGTCCACCAGGCTAGTCTGACTGTGGAGAAAGAAATCGCGAACCGCCTGGTAGCCGAAATTTCATACTCATTCGTGCACGGGCAGAACTTGATTCGCGCTCGCGACGAGAATCTTCCTCCTCCGACAAACGTTCAATATCCGATCTTTGATTCGTCCGGAGTCAACCTGCTCGGCTACGGTTCGGTTGATAGCTTTTCCAACTGGCAAATGAGTCGGTCTCTGACCTGCCCATTCCCGCCGTGCATTAATCCTCTGGGGCGACTGGTCCCGCAATTGGGTGCGATCAACGTGTATGAGAGCGAAGCGTCCAGCGTCTATCACGGTGCGACAGTTTCGTTGCGCCGCCAAATGACGCATGGTTTGTATTTCCGTTTTGGCTACACCTACGCTCACTCGATGGATGACGGCCAGGACGCGCTCGTCGCCGGACGTCCCGGTACGGTTCAGAATTCGTATTCTCCTACCGCGGAGCGCGGAAACAGCGTTACCGATCAGCGCAACCGGTTCGTCTTCTCATGGATGTACGAGCCGCGAGCTTTGAATGGCGGCCAAGGCTGGACCGGCAAACTGACCAAAGGATGGAAGAATTCCGGCGTTGTGACCGCGGGCAGCGGCCGCCCGGTGAATGCCGAAATTGTTGGTGATGCCAATCAGGACGACAACAACAGCAATGACCGGCTTCCGGGAGTGCGCCGCAATTCATTTACCGGTCCCAACTACGCGACCGCCGATATGCGGATCGCTCGCCGCCTGTTCGCGAAAAACGGCTGGAAGCTGGAATTCACCGCCGAATCATTCAACCTTTTTAATCGGCTGAACCGCCGTTTTCAGCTCACTGACGATGGCTCGTTGAGCAATGCAGCCACCTTCAATTACGGCACTAAGAAGATTGGAATCAACTACTTCCCGGCTTATTATCAGGTTCCAACCAATTTCATGCACGCCACTAACGCGTATGCTCCGCGTCAACTGCAGTTTGCATTGCGCCTGGGATTCTGAGTTGCTCTGGCAAGTCTTATTTTGCGGAAGGAAGTGGCAAAAATTCCATATAGTTCTTGACTTTATATGTCCGTCTTGCAATAACTGACGAGTCCCACAGGACCGGTTTGGGGGTGTAGTTTCATTGGCAGAAGTCAGATTGCAGGAAGGCGAATCGCTCGAGAACGCCCTGCGTCGCTTCAAGCGGAAGGTGCAGCAGGAGGACATCATTAAGGAAGTCAAGCGTCACTCCTTCTACCTGAAACCCGGCGAGAAGAAGCGGGTCAAAGAAGCACTGGCGCGCAAACGCGCACGCAAGAAAACACGCAAAGAGCAGGAATAAAAAAACCAGGGCCACAGCCGAAAGTTGTGGCCCTGCCTTCTAACCCGCGCTGATCAGCTGCGCACTCATCGTTGTCCTAGGGCTTTTGAAGTATCCCGTACACTTCCCTGTACGGGCGGGCCGAACCCAGGGTTTGTAGCTACATTCAGGGGGCGAGAAGCACGCACTTGGCGAGCTTGCCGTAATGCTTTCGCCGCGGTGCGCTGGGCAAAGGAGCTCGCAATGGAATTCCAGGACCGGACGCTGAAGTGCATTGACTGCGGCGCGGACTTCGTTTTCACCGCCGGCGAACAACTTTTCTTCCACGACAAACAATTCCGCAACGAACCGAAACGCTGTAAGGGATGCAAGGCGAAAAGGGTTTCCGTCCTGGGAGCGCCAGCAGCCCGGCCGGTCCGGACAAAAGTCGAGACCCACGCGGTGTGTTCGCAGTGCGGAAAAGAGACCACCGTGCCTTTCCGCCCGACGCAAGGGCGGCCGATATTCTGCAGGGAATGTTTCCGGGAACGGCGTCACGCTGCGAGCGCGTGACCAGAGTCTTTCGGCGCCGCGAAGTGAGGTCTAGCGGCTAACGCCTAAAGCCCAGAGCCGAAGTTCAGCTGGCTTTCTGTTCCTTCTGTTCAGGAATGATTTCCGGAGTGAGCTGCGCCCGCTCCAGCGCTTGTTTCTCATCCTGCTGCTGGATGAGGAGTACCTCGATTTGGCGCAATAGGTCCTGGGTGCCTATCGGCTTCACCAGCAAGGACTGCACTCCATTGCGCTTCCAATCCGCGTTGCGCGGTGGATACGCTGTGAGTAGAGCGGTTGCGGGCCTGTAGGATTGCTGGCGGGCGGCGCGGATCACGTGAAAACCGGCGTCATCGGTTTCCATGCGCGCGTCGGTAATGACCATCTCGTAAACGCCAGCGCTCAGTTTTTGCACTGCTTCCGATGCCGAGCCGGCGGTCTGCACCTCGAACTGGTTCAGTTCCAGGACAGCCTTGAGGGTCAGCAGCACGGTTACATCGTCATCTACCAACAAAATTCTGCGCCGCATAAATGCCCCTTAAGTCCTCAGTCTCGGTAGTCCGCAGGGCGCCGCTCGGACATGTATATACGCTAGTATAGTTCCGTGGCAAGCTTTTACGTACAAAATTTCGGTTGTAGGGCCACTCAGGCCGATGGCGCGGCCATCGAGCAACAGTTCCGACAACGAGGTCTGGAACAAGCTAGTAACCCGGGCGCCGCTGAATGGTTAGTCCTTAACACCTGTGCGGTCACCGCCGCCGCCGAACAGGACGCGCGTGCAGCCATCCGGCGCGCTCAGCGCCAGAATCCGGGCTGCAGAATCGTGGTTACCGGATGTTACGCGCAACGGGCGCCGCAAGAGGTTGCGGCGCTGCCTGGGGTCACAAGTGTCATTGGTAACTCGCATAAGAACGATCTGGCGGAGATAGCGCTGCGCCAGGCTTCCCCCTCATTCATTCCTGTGGCGGACCTGGGGATGCGTGATACGGCTGCGGAATCAGGGGCGGAAATCTTCGTATCCGATATTTTTGCCCACACCCAACTACTTGCCGCCCCGGTCTTCGATTCCGCCAACGAACGCACCCGCCCCAATTTGAAAATCCAGGACGGCTGCAATAACCGCTGCTCGTTCTGCATTATTCCGTCGGTACGAGGCCGCAGCCGCTCGCTGAATCCAGACGAGGTCTTGCGGCAAGTTACGGATCTCGTGTCTTCCGGCTATCGCGAAATCGTGATCTCGGGGATCAATCTGGGCCGCTGGGGCCGTGATTTGGAGCCCAGTACCGTGTCGGGCGGGCGCCCCCGCCCGCCAAAATTGGAGGAGTTGGTCGAAAAGACCCTGGCCCAAACGCCCCTCGAAAAACTCCGCATCTCTTCGGTCGAGCCGATGGACTGGACAGATTCGTTCATCCAGTTGATGGCGCAGTCGCCGCGAATCGCGAAACATGCGCATGTGCCTATGCAATCCGGCAGCGACTCTGTTTTGCGGCGCATGCATCGCAAGTATCGTCCGTGGCATTATCGCGAGAAGATCGAAAAAATTCGCGCCGCGATGCCCACGGCCGCAATCGGCGCCGACGTCATGGTGGGTTTTCCCGGTGAAACCGATGCGGAATTCGAAGGCACACGCCAGATGATCGATGAATTGCCGTTTACGTATCTGCACGTGTTCACGTTCTCGGCGCGCCCTGGCACGCCCGCGGCGGCAATGTCGAATCAAGTTCCGGTGCACATCGCACGGGAACGCAATCGCATTCTGCGCGACTTGTCGGATGTGAAGAAGCGTGAGTTCATGCGCTCGTTCATTGGGGGTGAGCTTGAAGCGATTACGCTAGATCGGGACAGTGATCGGATTGCCGGCGGCTGTGATAATCGCGCGGCGGTGAGCCTCGCGCCTCCAAGCTCTCTTCGCCGCTGCACCAGCGCCTTGACCGACAATTACCTCAAGCTCAACTTGCGCGGAACGCATCCACCGAACCGTTGGCTTCGAGCCAGAATTGAAGCTGTGGAACAGGACCGCCTCGTCGGACGCGTAGCGTAAACCTTCGGTACAATGTCCACAGTTCGTGGACTTTCTCGTCCTCAGGTTTCTTGATTCCATCTGTCGTGCTGCGCAGTCCCATACATATGCAAACTGACGAGGTCTTGCCTAAAAGAACAGTATTCAAGATCGCAGCCACAATCCTTCTGGTTTTTGCGGTTTGTTTTGCGCAGGAGTCGCAAAGAACTGCCCAGTCAACACCACCTGCCGCTGTCCCCGCGAACTCTCAGTCTTACCTCGATCCCTTGCCGCAGGAAACGGGCGTCGCCGGTTTAAAGCTGGAGCTACGTCATCTGAAAAACAGCGGCCGCCTGATGATGGTCACCGCCCACCCCGATGACGAAGACGGCGGCCTGCTCACGCTGGAGTCACGTGGCAAAGGCGTTCATTGCCTCTTGATGACGCTTACTCGCGGCGAAGGCGGCCAGAACGAGCTCGGCTCTGGGTTGTTTGACACGCTCGGAGTCCTTCGCACGCTCGAGCAGTTGGCCTCCGATCGTTATTACGGAGTCGACCAGCGTTTCTCCCGCGTCGCGGATTTCGGTTATTCGAAAACTCCCGAAGAAACGTTTCAGAAATGGGGAGGCCACGACGTTCCCCTCGCCGACCTGGTGCGCGTGATCCGCGAGTTTCGGCCGGACGTTCTGATCGCGCGCTTTTCGGGCACGGACCGCGATGGCCATGGGCATCATCAGGCGTCTGCCCTCCTCACCAAGGAGGCATTCCGTGCCGCGGCTGATCCCAACCGTTTTCCTGAGCAGATCAAGGCGGGATTGCAGCCCTGGCAGCCTAAGAAAGTGTACGTCGGGAATGTCTGCGGCTTCGGCGCCAGTACCTGCGCGGACGAAAACTATACGGTGAAACTCAATACCGGCGAAGAGGATCCGCTGCTGGGGACGTCTTACGTGCAATTCGCGATTGAAGGCCTGCGTCATCAGAAATCGCAAGGACTGGGCGACATTCATTTTCCTTCGGGATCGCACTATGCTTTCTACAAACTGGTCGATTCGACGCTGTCGAAAACCACCGACGTCGGCGGTCACGAGAAAGACTTCTTTGATGGAATCGATACCAGCCTGCCGGCCATCGCGGCCAAACCTGGCGCTGTTGAGGACGCTGCACCATGGCTTCGTCCCGAGCTGTCGAAAGTGGCGAGCCAAATGGGGGAGAGTGTGGGGTCGCTCGCCAACGTCAGCCGGGACCTCGATTCTTTAGTGTCTCGCGTCGATGAAACCGACCTGCCATCCGAAGTGAAGCACACGCTCGAGCAGTATCTGTCAGAGAGAAGCCAAGAGGCGGCAACCGCGCTCAATCTCGCTCTGAACGTCACCGTCGAGGCGAAGGTTGTACCGCCGGGAGGTCCCTCCGCCTCCCTGCCGAGCGAAAAAAATGCGCTCACAAATGTTTCGCCGGGACAGAGATTCGAAGTCATTGCCAAATTGCACAACGGCTCCAAATATTGGCTCACAGTACAAAACGCCGCACTGGAGGAAGATTGGGCAAAAAAAGCCCACGCTGAGCAAAGCACCATCGGGCCAGGCGAAGATTATTACGCCAATTTTCTCGTCGAAGTGCCGGAGGACGCCCTGCTGACTCGACCTTATTGGCATCGCAACGATCCCCAGACCGAATCGGTGAACGAGGTTGAAGGCCCGTATCAAACCCGGCCGCTGCCTCCGGCTCCGTTGCACGTAAAGATCGATTACGAAATTACCGGCCATCGCGGTCTGCATTCTCCCCTGCCTGATTTTTTGCGACGAAATAAAAATGATGTGCCGCAGGGAAGCATTTCGTCGCAGGTTGTCGTTCCGTTTCTCGATGAGCATGGCGCTCCGAGAAAGCGCGAACTGGCGATAACTCCGGCACTTTCGGTTGCGCTTGAGCCAGGCGAGCAGATCATCCCCGTCGCAGACGGCAAGACGAGGACCGCCGATGTCGGCCTCAAGTCCACGTTGTCGTCTGCATCGCAAGGCATGCTGCGCCTTCAAATACCGGAGGGCTGGCGCGCAGAGCCGGAAAACCCGAGCATCCCTCTGCCCAAACGCGGAGACCAGAGCGTTTCCGAATTCAAGCTCCTTGCAGGGAATCTCAAAGAGGGTCCCGCAAAACTACAAGCCGTTTTGGATGCGGGAGAGAAAAGTTATTCCGAGCAGTACACGCTCATTACGCGTGAAGATATTGGGTCTTTTTACTTTTATCAGCTGGCGGTGCAGCACGTCAGTATTGTGGATGTGAAAGTACCGAAGGATCTGAAGGTCGGCTACATCATGGGCGCGGGTGACGACATCCCTGCTGTTCTGCAGCAGATCGGAATGAACGTCACGCTGATTCCCCCGGATAAGCTCACGAACGAAGATTTGTCCCACTACGGAAGCATCGTGCTTGGTGTGCGTGCGTATGAAACCCAGCCCGACGTGGTCAAGAGCAATCAGAAACTCCTGGACTTTGTCTCCAATGGCGGAACTTTGATCGTGCAGAACAACAACGACACCGGCGACTTTAACAGCCAACATCTCACGCCTTATCCCGCAGAACTGAGCCGGGCGCGCGTTTCGGTCGAGGAAGCGCCTGTGACAATTCTCGCGCCGGACGACCCGATCTTTCACTCGCCAAACGAAATCACACAAAAAGACTTTGAAGGCTGGGTACAGGAGCGCGGCCTGTATTTCATGGACAAATGGGACGACCACTTCAAGCCGCTGCTCGAGTGTCACGATCCCAACGAGCCCGAACAGAAAGGCGGCTTGCTGGTCGCGAAATACGGAAAGGGAACTTATATCTACACCGGCTATGCATTCTTCCGGCAGCTGCCCGCGGGAGTCCCGGGAGCAATCAGGCTTTTTGTGAATCTAGTCAGCGCAGGAAAGTAGATTGGGTCTAGTTGTTTCGTGGCTAGTTGGCGAACACGGAGTTTTTTTCTAACGTAGCCGCACTCCTTGTTCTGATCGTGCTTTTACCTTTGCTATTCCGAGGACTTTTAAGTTCGAGAAATCTGCAGTTGGGGGAAACCAGGCGACGAAACTGCAGACTCCTCACCGCTAAAGCGGTCCGGAATGACATCGCGCAAATAACTGAATGTGACCCAAATGCCCGGTCCTTCGCAACCCGAACAACCTAAGCTGATTCGCGGGATCGGTCTGGGCACTGCTACTGCGCTGAACATGATTGACATGATCGGCGTAGGTCCCTTCATTACCATGCCGCTCGTAGTCGGAGCGATGGGTGGCCCGCAAGCCATGCTGGGCTGGGTGATTGGCGCGCTGCTGGCGATTTGCGACGGGCTGGTTTGGGCAGAACTCGGCGCGGCCATGCCGGGGTCCGGCGGATCTTATCAATACTTGAGAGAAATCTACGGTCCCAATCGTTTGGGGAAACTGGTTTCATTTCTCTTCATCTGGCAACTTTCTTTCAGCGCGCCTTTGTCGATCGCGTCCGGGGCAATTGGCTTTGCGAAGTACAGCGCGTATCTCCTACCAGGTCTTGAGACACAGTACGCCGCGCGCCAATGGAGCCTGCAACTACCGTTGCTCGGGACTCTGCGCGTGGGCTGGGTTGTCGCCGGCACAACATTCCTGGCGATAGGAATCGTCCTCGTCGCCCTGCTCTTGCTTTATCGGCGAATCACCCAGATTGGCTTTATTTCGAAATTCCTCTGGCTTTTCGTGATGGGAACAATTGCGTGGATCATTTTCGCCGGACTCACACATTTCAATCGTGCTCAAGCCTTAAGTTTCCCGCCCGGCGCATTCTCGCTCTCCAGAAATTTCTGGCTGGGCCTAGGCTCGGCCATGCTGATCGCAACCTACGATTACTGGGGAGCGTACAACGTTTGTTTCATCGGCGATGAATTGAAAGATCCCGGCAAGACCATTCCGCGCGCCGTGTTGCTATCCATTATTCTCGTCGCCGGTCTATATCTGTTGATGAACCTCAGCGTCCTGGGGGTGGTGGACTGGCATGAAGTGATCGCTGCGGCAAAATCTAACAATAAGCTCTACGTATTTTCGACCTTTATGCAGCGCATTTATGGGCCTTGGGCAGCAAATCTGGTGACTCTATTGATTATGCTGACCGCATTTGCGTCCGTATTTTCGCTGGTGCTCGGCTACTCTCGCGTGCCGTATGCGGCGGCCCTCGACGGCAACTACTTCAAAGTGTTCGCGCGCATTCATCCCGTGTATCATTTTCCTCACGTTTCGCTGCTAGCGCTCGGAGGCGTAGCAGTGCTGTTTTGTTTCTTTCCGCTCGCCGACGTAATTGCCGCGCTGGTGGTGATTCGCATTCTGCTGCAATTCCTTCTGCAAGCTATTGGCATTATCGTGTTACGTATTCGCCGTCCCGAGATGCCTCGCCCCTTTCGCATGTGGTTGTATCCGCTTCCCGCCATTCTTGCCATTCTCGGATTCGCCTACATCGTGGTGAAACGCCCTGACTCGCTCCGGGAAATTCGCTATGCCGCAGTAATTCTTATCGCTGGCCTGATCGTTTACATGGTGCGGTCATGGCTTAATCGCGACTGGCCTTTCCGTGAGCCATTGCCGGCTCCAGCCGAAATGCGGGCAAGCTGATGGCCGACTCCTTCCAAGGCATTCCCCCTGAACGCGCTGCCCACGGCAGCGTTTCGGCATGGGCCCCTTTGCGTGAACCGCTATTCCGGTCGCTGTGGATTGCGGCGGTGATCACTTACATCGGTAAGTGGATGCAAATGGTGGGCGCGGCCTGGCTGATGACGCAGCTCACTACTTCTCCGCTCATGGTCAGCCTGGTGCAGGCGGCGATGATGCTGCCGGTTTTTCTCGTCATCCTGCCGGCCGGCGCTTTGGCGGACATGGTTGATCGGCGCCGTTACCTTTTATTCACGCAGGCGTGGATGGTCGCCGCGGCGGGAATCTTGGGCGTGCTCACGCTGCTGGGTTACGTCACCCCCTGGCTTCTGCTAGGGTTTACGTTCCTCCTGGGGCTGGGCGCGGTGGTTAACGATCCGGCATGGCAAGCCATTACGCCGGAGATCGCCTCCCCGCGAAATCTTGCCCCGGCCGTCGCTCTGAATTCGGCTGCTTTCAACGTGGCGCGCGCCGTCGGTCCCGCGATCGGAGGCGCGGTAATCGCGGCCACCAACTCAGGTATCGCATTTTTGATGAATGCTGCCGGGTTCTTTGGCGTGATTCTGTTTTTGTACCGCTGGAAACGGCCGCGTCGCGAGCACCCCAATACTGAACGCCTGGTCGAGTCACTGCGAGCAGGCTTCGCCTACGTGCGCCGCAACCACCTGGTGCACTGCGTGCTCATTCGCACTGCGGCGTTTAGCGTTGCCGCGAGCTCTCTGCTGGCGCTGCTGCCGGTCATTGCGCGCCCCTATGGCGCATCTGGATACGGCCTGCTACTTGGCTCCTTCGGCATCGGCGCCTTGGTCGCCGCCGTTTTGCTTCCCCGCTTACGCACGAGTCTTTCTGTGGACGGAGTCGTTGCGGCCGCCATCGTTCTGTTTGCGCTCACGACGTCCGCCGCTGGGTATCTGCAGAGCTTCGGAATGCTGGCGGTTGTGTTGTTCGCCGCGGGCATGGCCTGGATCGGCATTGTGGCTTGTTTGAATGTGGCCGCGCAAACCATGACTCCGAGCTACATGCGGGCGCGTGCGCTCTCGATGTACCTGCTGGTGCTGCAAGGTGGCATGGCGATCGGCAGCGCGGCTTGGGGAGCGCTGGCGACAAAGATTGGCATACCGTCTACAATGCTTTGTTCCTCGCTCGCGCTGATTTTGGGATTGGCCGCAGTGCGGCAGTACCGGCTCACTTCCCACGAACTGGAGCTGGCGCCGTCCGTGGTGAGGGACTAGTTTCGCAAGCAATTTCACCAGGAGAAGAAATTATGCAAAAAGCGAAGTTGCTGTTGGGGACCTTCGTTGTGCTCTGCTGCTCCGGATTTGCGCTGGCACAGATGGCTGCACCTCCGCCGGCCAAAACACCCGGTGATGCGCTTAACTTCGATCTGACCATTGCCGAACATGACTTCGTCCCGGCCGCCGAAGCAATGCCGGAAGATAAGTATTCGTTCGCGCCCAGCAACGGGGAATTCAAGGGCGTGCGTACGTTTGCCGAGCAAATAAAGCACGTGGCCGCAGGCAACTATGCATTCGGTGCCAGTATTTTGGGAGAGAAGCCTCCGGTGGATACCGGTGGGGAGAACGGGCCCGATTCCATCAAAACTAAAGCCGACATCGTGAAGTTCGCGAAGGACTCTTTTGCCTACTTGCACAAGGCTCTTGCGTCGGTAACCGCAAAGAACGAGCTCGACCAGATTGAAAGCCCGTTCGGCACGAAAGTGGCTCGGCTCAGCCTGGCAAGTTTTTCCACGACGCATCCGTTCGATCATTACGGTCAGATGGTTGAGTACCTGCGCATGAATGGAATCGTTCCACCGGCGAGCCGTCCGCAGCCAAAGAAGTAGTGAGCTAGATTCGTTTTTCAGTGCCCGAATGGGTGCCATTCACCTTGTCATTCCGAACCGCTTTAGCGGTGGGAATCTGCTGTTCGCATACTAACTGTTGCCGAACAGCAGATCTCGGACGTTAAGGTCCTCGGAATGACAATGTTTACCCGAAAACCAAGCAATCCCTCCCGATACGCAACCTTGGTGCCAAGTTTTTCCCTTCCGCCCCTTGCGAAGCGGCGCAGCTTTCACTTAGCATCCAATGTGTAAGCCGGCCTGCAAGGTTGGTGATGGCGGTAACCGATTTTTGAACCAATGCTTGAATGAACGGGGCCTGACTCGAAATTAGATCCGGTGTGCCATGCTCCGCCATGCGGAGAGGCCTAAAGGGTCTCGGAGGGCTCCAACGTCTACCGACGGTTCATTCTCGGCCCGTCACACGGTCTAGTGGGTCGGCTTTTTCGCTTGCAGCTGTCAGCTCTCAGCTTTCAGCCTTCACTTTTATTTACCCCGCCTCCAGGCCTGCTGGGTCGCCCGCCTGATTACGACAGTAACGGCTCGTACGGGAAAGCCAGCTGCTTCCTCCTTTGTGTTTCTCACCTTGTGCCGGAGAATGTAAATTGTGAAGCGCATTCAAGGTGCAGCAATTGTAATTTGGCTCGTGTGGGTTGGATACATAGTCCTTTTCCCCAATTGGCAAGAAGCGGCGGAACGCGAAAAGGACTATCGGAAAGAACTAGGTGTCCACTTTGTGCTCAAACCGCCAGCACCTGTCGCAGTACCTTGTTACTTCGTGGGATGTATTACCGCTCCAGCATCGTACTTCCACGTTGTGATCGACCGAAGGGACTTCTACCCTGGCCTGATCTGTGTCACTGCGTTGATGATAGTAACCCTCGTGGTATTCCGCACTGGGAAGAATGGTTCAACGCCAAGCATTGTCGGTCGCCGCTTGAATCTCGTTGCGACCTCGCTGATCACATTGACTCTCCCTGTGCCGGGTAATCCCTATTTCCCTTTGGGAGTTCTTGCCGGATATATGCCAATTGCGATGTTGCATCCCGATCATGATCACATCTCAGTTCTGTTAGGCTTTCCGTTCTTCTTCGGGGTATACGGAGCTGCGGCTTATCTGGCCATTAGACTGGCAAGCTGGGCAAGGACGTCAATGAAATCGGGACGTTAGCTGATATTGGCGTTAAATCGCGATTTCACTCATCCACGTCTTGCTGGCGCCGAGGTAAACTGGATTAGCAGCTTTCACGGCTGTTGCGCATCCAACTAAATAAGTGTTCCCCCGGCTATTTCATATCGGCAGCTTTGGCATTCCTACGTACGGCGTTCTAGTCGCGCTAGGCGTGTTGGTCGGCCTCTGGATCAGCGTCCGCAATTCTGAGAAGCAGGGCATTAAGGCGGAGAATGCCTGGGATTTCGGAATCGCGGTGGTGCTTGCCGGAATAGTCGGGTCGAAGATTCTCTACATTCTGGTGGACTGGCACACCTACGCCGAACATCCCCGCGAGATTTTCAGCTTATCGACCCTGCAGGCGGGCGGCGTCTTTTCGGGCGGACTGATCGCCGCTTTCGTCGTTGCTGCTTGGTTTCTGCGCAAGCACCACATGCCTGCACTAGCCACCTGCGATGCATTTGCCCCGGGACTTGCTATGGGCCATGCCATCGGCCGCTTGGGGTGCTTCGCCGCGGGCTGCTGTTATGGCAAGCCGACCACACATTTCTGGGGTGTGACCTTTACCAATCCTCTCGCTGCCCAATACGTGGGCACTCCGCTGGGCGTGGCGCTCGAGCCGACGCAGCTGTTCGAGTCCGCGGCAGAACTGATAATTTTCTTTATCCTCAGCTGGATGTTCGTACGCAAAAAATTTGACGGGCAGATCTTTGGGGCTTACTTGTTCCTGTACGGCATTGCGCGCTTTTTCCTGGAGTTCATCCGCGATGATCCCGGCCGCGGCGGCCCGTACTTTGGCGGCTTATTAACTGGTACTCAGATAATCGCGATTGGCCTGGTCCTAACTGGCGGGGTGATCTGGTATCTGCGTCCCGCGCCGAAGGTGGCCATCGCCTCGGCAACCGCCCGCTGACTATCCTGCCTTGTCTCCGCTCGTACGGCTGCCGTCTGATTCGGGCCTTGTTTGCGAACTCCGCGGAAGTTTCTTCGCATACTCTGAGGTTAAAGTCCTTCTGTTGCGCCGGAGCATTTTGCGCCGGAGCGATCATTGTGCACCGCCCATCAAAGAAACCGCAGAATTTGCGTGATCCGGAACACTGCCAAAGCGACGTCCTCTGTGTCTAAAATCCTCCACTGCCGCGGCCAGATCTGCTGCGTCAAAATCCGGCCACATGCGATCGGTAAACAAAAGTTCGGCATAAGCAGACTCCCACAGCAGGAAATCCGAAAGGCGCTTCTCACCGCCGGTGCGAACCAGCAAATCGACATCTCCGCACTCTGCGGTCAGAGCTTCCGTCAGCTTCCGTCGCAGGACGTCTGCCGAGCGCGGCGGATCAGCAGAAGCTGCAGCGCTCACATGGGCGGTGGCGCGAGCGATGGCATCGCGTGAAGAGTAGTCCACTGCAACCCGCAAATGAAGACGGCGGCCTTCGGCAGTCGCCGATTCCGCCCGTTCGATCTCGCGGAGCAACAGCTTCGGTAAACGATCTCGGCGTCCGATTACCTGCAGCCGCGCTCCTCTCTGCCGGAGACTTTCTGTTTCCAGCCGCAGGTAAGCGCGCATGAGCCAAAAGATGCTTTCCACCTCGCTGGCCGGGCGCTTCCAATTGTCCGAGGAGAATGCATATAGAGTCAGGGCTCTGACTCCCAAATCAGGAGCGTGCTCGACGACCCTCCGCACGGCGGCAACTCCTGCGCGATGGCCGGCAATTCGCGGCAATCCTCGCCGCGTAGCCCAGCGGCCATTGCCATCCATAATGATGGCGACGTGCAAGCCATCCAAAGATTCAGTCTTCTGCATCGTCTACTCGTTCCGAGCTAAGCACTCATGCCGGCGCACTACGTGGAGGAATGCCCGCCCGCTCCCTCCTCAGCCACCGGCATAGTGGTTCGCTTGGGCGGGCTTGTTCCTGGAAGCGAGCCATACCAGTCAATTCCGCGAGTGAAATACATGGCCGCGGTCACGGCCAGGAAACTGGCGATTGCGCCCACGAGTAAAGCGTTGTCCTCAAGCCGCAGTAGCAGGTAAATCAGCGTGTAGAGACAGGTGAAAATAGCGAACGCCCGAATGCCTTGTAGTCGACTGGAGAATATCCATGCTGCATTGGTCGCGAGGAGAGTCACCGTGGCAAAGCTTGCCAGTAAGAAGCCGCGATCGAACCCAATCCTTTCGGCGATCGACAACAACAGCAGATAAAAGATGATCTGCGCCACCCCGATCAGAAGGTACTGAGCGGGATGAACTCGTTTGCCGGTTGTGACCTCAAAGATGAAATAAGAGAGGAAAACGAGTCCTAAGAAAAGAGGCACGTACTTGAGGGAACGGTTAACCGATTGATAAGGATCGGCTACTTCGATGAAAGACACGCCCAGTGCGGTCGCGTCGAGACCAGTGATTGACTCGCTTTGTCCTTCGGCGCGAACACCACGCGCTATAAAGGGAACCGACCAATCTGCGGTGAAACCACTGCCAGAGATTGAGCGGCTTACTGGCAGGAATCCGCCGTCGAATCCCGGGCTTGGCCAGTCACCTTCGATGGTAAGGTGGGTGGTCTTGCCATACGCAAGCACTGCAATCCGCTGCGCACCTGAAAAGCGCAAGACCGAGTTCACGTTGAATTGCGCATTCGGCTGCGCAATGCCTTCGACCTTTGAACCGAATAGTGTCAGCTTGAGTGGTGAGCTCTGATCTCCGCCGATCGATATGTTCTGGGCAATTTCCGCCGGAGCGAGTGTCGAGCTCTTTCCGTTCGCGGTTAGGGCAGCGTCTGCAAGCGCTCCGCGCGCATCGCTCACTCCAACCAGTATTTCGGCCCGGCTCCAATCGAGTTCGGCACCTTGCGGCAGTGTGCTAGGAACGCCAGTCAGATCGAATGCCGCGTCAAGTTTTGTATCAACCTGAAAGACGGGCACCTTGAACAAGGAACGGCGGCGTTCTTCCGTGACGACCTTGAGCGTCGCGGTCGCTCGTGCGGGAGAAACGAGATACATGCCGCGCCTGGCAAATTCGGATCTAGACCCGGGCTGAATGTAAGGAATGGCAAGAGTCGGTCCAAGAAAGGTTTGCTGGCCGCCGACATGGGCGCTTATCTCTCGAATAACATCTTCGGACCGCTTGGTTCGGTCTTCGACCAGGCCTCCGACCAGGAGCGCAGGAATCATCATCACCAGAGCCAAGCCGCAAACGACGAACAATTTCACGCCCAGTGATCGGATTCGTGACTGCAGGGCCGATTGCAAAACCGACAAATCATTCATTTGCGTCCTCCACGCTTATCACTTGGCACTGCAAAGTTACATCGCAAAAAATTTTATGCCCGTGATTGCGCCAGCCCACCAACACTGAGCGCATGCTGCTCTTTGCTGCCCTTTTCCGCGTCTCGAACCACCTGCTCCAGCGTGGAAAGATATTCGAGGTAGCGTTTACGGCCGGAAGCAGTAATCCGGCAAACCGTCAGTGGTCGATTCCGATCGTGTCCCTTGACGATCTCGACCATGTTGTCTTTTTCCAGAACTCGCAGGTGGCGGCTCAAATTGCCGTCTGTGAGTGCGCAAAGCTGTTTAAGATCGTTAAACGTTAATCCTTTGGGGTTCGTGATTAGAGATGTAAGAATGCTCAGGCGAGCTCGCTCATGGATCACTCGATCAAGCCCTTCGTAGGCGAACCGTCCTTCGCGAGTCGGATTAGTTTTCATTTCCCATCTCGTGAGAAGAGAAGTACAGAATGCCCGCGACCAGCAACTGGCCTGCAGCATAGGGGATAGCCATTGCCCAGGGAGAGAGCGCGCGGGCGTCAGCGAATGCAAGACAAACTAATCCAGTCGCCAAATACCAGGCACCTGCTGCAACCATGGCGCGCGGCAGAAAACGACACGAAGAAAATACGCCCAGGCTGAAGATAATCTGCCAGAGTCCAGGCAGCATCCATGAGGCTGATGCAACGTAGCGCACGAGCACGACCGTGACTAGCGCACCAGCAAGAGCCGACGGCAGGAACTGCTCAACCGCCATGCGGATCATCTCATCCGCCAATCCCGAATGAATGCGGCGCGTGCGCGTGTGCATCTGCACTCCGATTAGCGCGGCTGACGCAAGGGAGGTCCATATCCAGATGGTTAAGTAGCGAGCAAGTTGATTTGCGGGATCAGGCGCTAGACGTGTCTGAATCGCCGCGGCCAGGAGTGCGAAACCAGCTGTACCGGCAAGTGTCGCTGGGCCGTAGCCGCGAAATTCTGTGCTGCGGGCCATCTGCCGCCGCATGCTGCTGATATCCCCAAGCGCCTTCCGCAGGTCATCCATAGAGTTACTTTACACTGCAAAGTAACCCAAACGGCGACGGTTGTCAATTGGGTACTTGACAGGTTTTGCTGAAGCCCTGCGCTGGGTAATCCAAAAGTTCAATCGAATCGTGCAGAAATTCTCCCTTGACTTTCCATCACCAGGAAAGTACCATTTCCTGAACAGCCGACCGACCGGTCGGCTTTGCTGCACGACAGCATCATTCGCACAACCCGGCACTTATCGATCCAGGAGAAACCCAGTGGCTACTATCTTTTACGAGCGCGACGCCAATCCTTCAGCCCTGAAGGGCAAAACCATCGCTGTTTTTGGCTATGGCAGCCAGGGACACGCCCAGGCCCAGAACCTCCGCGACAGCGGCTACAACGTGATCATCGGCCTCGACCCGACCCGCCCCAGTGCCAAGCAGGCAAAGGCTGACGGGTTCACCGTCCTGGGGCCTGCCGAGGCAGCCAATCGCGCCGACTGGATCCAGATTCTGACGCCGGACGAGACCCAGGCGGCGTTCTACGATTCCGCTATCAAGCCCGGCCTGTCGAAGGGGAAGGTCCTCGGTTTCTCGCACGGCTTCAGCATTCATTTCAAAGCCATCGTTCCGCCGCCGGACGTTGACGTAGTCATGATCGCCCCAAAAAGCCCAGGCCATCTGTTGCGCCGGGTTTATGCCGAAGGGCGAGGCGTGCCATCGCTGATTGCCATCGAGCAAAACGCCAGCGGTCGCGCGCATGAACTGGCGCTTTGCTATGCATACGGGATCGGCTCGACCCGCGCGGGCGTTCTCCAAACCTCGTTCAAAGAGGAAACCGAGAGCGATCTGTTCGGCGAGCAGGCGGTGCTTTGCGGCGGGCTGACTTCGCTCATGAAAAAGGGTTTCGAGACGCTAATCGATGCCGGATATCAGCCGGAAATTGCGTACTTCGAGTGCATTCACGAGATGAAGCTGATTGTGGACTTGATTTACGAAGGCGGTTTGGGACGCATGCGCTATTCAATCTCGAACACCGCCGAGTATGGCGACCTGACTCGCGGCCCAAAAGTTGTCGGCGACGAGACCCGCACCGCGATGAAGAAGATCCTTGCTGATATTCAAAACGGCACGTTCGCGCGCGAGTGGATCGAAGAAAACAAAACGGGCGGAAAAAAATTTGCTGCCCTGCGCGAAGCGGAAAAGCAGCACCAGGTCGAAGCCGTGGGCGCGAACCTTCGCGCGATGATGTCGTGGCTTCAGAAAGATGGCAAGCAGGCGCAGAAAACCGGGCCCGCCCCCAAAAAACAGGTTGTGAATGCTTAGAGGCGCAGAAATATTTTTGCAGTGTCTGCGCGCTGAGGGAGTCGAGCTTGTCTTCGGCTACCCCGGCGGCGCGATCATGCCCTTGTACGATGCGCTTGAGGGCAGCGGTATCCGCCACATTCTTACGCGACACGAGCAGGGCGCAATTTTTGCGGCAGAAGGCCATGCCCGCGCGACCGGCGAAGTGGGCGTGGCGATCGCGACCAGCGGTCCCGGCGCGACGAACCTGGTCACCGGAATCGCCGACGCCAAGATGGATTCTGTCCCCCTCGTCTGCATCACCGGGCAAGTCCGCAGCGCTTTGATCGGAACCGACGCTTTTCAAGAAACTGACGTGTTCGGATTAACGCTCTCGTTGACGAAATGGAGCCGGCTGGTTCGTTCCATCGAAGAAATTCCCACCGTCATTGCAGAAGGATTTCATTGGGCGCGCGAGGGAAGGCCGGGGCCGGTGGTGATCGATATCCCAACCGATTTTCTGAAAGCCAAGATGGAGTTCTCCGGCCCGGCGAAGTTTACGCCCAAGCCGCGGCCGTCCGACGCAATCGCGAATGGAGCATTTGCTGACGATGTGATCGCCCTGCTCGCAAAGGCAGAGCGCCCAGTCGCGTTGATTGGTGCAGGCGCCAAGCTCTCCGGGGCGATTCCGGAATTACGCCAGCTTCTCGATTCGCTGAATATCCCAACATTCGCAACCGTGCACGGGCTCGGGGCTGTGGTTCCGAGCGCTCCGTATTATCTCGGGATGGTGGGCATGCACGGCACGCGTGCGGCCAACATGGCGCTGCACGAAAACGATTTGCTACTGGTTTTCGGTGCCCGGCTTGACGATCGCGTGACCGGCGATCCCACTCGTTTCGCGCCCAATGCGAAGATCGTCCACTTTGAGATTGATCCGGCGCAGCTTGATCGGGTGCGGCAATGTGAGTTGCCGGTAATAGGGGATCTGGCGCAGACGATCCCTGCGTTTCATCGAAAGATCAAGAACGCGAAGTTGCCGGATTGGAGCAACTGGCGAACCGTCGCTTGCGGCGAAGATCGCGCAGAGCTCGATCCGCGCGGGCTTTCGCAGTTGACGGTCCGTTTTCTGGATGAACTCTTCGGCCGCCTGCCGGAGAACAGCGTCGTTATCGCAGACGTCGGCCAACACCAGATGTGGGCCGCACAGCGCTACCGTTCAGCGTCGCCGCGAGGATTCATCACGTCTGGCGGACTCGGTTCCATGGGATTCGC
>Ga0209580_10000593_pt1 | contig 18902 bp, 12 predicted proteins | sample Coa_R1_5_FD_187153 | JGI IMG/M metagenome (GOLD analysis project Ga0209580, IMG submission 187153) | Surface soil microbial communities from Centralia Pennsylvania, which are recovering from an underground coalmine fire - Coalmine... | ecosystem: Environmental > Terrestrial > Soil >... | reverse complement strand
GCGGTGGTGTTCTGCTGCGAGTAGTTCCCGGCATCGGTGCCACTGATCGAGATGCCGCTCACGCTCACCGGCTTTGTCGTGCCGACGTTCTTGTTGTTAAATGCCGCGCCGGTGTAAGCGTCCGTAATCGAGTCGCCCAAGATCCGGTCATCCGATAGCGTGACCGTTGCCGTTGTGGCTCCGTCGTATTCCTTGTTCACCCCTGTGGCGCTTACGGTAAGTGGCCGTTGAGTGATGTTGGCCGTGGTTGCTGCTGTGCTGTTCTGCAGAGCGTAGTTGCCCGCATCCGTGCCCGAAATCGAAATCCCGGTTACGCTAACTGGCTTCGCAGTGCCGACACTCTTGTCCGCGAAGGTTGCAGTCGAATAGCTGTCTGTAAATACGTCGCCAGATATCCGGTTGTCGGACAAAGTGACAGTTGCCGTGGTGCTTCCGTCGTACACTTTGTTCACACCCGTTGCGCTGACCGTCAACGGACGCGGCGTGACATGTCCTGCACCGCTCGCAGTCGTCGGTAAGGTGTAGTTGCTCGCCAGAGTGCCCGAGCCCGGAGTAAAGTCGCCCGGCGCCAGAGTGGCCGAGACCGTGCTTGCCGTTGCAACGTCCTTGCTGTTGTAAGTGCCTGCCGTCTTCGTAACCGTGAAAGACTCTCCGGTCACAACGCCCGTCAAAGAGAAATTTGCCGGCGCGAGCGTTGCAGCCGTGGTGCCGTCATACGTCTTGCTCGGATCGCCAACTATGGCAGCGGTCACGGTCTTGGGAGTAATCTGCCCATTTCCGGTGGCCGTCGTGGGTAGGGTGTAATTGCTGGCCAAGGTTCCGTTACCGGCTGTAATATCTCCCGCGACCAAATTCGCTGTCACCGTCGTGGCGATGGCGGCATCTTTGCTGTTGTAGGAACCTGAAGTCTTCGTTACGGTGAACGATTCTCCGCTGACGACACCGGTAAGCGAGAAGTTCGCGGACGTAAGCGTCGCGGTCGTGTTGCCGTCATACGACTTGGTCGGATTACCCGTAATCGAGGCGGTCACGGTCTTGGGAGTAATCTGCCCCGAACCGGATGCCGTCGTTGGCAGAACGTAGTTTGTCAACAACGTCCCAGTTCCCGCCGTGAAATTTCCTGCGGTCAGGCTGGCAGTTACTGTATTAGCCGAAACCACGTCCTTGCTGTTGTAGGCACCGGCCGTTTGAGTGACTGAAATGGACTCACCACTCACCAGTCCTGTGACGGAGAAGTTTGTTGCAGTTAATGTCGCAGCGGTGTTGCCGTCATATACTTTGGATGGACTATTCACGATTGACGCCGTCAGCGTCACCGGCGTGATATGCCCCGCCCCGCTTGCCGTGGTTGGCAGCGTGTAATTGCTGGCTAACGTGCCCATACCCGCCGTAAAATCCCCTGCCGCAAGGCTCGCGGTGACGGTCGTGGCCGCAGTCACGTCCTTGCTGTTGTAGGTCCCAGTCGTTTTCGTGACTGTAAAGCTCTCGGTTCCGACCAATCCGGACAACGAGAAGTTCGCGGAGGTTAAAGTCGCGGTGGCATTGCCGTCGTATGGTTTAGCCGGATTGCCCACAAGTGATGCAGTCAAGGTTTTGGGATTGACCGTGAAGCTCTGGGTGACATCCGGCGCGGCGTTGTAGTTTCCGTTGCCGGCCTGAGAGGCCTTTATCGAGCACAGGCCTGCGGCAACAATCGTCACGGTGGAACCCGGAACCGTGCACACAGACGTCGTCGTGCTCGCAAAAGTCACTGGATTGCCGGATGCGCCACCTGTCGCAGTAACGGTAAAGGGTGCGTCACCATAGGTCTTGTCAGACAACGCTCCAAAAGTGATCGTTTGATCTGCCTTGCCGACCGTCAGCGTCTGAGTTCCACTGGTGCTGCTGTTGTAAGTTGTCCCACTAATCGTTGCGCCCGCAAAGGCCGATTGAATGTTATGGCCGCCTACCGAAAGCGACGAAGGGTTGTATGAGACGTTGGCGACGCCACTGGGATTGGTAACAGGCGAGCCAACGGGGTTGCCGTCTACGGTAAAGCTGACTGTCGCATTGGAAACAGGTGTTCCGCCGCTGGTTCGTGTCAGAGTTGCGGACAAGCTCACTGGGCCCGCCGACCCAAACTGAACGGAGGACGGGCCGGGCGCGGAAAGTGAGAGTGTGGTCGCGACGGAACACGACCCGGAAATCATGACCGAAGGCTGTGAGCCGACCAGAGCGAAGTCGCCCTGGGCCGAATTCGTACTCGACCCAGCGGTTGTAGTCCAGGCGTAAGAGCCGGCGGTGCATGTATCCGTGGTCGTGACGGCAACGCTTACCGACTGGCCCGCTGAGAGCTTCACGCCGCCTGCGTTAGCTAGCAGTGTAATTGTTCCGGAGGATAGCGAGGCCGTCCACCCTGCTTGACTAGGAGTTCCGAGTGTCGGCGACCCAAATCCCGAGGGGACGGTTATAGTGGCGTCCCCGATCTGCTGATTTCCCGTAGTGGGGTCGTTCTTTATTGTTAGTGTGTAAGTAGTTGACACTCCAGCGGTTCCCGAGGTTGGCGAAATGGAAGCGTCGTAGTTCTTCGGCGCATCCGTAAACGTGTTCTGCGCAACCAAGCCCGATTGGCTTCCCAGCGCGCTCAACCAAAAGCGCACATTGAGGTCGTGCGTATCCGTCGCAAAGCTGCTGTCGGAAATATTTCCGTTTCCGTCCGCTGTGACTGTGTAGGGCCCATGGGTGTCAATCAGCGGAGACTCGACCATCGAAATGGTGACGGTCTCGCCGGGGTTAAAGCCGCTGCCGGTGACGTTGACCGTCGTCCCCGGAGGATAGTCAGCCTGTTCGGTCTGCACCGTGGGATAGCCGTAAGCCTCGGTTGAGGCGAGCGTCGCGTCGGCAGCATCAGTGCCGCCGCCCACGATCACGTAACCCGGTTTCGGCGCCACGGCGGAAGTCGGCCCGTTCACCTGATTTGCCGACCCGGACGCGGCCGCTCGCGCCGCGTTCATCGCGCCCGACGCAGACACAAAATAGCTCCACGCACCGCTCGATGGCGACGCCTGCGCTGTGAACAATTCTGAAGACGCGACCGCCTGCTCGCTGGAGCTTGTGCCGGAGGTTGCGGTGGTTGTTCCGCCAACAATCAGCACATTGTTGTTGTTGGGAAGCAGAAACGCCTGATGTCCCTGGCGGGCCGTGGCCAGGCTGGCGCTCGCGGTAGTAAATGCGCCCGATACCGGATCAAAAATCTCGATTGACGCCAAGTCGGTCGTGCCGCCGTTGCCATCGCTGCCCGCGCCGCCGATCACGGCAACCTGTCCGTTCAAAAGCGTTGTCGCCGACGCCGCGTAGCGAGCGGTCGCAAGAGCCGGCCCGGAACTCACGTTGCCGGATGACGGATCAAAAATGTCGGATGAGGCCAGAGGATTGGTGCCATCGGTACCGCCAACGATCAGGACTCGGCCATCCTGCAGCATGGCCATGGCGTGCTGGGTACGCGGAGAAGAAAGCGTTCCGGCAAAACTGAAGCTGCCGCTCGCGGGATCGTAAATTTCGATGGTGTTGCTGGGCGCGCCCGAATTGTCACCGCCGGCGATGACGACGCGCCCATCCGGCAACACGGCCGCGGTTGCGTTCGCGCGGGCCGAAGTCATAGGGCTGGTTGCGGTCCAGGTATTGGCTGAGGGGTCAAAAATCTCGGCAGAGTTGGTGGTCCCGCCGCCGGTGGTATTGCCGCCGCCAACCAGCACGCGGCCATCGCTCAGGACCACCGCAAAGTGCCGGTTGCGCGGCACATTCATTGCCGCCGCGGAAGAAACCGTGCCGTCCGTGCCAAAAAATTCGGCCGACTGCAGCGGACCACTGGCGCCGTCGCCGCCGGTGAACAGAATGCGACCGTCAGAAAGCATGATGGCGGGGCCATTCGACCGCGCCTGAGACAGGCTGCTGGTCGCGGTCCAGTTGCCGATGGTGAGCTGCGGCAGTGTGGCTTTGAGAATTCCGGCGAAACAAACAAGGATGAGGACAATCCAGAGGCGTTTCGGTGCGCTTTTCATTTGTAGCCCCCAGGCGAAAAGTTGGAAAGACGCGTAGCTCCGTCCATGCCGGAGTGTGGCTAACGCGTAAATTCCGTATTTCTGCCGCTACTGATCTGCATTCAAATGCTGCAAACCTTTGCCACTGCTAAACACGAACGACTTGCGGATTGTCCTTGGGGGGAGGAATGACGCACAACTAGGGCAACGCTTGGAAAGAGCACGCCTGCTTCCAGAGTTGATGAGTAGTCACCTCATCGCGACGATCAAAACGGTAAGTAGCTGGATTGAATGGCTGTTGTAGGCGAAGATTTCGACAATTTTGAGAATTCAGACGCGGCGCGAGGCATAGCACTAAAGTGGTAAGGTGTAAACAAAACTGCAGTTTCCTCCTGGAGAACCTGTTACTCACTTGAAGCGCTGACTAAGTGAAAAGCCCGACCCAGAGCGGGATTTGCGGCATCCTTTTGTACCACGACGAACGATGAGTGGACGAGATTTTTGGTTGTCGCAGACCAATTCGCGGCGCATGGTTTTTCAACAACACTTGTGAATAACCCGTTGCAAAACGCTATTGACATCCCGTATTCATGCGCGCCTCAGCGGTTTGCACAGGAATCGTTGCTTTAGTACGCAACTGAGCTGCGCAGAAGAACACTCTCCAGCTGGTAAATGCCACTCTGCGCGTAGAGCTCGGACTGTGTCGGTGCCATCGCGAACAGCGCCACTCGCTCGCCTGCGAGTAGAATGGGCAGATTCTCGCCCCCTCAGAGGCACAGGATGGCAACGGTTGCGATCCAAGGCGAACTGCAGAGCCCAATCAATAAGGCCGCTGGGCGCTGCGTGTTGGTCTTGTTTGGCGCGTCGGGCGATTTGACTAAACGCAAGCTGGTTCCCGCTCTTTTCAACCTGGCGAAGGAAGGGTTGCTGCCAAAGAATTTTGCCATCATGGGAATCGCATTTGATGAACTTAGCCTCGAGCAATTCCGCGATCAGGTCACCTCGTTCTTGCAACCGGGCGAGAAGGGTTCGGAGGTCTTGGAGTCCTTCAAGCAGCGGCTCTCTTACCATCGTGGCGATTTTTCCGATGCCTTGATGTATTCCGCTCTGGAAACTCGACTGGGCGAACTGGATCGTCAGTTTGATACCGAAGGCAATTACCTCTTTTATCTTGCGACAGCGCCGAAGTTCTTCGGTCACATTGTCCATCAATTGGGCGAGTCCCAGCTCTCAAGGCAAGAAAATGGACGCTGGCGGAGGGTCGTGATTGAGAAGCCGTTCGGGCATGATCTCGATTCTGCCAGAGCGCTGAACCGCGAGATCAAGGCCGTGCTCGGCGAAAATCAGATCTACCGCATCGACCACTACTTGGGGAAAGAGACGGTACAGAACATTTTGGTATTCCGTTTTGACAATGCCATTTTCGAGCCGATCTGGAACCGCCGCTACATTGATCACGTGCAAATTACGAATGCGGAAACGGTTGGAGTGGAACGGCGCGGCGGTTACTTCGACACCGCCGGCACGTTGCGCGATATGGTTCCCAATCACGTAATGCAGTTGCTCAGCCTGACCGCAATGGAATCGCCGGTATCTTTTCAGGCCGACGCCGTTCGCGATGAGCAGGCCAAGGTTTTGCACGCGGTGCAACTGCCGGATTCAGAGGCGGTGTTGCACGACAGCGTTCGTGGCCAATACGGCGATGGCAACATCGGGGACGACCGGGTGCCTGCATATCGCGCTGAGCCTGGGGTTTCACCGGAATCCAGAACCGAGACATTTGTTGCGCTCAAACTCAACATCGATAACTGGCGCTGGGCGGGAGTGCCGTTTTATTTGCGGACTGGGAAACGTTTGGCCAGGCGGCATACTGAGATCACGATTCAGTTTAAGAAGACTCCCTTCGAGATCTTCCGCAAGGTCCCAGTCAAAAAGCATTCAAATCAGCTCGTGATTCAAATTCAACCCGTCGAGGGGATTTCTTTGAGCTTCGGCGCGAAAATACCCGGACCGATTTTGCGGGTCGGCTCGGTGGATATGAGCTTCGAGTACTCCAAATACTTCGGCACTGAAGCGTACACGGGATACGAAGTTCTGCTCTACGATTGCATGATCGGAGACGCCACGCTATTCCAGCGCGCTGACATGGTGGAAGCCGGCTGGAACATCGTAGATCCAGTTCTGGATGTCTGGAAAGCGCTGCCACCGCGCAGGTTTCCAAATTATGCAGCCGGTACCTGGGGGCCGAAAGATTGTGACGAATTGCTGCAACGCGATGGGCGTGAGTGGAGGAAAATCGAATGATTCTTGCAGGCGAGATCGGCGCGACCCGTGCACGTCTGGCCGCGTTCCAGACGGAGGGTAACAAGCTCCAATGTGCGGTCGAGAAAACGTACAAAAGCCAGGAGCATCGCGGACTCTCGGAAATCATGAGCGCTTTTGTGCGGGCTGAAGGCATCCCTGTGCACAGTGCCTGTTTTGGCGTTGCGGGCCCGGTGCGAGCGGGACGAAGCAAAATATCCAACCTCGAATGGACCATCGATTCCGACGAGCTCGCATCACAGTTGAAACTTCCCTCGGTGGGACTGCTCAACGACCTTGAAGCGTATGCCTACGGAGTAGATGCGCTCGAATCCAAGGACTTCGTTACTTTGAGTGAGGGCTCCGAGGACGCAGAAGGCAATCGTGCCGTAATCTCTGCGCGAACTGGACTAGGGATAGCCGGGCTCTTCTGGGATGGGTTCCGGCATCATCCTTTTGCTTGCGAGGGCGGTCATGCGGATTTTGCCCCAAAGAACGACGTTGAGATGGCGCTGGCGCAATACCTGCGCAAGAAATACGAGCACGTGAGCTGCGAGAGGATCCTTTCCGGGCCCGGGATCAAAAACATTTACGACTTTCTTCGCGACTCAAAGAAAGCCGACGAGCCTGCCTGGCTGCCACAGCAGATGAGCGAAGCCAAGGACCCTCCAGCTCTGATTTCTCAGCTTGCGCTTGAAGGCAAAGCCGAAATCTGCGAACAGACATTATCCATTTTCGTGAGCGTTTACGGATCAGAAACTGGTAACTGTGCCCTGAATTTTATGGCGACTGGCGGCGTTTTCATCGGCGGGAGCATTGCGGCGAAAATTGTTCCTAAAATGCAGGATCCGGTATTCATGAAGTCCTTCCTGGACAAAGGACGAATGCGATCGCTGCTTTCCGATATGCCAGTCAAGATAATCGTCAACGATGACGCCGGAATTATCGGCGCGGCACGTTACACGCTTATCCAAAAGGCGTTTCGAGCGGAGAGGCGAACTGTCGCCTAATTTCTCGCAGTGTTCCGAATCAACAGCGCCAAGATCCAACTTCTGCCCGACAAATGGCGGCCAGGATTGAAACCAGGTCATGCACCAAGAGAGGTAACCCCGTGGATGTGGTGGATCGGCCTATGATCGATGAAACAGCCGAAGCGCAGTTCCACCGCCGCGTGGCAATGGAACTGGCAGACAGCTTTGAAAACCCAGCCGGGCGCCGCGAACCACAAATCACTCGAAGGATGGCATAACTCAAATGATTCGAAAAGCCGCGTTGCAAGCGGGAGCTTTCGCGCTACTGGCCCTCATGGCATGGAACGCCTACCTGGCTCTCAGCCACTTGAATCAGACGAAAAAAATCGCGGAGTTGACGTTAGAAAGCTCCCGAATGCAGGCGGAGATCTCCGCTGTCCTGAGAGATTTTACGGATATGGAAACCGGCCAGCGCGGGTACTTGCTAACCGCGAACCCTTCGTATTTGCAGCCCTACACCGATGCGAAGAGCAGAATCGCCAGCGACTTTTCCAGCCTTCGTCAGGCTCTCGCTAACCGGCCGGAGCGCGAACGCGCCATGGAAGCGCAGCTTGAGTCTCTGGCTGCTTCCAAGCAAGCTGAGATGGAACACACTATTAATCTGCGCCAGCAGGGCTACCGTCATCGGGCATTCGTGCTGGTGAATTCCAATGAAGGCATGGAGTACATGGAAAAAGCTCGCGGCCTTCTGTCTTCGCTATCGCAGAGCGAAAACAGCAGCCTGGCAATGTTGGACGCAGAGAAGAATGCCCGGCTGCGCAAGGCACTCCTACAGACTGTTGTTGCAAATCTATGCCTGTTCGCCTTGATGGCATGTCTCTTGGCGGGCGCCCGGTACCACGGGCAGACACTGGAGGAAGCCGCCGCCCAAAGCAGACATAAGCTGGCCCTCCGCGATTTGCAGCTGCAAAAACTGACGTCAGCTCTTTCGACGCAAGCTCGCATCGAGACCTCTGCCATCGAGCAGAATGCCCGCTTGCTGTTGGAAAACTATGGCGGATTTCTGCCGCGCCAGGGCCACGAATATGCTGAACAAATCGAGCAGGCATCGGCTCAAATGGAGCGATTGCGGCAAGATCTGCTCGCGGATCCAGCCTCCAACCGTGACGATTCTGTGCTGTATGAATCGGTCGCGTAAGGCAACGACGTCTTGGTTAAGCGGTTGCTCAATCTCTTGCTCGGTTCGGAATCAGCAACAAGACCAATATCATTCCGATAAACGGCACCAAGCCCGCGATAATCAGAATAGGATCGAACGAATGGGTAGCTGACGCGACGCGCGCGTCCGTGAGCCGGCCGATCAGTTCGAAGGCGATGATTGTCCCGATCCCCGCACCGGTACCGCTCAAGCCGCTGACCGATGCCACCGACTGAGTCGGAAAAAGATCCGCCGGAAGAACGTTTGCCATCGTGGTATAGGAACCGTAGGCAAATGTGGACAGCGCGAACAACAGCGTAATCGCATACAAATTTGTGGTCAGAACGGTGGGAATCAGCAGCATGACACCGATGCCTCCGAAGACGATCACGGCTTTACGCGCGGCCATGACCGACCAGCCTTTTTTGATCAAATAGCCTGAGACTGCGCCCCCGAAAAAATTTCCCAGGTCGGCTGCGATGAAGGGAATCCATACCGCAATTAGTCCACTTTTGAGCTCGATTCCCTTCGCGACCAGATAAATCGGGAACCAATCGGCAACGAAAAACCAGACCGGGTCGGTGAACGTTTTCGCAATGATCGTTCCCCAGGTCTGCGGAAGTTTCAAGAGATCGAGCCAGCGCGTGCGCCCCGCCGATTGCTCTAACTCAGGCTGCGACCGATCAGCGAGAATCAAGCCGAGTTCCGCAGCGCTGATCCGCGGATGTTGCTCTGGCGAGTAATATAGCCATCGCCAGCCGATCAGCCATAGAAATCCCAGCGCGCCCGGAATCATGAATGCCGGACGCCATCCCCAGCGGAAGTAGATCGCGAGAATAATGAATGGGGCGATCGCGCCACCGATAGAGGATCCGCTGTCAAAAAAAGCGGTGGCCAGCGCTCGCTCCCGCTTCGGAAACCACTCGGAAACCGCTTTGGTCGCGGCCGGCCAGTTTGCCGACTCTCCGGCGCCCAGCAAGAAACGGAAAGTCGCGAAGCTGTAGAAACCGCGCGCAAGAGAAGTCAGCATGGAGATCACGGAATACGCAAAGACGGTGAAAGTCAGACCGCGCCGTGTTCCGATGCGATCCATCAATCTGCCAAACGCCGATTGCCCGATTGAGTAAGCCACTCGGAATGCGATCACAATGTTGGCGTAGTCGGTGTTGGTCCAGTGATATTGCCGCTTCAGGTAGGGCGCGAGCAGCGAGAGTGTCTGGCGGTCAACGTAGTTAATGACGGTCGAAGCAAAAAGTATTCCGCCAATCCACCAGCGCAGTGCGGGGATGGCGCGCTTTCTGCCTAATGCGGAACGATCTGCGCTCTGAATAGGACTGGGATGAATGGCGGGCCTCGACGCCTTACGCCGACGTTTCGAGCGCCTCGGTCAGCAAGGCAGCAGAGTTCCGGTCCAGATACATGGTTGCATCGGCGTGGGTCCGCAGAATTGAGGCTGGGGTCATTGGTGTAATTTCGCCTTCGAAGCATGCTTTGACCGCTCGCGCTTTTCTCGAATCCGGAACGACGGCGATAATTTCTTTTGCCTTGAGAATCTGGCGTACCGACATCGAGATCGCCTGCTTCGGCACTTCCGAAATGTCTGTGAACCAAGCCTCCCCGACCTGCTGCCGGCGGCAAGCCTCGTCGAGGTTGACGATCAGGTACGGCTCTTCGGTTTCAAAGTCTGCGGGAGGATCGTTGAACGCCAGATGCCCATTTTCACCGATACCTACAAAGGCGATGTCGATCGGAGCAGACGCGATTTCCCTGCTCACGCGCGCTACAACTTCCGCCGGATCGCCTTCGCCGTCGATCAAATGATACTTGGTGATTCCCGTCTTCTCGATCAGTTGCTCGCGCACCATCTTGCGAAAACTGCCAGGATGCGTGCTGGGCAGACCGATGTATTCGTCGAGGTGAAACGCCTCGACCTTGGTCCAATCAATATCCGGCTCGCGCGTGAGTGCGTCGAGGAATTCGATTTGCGAAGCGGCGCTGGCGACAACAATTCTCGCTTGGCCTCTCATTGAAATCGCCTCGCGAATCGCGGACGCGGCATGATCGGCAGCAGCTTTGGCCAGCGACTTTTTGTCGTTAAATATTTTCAGCACGGCAGCACCCCGCATCAGGAGATGAACGCCGTCGGAATTATACAAGCGTTTTGATTCTTCCCTCGACGAAATCTCTGGCTCCTCGAAAGCTCATATCGAGGTCGCATTGAAACGTTTTATTACCCGAATTCCGAAGCATTGTCAAGACAAATTGGCCTGCGGTGAAGCCGCTGTCTTTATCCCTTGGGGTGCTCGACGAAATAGGAATCCGCAACGTCTGCGTTGTTGCTCAATTTTGCAAGCGCCCTTAAACTGGGTCGCTCAGAGGCGAACACATGTTACGGAATTCCGCTTATGCATTTTTGATTTCCGCAGTTATCCTTGTGATCACCACGCGTCTTTCCGCTCAAACCATTCAGGTTGATGCCGCCCACCCCGTGAATTCCTTTAGCCCTCCTCGCGCCTTAGGCACAACTGTGGACCGCGTGCCCAGCAATGCCACCGACGTATTCTTTCGTCCCGATCAGCTTAAACGGGTGCTGGACGCGGGATGGGGCGCAGTTAGTTACCGTCAGAATACGGACCTCTTCGTCCAAGCCTGGCATTGGAATCCCAAAGGAACATGGAGCGACCCGGCGGGCAGAGGCTATTTCACTGGCGATCCAAATCCGAAGAAAGAGATGATTCGGCACTCGTACGGCTATTCTCTCCAGCATCGCGGATTCACTCGCAACGGTGGCACCGAGTTCGACGGATTTTCGCGGCTGGACGATGGAGACTTATCCACATATTGGAAGAGCAATCCATACTTAACCCAGAAATTCACCGGTGAGGACGACTCTCTGCATCCGCAATGGATAGTCGTTGATCTTGGCAAGAATCAGGACGTCAACGCAGTTCGCATCGCCTGGGCTGAGCCATATGCGAGGAACTATCAGATCCAGTACTGGGACGGCACCGGTGACGCGATGGATGATCAGGACAAGGGTGAATGGAAAACCTTCAGTGCGGGCGTCGTAACGGATGGCAAAGGTGGAACCGCAACGTTGCCGCTCAGCCCAACTCCGGTCAGCACAAAATTCGTGCGCATTCTGATGACGGCGTCGTCTAACACTTGCGACACTCACGGTGCGAACGACCCGCGCAATTGTGTCGGCTACGCGATGAGGGAAGTTTACGTCGGAACTGCGGACGACAAAGGCGAGTTTCGGGACTTGCTTCACCACTCGCCCGATCAGCAGCAGTCGCTGACCTATTGCTCATCGGTCGACCCCTGGCATGAGCCCTCGGATTTGTATGTGCACCCCGATCGCATGGAATCGGGCGATCAGCCGGGATTCGATCTCTTCTTCACCAGCGGAATTACGCGTGGCATGCCCGCAGTCATTCCGATTGCGATGCTTTACAGCACGCCCGAGGACGGCGCCGCCCAGATGACGTATTTGAAAAAGCGCGGCTATCCCATCTGGTACGTCGAGATGGGCGAAGAAGCTGACGGCCAGTACATGCAGCCCGAAGACTACGGAGCGCTTTACGTGCAGTTTGCGCGCGCGCTGCACCGCGTTGATCCAACCTTGAAGCTCGGTGGGCCGGTGTTCGAAGGCGTGACCGAGGACATTAAAGTATGGCCCGACGCTCAGGGCAAGAATTCGTGGCTCGGACGCTTCATTGATTACTTGAAATCGCATGGTCAGCTCGCAGACTTGGCATTCATGTCCTTCGAGCACTATCCGTATGACGGTTGTGAAACGCCGTGGAAAAATCTTTATCAGGAGCCACAGCTGCTCACGCACATCATGCAAGTCTGGCGAGACGACGGCCTGCCGTCTGGCATTCCCCTGCTGGATACGGAAACCAACGCTCATGGTGGCGAGGCTTCCGTGGATATCTTCGGCGCGCTGTGGCTCGCGGACACATTTTCGGCTTTCCTCACTGCAGGTGGCCAGGCAACTTTTTACTATCACGCGCTTTCGTACTCGCCGCCGCATCCAGCTTGCAGCAACAGCTGGGGCACGTATCACCTGTTCATGGCGGACCAGAACTACAAGATCAAGCAGCCGACCTCGCAGTTCTTCGCCGCGCAATTGCTGACAAAGGAATGGACGCAGCCGGTCGATGCCCAGCACCAGATGTTCAAAGCGGCTAGCGACATAAAGGATTCTGACGGCAACCTGCTGGTCACCGCCTATGCCGTCAAACGTCCGGATGGTCAGTGGGCGCTGATGTTAGTCAACAAAGACCACGATCATGCTCACGACGTACACGTCGTTTTTCGTGACGACACAAACAAACATTTCACCGGAGAAGTTGCCATGATCACGTTTGGAAAAGCGCAGTACCAGTGGCATCCCGCGCGGCGAAATGGATATGCAGATCCGGACGGACCTCCAGTGAAGTCAACTATTCAAGGCGGCGCCGACGCGCAATATACTTTGCCGGCGGCGTCGGTAACGGTGTTGCGTGGAAAGGTTGAGTAGAGCATTCGTCCAATTGACGCAAATCCGGTCGTGGGCGAGAGACTGAGAGGCTTAAGGATTATTCAGAGCGCCAGCTAGCACGCCGCTTTTTTCTTCCATCGTAAGCCTGTGTTGCGGATCCACGACCAGCCACGCGGCTGAGCCCAGTACGCATAGTCCTGCAGCCACTAAGAACGACGCGGTCCAGCCGAAATCTCTAGCGATCCACGGAGTGAGTTGCGCCGTCATCGCGCCGCCAATCTGCGCGCCCATATTCATGAAACCGGAAACCGATCCGCAAGACTCACCGGCCAAATCCGCGGTAACAGACCAGAAAGAACTTTGCGCGAGATACAGAGTCCCGGCTCCTCCTGCGAGGATGATGCTCGCCACCCGCGCATTCTCCGCCAGAGCGCCGGACGCCACGAATACTCCAGCCATGAGCAACGCAGCCGAAGCGAGCAAACACCGGCCCACCCGCGGTCCGTGCGATCGGGTGACCGCGTCGCTGACCTTTCCGCCAATAACGCAAAACACCGCCATGGCCAAGGCCGGCAGCATGGCATAAAAGGCGCTGCTCTTCAGGTTCAAACCTCGAACTTGTGCCAAATATATGTAAAACCAGCTGAAGAAGATCCAAGCCACGTAGCCGAAACAGAAATAGCTCACTGTGACCGCGAGAACGTCTTTGCTGGTCAGCACCCTGCTCCACGAGACAAGCTTCGATGAATCTTCTCGATTTGCCTGCTTAGGTGTGGATGTCAGCGTCAATCCCGAGGAGATCAGAGACAGTTCGGAAGCCGAGACGCGAGGATGTTCGGCTGGAGTGTCGCGGCTGCTCACATACCAGACGAAACCCGCGATCAAGCCGATCACCGAGCACACCCAGAACGAAAAACGCCAGCCGTACTGAATCACCAAGTAAGAAATGAGCGGCGGAGACAGGCCGGCGCCAATACCCACGCCCGAGAAAATCAGGCCATTTGCTAAACCACGCTCTTGCCGCGGAATCCAGCGCGACACGAACTGATTCGACGCTGGAAACATCACCGCTTCACCGGCGCCGAGCATGAAGCGCGCGGCGATGAACCAAATTAGCGCGAACCGTATGCCCGCCGGGACCACGGCTGTCAGCGCTGTGAAGATACCCCACCAGACGACCCCGGCCGCGAGCACCCGCCGTGGCCCAAACCGGTCGGCAAGTCTTCCGCCTACAGTCTGAAGCAGCGCATAGCCCCACAACAAAGCGCTGAACACCGTGCCCAACTGAACATTGGTGAGCCGATAAGACTCCGCAATCGACGGCCCGGCAATCGAGATGTTTACGCGGTCAAGAAACGCAATCGCGGCCAGCAGAAAGATCCAAAAGATAAGGAACCAGCGGACATTGCTCATCTGCTTTTGGGTTGGCGGAGCTGCGGCCATATCTGCAGATCTCTATCTGACTTGGGTGATGCGGCAGTGCAGTTTAAACGATCGTGTAGGGGCAGGTGCCCTCACCCACCCGGCCGCGCATGCGCGGCAGTGGTCGGCGAGCATAGCTCGCCACCAGCCGTCCGAGTCTACATGATCGGCGACTCGCTCAGGCCGAGTGCTCGCGAAACACTTTCACCAACTGCTCCGCGAGGATTTGCTCTTCACCGGGTTTCAGCATGAACGAACTCATCGCCAGTCCTGGCTTTCCCTCGCCTCCGCCAATCGCAATGGACGGGCTTCCGCTGCGCAGCATCTGCGAAACCTGTTGCGGCGTGAGCGCGATCTTTGCGTCCCAAGCGATTCGCATGTGCGGAACGTGGTTCGCGATGTCAGGAGTGAAGAATTCCGTGCTCACCCCGGGCACTTTTGTGATTTGCTGCGAAACATTTTCCAGCCGCTGCTGCCACTCTCTTGCCAGCGCGTCGTGATCTTCCGCAAGGTACAGCTCCAAGGCTTTGATCATTCCCACAATTTCTTCTTTCCCCACTTTTTGCCCGCGGCCCAGCGTGTCTTCATACGGACTATTGTTCAGCAACGCGAAATGCACCAGGTCCTCCCGCCCAATCAGCATGCCGGCGCATTGCGGTCCCCGCAAGGCTTTGCCGCCGCTGAAGGTAATCAGGTCGTACCCCATGTTGGCGTAGTCCCAAAGATGAGAGACCGGAGGCGTGTCGGCCGCAGCATCGTTCATGCACGGCAGCTTGTATTCCTTCGCCAGCTTCACCCACTCATCGACTTTAACTTGTCCCGCGGCGTTGGCGAAATTTGAAAAGTGCATCATCGCGGTGCGTTCGCTTACTGCGCGCCGCAGCTGATCGCGCGTCTCAATTTCAATAAGCTTCACCCCGGTGCCGCGCAGCTGATGATCGAACGGATTGCGGTGCGACTTCTGGATGATCACTTCTGATTTCATCCCCGTCAAGTCCGGCAATTGTTTGATGAAACTCTCGTTGTCACCAGTAAGAATGCCCGCCAGACCAGACTGTATGGCTCCCGCGGCACCTGACGTGACCAGCGCGCTGTAGCCTTGCGGCAGATTCAGCATTTGTGCAAGGCGCTTCCCTGCCGCCGCTTCGAGCGCAGGAATGCTTACAAAATGGTTCGACGCCTGCGCCATCACGGCTTCTACTTCCGGCCGGATCAGTGATCCACCCAGCATGGTCATCGTGCCTTCGGCGTTGATGACCGTCGTTACGCCAAGTTCTTCATATGTATTTCCTGTCTGCCCAAAACCAGTCAGCTTCACTGAAGGCTCCGCCGCTTTTGCTCCGAAAAGTTTTCGCGGCAGAGCCAGCGATCCCACCAGTGACGCCAGGATTCCGAAAAATCCGCGACGGCTAGAAGTCACCTTCATGTATTGCGCTCCTTTCTAATGCGACTACTTCTTCACCAATGCCGCCACGCAGTTGATTTCCACCAGTGAATTTCCGGGAAGCGCGGCCACCGCGACGGTAGTGCGCGCCGGACCCCCATGCGGAAAGTAAGTCTTAAATACTTTGTTCATTCCGTCGTAGTCGTCAATTTTCGCCAGGAAAACTGTCAACTGAACAACGTTGTCCATGTTCGAGCCGCCGGCCTCAACGAGCTTCTTCACACTGTCGAGGACCTTGGTGGTGTGCGCGCCAATGTTCCACGATTCTGCAGGGCCTGAATCGTGCGCTCCCTGTCCGGCGACGTAAATCAGGCCGTTGTGCTCCACGACTGGAGTGATCATCTGCGTTCCGTCCGCGGGCTTGCCTTCATCGTTGAGTTTGCGGACCCCGGGTTCCTGAGCCACGCCGCGTTTCTTGGCAGCTGCAGATGTTCCCAGCAATGTGGTCAGTCCCAGTCCAGACAAGACCGGCGCGAGGACTGTGGCAAACTTCCGGCGACTAAGTGAATTAGACAACATGAGCAATTCCTCCTTGATATTGAGATTGTTATTGCGGTAATGCAAAGCTGAAAATATCGCCGCCAGCTGCAATGGCGACGTACTGCTTCCCCTGAACTGCGTAAGCCATCGGAGAAGCGCCAATATCCTGCCCGGTGTTGAAATGCCAAAGCGGTTTGCCATCGTGTGCATCCACCGCCTCGAACGATTGTGCGTCATCTCCGAAGAAAACTACGCCACCGGCGGTGGTCATGGTGCCGCCAGAAGAATGTCCCGGTCCAGTTTGCGGATACTTCCAGGCGATCGCGCTTCGGCCGACATCGTACGCCACAAGAAGTTTTTGAAACGTTTCCCCTGGAACATGTTTCACGCCTGTCGAGTAGAACTCTTTGCCCGGCTCGAATCGCTGTGGTACCGGCGCCGAGAAGTAGGTCTGGCATTGCTCCAGTGCCATGAAATACAGCAGGCCTGTAGATTCGTTGTACGACGGCGAGAACCAATTCGTCGCACCGGCATACCCCGGACAGATCTTCATCCCTTCTGGCGTAGGCTTCACATCGGTTCTGATCGGGCGGCCCTTGGCGTCAATTCCCGTCGCCCAATTCAGTTTCTCAACGAAGCGCGTCGCCGCCAAAACTTCTCCCGTGCTGCGATCAAGCGTATAAACGAACCCATTGCGATTGGCTTCGACCAGCAGCCTGCGCGGCTGCCCTCTGTAGGTTGCATCGAGTAGCACCGGCGTTTCGGTCGCATCGTAGTCAAACAAATCGTGCGGCGTGAATTGAAAGTACCACTTCAACTTGCCTGTGTCAGGATCGAGGGCGAGGACGCAGTCGGTGTACAAGTCATCGCCCGGACGCACACTGCCTTCGAAATCCGGCGCCGGATTGCTGGTCCCCCAGTACAACGTGTTCAGTTCCGGATCGTAAGTGCCCGGCATCCAGGTTGTGCCGCCGCCATGCAGATAAAGATCGCCCGGCCAGCTCTCGGAACCGAATTCGCCCGGAGCAGGGATCGTCCAAAACCGCCACGCCAGTTTACCGCTCTCCGCATCGTAAGCCGCTACAAAGCCACGCACCCCATCGTCGCCGCCGGAAGTCCCAACGATGACCTTGTCATGAATGATCAGGGGCGCGCTGGTCGCGCCATAATTTTGGTTCCAATCCGCGTAAGCGACATCCCAGATCAAATCTCCCGATCGCGCATCCAGACACAGCAAATGCGCATTGTCCGTTTCTCGGTACATCCGATTGTGCCAAACAGCGACGCCGCGGCTAATGTGCCGCGAGGCATCGTCGATCAGTCCTTCCGAAATCGGACTAGCGTAGTGCCATACGACGCGCCCGGTTTGCCCATCCAGCGCGAACACATCGTTTGCGGAAGTCACCAGCATCAGTCCGTTTACGACTATGGGCGTTACTTCAAGATGGTCGGAATTGCGCGAGTGAAAAACCCATTGCGCCCGCAACTGATCCACGTTCTTGGCGGTGATTTGCGCCAGTTCGCTGTAGCGCCGTCCGGAATAGTCTCCGTTGTAGGTCAGCCAATTCGCCCCCAGCTGCGGCGAAAGCAAAGCTTCATTGAGGACGTTGACCTCCGTTTGCGCCTGCTGCGTCGCCTCGCTACAGACAGCGATCCGTGCCATGCTGAAGATCAATATCATGCAGATCACTTGCCAGGATCGAATCAACCAAATTCCTTTACCACTGGATTGCACTCCCATGCAGCTGCAATACGTGACGCACCCGCGTCCACGTATTCTAAAGTCTTCCGAATTGCTTTACCGCTTGCTCGATCGATTTCAGCTTTTCGATATACGCGTACATCGAATGCTCTTTGAAGTCGAGTTGCTGCGCCAAGGCCAGAACTTCCGCCGCCTTTTCACGTGGAACCACCACCACGCCGTCGCTGTCTGCCGCCACAATGTCGCCGGGATGCACCGTCACGCCGTCGCACACAATTGTCTGCGTCGGGTCGAATCGATAATGGTGCACCGAAGTTGAGGGCACGATCCCAGTCGCATAAACCGGGAACCCGATTTTGCGCAAGTACGCTACATCGCGCACGCCTCCGTCAATCACCGCGCCCGCATAGTCCCGGGACATCATCGCCGTGCCCATCAACCCGCCCATGCCGGCAATGTCCGCGCCGTCTTCAACCGACATCACATAGACAGAGTTCGACGGCCCCTGATCGATCGCGGCCAACATCCCGTCCAGCGCGGAAGGATCGGTGTTGGCTTCATCTTTCTTCAGCCTCACGGTGACGGCGTATCCGGCAAACTTGGTGGTGAAAATGGGTTGCATGCGATGGCTCATGTACATCCGTTTGCCAGTGAGGGTTTCGAGTGCATCGGAAACCGACGCCACCTCCACGTGACGAAATCCGTCCAGCAGCGATACCTCTCCCGAGGGAACCGCCGGAGACGCAACCACCCAAGCTGCGGTAACAATAAACGCTATGCCCGCCGCGATGACAAAAGTCCGCACAATTTTCATTCCGTGCCGTCTGATCATTTCGGCCCTCCACGATTCTGTTTGCGGAATCTAGCACGTGTTCC
>Ga0209580_10000592_pt1 | contig 18921 bp, 15 predicted proteins | sample Coa_R1_5_FD_187153 | JGI IMG/M metagenome (GOLD analysis project Ga0209580, IMG submission 187153) | Surface soil microbial communities from Centralia Pennsylvania, which are recovering from an underground coalmine fire - Coalmine... | ecosystem: Environmental > Terrestrial > Soil >... | reverse complement strand
GATGAGGCCCACCGCCGCGCGAGAACCCGGTCAGGAGCCTGCGCCGGAACATGGCACGGTGCGCGTGACCGTAGCCAAAGCGAACATCCGGTCGGAAGCCAGTGAGACGAGCAAGGTGCTCGCCCAGGTGTCGCAGGGCCTGGAGCTCGAGCTGGTGGCGGTGGAAGGCGACTGGTTCCACGTGCGCGTGCCCGTCAGCGGCCTCCGCGTGGATGCCTATATCTCGAAGAAAGTCGCCAAGATCAGCACGCCCTCCCCACCACCGGCTGCAGCCGCCGCGAGCGGTCGATCGCCGTCCGCTCCGGTGCAGCCGTCAGTCTCGGCTGATCACAGTGGCATGTCCGTCGTCATGACCGTCGGCGACGCTTCGACGCCCCTGCTTCCCCGCGCGCTGCGGGTGATTCAGATCAGCGATAAAGCGGACTCGCTCTCGAAGATCGCCCCGTTGGTCCCGGCAACGGGCGACGTCAAGGGTCGCGCAGGCGACGCCACACCGGTGACGTTCGTCTGGGTGGCTGACGAGGCGGCAGCCCGTCGAGTCATTGCCGACAAGCGCCCGTCATTTCTGGCAATCTTCAAGGACCTGCCCGGCCTGAATCCCGAAGATCTCGCGCCGGTGCTCGTGCGACTCACGCCAACCGCGTCCGGCGTTCGCCTGATCGCGGCTCTCAGAGGTCGCGCCGATCAGGCGTCGAGGACGGATCCGGATTGGGATGTCGTGCGCGACCTCAAACAGGACATCGTGCGCACGGACCTTCAGCGGCTGGACCGGGGGAACATGCGCCTCACGCCGACGACCGATCTCCCGCCGGGCGAGTACGCGATCGTCCTGCGGCTCGCCGCGAAGCGGAAGGTTGCCGGCTCCTCGATCCTCGGCACGGACGGCGAGGGCCGCGTCTTCTCCGTCGCCTGGGACTTCGCCGTGAGGGGGACGGGCCTGTTTTCCGCAGTTCCCGCTCGCACTTGGACAGGGCTCGCGCGCTAGATCCGCTAAAACGGGCCTGGCCCTGTCCCATGCTCGGCCGGAGTTGCGGAAAACAGGCCCGTCCCCTTGATGGCGTCTGCCATCAGCCGAACGGCCTCGGCGACTCGAGGGCCGGGTACCAGGAGTTCGTCCTCCGCCAGGATGTAGACACGGCCAGATCGAACCGCTGGCAGCGTCGGCAACGCTTTCCAGACCGCCGTTTCCTGCCGAAGGCGATCGTCGCTCCATTTCTCGTCCGGCCGAAGCTCCAGGATCACCTCGGGTGCCCTCGCAATCAACAACTCGGCCGACGCTTGCAGGCTCTGCTGCGACACATCGCCAAAGACATTCGCGCCGCCGGCCGCCACGAGCATGTCGTTCAAGAAGCCGACGCCGCCGCTGACGAAGATCCCGCGAAGCGCACCGGCTTCGCGCCCGAACACCAACGCAGTGCGCGGCCGCGGTCGTCCGGCGGTCGAGGCGCGCACGGCGTCCAGCTCGCGCTCGATGCGAGTCGTTTCGCGATCCGCCTCTGACGCGCGCCCGATCCGCGCGCCCAACGTCCGCATGGTCGTCATGACGTCGGCCAACCCGGCGTGCTGGTACTTGAAGATGGGCAAGTGCGCGCGATCGAGTCGCGCGATGAGGTCGCCCTGCGTGGCGTACACAATGACGAGATCCGGCCGCAGGGAGATGATGCGCTCGAAGTCCGGATCGACGAGCGCGCCGACGCGCGCGCGCGTCTCGACCGCCGGCGGATAGTGATCGAAGGAGGACACGCCCACGACCTCGTTGCCGGCGTCCATAGCGAACAACATTTCGGTCACGGCCGGGACGAGAGAGACGATGCGGCGTACAGGGGGTTGCAGTTGGAGGGGCCGGGCGGCAGGCGCCGCCGCCAGGACTCCGAGCCCCGACGTCGTCGCGCCGATCGCAGCCAGACCGACGAGGCCCCGCACCCAACGCATCCAGCCCTCCCGACCAGCCTTCCGGTCTTTCTCGCCTTCCAGCCTTCAGGTCGAAGGCCGTCTTCTATCTTCTTCTAATCAACAGCCAGAGAAAGAATGGTCCGCCAATGAGGGCTGTGATGATACCGACGGGAAGCTCGAGGGGCGCCAGGATTGTCCGTGCGACCGCGTCGCAGGCGATGAGAAAAGCCGCGCCGAAGAACGTCGACGCCGGCAGCACGAGCCGATGGTCGGATCCGACGAGCCGCCGGACGAGGTGCGGCACGATGATGCCAACGAAGCCGATTGGGCCGCCGACCGAGACGGCCGCCCCGGTCGCGAGCGACGCGCTGAAGAAGGCGAGGCGCTGCGCGCGCTCGACGTCGACCCCTCGCGAGGCGGCCGCGTCGGCGCCGAGGCTGATCAGGTTCAAGGGCCGCGCCAGCCACGCGAAGACCACGAACGCCGCGAGTACCAGTGGCAGGGCCGCCAGGATCGGTGCGAAGCTCGCGACGTCGAGGTCGCCCATCAGCCACCGGATCGCGCGATAGGTCTGGGCAAAGTCGCTGAGATACTGCACGAACAGAATGAGCGCCGAAAAAAAGGCGTTGAGGGTCACGCCGGCCAAAAGCAGCACCGTGGTCGAGAGTCCCGAATGGCGGGCGCGCGCGAGCCAATAGACGACCAGTACGGCCAGGCCCGCTCCGGCCAGGCTGGCGGACGCGACGCCGCCCACAGACCAGGCCGCGCCAAACGTCATGACGACCATCGCTCCGAGCGACGCGCCCGCCGACACGCCCAACGTGTACGGCGTCGCCAGCGGATTGCGAAGCAGGCCTTGAAAGATGACGCCTGCGGCGGCGAGCGTCCCGCCCACGAGCGCGGCAGCGAGCGCGCGCGGAAGTCTCGCGATGAAGAAGATTTGCGCGTCCACGTTGTCCGCAAAGGGCATCGACCGGCTGAAGACGTGCGCCAGGCGGATGGGCGTCGATCCGATGAACGGCGCGGCGCCGACGGCGACGATCATCGCGACGAAGCAGAGCGCGACGAGAGGCAGCCCGCGGCGCAGCGGCAGCGCACCCGGCGGCAACCCGCGGTGAAGGGGCAGGGAGGGCGACCCGGCACCCGTCATGTGATCACCAGCGGTGCCGCCGAGACGTCAATCTCGTACAGCTCCGCAATGGCCGCCGGCGTCAGCACGTCGCGCGGCATGCCGTGCGCTAACACACGGCCGGCGGAAAGCAAGACGACCTCCGTGCACACAGAGGCGGCGAACCGAAGGTCGTGGGTCGAGAGCACGATCGTGACGTGCTGCTCGTCGTGCAGGCGGCGCACGAGCGCCGCCACTTCGAGCTGGTACTTGAGGTCGAGCGAGGCGGTCGGTTCATCGAGGAACAGGACGCGTGACGCCTCGCCGTCGTCGAGCTGCGCGAGCGCCGAGGCAATGATCACGCGCTGCTTCTCACCACCGCTGAGGTTCTGAAACATACGCGATGCCAGGCGCCCGGTGCCGGTGGCCTCGAGCCCTGTCTCGGCCGCGGCCAGGTCCCTGGGGCCCTCGACCTCGAATGGCCCGAGATGCGGGTAGCGGCCCATCAGCGCGATTTCGAGGACCGAGTAGTCGAAAGCCAGATGCGTCTCCTGCGGGACGACGGCGATACGGCGCGCGCGCGCGCGCGTCGGCATCGTCGACACATCGCGACCGTCGAGCGTCACGGTGCCTGCTCTCGGCGTGAGGATGCCGGCGAGCAGCTTCAGGAGCGTCGTCTTGCCTGATCCGTTGGGCCCGAGAATCCCGACGAGCGCCCCGTGATCGATCGCCAGGGAGACATCGTTGACGGCGAGCGGGCTCGCGTCACGCGGGCGCAGCGCGGCTGGTGGATAACCGAAACTGAGACGGGCGGCGGAAAGCGGCACGGGGCGTGCAGAGGACTGACGACGGACGCGGCGAGTATAACACGATGAAATCGGCCTGAATCCGCAGCGCGCATTGCCGCATCGTGGACCCTTCCGGTAGTATTCCCTCGTGAGCCGACGATCGACGGCGACCGTCCGCGAGCGGCCGGTACCGGACCTGACGAGCACGTCGGGCCAATTTCGCATCCACGCCGAAACGTTCGTCGTTGACACCACGGCCCGGATTGAAGTCGTGGACCTGACCGACCGGGTCATGGCCGTCGTACGGCGGCAGCACGTGGGCGACGGCCTGGTGCACGTCTTTTCGATGCACACGACGTGCACCGTGTTCATCAACGAGTTCCAGCCGGCGCTGCTCGCCGACTTCAAGACCTTTCTCGAAGATGTCGTGTCCGCCGACGCGAACTGGCGGCACAACGATCCGCAGCACTCCGACTGCGATCGCCAGAACGCGGATGCACATCTCCGCGCGATGCTGCTCGGTCATAGCCTCTCCCTGCAGACAAGTGGGGGAGAAGTGGTGCTCGGCCAGTGGCAGCGAATCCTGCTCGCGGAGCTCGACGGCCCGCGGGCGCGGACCCTTCGCATCCAGGTCATGGGCGTGGCCTAGGCGATGCCCGCCTTCGAGACGCTCGGCTTGTCGGAGATCGTCCGGAAGCTCGACCGGGACGAGCGGCTGACGGGCGAGGACGGCGTGCGCCTGTTCGCGTGCCCGGATCTTCACGCCCTCGGCTGGCTGGCGAACCGCGAGCGCGAGAAGCGCCACGAGGGCCGCACCTACTACAACTTCAACCTCCGGCTGGAAGCGACCAACGTCTGCGTGGCGAGCTGTCTGTTCTGCTCGTTTGCGCGTCTGAAGCCGGGCGATCCCGAGGCGTACACGCTGTCGCTCGAGCAGGTGTTCGACAAGCTCCGCGCTCGGGCGAACCAGCCTCTCACCGAGGTGCACATCGTGAACGGGTTGCACCCCGATCTGCCGTTCGAGTACTACCTCGACCTCCTGCGCGGGCTGAAGCGCATCCGGCCGGACGTGCATCTCAAGTGCTTCACCGCCGTTGAGATCGCGTTCTTCGCCGATATCTACGGGATGACCGATGAGGGCGTGCTCCGGGCACTCATCGAGGCCGGACTGAACTCCCTCCCCGGGGGCGGGGCCGAGGTGTTCGCCGAGCGCGTCCGCCGCAAGATCTGTCACGATAAGGCCGACGCCGATCGCTATCTGTCCATCCATCGCACCGCGCATCGTCTGGGGCTGCGGACGAATGTCACGATGCTCTACGGGCATATCGAGACGATGGAGGAGCGGGTGGACCACATGCTGCGCGCGCGCGCGCTCCAGGATGAGACGGGCGGTCTCCAGGCGTTCATCCCGCTCGCGTTTCATCCCGACCACAACCAGATGCGCAAGCTGCCGGCGCCGTCCGCGTCCGACACGCTGCGGGTACATGCGGTGGCACGGCTGATGATGGACAACGTGCCCCACGTGAAGGCGTTTTGGATTGCGACGGGCGTCGACGTGGCGCAGGTGTCGCTGTGGTACGGGGTCGACGATCTCGACGGCACGGTCCAGGAGGAAAAGATTTACCACATGGCCGGCGCGCGCACACCGGAGATCATGACGACCGACGCGATTCGACGCCTGATTCGTGGGGCAGGCCGGGAACCGGTCGAGCGCGACACCCTCTACAACACGGTGGAAAATAGCCCCGTCCCCTTGTTACACTAGCGAAGTCAGGTTCCGGACCGGCGATAGCTGGGGGTCGCAAGGCCCAACGGGACTTGGCCTTTTTCATCTCTAGACATTGTGATTTTTTTCACAAGCGCATGAACCTGGACCTCCTGACCGGCTACGAAAAAACGCGCCTCGCCGACCGCCAGCCGCTGCCCGAGACCTTCCTGCGGCTGCCGGATGACGAAATGGAGATCCGTATCGCCGCGGCGAAGGCCGCCATGGGCGAGCGGCTCGTGATCTTGGGTCACCACTACCAGCGCGATGAGGTGATCCAGTTTGCCGACTACATGGGCGATTCCCTGAAGCTGGCGCAGTATGCCGCCACGCGCCGCGAGGCCGACTACGTCGTCTTCTGCGGCGTCCACTTCATGGCCGAGAGCGCGAATGTCCTCGGGGCACCGCACCAGACGGTCCTGCTGCCGGACCTGGCCGCCGGCTGCTCAATGGCCGACATGGCGGCAATCGATCAACTGGAAATCTGCTGGCAGGAGCTGCGCCAGCTCGGCGCCACCGACGTCGTCCCGGTGACCTACATCAACTCGACCGCCGCCATCAAAGCCTTCTGCGGCGAACACAACGGCGTGGTCTGCACCTCGAGCAATGCGCCGGCCGTCATGGCGTGGGCGTGGGACCGGGCGGAGAAGCTGCTCATGCTGCCCGACCAGCACCTCGGCCGGAACACGGCGCACCGGATGGGCGTGCCCCTCGACGAGATGGTCGTCTGGGACCCGGATCAGCCCTTCGGCGGGGTGAACCGGGACGCACTGCGACACGCGCGCCTGATCCTCTGGAAGGGCCACTGCAGCGTCCACACGCGGTTCTCCGTGAGGCAGATGGACCAGTTCCGAAAGGCCCATCCGACCGGCAAGGTGATCGTGCATCCCGAATGCACGTTCGACGTCGTTCAAGCGGCCGACTTGTGCGGCTCGACGGACTTCATCATCAGGACGATCACCGCGTCCCCCGAGGGATCGGTCTGGGCCGTCGGGACGGAGATCCACCTCGTGAACCGTTTGGCGCGCACACTCGCGCCCGCCCGCACCGTGGTCACGCTCGATGGCCTCGGGTGCCTCTGCTCGACGATGTTCCGTATCTCCCCGAATCACCTGCTCTGGACGCTCGAAGGCCTCACTGACGGCGAGATTCACAATCCGATCGTCGTGCCGGAGCCGACGAAGACCTGGGCGAAAGTCGCCTTGGATAGAATGTTGACGATGGCCTAGGCGCCATCGGTCGGGCGGCGCGTCCGCCGGCCACGATCGTCGTTCCTTCCGCGTGGAGAGTGATCATGCCCCATCAGTTGCCGCCCCTGCCGTATGACGCCGCCGCCCTCGAGCCGCACATCGATGCGCAGACGATGCAGATTCATCACGGCAAGCACCATGCCGCGTACGTCAACAATCTCAATGCGGCGCTCGAGAAGCATCCCGATCTCGCAGGCAAGAGCGCCGAGGATCTGATCAAGCACCTCTCAACCGTCCCCGAGGACATCCGGACCGCCGTGCGCAACAACGCCGGCGGCCATGTGAACCACACGATGTTCTGGCAGATCATGGGGCCCGGCAAGGGCGGCGCGCCGCACGGCAAGATCGCCGACGCAATCAAGGCGTCGTTCGGCTCGTTCGACGCATTCAAAGAGCAAATGAACAAGGGCGGCGCCGGCCGGTTCGGCAGCGGCTGGGTGTGGCTGGTCTCGTCCGGTGGCAAGCTCGTCGTCGAGAGCACGCCCAATCAGGACAACCCGATGATGGACGGCAAGCATCCCGTCTTCGGCATCGACGTGTGGGAGCACGCGTACTACCTGAAGTACCAGAACCGCCGGCCCGACTACCTTGCCGCCTGGTGGAACGTGATCAACTGGGACGAGGTAGGGAAGAGGCTCGCGTAACTCAGAACAACGCCACCTTCACCATCGTTCCTTCCTCAACGGCGTTGACCTCCGACGGGATCTCGATGTACCCGTCCGCGTTGGCCATGCTCGTGATGTCGCCGGATGATTTGAAGGCGGGCACGGCTTGGCCGTCGACGACGCGGACGGTGTAGAACTGGTGTCGGCCCGGCGCCGACACGATCCGTCGTGACAGCGGCAGAGCGACCGTCCTCGGCTCCGACGGTGGCAGCCGGGCGACCCGGCGCAGAAACGGCGCGACCAGGATCAGGGCGTTCGACAGGCACGACGCCGGATAGCCTGGCAGCGCGAAGACGGGCGTGTGTCCGACGCGGGCAAACCCGGTCGGCTTGCCCGGCTTCACGGCGACGCCGTGGAAGAGCACCTCGCCGCGGGCGCCGAGGACGTCCAGGATCAAGTCGCGATCGCCCACGGAACTGCCGCCCGAAAGAATGACGACGTCGTGTGCGAGCGCCCGGTCGAGCGCCGACTCGAGTGCCGGCACCGTGTCGCCGATCGCCGTGCCCGGCACGGGAATCCCGCCGTGACGGGCCACGACCGCTGACACGGTGAACCGATTGACATCGTGGACTTGGCCAGTTCCGAGCCCGCGCCCCGGCTCGATGACCTCGTTGCCCGTTGAGAGCACGGCGACGCGGGGCTTGGCGAAGACGTCGACCCTCGCCGCGCCAGTGGCCGCAAGCGCGCCGATCTGACTGGGTCCAAGCAGGCGGCCGGAAGGCACGACCGTCGACCCGCGCCGCACATCGGCCCCGCGTCGGCCGATGTTTTGTCCGGCCGTCACGCCCCTGCGAATGATCACCTGTGTCTCGACGCGCGTCGTCTCCTCGACGATCACGACCGCATCGGCACCCGGCGGCATGGGCGCGCCGGTCGCTATCTCGACGCACTCGCCGTGGCCGACGCCGCGCGTCGGAATCTCGCCCGTGAACAGCCGACCGACGCAGGTCAGAGACCGCGGCGTGGCAGCGGCCGCGCCGTTGGTATCTGCCGCCACCACGGCGTAGCCGTCCATCGCCGCCCGATCGAAGGCCGGAACGTCGTCCGGGGCGACCGCGTCGCGCGCGAGAACGCGGCCGTCAGCGTCCGAGATCGAGACGATGTCGGTGCGCTCGATCGGCACGGCCGCGCTCATCACGATGCGGACGGCTTCGTCGAAAGAGATGACGGATGTAAAGGGACGCATCGGCTACTTCGTGAGCTCCCGGCGAATGTGGCCGAGTTCCGGTAGGATCAGCCGCGTCATCGCCAGCCTGACTGCGTGTTCCGAGCCGGGCAACGCAAAGAGGACACGGCCGTTCACGACGCCGGCGCAGGCGCGAGAGAGCATCGCCGCAGGTCCGATCGCGTCGAAGCTCAACGCGCGGAAGAGTTCACCAAATCCATCCAGGCGTTTGTCGAACAGCGTGACGAGCGCCTCGTAGGTCGCATCGCGCCGCGAGAGTCCGGTGCCGCCGGTCGTAATGATTGCCTCGACGTCGTCGCGGGCGGCCTGCTCACGGACGAGACGCGCGACGTCGGCCGGCTCGTCGCGGACGATTGCGCGATCGACTACGGCATGGCCGTGCTCGGTCAGCAGATCGGCGATGGCACGCCCGCTGGTCTCGGTGTCCAGCGTTCGCGTGTCGCTGATCGTCAGGACGAAGCAGGACACGCGGGTCGGTGCGTGGGCCTTGTGTTCCGCGACTGACACAGGGCAATTATCCAACATGGCGCCATCCGCTCGCCCGGCGTCGTGACGGTCGCGCGACCGCGCTTCGTAGGCTCGCGTCGCCGCGGTGATCAACAATGTGCGCAATGCGTGTGGTTGCAGGCGTCATGGCGGTCGGTCTCGCGAGCCTTGTGGGACTCGGGGCCCAGGGCCCGCCCGCACCGCCCCTGCTCGACAAGGCCGCTGGCCGGTGGGTCGAAGACACATTGCGCAAGATGACCCTCGACGACAAAGTCGGGCAGCTCATCGTGCCCGCCCTCGATTCGACGTACCTGGCGACCGACTCTGCGGAGTTCGAGCGGCTCGCCAACGACGTGACGCATCTCCACGTCGGGGGCTTTCACGTCTTTGGCGGCAAGGAGCTCGCGCCTGCCGTGCTGCTCGACACGGCCTACGGCTCGACGATTCTCGGCGAGCCCTTTGCCGCCGCGTCGCTGCTCAATCGGTTGCAGGCTCTGTCGACGATTCCACTCCTCAACACGGCGGACTTCGAGGCGGGCGTGGGTTTTCGGATTCAGGGGGCAACCGTCTTCCCGCGCCAGATGGCGGTCGGCGCGGCAGGCGACGAGGCCCTGGCGTTTCAGGCGGCGAAGATTACGGCAATCGAGGCGCGCGCCATTGGCGTGCACGTCGACTTCTCGCCCATCGCGGACGTGAACAACAACCCGAAGAACCCGGTGATCAACACGCGATCGTTCGGGGAAGTGCCGGATCGTGTCGGTCGGCTGGCGGCGGCGTACGTCGGCGGTCTTCACGCCGGCGGCATGCTGGCGACGTTGAAGCATTTCCCCGGTCATGGCGACACCGATGTCGATTCGCACCTGGATCTGCCGATCATTCGGGCACCACGTGATCGGCTCGACCTCGTCGAACTTCCCCCGTTCAAGGCCGGACTGGCGGCCGGCGCCGACGCCGTCATGACCGGCCACATCGAGTTGCCCGCGCTTGACGCCGGCGAGTTCAGCCCGGCGAGCCTGAGTCCAGCCGTCGTGACGCGCCTCCTCCGCGACGAACTCCAATTCGGTGGCCTCGTGTACACCGATTCGATGTCGATGAATGCGGTGACAGCGAAGCTCACGCCCGGCGAGGCCGCGGCGCGCGCCATCGAGGCCGGCAACGACGTCGTCCTGCACTCGCCCGACGAGGCCGCCGCAGTGGCAGGCATCAAAGGAGCGATCGCCCGCGGTGACATACCCGTGATTCAAATCGATGCGTCCGTGCGCCGGATTCTGAACGCCAAGGCCCGTCTCGGCCTGTACAAGGTGAAGACAGTCTCGCTCGATGATGTGCCACGGCTGATTGGCGGGCGGCAGCACGCGGAGGTGGCCGAAGCGCTCGCGGCCAAGGCCGTGACGCTGGTCAAGGACGATCGCAACCAGGTGCCTCTACGGGTGCCGCGTGATGCCTCCGTGTTGTACTTGTCCGTCCTGGATTATCCCGCGGGCTGGAGCATCGCGGCACCCAGCCGTACGATGATTCCGCAGCTCAAGCTGCGCTGGCCGAACCTCACCTCGATCGAGCTGTCAGACCGATCGACGGCGTCAGAGCTGGACCTGGTCAGGGCTGGCGGGCCGCACTACGACGCGATTGTCGCTTCGGTCTTCGTGCGGGCCGCATCGGGCAGCGGACGGTTGGATCTGGCGCCGGCCCTTGTCGAATTGCTGGCGGATCTGGCGCGGGCGACGGCTCGGACACCCAAGCCATTCGTGACGGTCGTCTTCGGGAATCCGTACGTGGTGTTGGCGGTGCCCACGCTGCCGGCCGTGATGCTGACGTACGATTTCTACGACCTTGCCGAAGCGTCGGCTGTGCGGGCGCTGGCGGGCGAGTCGCCGATCGGCGGCCGCCTTCCCATCAGCTTGCCCGGCCTGTTCGAAGCCGGGTTCGGGTTGGTCCGTTAAGCGCCGTTTGCTATAGTCGAGAGTTCGCGCGCCCTTAGCTCAGTTGGATAGAGCGTCTGGCTACGAACCAGGAGGTCGCAGGTTCGAGTCCTGCAGGGCGCGCCAACGATCTCCTTCATACACAAGCAGTTACGCGGACTTCTTTTCGGTGCCCTGACGGCCCGATTTGGGACCATTGGGACCAAGCACGAGATCAATTCCGACTCCGCGAGCCTGCTTGCGTCGGTATTCCAGTTCCTGGTGCGTGTGCGAGTAGCGATCCGTCGTCCTCAAACTGCTGTGGCCGATCCACAGCCGCTGGAGGTCTTCCGGGGTGCCGTTCTTCCGAAGCATCGTCACCCGTGAATGCCGGAACGCGTGCAGTCCGGCCTTGGGGATGTCGAGCTTCTTCAGAAGCGGCGTGAGCACCCGGTTGCGGATGTTACCGGCGGCGAGCGGGGCCCCATTGCGGGCTTCGAAGACCCGACCCGTCGTGCGATCGCCGATGTGCTCTTTCAAGAGGCTCACCAGCGTTGGGTCGATGTCGATTTCCCGGACGGCGTTCTCCGTCTTGGGCTCGAGTTCAATGCCTCGCCACACCGCGCGCCGGATCTGGATGACGCCGTGCTCGAAGTCGAGGTCTTCGACGTGCAAGCCCGCTGCTTCGCCAATCCGCATGCCGGTTCCGGCCAGCACTGCGAACAGGACTCGGTACGGACCCGCGCCGTCGATGATCTGCCTCAACTGCTCCTCCGTGAAATAGGGTTGCTTCGGTCGGTTCGGTTTGCCCAGGTCCAACGACCAGGTCATCCAGACTTTCCGACCCAACACCAGTTTCACGACACCGACGATGTTCAGGATCGACTTGCGGCTGAGCGAGTACGTCTTGATGATCGAGCCATCCTTCTTCTTCCTCTCGAACGTCGCTCGCTTGAGATCCGCCACGAACTCCTGCACCTTTCGCTCGTCGATTGCGTCAACGGTCAGGTCTCCGAATCGCGGCAGGATGTGCTTCGAGAGATGCGTTTCCATCGTTGCCACCGGACCTGGCTTCCCGTCAGTCCACGCCTTGTGGTACTCGCGGCACCACTCCACACGCTTCCTAAACGTCTCTACCGATTCGGGGTGCAAGGCGCGCATGAGGTGCGCCTCGGTGTTCACCCCGGCTGCCTCCACGATCTCGACCGCTTTGTGCGCAGCCTGCGCTCTGGTGAGTTTGTGCCTCCCTTCGGCCGGACCGACTGGCAATGACTTTCGGTGGCGCCGTTCGTCGCCCGGTTCATCAACGTAAAACCGAACGTGCCACATGTGGCCCTTGCGAACCACGTTTCCCCTCTGTCCTGGTCTTCGGCTCATGGACCGCCTGTCCCTTCGCCGTTGACCCGACGCAACGGGAGGCAGTGTAGCCGGCGAGAGGCTGAGAGGGGAAGTCACGATTTCGCTCGGGCCAGAGAGAAGCGTTCCAGCGTGTACGCGAGTGCGAATGATTCGGACGCTACGCGCGGACCGTGTGCGGCTCGCTCACGGCGATGACGTTTTCCGGGCCTGCACCTCGGGCATCACGCATGAGATCAAAAGTGATGGCCTGGCGAACCGAGCGCCACGGAGTGCTCAACGGTTTGCTTGACCGAGCCGAGCGCGTGGCCTGGCTCGATTGCAGACTGGTGCGAATGGTCGCGAGTGAGCGCATGGGTGAGTTCCGTCTTGTCATTGGTGTAGACCTGTGCATCGAATCGGCTGCGAGAGAGCGCGACGTACGCGAAACGGCGGTTGGCGAGGTTCTCACTGGCCCGCTCGGTGTCGATATGGACGAGGACGCGATCGGCCGTTTGGCCCTGGCTGCTGTGACTGGTGACCGCATAGCCGTAGTCGAGATGGAGGGGCGATTCGCCGGTGAACATGACGGTCCGGCCGGAATCCAGCCTGACCTGCAGGGCGCGGTCCGGATGTGTGTGGTCGATTCCTTCGATGGTTCCAAGTTCGCGGTTCGCCAAATGCCGCTCACGGTCGGGCGCGGTCATCTGCACACGGTCGCCCACGGCGAACTCTCGCTCGGCTTCTCGATAGACCGTGACGCCCTGTAATCGGCGCGGATCGTACGTGACGCTCTCTCGGTGATCGCGCGTCACGGAGACGTGGTTGTTGCGGGCGTCCACGTGTTCGACCCTCGCGTACTCGGCTGCGGAGAGGCCATACGCGCGGCTGCCGGTGGTGTAGCGCACGACATCGCCAGGGTCGTATCGCGCGGCCCACTGGCGATCCACCCCGGTGAGATCCTGGCGGGGGACCAAGACGCGCACCGCGTGATCCTCACGATCGACCTGGCCGGCGGCCTGCCGTTCACGATGGATCACGTCGTTGATCTCGCGCCGCGACTGATTGTCCGGTGACACGACGAGCGTGCGATCTGGGTTCGCGACGTATTCGCGTGCCATCGCGGCCAGGCGCTCTGAGCGATCGGCGATCTCGTGGACGCGGCCCTGGTGGTCGAGCTGATGGAGGGCGGCCGGGACCTCGCCACGTGCGAGCTGCTCGACCACGGCCTTCAGCGCGGGATCCCGCTGCCGGACGATGTCGTCAAGATGGGCGGTGTCCATGCCGGCGGCCTGGAGCTGGTGATAGGGCCGGCCGGCGTCCACGGCCTCGTGCTGCCGGACGTCGCCCACGAGGAGGATCCGGTCGTCCGGCTGGAGCCGCTCGAGGAAGGCATGCATCTGCGTCGTACTGGCAAGGCTCGATTCGTCGAGGACATAGAGGTGTTTGTGCGCCGGTGCGGACTCCTCCAGTTGGGCCAGATGCCGCTGCAGGGTGATGGCGGGCATGCCGGCGCTCGCCAGCTGCTGGGCGGCTCGGGACGTCGGCGCGAACCCTTCGACCTGATACCCCTCACGCTCGGCCGCCTCGCGAACCACTGACAGGACCGTCGTCTTACCGGCACCCGCGACGCCGTCGAGCGCCATGACCTGGTCTCGGCTGGCGAGCACCTGTTCCACGGCGGTGCGCTGTCGCTCGCTGAGGTGGGGATGCTCGCGGGTCAGGCGGTCCGTAGTCGCCTCGTCGACCAGCGCCGGGTGTTGCTGCTGGCCGGCCCGCATGGCCGCCACCGTGTCGTGCTCCAACTGGATCATTTCGGGCGTCGTGAACGCGCGGCCCGGCGAGTCTGGGGTCCGGTTGACACGGACGAAGTCGCTGGCGTCCACCCGGTGCTCGAACTCCGCCTTGATGTCCCGAACCGTGACCTCGCCCATCGATCGCGTGAGGGCGTCGCGGAGCAGGTCGCGCTCGCCGACGACCGCCTCGCGTTCGAAATTCCGGTCCTTCGCATACGTCACGGCGGCCTGCGCGCCAATCCGTGGCGGCTCCCGCTCGAGGTCATGGGCACGCACACGGGCCGCCTCCACTACGTGCGCCGGTTGATCGCCAAAGGCGGCCGCCATCTCCTGGTGGCGGTGCTGCATGTCGTCGTGCGAGTGGTCGAGCTTCGCTTCGCGCGTGTGGTGGGCCGCGATCTGGGCGGGTCCGGCCCCTCGTTGCTCTTCCTGCGCCAGATGTTCCTGGATCTGCCGGCGGCGTGGGCTCGAGGCCTCGAGATACTCCGGCGTGTAACCGCGGATCTCCGGCTGCCCGCTCTGGCCGCGGTCGATCTCATAGCCCAGCTCAGTCAGGTGCGTCGCCAGCTCCGAACGGTAGACGGCGGTCGCATATTGCTGCGTTCGATAGAGCTCCCGCGGTTGGAGGGCGTGGGTCTCGCCCTGATCGGTTTCCGTGAGATTGAAGAACACGGCGTGGGTATGCAGTTGCGGCGCCGCGTAGTCGTCGACCGGTCTGGCGCTATCGTGCTCAAACGTCGCGGCGACCCACCTGCCCGTGGTCTCGGCGGGATGATTGCGGCCGATGCGCGCCTGGACGTACTGCTCGAGTTCGTCGAGCGCGACCTCGACGCTGGCCCGGTGCGCCTCTCGGACACGCTCATCGCCGCCAACCAGCGCCGTGAGCGAGACACTCTTGGGTGCGGAGAACGTCGCGTCCCAGCCGGCGCGATGCTCCATCGTCTCCACGCGGTCGCCGTTCGCGTTCGTGTACGTACGTGCGGTCTGATGGCGCACGAGCGCCTCATCGGTAATCGGATGACGGCCCTCGGCGAGTCGCTCGAAGTGCGCCTCATCCACCTCACCGGAGAGCCCCCATTCGCGCGCGAGCTGACCATGCCAGTGGCCATGAATCTGGTCGCCGGCGGTGTAGTAGTTGTCGCGCGCGTTCCGAAACTCCTCGGCGTGGTACCGCTGCGCCTGTGCCGCGCTGAGCGGCTTCGAGATCGTCAACATGCGGATGTCCACTACTTCCAGTGGGGCTCGAGGGCCAGGTCCATCGGGTCACCGAACGGCGCCGGATCTGGCGGCGGCGTACCGTTGACGACACGCGGCACCCCGGTCGCGGGACAAACTTGTCGACGCGCTTGACCGGTTCGACAAAGGGGATCTCCAAGCGCACGACGAAGTTGCCGATCTTGAGCAGGCCGCGAAGGTTCGAGAAGCCGGTGATTTCGCTGTCCATCACCAACGGCTCGATCTGGCGCGTCAGGGTATAGCTCTGCTCCAGAATTCCGTGGGTCGCACGGCTTTCCACCAGCCGTTCGATTTCGATGTGGCCAATGGTGTCGGCGATCCATTTCGCCGCGCGGGCTTCGTTGGTCCGCAGGAAGATCTTGGTCGCCGGCTGCGCCAGCATGGCCTCCGCGTCGTGCCCATAGCGGGACTCGAGCTGGCTCCGTCCCTGAAAGCCGAGGACGAGGGGATTGTTGGATTTTCGGTTCTCGGTGACGGCGGTGTGGAGTTGGGGCAGCCGCTGGAGACTGGCGAGCTCATCCAAGATGAACCAGGTCGGCCGGGGCTCTGGCTCGCCACTCATGAGCCGGAGCACGACGGTGTCCAGCCAGAGGCTGGTGAGGGGCCGGATGCGGTCGCGCGTGGGCGGCGTGCTCGTGAGGAAGACCCAGCCGCGCCGGTCCTTCGCCCAGGCCGCGGCGCTCCACCGCGCCGTGGCGTCGCGTTCGGCCGGCAAGAGCAGGAGCGCGTTCGCCGCCAAGTTCAGCGAGGCCAGCACGCCGTTCCGCTGATGGGGGGACTTGGGGTCAATGAACTTCGCGTACGGCGTGCCCGCCAGCCGGCGGTCGAGTTCGGTGTCGTTACCCATCCACCGGGCGAGTTCATGGGGACTCGGACGAAAGCTCAGCAAGTGCGCGAAGATCTGTCGCGGCGTCCTGGTGAAAAACTCCCGCTCCGGGGAGTCGTTCTCCTGGCCGGGATAGAGGGACGTGGCGATGGTCATCGCTTCGGCCTCGTGCTCCACCTCATCACTCGGCGTCCAGTACGGACAGCGCGCGTCCAAGGGATTGAGGATGACGTCACCGCGCGCGAGGTCATAGAACTCGGGCGTGAATTCGAGCGCCGGGTCATAGATGACCGCGGACTCACCGCGTCGCTGGATTTGGCTAAGCAGCTGGCGAATGATCATGGACTTGCCGGTGCCGCTGTCCCCCATGAGCAGCAGATGACTCGATTCAAGCGAGTGCGGCAGCCGGACGACAGGGCGACGGCGGAGGAGACGGGCCGACTGATTCGGCTCAAGGGCGATGGCCAAGCCACGCGGGTCGTTGCGGCGGCGTCGGCGCCGGTCGAGTCGACGCATCCGACGATTGAACAGGGCGGGGGTGACGAGTTGGGGCCCCCTCAGTCGACGGCCTTCACGTCGGTCGCGCGTCCGCTTGAGATCCCTCGGCACGGCGATCAGCAGACCGGCCGCGAAGGTTCCGACGGCGCCCCACACGGCCGGCAGCAGCAGGTCCAAAGGCGTCTGATTCGCGTACACCCACTGCCGCAACATGCGGTACAGCCCGGCGTGGCGGACTGACGTGTCCAGCCACAGCAGGCGCTTGTCACCGGCGGCCTGGCCGAATGGGCTGAGCGTGAGCACGGAGTCCTGGCCCCGATCGACGCGCGCGACCTCTTCGTTGATGGGCAGCCGCGTGCCAGTCGCGGTGACGACGTGCAACAGGTGATAGCGGCCAGTTGAGGCGAAGCCGATCATGCTGGCGATCGCGCTCCGCAGGTAGGCGGAGGCGTCGACCTGTTGCAGCGGTGACCAGACACGGGCATAGCGGTACTGGCCGATGGCGACACCGCTCGCGAGCGCGAGCAGCAGCGCGGCGAGTGTCCAGACTGGCTTCGGACGAGGCCAGACGCCGGCCTCAGACGTGCGTCCCCAACGGGTTGTCATGGTTCCCTCCGGGTCTTCTCAAAGGCGATCCGCGCATGCGCCAGGCCGAACTTGTCGCGATCGGCACGCGCGATGAGCCCCTGCATGAACTCGGCCGTGACCGACTCGCCGCGGCTGACGGCGAACTGGAGATTGAGCAGGATCATGCGCAGGGCGGCCTGCTCGGTGAGGACGACGAAGAGCAGCGACTCGACGCGCGAGGGCCCGGCCGCCTCAAGGGCGACGGTGCGCACCCACTCGCTGACGGTCCGGTCGCCCGCGCGGGCGACGAGGCGCGCGTACTCGGGCTCGCTGACTTTCGCGCTGATGGATTTCGTGCGCCGCGCCGCCATGTCAGCTCCTCGCTCGCGCCGCGTGGCGCCAGGTAGCACCGTGGAAGTACCACGCGGTCAACAGGTTCCCATCCGAAGACCACGAGAACGCTCTCGAGGCGCCCGCAGTCGCGAAGTCATTGACCTGCAACGGGTTGCTTGCTGGGCTTGGCGGTTCGCAGAGAGGACCCCTGGGGGGGTGACGTGTCCAGACCCAAGCCGCTGCGATAGCAGCGCCAAGACGACGAACACCGACATCGCGCGTTCGGTTTTCTCCAGCGCGTGCTACTAGATGGACAGGTGCGGCCCCCAGCGCTGGCGCAGACTCAATCCGCCGGCGGACATGCGGCGGGCCGAACGCGAGGCGGGCGGCTGTACTGATTGAGGGCTTCATAACGGTGCCTTCGTCAGCCGCCCGTCACCGCGTCGGCGACACCGACCGCGCCGACATCGGCGCGGCCTGCGACGGACGGAATAACGTCACTGATGTCGCTCGCACGATCGCCCTCGGGCGCCTCGCCGGTGTCTGGCGCCGCACCGGCAGAGCGAAACAGGACAACACTCTCGTATCCGTCGCGAGGGGCGTCATAGCGCCCGACCCTCAGCAGCTCTTCGACCACACGCGCGCCGTCGCGGCGGCCCAAGTGCAGGACCAAGTCGATCGCGTCGGCGATCTGGTAGCGGACCGCCTGATAGGGGAGCTCGACCGCGCTTTGCACGACGCAGGACGCCAACCGGGTGAGCGCCTGGCTGGCCGAGTTGGCGTGGATGGTGGACAGCGAGCCGGAGTGGCCGGTGTTCAGCGCCTGCAGCAGGTCAAAGGCCTCGCCGCCGCGCACTTCACCAACCAAGATCCGGTCCGGACGAAGCCGCAGGGTGGCCCGGAGCAGGTCACGAATCGTGACGGCCGGGAGGTCGACCTGCGCCCGGCGGGCCTCCAGGCGGACGAGGTTCCGCTGATCGAGCTGGAGCTCGGACGTGTCCTCGATGACGATGACGCGATGGAGTTTGGGCAGAAAAGCCGCAAGCGCATTCAGCAGCGTCGTCTTGCCCGTGCTCGTGCCACCGCTGATCAGGATGTTGCGGTGCTGGTGTATGGCCGTCCGAACCTGGTCCAGGACTTCCGGCGTCATCGTGCCGATGCGGACTAAAGCGTTTTTCAGATAGCTCTAGTACCGCCGGGGGCGTTCGTGGTACTTCTTCCCGCACGGAGGCGCCGATGCGGGCGTATTCCCAGGATCTGCGGACGCGAGTGCTGCGCGACAGCGACGCAG
>Ga0209580_10000591_pt1 | contig 18979 bp, 17 predicted proteins | sample Coa_R1_5_FD_187153 | JGI IMG/M metagenome (GOLD analysis project Ga0209580, IMG submission 187153) | Surface soil microbial communities from Centralia Pennsylvania, which are recovering from an underground coalmine fire - Coalmine... | ecosystem: Environmental > Terrestrial > Soil >... | reverse complement strand
ACAGCGCGGTGATCGAGGGTCGCGGCGGGTCGAGCGACCTGAAGGTATTGCCTGCGTCGTCGGTCCTCCACAGGCCGCCCGCGCCCGAGCCGCCACCGTCGCTCGCGGCGTAGAAGCGGTTGTAGTGGCTCCCGATGAACGCGAGCTGCGTGTAGTCGGTCGTGGGCAAAAGGTCGCCTCCACTCAGGGGCGTGAAGGTGGCGCCGTTGTCGGTCGACTGAAACAGGCCGGCGTTGGTGCCGACCAGCAGCGGCCGGATGTTGCCCGTCGGGGGCAGCGGACCCGCGAGCAGCTTGACCGCGAACGTGCCGCTGATGGGTGGGGTGAACGGCGCCCAGTTGGCGCCCGCGTCGTTGCTTTGAAAGAGCTGCAGCCCAGCGGCCGAGCCCGAGTCGGTGCCCGCCACGAGGTGGACCGGCGCGTGGATGGCCTCCACCGCGAGGGAGTTGATGCTGCGGTTGGTCAGCGTCGTCGGTGACCAGCTGATGCCGTCTTCGCTCGTGTAGACGCCGTGGTCCGTCCCGGCCACGGCCAGGGTGAGGGCGAACGCAAACGCCCTCACGGTGCGCCGCTCCAGCCCCGGCGCCGGGGCCCACGTGAGGCCGCCGTCGCGACTGACCAGGGCGCCGCCGCTGTGCGTCCCGGCCAGGACGAGCCCCGCCGTGAACGGGCTGTAGGTGATCGTCGTGAGGGCCGCGGACCCCGTGTGCACCTGGGTCCAGGTCGTGCCTCCGTCGGGGCTCCTCAGGATCGCCCCGGCCGAGTTGCCCGCGAGCAGCGACTGGTTGTTGGAAGGGTCGACCGCCAGAGCGAAAACGGCCACGTGGCCCTGGTGGGGCAATGGCTTCATGGCGACCCAGGTCGAGTTCGGAAACGTGCCGGCCTGGACGATCAACGAAGCCAAAGCAAGCACCCACAGGGCCCCCAGCGTCGCGACAAGACGTCGGCCAGAAAGCGACACGAGCCTGCCGATTATCACTTAAGCAGAGGCGCTGGCTCCCCCCCTCCCCATTCACACGGAGGCATGTGGAGTGGGATCTCCACTCGGGCCGCCGGCCCTTTCGCCAGGCCGTGGCGAAGGCCTGTTTGCCTACAATCCCTGCGTGCTGGCCCGAGCGGTGGCCTGGTTCGACCGGGCCGCATTCAAACCCGCCACCCTGCCCGACGATCTGGTCACAGGCATCGCCCTCGCACCGCCTGTGATCGCGGGGCTGATCATCTTCAAGTTCCCCGCGTTCCAGATGCTGCTCGTCGCGGTCGCGTTTGGCGCCAGCGCGCAGCTGCTCGTCCGGTGGGTCTGGCGCCACACGGTGCCGAGGCCGCCCGCCAGCCCGCTGATCGCGGCCGTCATCGGCGTCGCGCTGGCGGGACCCGCCGCCGGGCTCGCCGTGACGGGCGAGATCGCACTGCTCGCCGTGGTGCTGGAGGTGCTCCGCGCCGGCTACATGCCCGCGATCCGCGCGCAGGCCGGCCTGATCGCGTACGCCGGCATCGCGCTGATCACGCGCGGCGCCCCGTACGCGTACATCAACCCGGCCAGCGGCCGGCCGTTCGGCGACCCGATCGCGACGTGGTACCGGTTCTTCAGCCCCGAGTCGGCCCCGATCGACCCGATCAGGCTTTACGTGGGCAACATCCCCGGACCGGTGTTCGCCACCTCGCTGCTTGCGGTGGCCGTTGGCATCGCGTGGCTCGCCTACGCACGGCGCGTGAGCCTGGTGGTGCTGCTGAGCTTTTTCGTCGGCGCTCTGCTGCCGATCTATGCATTCCACTGGGATTTCATGTTCCAGCTGGACAGCGGGCCGACCTGGTTCGTCGCCGGCCTGCTGCTCGCCGACCGCCGGCTGCTGCCCGGCTCGTGGGCCGCCCGCCCCCTGCTCGGCCTGCTGGGCGGCGCGCTGGCGGTCGGGCTGCGGCGGAACGGGTACGGGATCGAAGCCGCGTTTTTCGCCGTCGCCGCCATCCAGGCGGTGCTCGGGGTCTTCGTGGTGGTGGTGTGGGCCGCCTCGAGCGGTATCGAGCGCTGGAAGCGGACGCGCCGTCTGCGCCAGCGCGAGGCGTACCTCAAGCTCGTCAAGCCTGCCTCGCGCGCGTCCTAGGCGAGGGTCACGACCGCCTTCGCGAGTCCCATCGACCGCGCCATCTCGCCGGCCCGAAGCCTGACCTGTGAGACGACCGGGGCCTGCAGCCGCGTGAATGGGGCGACGCCCACATGGAGGGTGTCCTTCGAGACGCGGTGGGTCCACGTGCCCTCGACGCGGCCGTCGACCAGCACCACGGCGGAGATCCAGCCGGCGGTCCGGCTCACCTTCGCGCGGTGGACCGTGTCGAAGAGGTGGTCGCGGCTGGCATGGCCCATCAGGTAGGGGTCGAACGGCGGCAGGAGCTGGACGGAGCCCTTCGCCGCCACGGGGAGGCGCTGGAGATCCGACGCCAGCATCTGCGCGTGCCGCCCGCCGACGCTGACCGTCGCCAGGTCGCCTTGCAGGCCGTCCCACGCCGCGGCACCGACGCCGGGCCAGTGTCCCCACCAGAACCTGAAGTCCTGCTTGGTCGCGGGCCCGAACGCGTGGAGGTACCGGCGCGCGATCTCGGTGAGCGCTCCTTCCGGCTCGAGGTCACGCCACCCGCCCAACCACTGGCTCGGCCGCACGAACGTGACGCTCTGGCCCCGGCTCGGCCCGAAGCAGAGCAGCCCAGCCCGCGCGACCGGTTTGAGGAAGCCGCCCCAACCGGACTTGAGCCACTCGCGCACCCTCGCGGACTGGCCTTCGCCCGCCACGGCGAGGATCTCCTCCCTGGTCATCGGCTCGCCGTCGAGGGCGCCCCCGATGGTGTCGATGAGCTTTTTGAGCTCAAGCTCGGTGAGCCCGAAGTATTTCAGCCAGCTCGGACGTGTCTTGATCCAGCTGCCGCTCATGGCGGCCGTGTAGAGCGGCAGGTCGCGCGCCGGCACCAGGTGCAGCGTGCCGCGCATCAGCCAGGTCTTGACCAGCGTCTTCTGCTTCCAGAGCGCGTTGCGAACATCCGTCGCGGAAGCCTCGGAACGCACCGCGATCTGGAGCTCCGCGGCCGACATGACCTGCGCCTGCGCTCCGCCGATGTCGCCGGTCGCCCTCACCATGTCCCGCTTCGGCGCGCGCGCCGACAGGTGATGCCCGGCGAGCCGGAAGGCGTGGACCTGGCCCCACGAGAGCTCGGCCACCGGACGGCTCTTCTCCTTCAAAGCGAAGGAGAATGATCGGCTACGCGGCGGTCACGGCGGAGGTGTCCGCCGGCCACTGCGACCAGTGATCGCCGCCGTCGGTCGTGACCCAGATCCCGTGCGTGACGTCGACCGCGACCCCGAGCTGCGCGCTCACAAACCGGATCGATTGAAAGCCCACGCCACCCGGACCCACGCCGGTCCATGTCCGGCCGCCATCGTGCGTGATCGTCATCCCCGACTGGTTCGAGGCCATCACGAGCGAATCGGCTTTGGGCGCCGCCATGACCTGGAAGTAGCCGTTCGCGGCCTGCATGGTACCGACCTGCGACACGACGCGAGAAGCCCAGGTCAGCCCACCATCGACGGACACCCACAGCTGCCTTTTCGCTTCAGCGGAATTGGCGTCGGGATAGTCCAGGCAGAGCTGCCACAGCTCCTTTCCCTCCGACGTCGCGACCACCGACTCGAGCACGTTGCCGGTGCACCGCGACTGGATCCCGGCCCAGGTCGCTCCGCCGTCGCGCGTGATCTCGAGGTTTCCCGGCGATTCGCTCGAGAGCAAAAGACCGGCCTCGCCAAACGCCACGGCGCGGTAGGGATAGAAGCCCGCCGGCAGCGATGCCGGTTTCGACCAGGTCCTTCCGCCGTCGGCGCTGGTCGACACCTGGTACGAGCACGGCGCTGCCTTGGCGCACGGCCACGTGATGATCCAGGCTCGCCTTCCCTGCCCTTCGATGGTCGTGTAGAAGGTCGCGTTGGGATCGAGCTGCGCCCACGTGCGACCCGCGTCGTGGGTGACGAACGCCACGGTGCCTCCGAAAGCGAAGCCGTCGCTCGCGTTGATGAAGCGCACGTGCCGGGGCGCCCCGCCGTCGGCGGGGTCGAACTGGCCACCCACCTGGACAGGGGCCGACCACGTTTGTCCGCCGGTCGTGGTGGCGGCGACGAAGTACTGGCAGGTCCCCGTCATGGGCTCGATGCAGTTGGTGAGCAGGATCCACCCCTGGTCCGGCCCGGCGACGTCGACGTCGTACACGACCTTGCCCGGCGGCGCCTCGGCCGGAGGGGAGGGCTTGGATGCAGGCGTCGGCTGGGCGGTCTGCTTCGGTGTCGGTTCCGCGGTACGCGCGGGCGTGGCGACGCCGACGGGGCCCTCGGGTCGGGTGGCGCCGAACCTGATATAGGCCAGCGTCGCGACCATCAGCACCGCCATGACGGCGGCGGCGATGCCCGCGATCATCTGCGCGCGGCGGTCCATCGGTTCCTCGCGGCGCGCCATCGCGCCCTGCATCAGGTGGCGCCCGGCGTCTGGCACGGCGCCGAGCCCGGCCTGCCGGCGGTCGAAAAGGTCGCGCATGTCGCGACGAAGCCGGTCCATCAAATCTCCTCCTCGGTGACGCCAGGCCGCAGCTTCCGGCACGCCCTGTAGACGCGGCCCCTCGCCGCCGAGACCGACACGCCGAGCACCGCGGCCACCTCGTCAAGCGGCAGGTCGAGATAGAAGAAAAGGAAGATTGCCTGCCGGTCCCTCGCGGGCAGCCTGTCGACGGCGCGCTCGAGATCGAGGTGCTCGGAGCCCGGATCGAGCGCGGCGCGGCTCGCATTTTCCACGGGGCTGCCGACCCGGATCGTCCTGAACCAGCGCCCGCGGCGCACGTTCCGGCACTGGTTGGCCACGATGGCCAGGAACCACGGCCTCACGGGCATGCCCGGCCGAAGCTGGTGCAGCTTGCGCCAGGCCCGCGTGATGGCCTCCTGGACGGCGTCCTCGGCCTCGGAGCGGTCGCCCAGCATCTCGAAGGCCAGGCGGAGCGCCGGGTCGACCAGGGAACCGACAAGGGACTCGAAAGCCAGGTCGTCGCCGCGCAGCGCAAGCTCACGCAGCGCGCCCTCGCCCTCGAAGATCACGGCTTCGGCCACACCCTTGAAGACACGCCGGATCGGTGTTTCGTTACGCCGGCGCGGCGCCTCGCTAGTCGAACAGCGTCCGCCCGCGCGTCACGAACTGGTCGCGGCGCGGACCGGTGCCGACCAGCTCCACCCGTACGCCGATCAGCTCGCCGACGCGCTCCACGTAGTCGCGGCAGGCGGCCGGCAGGTCCTCCCAGCAGCGTGCGGCGCCGATCGCCGTCTCCCAACCGGGCATCTCCTCGTAGACGGGCTCGCAGTGCTTGTAGTGCGAGATGTTGGCGAGCGGATGGTCGTGGCGCGAGCCGCGGAAGTCGTAGCCGGTGCAGATCTTGAGTCGCGGCTGGTCGTCGAGGATGTCCAGTCGCATCAGGGCCGCGCAACCGACGCCGTTGAGGCGCGCGGCGTAGCGGGCGACGGCCGCGTCGAACCAGCCGATCCGCCTTGGACGGCCCGTCACGGTGCCGAACTCGTGCCCGCGCTCGCGGATCTGGTCCCCCACATCGTCGAGCAGCTCGGACGGGAAGGGGCCGTAGCCGACACGCGAGGTGTAGGCCTTGAAGACACCGATCGTGAGGTCGACGCGGGTCGGCGGGATCCCGCTTCCGGTCAGGGCGCCGCCGGCGGTCGGGTTGGAGCTCGTGACGTAGGGATAGGTCCCGAAGTCGAGGTCGAGCATGGTGGCCTGCGCGCCCTCGAGCAGGATGTTGGCTTTGCGGTCGAGCGCATCCTGGATGAGCGGAAAGGTGTCCTTGATGTAAGGGTCGAGCTGCCTCGCGTAGCCCAGGTACTCCTCGAGCATGCTCGACCAGTCATAAGCCTCATGTCCGTAGAGCTTGGTCAGGATCGGGTTCTTGACCTGGTCGACCACGAACGCGAGCTTCTTCCGCATGAAGGCTTCCTTCTGGAGGTCGCCGATGCGAAAGCCGATGCGGCGGATCTTGTCGGCGTACGCGGGTCCGATGCCGCGCCACGTGGTGCCGAGGCGGTCGTCGCCGCGCGCCTCCTCCTCGAGCTGGTCGAACAGCGGGTGGTACCGCATGACCATGTGGGCGCGCTCGCTGACGATCAGGTTCTTCGGCTCGATGCCCCGCTCGCGCAGCTGCGAGATCTCGCGCAGCAGGACGATCGGGTCGACCACGACTCCGTTGCCGATCACGCAGGTGCAGTGCGGGTAGAGGATGCCCGACGGGATGAGCTGGAACTTGAACTCGCCGTGCTCCGTGATCACCGTGTGGCCGGCGTTGTTGCCGCCCTGCGAGCGGATGACCATGTCGGCCTTCTCGGCGAGGTAGTCGATCACCTTGCCCTTGCCCTCGTCGCCCCACTGACCGCCGACCAGGATGATGACCACCGCCTGGTTAAACGAGGCCCAACAATCCGAAAGGGAGCAGCGCCGCCTGCCCGGCCTCTCGAGGCCGGGTCGGCATTCCGCCGGGGTCCCCACGACTCAAGTCGTGGGAGCGCGAGGGGGAAAACAGGCGGTCCCTCATTCCGTACCCGGTTCGGGCCGCCGCGTCTCCAGGTTGTAGAAGCGCGTGTGGTCGCGCCGGAATTTCAGCTCCACGGTGCCGGTGGGGCCGTTGCGGTGCTTGGCCACGTGGACCTCGGCGATCCCGGGTCTCTCGTCTGATTTGTAGTACTCGGGCCTGTAAAGAAACATGACAACGTCCGAGTCCTGCTCAATGGCACCGCTCTCTCTCAAGTCGCTGAGGATAGGGCGCTTGTCCGGGCGCTGCTCGGGAGCGCGGCTCAGCTGCGAGATGGCGATGACGGGCACGCGCAGCTCGCGGGCGAGGCCCTTCAGCGCGCGCGAGATCGCCGACACCTCCTGCACGCGGTTGTCGTCGCCGCGCGTGCGGCCGTGCATGAGCTGCAGGTAGTCGACGACGATGAGGTCGATGTTGTGCCGCATCTTGGCCTGGCGAGCCTTGAGCTGCAGGGTCAGCTCGTCCATCAGCGGCGTGTCGTCGATGTAGATCGCGGCCTCGCCGAGCGGCCCCAACGCATTGGAGACACGATCGAACTCGGCTTCCGTGAGGAGCCCACGGTGCATGCGCATGGCGTCGATCTGCGCCTGCTCGGTGAGCAGTCGCTCAGTCAGCTGCTCCTTCGACATCTCCAGGCTGAAGATGACCACGGACTTCTTGCTTTCGAGCGCGGCGTGAAGACCGATGTTCAATGCGAGGGACGTCTTCCCCATCGAAGGCCTACCGGCGACCACGATCAGGTCGCTGTCCTTGAATCCCCCCGTCATGCGGTCCAGGTCGTGGAAACCTGACGGGATGCCGACGATGCCCTGGCCGCTCTCCATCTGCAGCGAGATCCGCTCCATCGCGGGGCCGAGCAGGTCGTACAGCCGGGCCAGCTCGCGCTGGTCGCGGTCGTCCGCCACGCCGAAGACGAGCGACTGCGCCTGGTTGATCGCCTCCTCTGCCTCCACCGAGTCGTCGTATCCGAAGCCGGCGATGCTCCCGCCCGCGGTGATCAGGCGCCGCTTGTAGGCCTTCTCCTTGACGATCCGGCCGTAGTACTCGATGTTCGCGGCCGTCGGCACCGCGCCCTGCATCGACGCCAGCTGCGCGCGCCCGCCGACGCGGTCGAGCAGGCCCATGCCCTGCAGCTGCGAGGCGAGCGTGACGTTGTCGATGGGCTCGCCGGCGGCGAACAGGTCGAGCGCCGCGCGGTAGATCTGGCCGTTGTTCTCCCGGTAGAAGTCCTCGGGGTGGAGGAACTGCAGGACCTTCGCGATCGAAAGCGGGTCGAGAAGGACGGACCCGAGCACCGACATCTCGGCGTCCAGGTCGTGGGGCGGTATCCGCCCGGCGGCCAAAGGCAGCGTGGTCGCCACGGATCAGTGCCCCGGAACGGTGGTCCGCAGCATATTCGCGGCATCGGCGGCCGGAGCCAAGGAAAGGGTGGCGTCAGAGGGAGCGCATCCGTAGGATGCGTGACCTCGCAGCGCCGGGCCCCTTGACGCAGGCTTCAGCGGCAACGCCGCCCGGCCGCCTGGGACGCGAGGATGCAGGGAACTTTCGGTGCGGGGCACTACGGGTCTAGCGGTCCTGTGTGACGATCACGTTGACGTGCGCTGACACCTCGCGGTGCAGCTTGAGCGAAACCTGGTGCTCGCCGAGCGCCTTGATCGGCTCCTTGAGGTCGATCTTGTGGCGGTCGATCTCGACGCGGTGCTGCGCCTTCAGCGCGGTGGCGATGTCCTGGTTGGTGATCGAACCGAAAGCCTTGTCTTCCGCGCCGACCTTCAACCTCACCACCACTGTCTTGTTGTCGATCTGGTCGGCTAGAGCCTGGGCCTCGGTGCGCTCCTTGGTCTCGCGCTTGACGGCTGCATCGCGCAGGCGCTTCGCCTCCGCCTCCACCCCCTTGCCCGCCGGCACCGCCAGCTTGCGGCGCAGCAGGAAGTTGCGCCCGTACCCGTCGGCGACCTCCTTCACGTCGCCTGCCCGGCCGACGTTCTCCACGTCCTTCGTCAGCATTACGCGCACTTCACATGACCTCCGACACTGGTTGATATTCGTCTTCGCCGCGGCGGGCAATCCGCGATCGGATTCGTTCGATGAGGCGGCCGGTCCCGTCGCGCAGGGCGCCGACGGTGTCGCGGACATCGCGGTCCCAGACGCTCTGCTTGGCCTTCAGCGCTTCCTCGTGCTCGCGCCGCACCTCCTCAGGGCAGGCCTCGATGAAGGTCTGGACCGCGAGCACGCCCAGCGCGAGCATGTCCAGCTCGCCCAGGACCGGGATCCAGGCGGGGAAGTCGATCGGGCTGACGATCAAGCCGAGCGCGCCAAGCAGGACGGCCTTGGGCGCGACCGGAACCCGCTCGTCCCGCAAAAGGCAATACGCAAGCTTGCCGTGTCTCGGCACATCGATCAGAACCTCTTTGGCGCGCGAAAGGACAGATGGCATGGGGGCCGCCACAGCCTACAGCTTTTCCTGCTTTCCAGAGAAGCCAATTAACAGTAGCCTTCTGCCGTGGCGGCTACTGGGGTGATCGGCGGTCAGCCGGAGGCAAGGTTCGGCAACCTCCGGCACGTCGCTCTGAGCGCCTTCTGGTTCGGCAGCTTCTTCCTCTGGCAGCCGTTCACCTTCGTCATCATCCAGGACCAGGTCGACGCCCTCGTCCCAGATCGCAACAGCCAGGGGACGGCGATCGGCCTGGCGGTCAGCGTCGGGGGCCTGTTCGCGATGGCCATCCCACCGCTGGTCGGCGCGATCTCGGATCGCCTGACCACCCCGTTCGGACGTCGCCGGCCGATCATGATCGGCGCCTCGATCCTGACCCTGCCGGGCTTCCTCCTCCTCGCCACCGCCCACAGCTACCCCCAGCTCGTGATCGGCTACGGCTGGGTCCAGTTCTTCTTCAACGCGGCAGGGGCCGCTTTCGCGGGCATCATCCCCGACGTCGTCCCCGCGCAGCAGTTCGGGCGGGCGAGCGGCTTTCTCGCGACGATGGTCCAGCTCGGAAGCGGGGCGGGACTCTTTTCCTACGGCGAGCTGCATGGGGCCCACCAGGACCGCTGGATCTACCTGGCCTTCGCGCTGGTCATCCTCGCCACGCTGGTGCCCACCTCCCTGGCGGCGGCCGGCGAGGGATCGCAGCCTCTCGCGCCCCGCCAGGCGCAGCCGTTCGGAGCTACGGTGCGCGAATTCTTCAAGCCGATGCTGGGCGGCGACTTCGCCTGGGTCATCTTCACGCGCTTTTTCGTCTCCGCCGGCATCACCACCGTCGCGACCTACCTGCTGAACTTCTTCCGCGACGTGGTCCAGGTGTCCGACCCGGCAGGCTTCCTGACGCTCTGGTTTCTCGTCGTCCTGCTGGTGGCGATCCCGTTCGGCCTGGCGGGCGGCTTTTTCTCGGACCGCATGCACCGCCGCAAGATGTTCGTCTACGCGAGCGGCGGATTTCAGGCCTTCGTGGCCCTCGTCTTCATCGTCTTCTACCCGACCGCCCAGCCGGTCGTGTACGCGCTCGGCGCCGCGTACGGGATCGGGTACGGCCTCTACTACGCAGTCGACTGGGCGCTGGCGTGCGACACGCTGCCCGACCAGAAGAACAGCGCCAAGGACATGGGCCTGTTCCATATCGCCTTGACGCTGCCTCAATTCGTGGTTCCATTCTTCGCCGGACGCGCGCTCGACCACTTCAACCAGGTGTCACACAACTCCGGCTACCGCGTCGTGTTCGCGAGCGCGATCGTGCTCCTGGGACTCGGCACCTTCTTCGTGAGCCGCATCCGCTCCGTGCGCTGACCGTTCCCGCCTGACGGCGACCAGGTTCGCGGCCCACAGGGCGCCGATCGCGACCACACCGAACTCCGCCATCAGGCGAAGGACGAAGAGGTTCGGGTAGCCCGAGACCAGCAGGGTCTGGAACCACTTGTGGCCCGGACCGATCAATAGCCACGACAACGCGACCAGGCCTAGCACGAGCCGGTCGCGCCGCCTGACCGCCCACACGGTCAGCACGAACATGGGCAGCAGGAGAAGCACGAGGTGGGTGCCCCACGAGTAGGTCGCCACCAGCGGCGTGGCCGCGACGATGGCCGCGGCCTCGAGCGCGAGTCCGGTCGCTCCGGCGGCGGGACGGCGCAGCACCATGAACGTGACCGCCAGGACCGCGATCGCCAGCGCGATGGTCAGGTCGCGTGCCACGGGCGGGCTGCCCCGCGAAGCTCCGAGGAACGAGTCGGGCTCGAACAGGCGCGTGATGGTGCCGCCCGGGGAGTGATTCTCGAAGAATCCCGTGCCCTGGCTCACCGCGGGCAGGACCTCGAGCAGGTACTCGGCCAGGTATTGCGGAGCGCCGACGAGCCAGAGCACGAGGCCGGCTGCCGCCGCGGCGGCGAGCATCGCCCACCGCCTGCCCCATAGGACGAGCAGCGCGACGGGGCCCTGGATCAGCTTCACCGCGATGGCCGCCCCCAGCGCGGCTCCGCCCCACCAGCGTCCCTCGACCCACGCCCAGAACCACACCGCGGACAGCGCGAGCAGCACCAGGTTGACCTGCCCCTCGTCCACGTTGCCGAGCGTCGGCTCGAAGGCGAGGGCGACGAGCACGAGCAGCGCGGCCAGCTGCCAGTCGCGCACCTTGAGCGTGCGGATGGTGATCCAGATGAAGACCGCCAGCGACACGTTCAGGACGAGGACGACGCCGAGCGCGATCGCCCGGCCCGACACGCCGCCGAGCGGCTGCAGCATCCAGGCCAGCAGCGGCGGCATCACGTACTGGGGACCGGTCGGCTCGAGGCAGCCCATCGTGCGGCACAGGTCGTACGGGTCGTGGCCGCTCGCCAGGCGGAGCGCGGCCGGTAGGTAGCTCCCGTTGAAGTCGCCGATGGCCGGGCCGAAGAGGATCGGCTGGAGCAGGGCGACCCAGGCGTAGAGCACGACCACCGGGATGCCCGTCATCGCGAGCAGCAGCGTCCGGAAGCCACGGTGCTCGAGCGGCGAGCGGTTCACGCCCGCGATTCTCTTCGATGCCGCCGCTGCTTGAACATCAAACGAGGCGGCACCCGCAACGGACACCGCCTCGACCGCAATCCACCGGGTGACACACTTCTGGTTTCTGCGCCGCTTTACGGCCGTTGCCTACTTGTGGAGGCCAACCTTTGCGTGGACTGTCGGTGGATCCCGGACGGAGAACGAATCGCCCCCAACTTGCGACGATCCCAATCCGTTGTCAAGGGGTTGGTTTTCCCAGCTACTGCATTTGTAGTAGGCAGCGCTGGCGCACAATCTGGCATGAAGGAGGCGAGACTCATGCCTGAGCTGAGCTACATCAACGGACCGAGCGACAAGCCGCTTCTCGGCGAGCCGATCTTTCAAAACCTGAGGCGAACGGCCGCCAGGTTCGGCGAGCGCCCGGCGCTGGTCGTGCCTCAGCAGGGCTATCGCGCCACCTACCGCGACCTGGTCGAACAGTGCGAGGAGGTCGCGCGAGGGCTCATGGCCCGGGGCGTTCAGAAGGGCGACCGCGTCGGCATCTGGGCCCCCAACCGATACGAGTGGGTGATCGTGCAGTACGCGACCGCGGCCATCGGGGCGATCCTCGTCAACATCAACCCCGCCTACCGCACGTCAGAGCTCGAGTACGCGCTCAACCAGTCGGGCATCAGCTTTTTCATCCTCGCCGCCGGCTTCCGCCAGGCCGACTACCGCGCCATCCTCGCCGAGGTCAAGGCCCGCTGCCTGGACCTGCGCGAGGCCCTTGTCCTCGAGGATGGATGGGACGCCCTCAAGCGCGACGCTGCGAAGACTCCCGCGTCGGCGCTCCACGAGCTCGAAGCGTCGCTGCAGTTCGACGACCCGATCAACATCCAGTACACCTCGGGCACCACGGGATTCCCGAAGGGCGCGACGCTCACGCATCACAACATCCTGAACAACGGTTTCTTCATCGGCGAGACGCTCAGGTACACGGAGCAGGACCGCGTGTGTATACCGGTGCCGTTCTATCACTGCTTCGGGATGGTGCTCGGCAACCTCGCGTGCACGACGCACGGCGCGACGATGGTCATCCCGGCCGAGGCTTTCGATCCGGTGCTGACGATGCAGACGGTGCAGGAGGAGCGCTGCACGTCGCTCTACGGCGTGCCGACCATGTTCATCGCCGAGCTCGACCATCAGAGGTTCAAGGACTTCGACTTCTCCTCGCTCCGCACCGGGATCATGGCCGGCTCGCCCTGCCCGGTCGAGGTCATGAAGAAGGTCCAGACCGCGATGCACATGCCCGAGATGACCATCGCCTATGGAATGACCGAGACGTCACCCGTGTCGACGCAGTGCGCGACCGACGACCCGCTCGAGCGCCGCGTTTCGACGGTCGGGCGCGTGCACCCGCATGTGGAGATCAAGGTCGTCGATCCCGCGACCGGGGCGGTGGTGCCCCGAGGCACCGCGGGCGAGCTGTGCAGCCGTGGCTACATCGTGATGCTCGGGTACTGGAACAACGAGCAGGCGACGCGCCAGGCCATCGACCACGCAAGGTGGATGCACACGGGCGACCTGGCGACGATCGACGCTGAGGGCTACGTCAACATCGTGGGCCGGATCAAGGACATGATCATCCGCGGCGGCGAGAACGTCTACCCGCGCGAGGTCGAAGAGTTCCTCTATGGACACCCGGACGTCGTCGACGTTCAGGTCATCGGCGTGCCGTCGGAGAAGTACGGCGAGGAGGTGATGGCCTGGGTCAAGCTGCGCGAGGGAGCCGGCGTGGGCGGTGACGAGCTGGCGGCGTGGTGCAAGGGCAAGATCGCGACCTACAAGATCCCCCGGCACTGGAAGTTCGTCGACGCCTTCCCGATGACAGTCACAGGCAAGGTGCAGAAATTCAAGATGAGAGAGGTCGCGGTCGAGGAGCTGGGCCTGGAGAAGGCGGCCGGGGTGAGAACGGCTTAGCTGGCGAGCTACCGCAGCGTCTCGTAGGGAAACGCGGCCGCGAAGGGCTCGTAGAGCAGGAGCACCTTCTCGATCGGAAGCGCGTCCCGCATGAAGATGCCGCCGGCGGCCACGCCGGCGAACCCGACGATGCCCAGCCCGTCATGCGGCGCCGCCTGCTCCGCGCTGTCCTGCATGGCGCGAAACGACTGCGTGCGCCCCGTCGAGTTGGCGGTCTGGATCGCCAGCTTCCAGGCTGCGGTGTAGTTGGCGGACGGGTCGAGCCCGCTGGCCGCAATGGCGGCGTTCGACATCGTGCCGACCGCCGTGGAGGCCGCCGGCTTCGGCCTTTCGCTGAGCGCCCTGGCCACCGTCGAGATCTCCAGCTCGACGTCGCCCTTGAGCGAGGGCAGGCGGTTCAGGAAGGCGGCGATCTGGCGGTCGATCGGCGGCGCCGGCTGGTAGCCGGGGCCGGGCAACACGGTGGCGAAGGGACGGTAGATGACCTCGAACTCCGCCGGGGCCATCTGCTCGCGGACGAGGATCGCCAGCGCGACGATCTGGGCCGACTCCAGGGCGGCCGCCGCGGCAGCCGGGTCGGAGAGCGACTTGTTGATCGCCTGCTGCGTCTGGGTGACCCGGAAGCCGCCGGTGAAGGCGTTGACCATCGCCTGGTCGGCGCCCGACAGCAGTCCATCCAGCACCTGCTCGAAGGCGGCGGCCGACGGTCGCTGCCGGGCAAGGGTGCGAGCGGTGGCGATCCACTCCCACTGCGGCGTGCCGAACTGCTTGGCCGCCGCGGTCAGAAACTGCCCGGCTTCCGACGCGCTCAGCGGATTCGCACCTGACCGGGCAGCAGTCCCTTCTCACGCAGCAGCTCGACCGGATGGTAGGCGTCGACGATGCGCATGGTGCCGGTCGCGGACCGCAAGACCATCGACTGCGTGAATGCGTAAACGTCCTCGTAGCGGACTCCCTTCAAGAGCTCGCCGGTGGTGATGCCCGTCGCGGCGAAGAAGATGTCCGTCCCCGAGCACAGGTCGTCCAGGCACAGCACCTTGTCCGGCTTGTGCCCTTCTTTCACCGCCAGCGCGCGCTCCTGGTCGTTGCGGAAGTAGAGCCTGGCCTGCATGTCGCCGCCCATCGTCTTGATGGCGCACGCGGCGAGCACGCCCTCGGTTGCGCCGCCGGAGCCCATCATGCAGTGGATGCCGGACCTCGTCTCCAGCGCGGCCTCGAGCGCGCCGGCGACGTCACCTGCGCTGATCAGCTTGATCCGCGCGCCGACCTCCCGGATCTGGCCGATGATCTCCTTGTTGCGGTCGCGCTCGAGCACGACCACCGTCAGCTCCTCGACCGGCAGCCCCTCCGCCTTGGCGATGCGGCGCAGGTTCCACTCGACCGGCATCTCGAGGTCGATCGCTCCGCGTGCGCGGCGGCCGACGACCAGCTTGTGCATGTAGTGGACGTGGGTGGTGAACATGGTTCCGCGTTCGGCGAGGGCCACCACCGAGATCGCGCCGGGTAGGCCCGAGGCGGTCAGGCTCGTGCCCTCGATCGGGTCCACGGCGACATCGACCTCCGGCTCCAGCCCGTTGCCGATCTGCTCGCCGAAATACAGCATCGGCGCCTCGTCCTTCTCGCCCTCGCCGATCACGATCGTGCCGCGCATGTCGACGTCCGAGAGTGCCTCGCGGATGGCCTCGACCGCCCGTTCGTCGGCGGCGTCCTTGTTGCCCCGACCCTGGAGCGGAGCCGCCGCGAGCGCGCCCGCCTCGGTCACGCGCAGCAGCTCGAGGGCGAGGTTGCGTGTATGCCTCGGCTCTTCGATCATTCAGCCCGCAGAGTAACCGAACGTTTAAGCGAGGCCGCGCCGGCGGATGGGCAGCTTGTCCGCCTCCACCCACAGGTCCTCTTTGCGCGCGAGCCGGCGATCCCCGCCCCTGTCGACATAAACGCACGTGCGCTCGAGCACGGCGGTGACTCTGACGCTCTGGCCTTCGAGCCGGGCCTCGAATCCGTCGATCAGCACCTCGTCTTCCTCGAGGTCGACCTCGCTCAGCTTGCGCGGCCCGCTCGGGCGAGGCCTGGTCGAGAGCTCGAGCTGCGGCCGCGGACCCTGCGGGGGTCCCGGCTTGATCGTGAGGCGGGACGAGGCCGACCCGGGCAGCCGGATCGCCGGCCGCGGCGGTGCGGCGGTGACGCGCGGCTCTGGGACAGCGGGAGCGGCCGCTTTCCTGGCCGCCAGATTCCTGGCCGCCGGCTTGCTGGCCGCCGGCTTCCTGACCGCCGGCTTTTGGGCCGCCGGCTTTTGGGCCGCCGGCTTTCTGGCCGCCGGCTTTCTGGCCGCCGGCTTTCTGGCCACCGGCTTTTGGGTCGGCTGCCGTTTGGTTCGCGTGGGAGCCGCCTTCGCGGCGGGCTTTCGCCTGGCCGCGGACCTGCTCGCCGCCGCGGGCTTGCCCGCGCCCGCCGCCTTGCGCGACGGCCGGCTTCGGGCGCGCGCCCCCTTGCCGGTTGGTCTCCTAGAAGAACTCACCCCAGAACTTCCTGACCTTGCCTACCGGATTGGGCACCGGCTTCAGCGTCACCACATTCGGCCGGACGGCCTCCGACGCGGCGGGCGCGGGCGATTCCGGCACACCTTCCGGGACACCTTCCGGGTGGACCCGGATCACGCCGTGGTGCACGCCGCCCTCCTGGACGACCAGCGCGCCCACCCTGGCGTCGCCCTCGAGCCTTCCGGTGGTCATGATCTTGAGCCGGTTCGCCGCCACGACGTTGCCCTTGACGAAGCCGGCGATCGTGACCCGTGCGCTGCGGATGTCCGCCTCGACGTGGGCCTCCGGCCCGATCACCAGGTCACCGTCGCAGTCGATCTGGCCGGAAAAGTTCCCGAGCACATGCCCCGTCCCTTTGATCTGCAGCTTTCCCGACAGCGCGTCGTCGCGCGCCAGCACCGTCCTGGGCTCACCGCCCATCGGATCGGTCGCGCCTCCATTGCTGCTGAGCACCCCGGTCTCTACCGCCGTCTCGGCCATCTCGGTCTTCCTCCCCAGGCCCAGCTCCTCGGCCCCCGTCGGCTTCGACCCCTCTTTGTCGCCAGCTCGCGGGGAGCCCTCCTGCCGGGTTCCCACCTAGCACGCAGCATAGCGGCTGACGGCAAGCCGGGACGCTGGTGAAAGAGCCTGTTAGAGCTCCGGATGGGAGGCCAGAAATTCCATCGCGGCCTCCCTTGTGGGCTGGACTTCGCCGTCGAGGATGAGCTCCTCGAGTCGGCGCTTGATCCGGCCCACCTCCGGCCCCGGGCCGATGCCGCGGATCCGCATCACGTCCTCGCCGGTGACCAGCGGCGCGAGGCGCGACGGCCGCTCGGCCAGGACCGCCTCGATCCGTGCCTCCAGCTCGTCGAGCTTTTCCGGCTCCGGATAGGCCGATGCGGCGATGTCGGCGCGGGCGATCGCCATCAGGCGCTCCAGCTCCGGCCCCGCGTCCCTGGCCAGCCGGCGCACCGCGCCGTCCGTCCATTCGGAGCTGTAGTAAACAGGCCTCAGGTGGAGCCGGACCAGGAGGCTGACGACCTCGATCTCCTTTTGCGAGAACCGGAGCCGTTCCATCGCCGCCCTGGCCAGCCTGGCGCCGACCTCCTCATGGCCCGTGAACGCGCCGTCCGGGGTAGCCGTGGTGGGCTTGCCGACGTCGTGGAAGACAGCCCCGAGCCGGGTGAGCAGGTCGGGCGGCGTGCCCTGCACGGCGAGCAGCGTGTGGCCGAACACGTCGTGCGTGTGATAGCCGGTCTGGGGCACGCCTTTGCACGCTGCGAGCTCGGGGAGGACCACCTCCAGCAGCCCGCACTCGTCGAGCAGCTCCAGGGCGAGCTTCGGTCGTTCCGAGACGAGCATCTTGCGCAGCTCGTCGGCGGCGCGCTCGACGGAGAGGACCGGCGGCGCCACGCGGCTTTTCAGCCGGCGCATGGCGGGCGGCAGCTCCGGGCTCAGCGCAAAGCCGAGCTGGGCCGCGAAGCGGACCGCTCGCAGCATGCGCAGGGGGTCGTCGGAAAAAGTGAGCTGTGGATCGGCGGGTGTGCGCAGGACCCGCGCCTCGAGGTCGGCCCGGCCGCCCAGGCGGTCCTCGACGTGGCCCGCGAGGTCCATCAGCAGCGTGTTGATGGTGAAGTCCCGGCGGCGGAGGTCCTCCTCCAGCGTCGCCGGGCGGACGTCCGGCTTGCGCGAGTCGGGCGCGTACGACTCTGCCCGAGCCGTGACGAACTCCACCAGGCGGCCGGGAAGCGTGACCTGGGCCGTGCCGAACCGCTCGAAGGTCACCGGCGGTTCGGCGCCGGCCAGCTCGGCGAAGTGGCCCGCGAGCGCGAGCGCGTCGCCGCCCTCGACCACGACGTCGGGATTCGGATGCGGCCGGCCGAGCAGCTTGTCTCGGACGTAGCCGCCGACGATCCAGGCCTTGACCCCGAGGTCGGAGGCGGCCCGCCGGAGCAGGCTGAGCAGCTCCGCCTCGCCTACTGGTTGATGCGAGCCCATTCCACGGCTCCGACCTGGCCCGCGCGGTCGCCCAGTCGGGCGCGCCGCACGCGCGGCCGGCGAGCCGGCTTGATGAATGGAGAGGAGCGCAGCGTCTCGACGATGGTCGGCTGGATGAGCTTCCACGAGCGTGAGATGCCGCCGCCAATGACGAACATCTCCGGGTCGATCACGTTGGTGAGGCTGATCAGGGCGGTGCCCATGTAGCGCGCCGCTCGCTCGACCAGCATCAGGGCCCGCCGGTCGCCCCGGGCCGCCTCCGCGAAGAGCTCGACCGCGGTGTGGCCGGTCTCCCGGGCCAGGTTCCGCCCGCCGATGAAGGCCTCGAGGCAGCCGCGCTGGCCGCAGGCGTCGAGCGGGCCGTTGGGGTCGATGATCATGTGCCCTATCTCGCCGGCGGTGCCGTGGGAGCCGCGGTGCAGCCTGCCGTCGATGATCAGGCCGCCGCCCACCCCCGTCGACCACGTGATGTAGACCATGTTCCTGGTACCCCGCCCCGCGCCGCGCGAGAACTCTCCGAGGCCCGCCATGTCGGCGTCGTTGGCGAGGTGCACCTTGGCCCCGGTGGCCTGGCTGAGCATCGCCTCGAGCGGCACGTTCTTCCAGGGCAGGTTCGGAGGATTGACCAGCACGCCGCGCTCGAGGTCGATCGGTCCCGGCGCGGCGATGGTGATGCTGCGCACCTTCTCGCGGCCGCGGTGGCGGTCGATCTCCGCGGCCGCCCAGTCGACCAGCGCCTGCGGTGAATGGAGCAGCGGCGTGCGCGTCTTGACGCTCGCGAGGAGATTGCCGTCAGAGCGCGCAAGCGCGACGCGCACCTGGGTCCCGCCGAGGTCGATTCCGGCCAGCATGGCGCGATTAGGGTAACGGGGTGACGCGAAAGCCAGGTCTGCCGGACTACGACGACGCGGCGAAGTTTCCGGCCCGC
>Ga0209580_10000590_pt1 | contig 18988 bp, 15 predicted proteins | sample Coa_R1_5_FD_187153 | JGI IMG/M metagenome (GOLD analysis project Ga0209580, IMG submission 187153) | Surface soil microbial communities from Centralia Pennsylvania, which are recovering from an underground coalmine fire - Coalmine... | ecosystem: Environmental > Terrestrial > Soil >... | reverse complement strand
TGCTTCCGGGCGCGACTCTAGCCACTGGAATGTGGTTCGTCGTGACCATGATCTTCGGCTGGTATTTGCAGAATTACGCCGACTATAGCGTGATCTACGGCTCACTCGGCGTCGCCATCGCGCTTCTGGTGTGGATGTACATGATCTCCTTGGTCATTCTGATCGGGGCCGAATTTAATGCGATACTCTTTCCGAGATCGATGCTGGGGAGCGAGTTGCGAACACCAACTGCGCGGTAAGCACGACGGAACACCGTTGACTTGCGGCGCTTTGTCCCTCACCTAAGTCCCTGCTATCCTCATACCCCGATGAGACGGCTCTTCCGCTATTGTGTCTGGTGCCTGGCTCTGCTGATCGTTTGCTCCGCGGCGGCACAGGACAGCACAAAAACTGCAAACCCGCAGAGTTGGCGCGGTGCCTGGGCCGCGAGCGCCGGGCCGCGGGCATTACACGGGCGCTGGTGGGCCCAACTCCTCGCAAATAGTCCAAACGCGGCCAGCGGTTCGTGGACGCTTCTCAGCGACAGCAATCAAATCGTGCTCGAAGGCACGTGGTCGGCGCGAAAATCTCTGCACCGCTGGCAAGGCACATGGTCAGCTCGGCTCAACTCAGGAAGAGCCTTCTCTGGCACGTGGACCTCCGACATGACGGAAGGCAAAACCTTCCAGGACATGCTGCAGCAGACCTTCGAGAAGCAAGTCACCGGTTGGTGGGGGTCGGGACGAATGCAAGGTAATTGGTGGTTGATGGGGCCAGGGTAGCTGCGCTCTCTTTGGTTGAGAGAAGAAAGCTGCCGGCTGAGTAACCAGGATCCAGCATCGACCCGGTACAATATCTGCACCTACTCACGATTTCATGAACTCAAATTCATCCGAAGACAAACTGTGCCCTCCTGAATCGGCCCCGGTGCGTCGTGCAAAGATCATTTGCACTATCGGCCCATCTTGTAACACGGAGCCGCAGCTGCGCGCGCTAATGCAAGTCGGCATGGATGTGGCCCGGCTAAATTTTTCTCACGGCTCACATCAGGAGCACGCGCGAAATATCGCGATGTTGCGGCAATGTGCGCGAGACGAGGGCAGGACCATCTGCATTTTGCAAGATCTGCAGGGACCTAAGATTCGCACCGGGGCGTTAAAGGGTCACAAGCCGGTCGAACTGAAAGCCGGCGCGAACGCGACAATTACCGCGCGGGCGGTTGAAGGCACCGCCGACTTGATCTCGACTACGTTCATCGGGCTGCCTGAGGAGGTGAAACCCGGCTCACGCATTTTGCTGTCCGACGGGCGGATCGAACTGCGGGTGCGGGCCGTGCGCGGCCAGGACATCGAGTGCGAGGTCATCAACGGCGGCATGCTTGGCGAACATCAAGGTATCAACCTTCCCGGCGCTGCGCTCTCGATTCCTGCGCTCACCGAAAAAGACCGCAAGGACCTCGAATTTGGGATTCGCCACGGAGTCGATCTGGTCGCGCTCTCATTTGTGCGCTCCGCTGCCGACGTGCGCACCGCCAGGGGAATCATCGCGGCGCATAACTCAGATATTCCTGTCTTTGCAAAGTTGGAAAAGCCGCAGGCGCTCGATCAACTCGAAGCGATTCTCGACGCGGCTGACGGAGTGATGGTCGCGCGTGGCGATCTTGGCGTTGAGATGCCGCCGGAAAAAGTTCCGGTGATTCAGAAACACGTAATCCGGCGCGCTGCCGAGTGGCGCAAGCCGGTGATTATCGCAACCCAAATGCTCGAGTCGATGATAGAGAATCCACGTCCCACGCGCGCCGAGGCCAGTGACGTGGCCAATGCGGTTTTCGATGGCGCGGATGCAGTCATGCTCTCCGCTGAAACGGCCAGCGGTAAATATCCGCGCGAAGCCGTTTGCATGATGGCGAAAATTATTGTGGAAGCGGAAAACAATCTAGCGGACTTCATGCCGCCGCGCCGCCGACGTGCCCGACGCCAGCTTTCGATCTCGGAAAGTATATGCGATTCGATTGCTCATGCCGCCGAAGACCTGCACATGTCGGCCATTGCGGTTTTCACCGAAACCGGCAACACCGCGCGCATGCTGTCGAAGTTTCGGCCCAAGTCCCGCATTTATGCCTTCAGCCATATGCCTGCGGTTTGCAATCGCATGAACCTGCTGTGGGGAGTGCAGCCGGTGATTCGCGATCACGCGCTCCATGCAGAAGAAATGCTGAGCACCGCCGAGCAGGAACTGCTGCGCGCGGGACGCGTGAGGCCCGGCGATGTTTTGGGCGTGGTTGCGGGAACGCAGATGTCGAGCGGCTCGACGAACTTTATGCGGCTGCATGTGGTAAAGGAGTCTAGTTAGTTAGTCAGTCGTAACTTCGTGGATTATTTTTTCGTGGAAGAGAGGCCCTTCAGTGCCGCGTAAGCAGCGTGAGAAGCGCACACCCTTTAGGGCCGCTGGAGCTAAAGCTCGTCGTCAAGATACGCCATCGTCACGGGGCCATAAATGGCCGCTCTTCCACGGTGCCGCGGAACAAACTCTCAAACGGTTCAAAAAATTGCGAGCACCCAAGCCGCTTTCTTTTTGCGACCTAAGGTGCTCGCCGATGCCTGATTCTCAAATGCCGCTACTTCTTTGCGATTTGCACTGGCACCGTCCGTGACGCTTTGGAATACAGCGTCTCCCGCTCCGCGACGGTCAGAGATTTGTAAACCAGCTCAGTTCCCAGTTGCGGCAGGTTGAAGGAACGCACCATCCGATCGGCGCCTGAGCCGGTAATAAAGATGTAGCTGCCGCCCGGCGAGGCATCAACGCTGGTTTCTGCCAACGCAATGGTCGCCGTCTTTCCGTCCGCTGCCTGAACAATGATGCGTACCGGCTGCTGCGCAGATTCGATAATCAACGAATAGTCGCCAGCGGGAAGCACCGCCTTACCCCAGCGGACTTCATCGGCCAGCCTGAATTTGCCCTGAAGGGTGGTCTGCGCGTTTGCCGCAACCGCTCCCAAGAGCACAAAGAACCAAACTGCGATATTTCGAAGCGCTTTCATGACGAACCTCCTGATTTGATTTTTTTTGCTCACCGGTGCGCTTTCGCGTACCAGGCTGCTCGAACGCCTCGACTTTCGCGCAGACCCGCTGGAACCTCAATGCTTTGCGAATCTCTACATGGTTGAACGTTTGTTCCGTCGCAACTGACTGCGATCACTGGCATTTAGGTCCACGTGTCTCGCGATGTTTTAGCAGTCCGGTAGTTGCTGGCGGTGTTATAGTTGTGTTGCCGCGGGGAGGCCCCGTGCATGTCAGAGGTAGAAGGGGCCCTACAACCCTCTCATCCCACGCCCACCGGTGAAATCCTTCGCTTCGGGAGCTTCGAGGTGGATGTGCGCGCTGGCGAACTGCGCCGCGCCGGACTGAAAATCAAGCTTCAAGGCCAGCCCTTCGATGTGCTCGTGGCGCTTTTGGAGAAGCCCGGCCAAGTGGTCACGCGGGAAGAACTTCACGACAAGCTCTGGTCTCAGGACACATTCGTTGATTTCGAGCATGGGCTGAACCGAGCCATTAACAAAGTTCGAGAGGCGCTGGGCGATGATGCCGATAATCCTCGCTTCGTTGAGACACTGCCGCGCCGAGGATACCGATTTCTTGTGCCTGTCACGGTGCCTACCCCGGACCGTGCCTCCAAGCTAGATCAAGCTGGCGCGCAAAGGCGTCCTCAACCAAGCAGGGAGATTAAGCCTACGGCAGTGCCAGCCACGGGCATAACCGCGACCCAGGATCCGCTCGTCGGTAAAACGCTGGGTCATTATCAAATCGCAGAAAAGATCGGGAGCGGCGGAATGGGCAATGTGTATCGCGCCCACGATCAACATCTGGATCGCGAGGTCGCGATCAAGGTCTTGAGTCCCGGGACCCTGGCTGACGAGCACGCACGCAAGCGCTTCCGCAGGGAGGCCCTGGCGCTTTCCAAATTGAACCATCCAAACATTGCCACAGCTCACGACTTCGATACGGAAGAAGGGCTCGACTTCTTAGTTCTCGAATATATCCCCGGGGTCACCCTGAGCGTGAAACTGGCTGCTCGAGCGATGACCGAGACTGAGGTTATCGCTTTGGGAGCGCAGCTGGCTGAAGGCCTGTCTGCAGCACATGAGCGCGGAGTTGTGCATGGTGATCTGAAGCCAGCAAACCTGCTGGTGATCGCCGACGAGCGCATCAAGATTCTGGACTTCGGGCTCGCGCGGCTTCGTGGGCCCGTCATGTCCGATGCCACAACGCAGAGTCTGACCGAAGCACACCCCTGGGGTGGAACCTTGTCGTATATGGCGCCGGAGCAGTTGCTCGGGGGTGAGATCGATGCGCGGACGGACATTTATTCTGCCGGGTGTGTGCTGTACGAGATGGCTATCGGGCAACAGCCGTTTGCGGATGTGGATCGTTCGCAGCTGATTGGCGCAATTTTGCGAGCATGGCAACCATTCCATTGCAAAGCTGGCTTATCTCCGGAATTGAAACGGATTATCAGCAAGTGTTTGGAGAAAGCGCCTGAGGCGCGCTATCAGTCCGCCAAGGAGTTGGCCACTGATCTGCGGCGCCCGAGTGCTAGGCAGTTTCTAGTTCCTGATGACACGGTAAGGCGGCGAGCGCGAGCGCCAATGCGCAAGGTGCTGCGCCGGAGCATTTTGGCGCTGGGTGCGGCCACTTTAGTACTGGCGGTGATCACAGGTTTTATGTGGATATACAGAAGATCAGTAAGGCCCAGCTCGACGCCCTCCATCGCGGTGCTTCCGTTCGCGGATCTCAGCCCTGGGCACGATGAGGAATACTTCTCCGACGGATTGGCTGAAGAAATCCTAAACGATCTCGCTAAAATCCCAACCTTGAAAGTTGTGGCACGCACTTCAGCGTTTGAATTCAAAGGAAAGAACGAAGACCTACGCGACATCGCGCGTAAACTTAACGTGGAAAACGTCCTTGAAGGTAGTGTACGGAGAGAAGGGCGACGAGTTCGCGTCAGCGCACAGCTTGTTAGTGCCCATGATGGGTTCCATTTATGGTCAGAGTCCTACGATCGTGATCTCAAAGACGTGCTTACGGTTCAGGATGATATCGCTGAAGCTGTGAGTTCAGCACTCCAACTCAAGCTCTTGGCAGCAGTACAGTCGGCCGCCGCCGTCTCGGCGTCGCGAACCGTCAACGTCGAGGCGTACCAGTATTTCTTGCAGGCACGTTACTTCGGTCGGCTAGGAAACCCTGAATCTCAATCAAAAGCTGTCGAATACATCAATAAGGCGATCCAATCGGACCCGCGCTACGCAGCAGCATATGCGTGGCGGGCGGACCGGATGTTAGTGTCTGGCGGAATGGCTTGGATTAACTACCCTAAAGCAATCCAAAATGCCCGTGCGGACATAAAAGAGGCGCTTGCATTGGACCCGAACCTCGCTGACGGATATCGTGTTCTAAGCATGATTCAGTCTCTGGTCGAGTCGAATTGCGTTGCGGCAGAGACAACTCTGAAGAAAGCGGAAGAACTTTCGCCAGGCAGTGCCGACAACCGTGGGGAGCGTGGATTAATAGCGCGGTGTTTGGGCCGCCAAAATGAAGCTGTTGTACTGACACAAGAGGCTCTTGCACTTGATCCACTCCAACCAGGACGTTACCTCATCCTGGCACAGAACTTGCGAGATTTGGGACGCTACGAAGAAGCACAGGCGGCTCTTGGAAGAGCTCTTGATCTCGATCCGCAAGCAGTCTGGATTCATGAAACTAGAGGCGAGCTCTATTTGGCGCAGGGGCAACCAAAGATGGCTCTGGACGAAATGCAAAAAGAGCCCGCGGGCTTCTTACAACTTCTTGGACTGGCACTGGCGTACCATGCTCTTGGGCGACATCAGGAATCTGATACGGCGCTCGCGGACCTGATCTCGCATTTTTCTAATGATTGTGCATATCAGATCGCAGAAGTGTACGCATATAGAGAAGAAGTAGATCAAGCATTCAAATGGTTAGCGCGCGCTTACACACAGCACGATGGCGGCTTAATATTGTTAAGAACCGATCTTCTGTTAAGAGCCATCCGCAGTGACTCGCGATATCTCCAAATGCTTAGGACCCTTAATCTTCCAGTTGAAGATCATGACGATTGAGATCGCGACTAAGCTAATAAGAGTTTTGCGTATCCTGTAGTGACGTAAGCGCCACCAAATTTCTGTTGGACTGAGTGTTTCGAGGTGCTCATGTTGGGGTCCCTCGCAGATGTTGTTTTCGCCTTTCCTCCTGCTACTGGAAATCAAGGTTCATTTGTCGGTCATCTTGGAGTCGGGTATCTCCGCGCCGCACTGGCGGAGGCCGGCATTAAGAGTTCTCAATATCTTAATGCTCGACCTGGCGCAATCCGTGACGTCGTGGACGACCTCCTTGCTTTCAAGCCTGGCGTCGTTGGCTTCACTGCTTACGACGCGAATTTCCCGATGTGCCTCTCGATTGCCCGCTCCTTAAAGCAACGCCAATCAACCATGAAAATCGTGTTTGGAGGTCCTAGCATAACTTTCGGAGCTAAAGAGGTCTTGGCGCGACATCAAGCAATCGATTTGTGCATTCTTGGGGAGTCAGAGGAAACAGGACCCCCTGTGTTTCGCAATCTGCTTGACGGAACTTTTCCTCAAGAGGACCAAGTGGGCGTTGCCTTCCGAAGAGAGGGGAAGGTCATCTGCACCCCGGATCCGCCGTTAGTCGGCGCCAGTGCTCCGTCAGTGCAGTCAGCGCTGGATATCACTCCATCACCCTACCTGATGGGGATCTTCCCGGATGGACGAACCGGAGTGCTTACCGGACGTGGCTGCATTCATAAATGTCAATACTGCTGCTTCGCCGCACTGGGGAGGAGAAAAGTGCGGCTGCATTCCCTGGACAGAGTGCTGGCAGAGTTGGAGTTTATCGCTGCAGATCAGAAAAGGTCCGGGCAGCACTATGTTGTCCCCATCCATGATGACACTTTCAGCCTATTCTCTACGCGAGCAAAGAGCATCTGTGAAACTATCTCTCGACGCGGGGTGAAACTGAAACTTTCATGTATAACACGGGCCGATACAGTCGATGACGAACTATTGCAACTCATGCGGACAGCCGGCTTCGTCAGCATAGCTTTTGGACTGGAAAGCGCGGTGCCCTCTGTATTGCGTGCTACGGGGAAAGTGCGGCCCCCCGACTGGCCGGACCATGACCTTGCCCCGGAGCGTCGCTTCATCGAACAGGTTCGCCGAAGCGTAATTGCTGCCAAGAAACTGGGGTTCGTCGTGGGGATTAGTATTATTTTAGGCCTGCCTACTGAGAACGCCGCCGACGGAGAAGCCACGCTCCAGTTTGTACGGACCCTGCCAATCGACTATTACATGCACAACTACCTGTGGGTGTTTCCCGGAACACCTTTATGGGATTCACACGCCCAGTATCAGATTGACTGCTCGATCGATGAAATGGGACTGCCTGTGACCACGAAGTACGCATACGACGTCACTAGCTTACGTCCGCGTCCAAAGTGTTCGCTGGAAAGTGACACCCGCCTGATCCGCGAACTGGCGGCAGACGCAATATATGACTGTGAGGCGCCTTCTGTCGCCAACGACGGCATTAGCGCGGTGGTCATCGAGGCAGACGAACTGACGGCTGCAACCGCGATCTGGCTGCGCAAGATACTCTCTGTAGGGGGCATCGTTCTGCAGATTTATTCCCCGTTGAGGCGCGGACTGCGCAAACTAAACTACGATCGCGATCTTCACGTGCTGAGTGACCATCTAGTCCCTGCACGCTATTACGTCCAATTGGAGCGGAAGTACACGCGCGCTGGCGATGATCGGTATTTGATGACATGTGCTGGTGTGGAGCTCTACCGAACACACAAACCGCAACTGCTTTCTATAACATCCACTACCGAGGCATCGCCTCTGCTTGCCTGGTTGCGCGGTGTGCCGACCTCTTGTGAGCTGTGTGATGTATCGCCGTCTCTACTGCGATCGCCTGAGCTCGCATCTCTGAAACAGCTAATCGATGTTGAGTCTAATTCTTCTCCGCTACAACAAATGCCACTTCCGCCAAGAATTCGTTATTGTGGCCGGTGGCTAAAAGGCAGTGTTTCATGCAGGTCTCTCAATCGACTGGAAGTGGATAGGGAGGGAAAAATTCGTTGCTGTCAGTTTAGTATCCCGCTGGGGAAGCTTGGAGATACTAAGGAAGCGATAGCAAAGTCCCTTGCAGAGCTAGTACGCCTTACCGAGCGGCGGCGCGGTTGTCAGCATTGCACAATCGCAGCATGCCCTAGATGCCCATTCCCTGGACTTGATGACGACGCGTATTGCAAAACGATGGCGCAATGTTCGCCAGTCATTGGAACACTCAGTCCGGTCCGATTGTACTCACGCCTTCGTTCGACGATAGCACGCCAGTGGGACCGAATGTCCACTGGATAGTCAGAATTGACGGATTGTTGTATCAGAATGAGGAGGATCGTTATGGCAACAAAGAAAGACGCTCGATCATTGATGCGCAGATTACTGGGAAAGAAGACTGCTGATGCCTTTCTTCACAAGGTGGATAACATGATCAAGAAGGAGATGCCGCCCCGTCAAATCGAAAAACAGCTTGCGAAAGATCTCGCAACGCATATAAACTCGAAACTCGTACCGTCGGTAAACGGTGCCATCAAAGTGCATATTCGTCCCGCGATCGAGCACAGAGTTCCGTCCCGTTCGAACATTTCGGGCGGCCCGCGCACTACCAGATAGCACTCTTGAGATGGAAGCTGAGTTGGCAAGGCACAGAGCTCGTTCTCGGCCTATGCTAGGTTGGCCGACATCACGGGCAAACCGCGTCTGCGTAAATTGGATTAAAACAGGTCGTGATTGACTTTCGATTTTGCTAACTCATAATGTTTGTTTCTTGGGTAGCCATCATCTCTTGCTGTACGCAGAGTGTTGGAGTGGCTTGAGTTCGGATGATTCTCCTCTGGTCATGCGCGACGCCAGCACGCAGGAAATCTAGGCGCTGTATGTCGACTTTCCGTAGCGCCTGCCGATTGTCCTGTCTTCTTTTTACATTCCAGCGGTAGTTCGCGGCAGTATACTGTTTGTATCCCCGCGCGAATCTATGAAGTAAGTGCCGATGGTGGCGCCCCGGTACTATTGCTGGCCGGGTATTTCGGAGATCCGGCATGGTCTCCTAATGGTAGGTCGATCGCCTATCACTATTTCCAATACCCAGCATCCGAGGTTCGGATTCTCGATCTTCAGAATCAGAAGTCAACCACAGTGCCGGGGTCGCAAGGCATGTGGAGTCCGCGATGGTCGCCCGACGGGAAGTACCTGATAGCGATAGGTGGGCCAGATGTCAATGCGAAGCTGATGCTGTTCAGCTTTGCAAACAATGAGTGGATAGAACTGGCGTCCGGTAGCTTTGGTTGGCCGTGCTGGTCGCCCGACGGTGAGTTTGTTTATGCGATGGACGCCGATTCAGTGGTTCGCATCGCCATCGCGAGCCATAAGAAGGAGCAAATCGCGTCATTGCGAGGGGTTCGCATTACCACTTATTTCTTGGATCGCCTTGACGCCGGCTGGTTGGGGCTCACGCCGGATGAGCGCCCGCTCACCACTCGCGACACCGGTATTGAAGAACTGTACGCCTTTGACCTGGATTACAAGTAGCTTGAATCGAGGGCGCTCCACACTTCTTGTGATTTTGGTCGCCTTTGTTCGTCCGCGACATCAGCACGCAGGAGATCTGCGCGCTGGATGTGGACCTTCCATAGACGATAGTTTGTCGCAGGCCGGTCCCGTCTCAAGTAGGCCTTTCTCCGAATATCCTCAACCGCAATTCGAATGATGAACAGGCTCCGTGGAAGAGCGGCCATTTATGGCCGCGTAACGGGCGAGGAGAGCGGTGACGCCCTTTAGGGCCGTGCCTGGAGCTGAAGCTCGTGGCGTGACACGCCGCAGCGTGCGCGGCCATAAATGGCCGCTCTTCCACAACACAGAAAAAAAGCGTGGCCGCTATTCAAGGAGAAGTAAGCCGCAGGGAGAACCAGGCCCTTCACAGTCCCGCCGGCACCAGCGTCGCCGTCGCCCATTCGCTCATAGGATGTGAGCCGCCACAATCAACGCACTTCGTAACTGGAAATCGGGCGCCGCATGAAGGACAAGTTGCCCCGGTCTGAAATGTATCGAACGGCTGCTGACACTGCGAGCACTTCCAGAAATTTCCAATGGGAGGCGCGGATTTACAGCGAGGGCAGGCAAAGCCGTCACGCCGCGGCAATTTGGCAATCTTCAACAACGCCCGCGCATGTTTCAGCCCAGCCCAGCAATTCAAGAGCATGAAGACTCCGAGCACCCCGAACCACGCGGATTGAAGCCAAATTGCTAAACCGAAAAATCCGGCAATCCCGACAAAGCCCAAGACTGTAGTGACCATCAAGCTGCGCGCGCGTCCCAGCGGGAACCACAACAACGAGCGAAGAATCTGGCCGCCATCTAGCGGATAAATGGGGAGAATGTTGAAGACCAACAAACCAATGTCAATCCACCAGATCGCCCGCAGCAGCGCGTGGAAGTTGGGCATGGTCTGCGCCCACCCGAGCATTCGGCTCGTGCGCCCCAGCACGAACAGAACAGGCAGCAGCGCAACGTTCACCAGGGGTCCAGCGGCGATGCTCCACAGCGTAGCGCCCGGCCTTGGCGGAGGATCGACGTAGGCGACGCCTCCGAGCGGCCACAGCACGATCCGGTTGGCGACTCCTCCAACTTGCCGGCAGGCCAGCGCGTGCCCAAATTCGTGCAGCAAAACGATCGCAAAAAGAGCGAGATACTCAACCACATTCCAGGTGAACGATGTGTAGCGACGGTTTGGGCCGCTCAGTAGGTAAATGGCCACCACAAACCACGACCAATGCAAAAAGACATCGATCCCTTTGAAGCGAAACAGGCGAAGAGAACCACTAGGCATTTGCCAGAGTTATAGCACATTCCGTGCGCTGCGAAGTAAGTTAGTCGCGGCTCATGCGATGCCCGGGCGACAGCGGTGTGCAAATCAGCTATTGGTGAGGATCAAACGTAAGCGGCACGACGAAGGTCGACTTGCTGCCGGCAGGCGCGAATTTCCACTGTTTTACTGCTTTCATGGCCGACTGGCCGAGGATCGGGTTTCCTCCGAGAAGTTGAGTACTCTCCACCGTCCCCGCAGAAGTGACGACCACCTCCACACGCACAATGCCGCCGATATAAAGCCGTTTCAGGGTCTCGGGATAGTCAGGTTCGACGCGAGTAACAACTTTCCTCTCTGCCCCGTTGTGGTCGTGAGTCTGCGACATGGCTGGCGTTGCGGCCAACCCGAGCCACACTAAGACCACGCTAACTAACAAAACTATTCGTTGCGGTTTGAAGTGGAAGATCGTCATTTCGCAGTTCCGTGCTTGCAAGATCAAATTGCAGCCGATCAGGGAAGCTCTACCGTCAACTGATAAACTTCCTGGGTGCTGCGGTCGCGCACAAAAATCCACGAGCCGTCAGGGGTGCGCCCACTCCAAATCCCAAACGGGCCGGCATAGCGCTCAATTCCTTCCAGCTTGAAGACGCGTTCGGCACGGCTTTCGCCGACCGTCACTTTGCGAATTGTGTCCTCGCCGGTGACCAGATCGTCGAAGTACAGATACTTGCTGTCGTTCGACCACACCGGATAGCTTACCGCGCCCGCCGCTTCGGTCAGCCAGGTTGACCACTTCTGGGTTTGGAAATCGAACAGCATCACTTTGGTGAAATCAGGCGACAGCGCGGCAACATATCTGCCGTTCGGCGACCATCTCGGACTGAACAGTCCTTCAGAGCCGGGAACTGTCTCCACTTGGCGAGTCTTCAGATTTATGAGCCGAATGTTTATATCTTTGTCTTGGACGAAGGAGCCGAGCATGATCTGTCTGCCATCGGACGACCAATTCGCATCGATCTGGCTGCGGTTTTCAACCAGAACATCCTGCGATGCGCCCCCGGCTATTGAAACTAAGGAAATCGTTGAGGGCTTGCCCGGCACCATTCTGACGTAAGCAATCTGGCTCCCGTCAGGAGACCAGCGCGGCAACGCAACGCGCTCCGGAGCCGCCGTCAGCTTCAGCTTCTCGCTTCCGTCAGCGCGGCAGCGCCACAGTTCGCCTTGGGGCACTGAAATGTACGTCACCCACTTGCCGTCGGGCGAATAATCCAAGTCGGTTGCTGAGACGCCCGCCAGCAGCGGCTCGAAGCCGCTTGCCTTCGAGCTGTACTTCACCGCCTCAACTACCGGTTGCACTCCGATAGCCCATATTCTTTTCGTGTCCGCCGAAGACGAGACGTTGCCGAATGAAGTGGGGCCGCTCGTCAGTTGAATTGGACTGGGTGTGTTATTCGATTCCGGATCGGCCAAAGCCCACAATGTCGTGAGGGCCGTAGGGTAGGTCTGAGTGACCTGAAAAATGTAGTAACGGCCGTCAGCCGTCCAATTTCCGCAGCACGCGCTCGCTGCGTGTTGCCAATGCCCAAGAACGGCATGGGGATTGGATCCGTCAGCTTCAACCTCCCAGATGGAGGTAGTATTCTCTGCCACATTTCCAACTGTGAAGCGAATGCGCTTGCCGTCCGGGGAAATGCGCGGGGCAAATACCGATCCGTCAGCGGTGAATACTTCCCGCGCGGACCTTCCATTTGCATCGGCCAAGAACAGTGTAGATTTGTTGGCGAAGGCCAATTGCCGGCCGTCGGGCGCCCAGGTCGCGTCACGACCGTTGACTTCAGCGAGCCGCTCGGGAGTGCCTGTTCCCATGGGCATGGCCCAGAATTCGTTGGGGGAACTTCCCTGAGTCGCCAAGACTAAGAGCTTTTTATGGTCAGGCGAGATATCGAGGGCCTGCCAATTCGAGAACGTTGCGGGAACCAGAGCGCGATCGGCCGTCTGCAGAGAAACCTTGGCCACTTCATGACGCACCGACGGCGCCTCGGTCACATAGAGGTTGGAGCCATCCGACAACAGGTTGGTCTTGTTAATGCCGTCATGAGTGACTTGAGTGATCGCAACTTTCGCCGTGCTCGCCCCCGAGTCACTTGGGCGATCTGCACACCACCCTGCGGTGGTAGGAAACACCAACACCGCGGCCAGCAATGACGTGCAAATCCGAACCTCGTGCAGCTTGAACATGCGACGATGCTAGCAAGGAGACCCTTCCCATTTGTCAAAAGTGTCTGTATTGAGCTTACGAAGGTAATTCATTTCCTTGCGATTGCGGGAAGGCGGACGAGCACGACGAAAGTTCCGGCCTGACCTTATTATTGACATCATTCTTTTCGCCGAGGTGACCCATTGAGTACCATTGAACGCTTCTCCAATGCCTCGACCGATCTTCAGGTGAGTGGGTTCTTGCATCGCCCAGAGTCTCTATCTGAAGAAGGCCTGGTCCTGACCCACGGTGCCGGAGGAAATGCGCAATCGGGATTGCTGGTGGCCATAGCGGAAGCCTTTGCTGGCGCGGGATTCACGGTGTTGCGCTGCGATCTGCCGTTTCGGCAGCTTCGGCGATTTGGGCCTCCGCGACCGGGCGATGCCGCGCGCGATCGTGAGGGACTGAGTAATGCAATTAAGGAGATGAGAAAGCTTGTTTCAGGACGCGTGTTTGTAGGCGGACAGAGCTATGGCGGACGCCAGGCGAGCATGCTTCTCGCGGAGGAAACACTTCCTGACAAGCTCGCAGACGGGCTGCTTCTGCTTTCGTATCCACTGCACGCGCCCAGCCGGCCTGATCAGCCAAGGACTCAGCACTTGCCCAAGCTCCATGTGCCGACACTCTTTGTGCATGGAACGCGCGATCCCTTCGGCTCGATCGAAGAGATCGAGGCGGCACGCAAGCTAATTTCAGTAAAAACTGAGTTGCTGATCGTCGAGGGTGCAGGGCACGATTTGGGATTCAAAGGCAAAGCCAAGCGGGAAGAGTTGCCCTCGAGAATATTGCGGCTATTCCAAACATCTTTCTTTCGAGAATGACATTGCTTCATTAGCCAGATAGAATTTCTTAGGAAGGCGGACCATGGGTATCACTATCCCGGCGCGACTTGAAACCGAACTGCGGGCCAGAGCCGAGGCCGAAGGGCTCAGCGTTGAGGCCTACATCGAGCGGCTGGTGCATGCCGATAAACAGGGCCACGAGGAACTGGCCAGACTTGCGCATGAAGGACTTGACTCGGGGGAACCGATTCAGGCCGGGCCTGACTACTGGCACGAGAAGCACTGCCGCCTTGAGGCAAATCTGAAAGCCCGGGTGTGACTGCGCGCTATTTGATTAGGCCTAAAGCGGACCAGGATCTGGAAGATCAGGCTTACTACCTTGCCACCCACGGCAGCGCCGAACTCGGCCACCGTTTTCTGATTGCCGCGCACGAAGCCTTCGTCCTGCTGGCAAGCCAACCGAATATCGGGTGGCATGCCCGGCTCAAAGATCCAGAATTGAAGGCGTTAAGAATCTTCAGCATATCGGGCTTTGAGAAAATGCTGGTGTTCTATCGTCCACATCGCGAGGGAATAGAAATTGTTCGGGTTGTGCATGGTTCGCGAAACCTGCTTTCGCTACTCACACGGGAAGGGATGGAGTAGTTTGCCGTCCCCACACCGATGATGAGGGTCCACTTCGGTTTATAATTCACGGTTTTACTCTTCCTTAAGGAGCTGAAACATGGCGCAGCCTACAATGGCCGCTGTTCCAGGACTCAAAGATACTTACGTCCAGCTGAAAACCCGCATGGACAAAGCGGTTGATGACTTCCGCAAGGCGCTCGTAGCGACGCGCACCGGCCGGGCCTCTGTGCACATGCTGGACGGAGTGACGGTGGAAGCCTACGGCTCGCAGATGCCGCTGAACCAGGTCGCGACTGTGCACGCGCCGGAGCCGCAGTTGATCACCGTACAGCCCTACGATCCTTCGCAGCTCTCGGTAATCGAGAAAGCCATTCGTGGCGGTGAACTCGGATTGAATCCCATGAATGATGGAAAAATCATTCGAGTCCCGATTCCGCCCTTGACCGAAGAACGGCGCAAAGAAATGGTCAAACATCTGCATAAGGTTCTCGAGGACCATCGGACCGCGGTCCGCAACATTCGTCGTGATGGCAATGACGCCACGAAAAAGGCGCTGAAAGACAAGAAGATTACTGAAGACGAGGAGAAGCGTGCCACGCAAGAAATTCAGAAGCTGACCGACGACGAAATCAAAAAGATGGAAGACATGTGCAAGGCCAAAGAGAAAGAAGTGATGGAAATAAAGTAAGACGCGCTGTCGGCCGTCGGTCGTCGGCAGAACGCGTGGGCGCGGGTGACAGAAACGTGGAGTCCAAATTTATTGAGTTGTCGATCGCTGTGCTTTGCATGGGGTGCTTGATCTTGGCCGAGAACCGACGACCGAGAGCCGACGACTTGCAGGACACTCTCATCACGCACAGAAGTCAGGCCGCATTCACCATCATTGGCATTGAAGCTCGCACCACCAACGCCAAAGAAGCCACGAGCGAAGGCATCATTGGCAAGCAGTGGCAGAAGTTTTTTAGCGAAGGCATTCCCCAGAGAATTCCGAACAAGATTGACTCGAACTTTTACGCCGTCTATTACGATTACGCCAGCGATCACAACGGCGAATACAGTTTCCTGATCGGCGCAAAGGTAAAGGACGGCACCACTCCGCCGAGCGGTATGGTGGCAAAACAGGTTCAAGCCGGAAAGTACGCGGTACTCACCAGCGACAAGGGCCAGTTTCCAAAAGTTGTGCCTGCCACCTGGACGAAAATTTTCGATTTCGAAAATGCAGGCAAGCTCAAACGCTCCTATCAAACCGACTTCGAGCTTTATGACGAGCGCGCCAAAGACCCGCAGAACGGGCAGATCGACATCTATATTGGCGTGAAGTAGTTCACTTGCTTCACTATTGGTTTCTCAGCGCGCTCGGCGACACCTCTGCGCTCTTTGCGGTCAAAGGCTTTTAACCGCAAAGGCCGCCGAGATTAGCAGAGATCGCGGAGAAAACCCCATCCTAGTGGTGGCCCAGGCTCGCAAATAATAGGACAAAGCACTAAGTTATCAGCCCACTACCGCATTTATCTTGCGACAACACAATTCGAGCTGGCCCTTATAATTAGTAGACCGTGAAAAAAGTCGTCCATGCCGTCTGCCCGCATGACTGCCCCGATGTCTGCGGAGTTCTGATCACCGTGCAAGACGGACGAGCCACAAAGATCCAGGGTGACCCGGCTCATCCCGTAACGCGGGGATTTCTGTGCGCGAAAGTTGCGAAATATCTCGATCGTGTGTATTCGCCGGATCGGGTGCTGTATCCGATGCGCAGGATCGCCCCCAAAGGCCCCAGCGCCAGCCGTGTAGGACCGGGCGTCCACGCTGAGCCTGCCCTGAGCGACCGAGCAGAGCGAGGGAGTCGAATGGGTTCAGGCGGAGCACAGCTCCGCGATATTGACTCGGTTTTCGAGCGCATTTCCTGGGACGACGCACTTAACGAAATCGCAGCGCGACTTCGGAGCGTGGCCGACGAGTTCGGCACCGAGTCGGTTTTGCCCTACTCGTACGCCGGGAACATGGCCAAGTTGAGCTATGCCTCGATGGACCGACGCTTCTTTCATCGGCTGGGAGCGTCGCAGCTTGCGCGGAACATCTGCTCAGAAGCCGGGGGAGCGGGCGTGCGCTCCATTTATGGCGCGAACATGGGCACCGAGCCCGAACAGTTTCGCTACTCCAAGTACATCATTGCGTGGGCAGCGAACATTCACGGCACAAATGTCCATCTCTGGCCATTTGTCGAAGAGGCCCGTCGCAACGGCGCCAAACTCGTGGTCATCGATCCTTATCGCACGCGCACAGCGGCTTGCGCCGACTGGCATATTCCCATCAATCCAGGAACCGACGTGGCCCTGGCTCTTGCCATGATGCACGTCATCATCAACGAGAATCTGCACGACCCGGATTATCTTTCTAGGCACACCGAAGGCTTCGATCAGCTTCGCGTCAAGGTGCAGGAATATCCGCCTGAAAAAGTTGCTCAGTGGACAGGGATGTCAGCGGCAGACATTTACAAATTGGCCCAGGAATACGCAACCATGCGGCCGGCAGTCATCCGCATGAACTACGGTGTGCAGCGTTCCGAGAATGGCGGAATGGCCTCGCGTACGATCGCGATGCTGCCGTGCGTCACAGGCTCGTGGAAAGAAGTTGGCGGAGGCTTCCAGCTCTCTACCAGCGCAGCATTTGGGTTGAACAATACCGCCCTCGAACGGACTGACCTGATGGAGAAATCGCTCGGCAGGCCGGCGAGGACTATCAACATGGTGGAACTCGGCAAGGCGTTGAATGAGGTGAACGATCCTCCGGTGAAGGCGCTGTTTGTCTATAACTCAAATCCCGCCGCGGTTTGTCCCAATCACAATGATGTGGTTCGCGGGCTGCAGCGCCCGGACCTGTTCACCGTGGTACATGAGCAGTTCTTCACCGACACCACGGACTATGCCGACATCCTTTTGCCCGCAACCACGTTTTTCGAACACAAGGAACTGAACTCGGCCTACGGTCACTATTTTCTGCAGGTTTCGCAACAGGCGATTGCGCCTCTGGGAGAATGCCGCTCCAATGTCGAGCTGTTCCGCGAGCTGGGTCAGAGGATGGGCTTTGACGACGAATGCTTCGGCGAATCGGTTGACGATATGATCGACGACGCGCTCGAATCGCCGAATCCCTGGCTCAAGGGGATCACGCGCGAGCGACTAGAACAGGAGGGCCACGTTCGGTTGAATTTCGGCGGAAATGGTCAGTCGACATCTGAGCCGTTCCTGCCATTTGCCCACGGAAATTTCCGGACTCCGAGTGGGAAGGCTTTGATTTACAACGAAGCACTGAAGACTCAAGGTCTCGACCCGGTTTCGGCATTCGTGCCGCCGGAGGAATCTCGCCACAGCGCAAACGCCGGGACGTTTCCGCTCGAACTGCTTTCTCGCAAGGCGGACAACTTCCTGAATTCCACTTTCTCAAACTTGCCGGTTGTGCAGGCGATGGAAGACACCAGTCTCTTGGAAATGCACTCTGCTGACGCAGCGGCGCGTGGAATTCGTGACGGCGACTCGGTGCGCGTATTCAACGCTCGCGGCGAGATTCAGCTGAAGGCAAAAATTAACGGCAGCGTAGCGCCCGGCGTTGTGGCCGCGAAACTCAACTGGGCAAAACTTACACCCGGGGGCCGAAACATTAACGTGCTTACCTCGGAAAAACTAACCGACTTGGGCAACTCTGCCACGTTTTATTCCGTCTTGGTTGAAGTGGAGCTTTTTCGGCAGCCGTCGCAGTAGCACGGCCCTGCTTGGACGCTCTCCACGGCTCTACCGTATAATTGCGGTTTTCCATACTTCCAGTCTGCTGAGGCAAGTTGGCGATTCTTCGCGTTCATCAGGATAGGCCTGCAAGTTCGAGGCATAGCATCTCGACGTGTCCGACGGAGCCCCTGATCGGACGCGCATCTCTCTCATTTACCAAAGGTTTATTGCAGGTGCGGTGGCGTACGCTTTTGCAAGCGCTGCTTCTAGTGATCTCGCTGACCGGTGGCCTCGCCGGCCAGCAGCAACCCGATGTTATCGCGGACATCGTCCCGCACGGCAACCGCACCGTCCCCAGCGATGTCATCAAGGCCCATGTCTTCAGTCATCCCGGCGATATTTACGACCAGGCTGCCATCGAGCGGGACTTCAACTCCTTGTGGAACACGGGATTCTTTGAAGACATTCGCTTCGAGCGCGAAGCTACGCCGAAGGGCTGGATTATCCACATTTACGTGAAAGAGAAACCTCGCATTAAAGAAATCAACTACGTTGGAATTAATGCGATTTCGAAGAGCGACATTCTTGACCGATTCAAGCAGGACAAGGTCGGCTTTTCTGTCGAGTCGCAATATGACCCGACTAAAGTTAAGAAGG
>Ga0209580_10000589_pt1:5000-18993 | contig 18993 bp, 13 predicted proteins | sample Coa_R1_5_FD_187153 | JGI IMG/M metagenome (GOLD analysis project Ga0209580, IMG submission 187153) | Surface soil microbial communities from Centralia Pennsylvania, which are recovering from an underground coalmine fire - Coalmine... | ecosystem: Environmental > Terrestrial > Soil >... | reverse complement strand
CCAGGTTCGTCACGAAGGCGCGCTGGCCCGCGACGGCCACCGCCGCGGATGCCGGCACCGGGCTCGCTGAGGGCACCGAACGCGAAGGCATGATGACTGCGGGCCCGTGCCCGCGACGTCGTTAGGAGAAACCCTTCAGCGCTTCAGGTTCGGTATCGAAGGTCTCGAACACCGTCAGGAGCTTGGTGATCATCAAGAGGTCGGTGATGCGCTTGGTCAGGTTGACCAGCTTCAACTGCCCGCCGCGATTCTTGACCGTCGTGTACGTGCGCACGATCTCCCCGAGACCGGCGCTGTCGATGTAGGGCACGTCGGCGAGGTTGAGCAGGATCCGCTTCTGATCCTTCTGGATGAGCTGGTTGATTCGGTCCCGTAGGGCCTCGTCGCCCTCCCCGAGCGTGATCTTTCCCTTAAGGTCCAAAATGACCACGTTACCGACCGCCCGTTCCTCGATGTGCATGCGTAACTCCTCGTCACCGCCCCTCGGCTGGCGGGAACCATGGGGCGCAGGCCGCTGCGCCCTCACATGCCTGTCAGGGCGCAGCGAACGCCCGAAAATTGAGGCCCTTAGTCTATGGGTACCGGGGTCCGTTCTCAAGAGGCGGCCGGGCCGGTGCCGAGACCGGAGAAGCGCCGAATCGACAAGGGAGGCGCGGCCCGCGGCGGCCATGAGAGGTCACAGGACCGCCGCGGTCGTCCCGGCCAGGGGCTACTCCCCCTCTCGACGCTGCTTCTTCCGCGAGCGCTTTCGGGCAAGCGCCTGCTTCGCACGACGCTTGTCCCCGGGCTTGAGGTAGAAGGAGTGTTTCTTGATGTCCTTGATGATGTCTTCCTGTTGCACTTTCCGCTTGAAGCGGCGCAGCGCACTTTCAATCGACTCGCCTTCCTGAATCTTTACTTCTGCCAAGACCAAACACCCCCTTCCCGGTCGGATTTGCGGGTCTCGGCGCCCTCTTTCGACGCCGGCCCAACAAGGTAGGTTAACACGTCGTAAGATCGCCGAGCCATGAAGGTTCTGGTGCTCGGCGGCGGCGGTCGCGAACATGCGCTCGTGTGGAGGCTTCGCCGCGATCCAGATGTACAGGCCGTCATGACCGCGCCCGGTAACCCCGGGATCGCCGCGCTCGGCAAGTGCCACCCCGTCGACTTGGCCGATCCGGCCGCGATGCTGGCCCTCGCCGAGCGCCAGGATGCGGATCTGACGGTCGTCGGCCCCGAGGGTCCGCTCGACCGCGGCGTCGTCGATGTCTTTCGGCGGGCCGGGCGACCGATTGTCGGCCCGGCGCGGGCTGGATCGGCCCTCGAGTGTTCGAAGGCGTTTGCAAAGGCCTTCATGACGCGTGCGGGCGTGCCGACGGCCCGGGCGGTCATCTGCCGAGACCTGGGACGGGCACTGCAGGTGGTCTCAGGGGCCGAGTTCGGTTTCCCGGTCGTCGTCAAGGCCGATGGCCTGGCGGCCGGCAAGGGCGTGGTGGTGGCTGACGATCGCCAAGCGGCCGAATTGGCCGTGCGTCGTGCGATGGAAGAGCGCCAGTTCGGGGCCGCCGGCGACACGCTGGTCATCGAGGAGTGTCTCAGCGGTCCGGAGGTGTCGTTCTTCGTGCTGGCGGACGGCGCGCACGCGGTTGTCCTCGGCAGCGCGCAGGACCACAAGCGCCTCCTGGATGACGATCGAGGGCCGAACACCGGCGGCATGGGAGCTGTTGCCGCCAGCCCCCTCGTGACGCCCGCCCTCGAACACGAGGTCCTGACGACGATCGTGCGCCCGGTGCTCGACCTGCTGCAGGCCGACGGCGAGTCGTACCGCGGATTCCTCTACGTCAGCCTCATGCTGACGTCGGCCGGACCCAAGGTCATCGAGTTCAACGTGCGCATGGGCGACCCGGAGGCGCAGGTCGTGATGCCCCTTCTCGAGGGCGCCTTTGCCCAGGCGCTCTTGGCATCCGCGGCCGGGAGCCTGAGCGGGATGCATCTCGGCCTCTCAGCGCATCGGGCGGTCGGCGTCACGCTCGCCGCTGCCGGCTATCCGGGGCCAGTGACCACGGGCACACCGGTCGAGGGTCTTGAAGAGGCGGCCGCCCGGCCGCGCACCCTCGTCTTTCATGCCGGGACCCGGTTGGTTGACGCGCGCGTCGTGACCGCCGGCGGCCGCGTGCTCACGGTCGTTGGGCAGGGTCAGACGTTCGACGACGCGAGGCAAGTCGCATACGATGCGGTGTCCGTCCTGCGGTTCGAGGGGATGCAGTTTCGGCGCGACATCGGCCGCAGGATAAAGGACCGCATTCCCGCATAGCGCGACAAGCCGACCATGACTCACATTGACGTGCTCATTCTGTTGGGATCCGATTCGGACGCGCCGATCATGTCCGCTGCGGTCGACGCGCTCACGCACCTCGGACTTGCATGCGAGATGACCGTCGCGTCCGCGCATCGGTCGCCCGCGCGGGTGTTGAAGCTCGTTGCCGAGGCTCCCCAACGCGGCGTGAAAGTGTTCATCGCCGGCGCCGGCGCGGCTGCGCACCTGGCGGGCGTCATCGCGGCCCATACGACGCTGCCCGTAATTGGCGTACCGATCGAGTCCTCTCCGTTGAAGGGACTCGATGCCCTTCTGGCCACGTCGCAGATGCCGCCCGGCGTGCCGGTCGCGACGGTGGCCATCGGCAAGGCTGGCGCGACCAACGCCGGCGTGCTCGCGGCGCAGATGATCGCCATCGGCGACCCCAGGCTCGCCGAGCGGCTGAAGGCCTACAAGGCCGAGCTCGAGGCGAAGGTCGAGGCCGCGGCCAAGCGCCTCCAGCAGGATCAGGCGAAGACGAAAGTGAACTGACTTCTCTACAGCCGGTCCGCGAGCCTCTGGCCGCTCGATCGCGCCTCGCCTTCGACGATGAGCTGGCCGCAGGCCGCGCGGATATCGCGGCCGCGGCTGCGTCGGACGGAGACCCGCAGCCCACGCTCGGCGAGGATTCGGGCGAACGCGTTCACGCGTTCATCGGGCGGCCGCCTGAAGGCGATCGCCGGCGCTTCGTTCAGGGGCAGCAGGTTCACTTTGGCTTTGATGGGGTTGAGGAGGGCCACCAGGCGGCGCGCGTCGGCGGGGGTATCGTTCACGCCGTCGAGCAGGACGTACTCGAAGGTGATCCGGCGTCGTTTCGCGACCGGGAACCGCCTGCATGCCTCGATCACGTCCGCGAGCGAGTATTTGCGATTGACAGGCACGATCCGGGCGCGCTGCTCTTCGGTCGTCGCGTGGAGGGAGATCGCGAGGTTCGGCATGACCTTCTCGGTCGCGAGGCGCTCGATGGCCGGGACCAGTCCGACGGTCGACAAGGTCACGCGCTGAGGATGGACACCGAGGCCCTCGTCGTCGGCCAGGATCCGCAGCGCCTTCATCGTCGCGTCGTAGTTGTGAAGCGGCTCGCCCATGCCCATGAGCACCACGTTGAACCGCGACCCGACCAGGCCCGTTTCGTGCGCGAGCGTGCGGACCTGGCCGGCGATTTCCCCCGCCGTGAGGTGCCGCACGAGCCCCATCTTGCCGGTGAGGCAGAACGCGCACGCCATGGCGCAGCCGACCTGCGTCGACACGCAGAACGTTTGCGCCGGCGTATCAGGAATGTAGACCGACTCGACGTGTCGCCCGTCCGCGAGTCTCAGGAGAAACTTGACGGTGCCGTCGATCGAGATCTGGCGCGATTCGACGCGCGGGGCGTCGCCGGAGAAGTGAGCGGCGAGGCGGGTCCTGAGATCACGACCGAGGTTGGTCATGCTCTCGAAATCGCTCGTCCCCTTGCGCCACAGCCAGCGAAACACCTGCCGGCCATGGAACGTCTTCGCCCCGAGGCTCGCGACCTCCTGCTCCAGTTCAGGCCGTTCGAAGTCCAGGGGAACGGGTTTCTTTTCCACAGTGTTGGTCAAATCGGAGCCCGGTCTCCCACGCGCCGGTGGAAAAACGACCCGACACCATGGTATCATTTGTTGACTCGACGGATTCGTCTAAAGTCAAGCCAGTGAACAACTTAGCGTACATTTCGACCTCGTGTGTGTCCGAGCTGGCCGTGGGTGTTTTCTCATGGTGACGGCTGAGACGTTTCCGTCCGGGTTACGCCTGGTGACCGAGGCCATGCCGCACGTTCGGTCGGTCACGGTCGGCGTGTGGCTCACGCGCGGGTCGCGGCACGAGTCGGACGAGGAAAGCGGCGTCGCCCACTTCATCGAGCACATGCTGTTCAAGGGCACGGCGACGAGATCCGCGCAGCAGATTGCGCAGGCGATCGACTCGATCGGCGGTCAACTCGACGCGTTCACGGCGAAGGAGTATGCCAGCTACTTCATCAAGGTTCTCGACGAGCATCTGCCGGTCGCGCTCGATCTGCTGAGCGACATGATTCTGCACCCGGCGCTCGCACCCGAGGACGTGACGAAGGAGCAGAGCGTCATCCTCGAAGAGATCAAGATGGTCGAGGACGCGCCCGACGATCTCGTCCACGAGCTCATCGCCCAGCAGTACTGGTCGCGCCATCCGCTGGGCCGCCCGATCCTTGGGACGGCTGAAACGGTGTCGTCCTTCTCGTCGGCGGGTCTGCGGCGGTATTTCGAGCGCACGTATGCGGCGTCGCATCTGGTCGTCGCGGCCGCCGGTCACCTGGAGCATGCGCGGCTTCGGGCGATGGTCGAGCACGCGCTGGCCAACCTGCCGATCCGGCCGACCGGCGTCCTCACGGCGCCGCCGGTCGTCACGCCCGGGGTGGTCTCGCGGCACAAGGACATCGAGCAGAGTCACATCTGCCTGGGCACCCGCGCCTATCCCCACACGCACGCCGATCGCCACGTGCTCTACGTGCTCAACACGATCCTCGGCGGGTCGATGAGCTCACGCCTGTTCCAGCACATCCGCGAGGACCGCGGCCTGGCCTATGCGGTCTTCAGCAACCTGACGACCTACAGCGACGCCGGCATGCTCACGGTGTACGCCGGCTGCGCGAGCGACAAGGTCAACGAGGTCGTCGACCTGACGCTCGCGGAACTCGGCGATCTCGGCCGCGCCGACGTGCCGGCGGAGGAGTTGCGTCGGGCGAAGGATCACTTGAAGGGCAGCCTGATGCTCGGGCTCGAGAGCACCTCGAGCCGCATGTCGCACCTGGCGCGGCAGGAAATCTACTTTGGCCGGCAGTTCACGCTCGACGAGACGCTCGCCGAGATCGAAGCCGTGAGTGCCGACGACGTCCGACGCGTCGCGGGCGACCTCTTCCTCGGCGGCGACCTCGTCGCGACGGTCGTGGGACCCAAGCATGGCGAGACACCCGTCGAAGGGCGCCTGAGGGTCTGATCGATGATTCCCCGTTACACGCATCCGGAGATGGGCGCCATCTGGAGCGATGCCCGCCGGTACGAGACGTGGCTCGAGGTCGAGCTCGCGACCACGGACGCGCTCGCCGAGGCCGGCCTCGTGCCTCGCGAGGACGCGCGGGCGCTCCGCGCCCGCGCCGCGTTCGACATCGCCCGCATCGAGGCGATCGAGCAGACCACGCAACATGACGTCATCGCGTTCACGACGGCGGTTGCCGAGCGGGTCGGCCCCGCGGCGCGCTGGCTGCACTTTGGCCTGACGTCGTCGGATGTCCTCGATACCGCGCTCGCGCTCCAGATGCGCGCGGCGTGCGATCTCATCCTCGCGGATCTCGAGGCGCTCGCGGCGGCCGTGAAGGGGCGCGCGGAGGAGCATCGGCACACGCCGATGATCGGCCGCACGCACGGCGTGCACGCCGAGCCCATGACGTTCGGCGTGAAGCTGGCGCTGTGGGCCTCGGAGCTGTCGCGCGACCGATCGCGCCTCGTGCGCGCGCGCGAGGCCATCGCCGTCGGCAAGCTCTCGGGCGCCGTCGGGATGTTCGCGCATCTCGATCCGTCGGTCGAGGCCGCCGTATGCCGGACGCTGGGTCTCGAGCCGGCGCCGGTGGCATCGCAGGTGATCCAACGCGACCGTCACGCCGAGCTCCTCACCGCGATCGCGATTCTCGGCGCGTCACTCGAAACCTTTGCGCTCGAGATTCGCGGCTTGCAGAAGACGGAAATCGGCGAAGTCGAGGAACCGTTCGGCCGCGGGCAGAAGGGTTCGTCCGCGATGCCGCACAAGCGCAATCCGATCGGCTGCGAGCAAATTACCGGCCTCGCCCGGCTGTTGCGGGCGAACGCGATGGCGGCGCTCGAGGACGTGGCGCTCTGGCACGAGCGCGACATCTCGCACTCGTCGGTCGAGCGCGTGATCCTGCCCGACAGCTTCATCGCGCTCGACCACATGCTGCGCCGGTTCACGCGGATCGTGAGCGGCATGGTCGTGTCTCCTGAACGGATGCTCGAGAACCTGCAGCGGTCGCGCGGCGTCGTCTTCTCGGGCACCGTGCTGCTCGAGCTCGCCCGGCGCGGCGTGTCACGCGAGCAGGCCTACGAATGGGTTCAGCGCAACGCCATGCGGTCATTCAACGAGGCGCGCGACTTCAAGGCGCTCGTCGCCGCCGACCCGGACATCGCGCGGATGCTGCCCGCGGCCGCACTCGAGGCGGCGTTCGATCTCAGGGGGCACCTGAGGCACGCCGACGCGATCTTCGCGCGTGTCTTTCCGACGTGAGGTCGCGCCGCAGGAGGGAGACCGGGTGAAAGCCAGAGTGTTCGTGACACTGAAGCCGTCCGTGTTCGACCCCCAGGGTCAGACGATCGCCGAGGCCTTGCACTCGCTCGGCTACAACGATGTCGGCGATGTCCGCCAGGGCAAGTACTTCGAGCTGGACCTCAAGGTCGCCTCGACGGGCGCCGCGCAGCGGCTGGCGGAGGATGTCGCCGACCGGGTGCTCGCGAACCCGGTCATCGAGAGCTTCCGCGTGGAGGTCGCATGACGTTCGCCGTCGTCGTGTTTCCCGGATCGAATTCCGATCATGACGCCCACTACGCCGTCGAGCACGTCCTCGGTCAGCCGGCGCGATTCGTCTGGCACAAGGACACGTCGCTCGGGACTGCGGACGTGGTCATCCTGCCGGGCGGCTTCTCGCACGGCGACTATCTCCGCACGGGGGCGATCGCGCGCTTCTCGCCGATCATGGCCGCGGTTCGCGATTTCGCGGACGCGGGAGGGCCGGTGCTCGGCATCTGCAACGGCTTCCAGATCCTGCTCGAGTGCGGCCTGCTGCCCGGCGCGATGCTGCGCAATCGCGACGTTCGATTCCACTGCGGCTTCGTGGGCGTGCGCGTGGAACGCACGGACACGCCGTTCACGAACCGGTGCACGGTCGGGCAGGTGCTGCATCTGCCAATCGCCCACGGCGAGGGCAACTACTACGCGCCGCCAGACACGCTGGCCGCGCTCGAGGCGGACGGCCAGGTGATTTTCCGGTACGTCGACGAGGCGGGCGAGGTGACGGAGGCGGCGAATCCGAACGGCTCAATCCACAGCATTGCCGGCATCTCGAACGGTTCGAAGAACGTCGTCGGCCTCATGCCCCATCCAGAACGCGCGTGTGAAGCGTGCCTCGGCGGCGCCGATGGTCTGGTGGTCTTTCAGTCGGTCGTGCATGCGCTCCATGAGCGCGGCACATTGCAGCGCGTCTGACGCGCGCTCGCGGTGACGATGACACACGATGCGGCCGTTCTCGCACGACATGGCCTGACGCCCGATGAGTACGCGCGCATCGTGCAGCTCATCGGCCGCGAGCCGAACCTCACCGAACTCGGCCTGTTCTCGGTGATGTGGTCCGAGCACTGCAGCTACAAAAGTTCGCGCGTTCATCTCAAGACGCTGCCGACCGAGGGCGCGCGCGTCGTGCAGGGACCCGGCGAGAACGCGGGGGCCGTCGACATCGGCGACGGGCTCGCCGCCGTCTTCAAGATCGAGTCGCACAACCATCCGTCGTTCATCGAGCCGTATCAGGGCGCGGCCACCGGGGTCGGCGGGATCATCCGTGACATCTTCACGATGGGGGCCCGCCCGATCGCCCTCCTCGACGCGCTCCGGTTCGGGCCCATGGACGACGGGCTGAACCGGCGCGTGCTGAAAGGCGTCGTCGCGGGGATCGGCGGCTACGGCAACAGCATCGGGATCCCGACCGTCGGCGGCGAGGTGATGTTCGACGAGTCCTACCGCGGCAACCCGCTCGTCAACGTCTTCTGCCTGGGCATCGCCAGGCACAGCGAAATCGTGAAAGGTCACGCGAGCGGCGTCGGCAACCCCGTGTACTACGTGGGCGCCAAGACGGGCCGCGACGGCATTCACGGCGCCACGATGGCGTCGGCGGAGTTCGACGAGTCCTCGGCCGAGAAGCGCCCCGCCGTCCAAGTGGGCGACCCCTTCATGGAGAAGCTCCTGCTCGAGGCGTGCCTCGAGGTCATGCGCGGCGAGGCGGTGGTGGGCGTGCAGGACATGGGCGCCGCGGGGCTGACCTGCGCGACCTCGGAGACCGGGTCCCGCGGATCGGTGGGTGTCCAGATCGACGTCGCGCGCGTGCCGCAGCGCGAACCGGGCATGACACCCTACGAGATCATGCTCTCGGAGTCGCAGGAGCGCATGCTGCTCATCGTCAAGCGCGGGCGCGAAGCCGAGGTCGAGCGGGTGTTCGAGAAGTGGGACCTGCACGCCGTCCGCATTGGCGAAGTGACGAATGACCAGCGCCTCCGCGTCATGGAGCACGGCGTCGTCGTCGCCGACGTGCCGAACCGAGCGCTCACCGACGAGGCCCCCGTCTATCACCGGCCCTACCGGGAGCCCGAGGGCCGCGCTGATCTCCAGCGCATTCCCGCCGAGGCCGTCGCTGCCGGGCCCAAACCGACCGACGCCTTCCTGAGTCTCCTCTCCACGCCGACGATTGCGAGCAAGCGCTGGATCTACCGGCAATACGACCACGTCGTGCAGACGAACACGGTCGCGCTCGACGGCCTCACCGCCGCGGTCGTGCGGGTGAAGGGCACGACGCGCGCCCTGGCGATGTCGGTGGACGGCAACGGGCGCTACTCGGCACTCGACCCGCGGCAGGGCGCGAAGCTGGCGGTCGCCGAGGCGGCGCGCAACGTCGCGTGCGCCGGCGGCCTCCCGATCGGCGCGACCAATTGCCTCAACTTCGGCAATCCCGAGCGACCCGACATCATGTGGCAATTTGCCGAGGCCGTGGCGGGCATCGGCGAGGCGTGCCGCGCGCTCGACACGCCGATCACCGGCGGCAACGTGAGCTTTTACAACGAAACCGACGGCCGCGCGATCCTGCCGACCCCCATCCTCGGCGTCGTCGGGCTCGTGGCCGACGTGTCGCACGTCCGGACACGGCTGTTTTCCGAGGCGGGCCTCGACATCGTGATCCTCGGCGAGGGCCGCGGCGAGCTGGGCGGTAGCGAGTATCTCAAGACGATTCACGGCCTCATCCGCGGCCGGCCGCCCGTCCTCGATCTGGCGCGCGAACACGCGCTCGCTCGGCTCCTGGTCGACTGGGCGTCGCGCGGCGTCATTCGATCCGCGCACGACTGCGCGGAGGGCGGGCTGGCCGTTACGTTGGCGGAGTGTTGTTTCGACACGGGCGGGCTCGGCGCGGAAGTCTCGATCGGCCGTGCGCCGAATGACGGCGGCGTGCCTGGCTTGGCGTCGACGCTGTTCGGCGAGTCGGCCACGTGCGTGCTGGTCAGCGCCGCGCCCGGCGACGCACCGGTCGTGCTGCGTGAGGCGCATGCGGCTGGTCTGCCGGCCGCCCGGATTGGCCGCACCGGCGGGTCGGCGATTCGAATCGCCGTCGACGGCGAGATCGCCATCGATTGCAGTGTGGGCGAAGCAGAGGCACGATGGAGTGGAGCGCTGGCGAAGGCGCTGGACGGCCGGGCGGCATGACGCCGCCCCGTTTCTCCGCGGGTGTTATGGACAAGTTTCGCGAGGAATGCGGCCTGTTCGGCATTTTCCGCCACCCCGAGGCGGCCAACCTGACCTACCTCGGTCTCTATGCGCTCCAGCATCGCGGCCAGGAAAGCGTCGGCATCGCCACCTCGAGCGGCGATCGGCTGCAGGTCCACAAAGCGATGGGCTACGTCGCCGACAGCTTCGATGAGGCGACCATCGCGCGGCTCAACGGCACGAGCGCGGTCGGTCACGTCCGTTACTCCACGGCAGGCGAGAGCGGACTGAAGAACGCCCAACCCATTCTGATCGACTGCGCCCATGGCGAGATCGCGATCTGCCACAACGGCAATCTCGTCAACGCCCGGGAACTGCGGGACGCCCTGGTCGATGCCGGCTCGATTTTCCAGACGACGAGCGACACCGAGGTGCTGTTGCACCTGTACGCGCGATCGAGGGCCGCCTCGGTCGAGGACGCGCTCGTCGAGTCGATCTCGCAGGCGCAGGGCGCGTTCTCGCTGGTGCTGCTCACGAAGGATCGTCTGATCGCGGTGCGCGACCCGCACGGCTTCCGGCCGCTGGCGCTCGGCCGGCTCGGTGACTCCTACATCGTCTGTTCCGAAACTTGCGCGCTCGATCTCATCGATGCCGAGTGGATCCGCGATATCGAGCCCGGGGAAGTGTTCATCGTCGGACCGGATGGCACGCGATCGATTCGGCCCTTCCCGCCGGCGCCGCAGGCGCACTGCATCTTCGAGCACGTGTACTTCGCGCGCCCGGATTCCTATGTCTTCGGGAGGAGCGTGAACGAGGTCCGAACGGAGCTCGGTCGCCGGCTGGCCGCCGAACAGCCCGCCCATGCGGATGTCGTCGTGCCAGTTCCGGATTCCGGCGTCTGCGCCGCGATCGGCTTTGCCGAGGCCGCCGACCTGCCGCTCGAAATGGGGCTCATCCGCAACCACTACGTCGGCCGAACGTTCATCGAGCCGCACCAGTCGATTCGGCACTTTGGCGTGCGCGTGAAGCTGAATCCGGTGAAAAGCATCCTGCAGGGCCGCCGTGTCGTCCTCGTCGACGACTCGATCGTGCGTGGGACGACGAGCCGCAAGATCGTCAAGATGGTGCGGGCCGCCGGCGCGAGCGAAGTGCACCTGCGGATCAGCTGTCCGCCGACCATCTCGCCCTGTTTCTATGGCGTCGACACCCCGCAACGGTCCGAGCTGATTGCCGCGACGCACTCCCTCGAAGAAATCCGACGATACATCGACGCCGATTCGCTCGGGTACCTGGGTCTCGACGGGCTGCTCTCGGCGGTCGGATCGGCGCGGTCGACGTACTGCACGTCCTGCTACACCGGCCGGTACCCCGTGGCGTTTCCCCAGGACCAGTCGGCCTATCTGCAACTGGCCTTGAAGCTCAGCGAATGATCGTCGGCCGCACTGGCGTGGCCGCAATCGCGGCGATCGGGTTGGCGGCCCATCTGGCCGCCCGTGGTGAAGGGCCCGCTGCATTCGACTGGCGCCGCATCCCGGCTGCCGGCGGTGCGCCTCGCTCAAATGCAGGCGGTATTTTGGCTCGGCGCGCCTTGCCAGTCGGGCGCCTCGCCAGTCTCGGTGCGACGCGGGACTTTCACGACAGGCGGCTAGCCGCCGACGGGCGTCAGGCCGCACCGTCCCTGCCGTCGGTCATCGGCCAGCTTGGATCGCTCGACTTCAAGACGCGCACGGCCGCGGCGCAGACGATTCGACGCCTGCCGCCGGTCACGGCGATTCCCGCGCTGGTCGACGCTGTCCGGGGGAACGGCGACGGCTACGTCCGCTATCAGACGCTCGTGCTGCTCAGCGGCTTCGGCGCCGACGCGGCGAACCAGACGATGCGCCAGGCGTTGACGGACAAGAACGACCGGCTCCGCGCGGTCGCATACGCCTGGTTCGAACACCACCCGCAGCCCGACGTCACGCCCGCGCTGGTGGCCGCGCTGACGACCGAACAGTCGGAGTTCGTCAGGCCGGCCCTCACGCGGGCGATTGCCGCGACGCGGGACGAGGCGCGCGTCACCGCCACGCTCGTGCCGCTCGTCCGGCGGGGCGCCAACTTCTTTCGATCAGGCGTGATGGAGGCCCTCGGCGACTATGGGGCGAAGAGCGCCGTGCCCCCCCTCGTCGAAGCCGCCCAACAGGACGGCCCGTTGCAGGAGAATGCGATCGAGGCGCTCGGCAAGATCGGCGATGCGTCGGTCGTGTCGCTGCTGGGATCCCTCAAACCGTCCGTGCCGGCGGACGTCCAGCCGTCGGTGGCCGCGGCGCTGTGCCAACTCGGCGTCGACTGCGAGGCCCAGACGCAGTCCATCATCGGCACGCTGGCCACCGCCGCACGGGACGACTCGCGCGCGCGGGTGGCCGAGGCGGCTGCCCACGCCCTGGCGGTGCTCGCCGTGGCGGGCAATCCGCCAGCCCTGACGGCCCTGCTCGATCAGGGAGAGGCCGCCGCCGAGCCGGCTCGATCCCCCATCGCGCTCGCCGTCGGCTACGTCGCCCTCCGGCAACCAGGCGTGATGCTCCAGGCGATCCAGGCACGGGCCGCGCGGCCAGCGACCCTGGCGCTCCTGCGCGACGCGTTCGACATCCTGTCGGACGAGGATTTCGAGCGAGAATGCTTCTTCACGGACGTCAGGCGCGTCTACTGGGAGGCGTCCGAGGGATCGGCGGAGCGGCAAACCGCGCAGGCCGTGATCGCCGCGCTCGAGTTCTGAGTGCCGATGGCCAATATTTCGTACCGACAGTCCGGGGTCGACATCGATGCCGGCAACGAAGCCGTTCGGCGGATCAAGACGCTGGCGCGCAGTACGTATACCAGCGGCGTCCTGTCGGGCGTCGGCGCGTTCGGCGGCCTGTTCGCGCTCGATGCGGCGGTGCCCGATCCCGTGCTGGTTGCGAGCGCCGACGGCGTCGGCACCAAGCTCAAGGTCGCGTTCCTCGCGGGCGTGCACGACACGATCGGCGTTGACCTCGTGAACCATTGCGTCAACGACATCCTGGTGCAGGGCGCGCGGCCTCTGTTCTTTCTCGACTACCTCGCCACCGGCCGGCTTGCGCCGGACGTGGCCGAGCAGATTGTTCGGGGCATGGCCGCCGCCTGTCGCGAGAACGGGTGCGCGCTGCTCGGCGGCGAGACGGCCGAGATGCCCGGCTTCTACGCGGCCGGCGAATACGACGTCGCCGGATTCATCGTGGGGCTCGTGTCCCGGTCGAAGATTGTGGACGGTCGCGACGTTGTGGCGGGCGACGTCCTCGTGGCCTTGCCGTCCTCGGGCCTCCATACCAATGGGTACTCGTTGGCGCGTCGTCTCGCGTTCGATGTGCTGGGACTCACGGTCGATAGCCACGTCCCGGCGCTCGGCGAGACCGTCGGCGCGGCGCTCTTGCGACCCCATCGCTCGTACTTGAAGGTGGTCGCGCCGCTCGTCGAGGCCGGCCGGATCAAGGGCATGGCGCACATCACCGGCGGCGGCATCACCGAGAACCTCCCGCGCACGCTGCCCGAGGGGCGGGCCTTTTCACTCGATCGCGGGAGCTGGACGGTCCCGCCCGTGTTTTCCTGGCTGCAGGAGGCGGGCGGGCTGGAGGACCCCGAGATGCTTCGCGTGTTCAACATGGGCGTGGGCCTCATCCTGGTCGTCAGCCCGGCACATGCTGACGCCGTTCTTTCGTCGCTCCACGCCGCCTCCGAGCCCGCCTGGCGCCTCGGCGTCGTGGTCTAGGGGGACGGGCCTGTTTTCCACAGGTTCGGCCTCCCAGGAGCCAGACCTCGCGAGGCGTTCGGCAAGGGTCAGCGGGGCATTCACGTAGTCGATCCAGCCGCGGTGCTCGAGAAACGGCGTCGTCACGAGCGGCAGGCCGGTCGACCGTCGCAACCGGTCCGAGAGGCTGCACCAGGGCCAGTCCTGCGCGCGACGTACGAGACCGGCCGGTAGCGCGTTCCGCTCGACGTACCGACAAACGCGCACCAGCTCGTCGGCCCCCTGGATAGCCACGGCCTTGAAGCGACCTTGATACACAGGTCCCTGACCAATGCTCTGGCGGTGGCTGTGCCACCGCCGGGCGTGGGTAGTGCATACCCAGTGCATCAGACGCG
>Ga0209580_10000588_pt1 | contig 19006 bp, 15 predicted proteins | sample Coa_R1_5_FD_187153 | JGI IMG/M metagenome (GOLD analysis project Ga0209580, IMG submission 187153) | Surface soil microbial communities from Centralia Pennsylvania, which are recovering from an underground coalmine fire - Coalmine... | ecosystem: Environmental > Terrestrial > Soil >... | reverse complement strand
CCTGGAGGTCGTGCATGAGCCAGGCCAGCGCCACCGAATCGGCGCCGCCCGAGACGGCAATCGCCACGCGGTCCCCCGGCGCGACCAGGGCTTGGGCGTGCATCACGCGAAGCAGGCGACGGAGAAGAGGTCTCACGCCGAAAGAGGAAGAAGTTGGTGCCGGTGCAGGGATTCGAACCCCGGACACTGCGGTTATGAGCCGCATGCTCTAACCAGCTGAGCTACACCGGCGACAATCTTTGATGATACTACGCGGTCGCCACGAGGGCGGCGGCGAGCAGCGGCAGCATCAGCTCGTGGTGGCCGGTGATCGAGTACCCGTGACCGATGCCGGCGACCGGTCGCCGGACGACATTCGTCTCGGATCGGTACGCGCGGAGAAAATCGAAGTTCACCGTCGTCAGCCCGTCGAGCGAGATGCCTTGATTGCGGACGAGCGCCACGGCTTTGAGGAACACTTCGGGCAGCACCACGGCCGATCCGCAGTTGAGGTAGACGCCGCCTTCGAGCTTCGAGACGAACGTCGTGAAATACCGGAAGTCGCGCAGGCTGCCCTCGCCGATGGCGGCCCCGGACGCGGAGACGTGCATGTGGGTGATATCCGTCCCGATCGCGATGTGCGCGGTGACGGGAATCTGCAGCCGCGAGGCCGCGGAGAGCACGCTCACGCGGGAGAACGGCGGATGGCGGTTCGCCAGCGCTTCGACGACCGACTGCGCGAGGCCCCGACCGCGGCCGACGCCGTCGGCGATCGCATGATTCAAGCCCGATCCCGTCTCTTCGGCCATGCCGAATCGGCCCTCGCTGAGCGTGGCCTCGACGTCTTCTGACGTCGCGCCCGCCATCGCGATCTCGTAGTCATGAATGAGCCCGGCGCCGTTCAGCGCGATGGCGGACACGAACCCGCGCTCCATCAGATCAATGAGCACCGGACCGAGCCCGGTCTTGATGACGTGCGCGCCGAGACCCCAGACGATCGCGCGGTCGTCCTCGTGCGCGCGCGACATCGCGTGCACGATCGCACGGAAGTCCGCGGCCGCCAGCACATCCGGCAGCGCCGCGAGCCAGCCGTGCATCCCGGTCGCCGGATCCCACCGCCGCGCGAACGCTTCGTGCCGCGCCTTGCTCGCGCGCGACTCGAGGGGATACGTCCGGACGCGGGATAGGTCGAATTCGTCGTAGGGCAGCTTCACGTTGTCGGCGATTCTAGCAGCCGGGCGGCGCCCGCCGTCAGCGAATCAACATCGCGTCGCCGTAGCTGTAGAAGCGAAAACCGCGCGCGATCGCGTCCCGGTAGGCGGCGAGGATGAGCTCGCGCCCCGCAAAAGCGCTGACGAGCATCAGCAGCGACGACCGGGGCAGGTGGAAATTCGTGAGCAGCGCGTCGACGACCAGAAAGCAGTGCCCGGGCGCCTCGTCAAGGCCGGGATGAATGAAGATCGACGCGAGGCCGGGCCCCGGTGCCACGACATGGTCGCCGGTCGCCGCACTCTCGAGCGCGCGCGTCGTCGTCGTGCCAACCGCGACGACCCGCCGCCCCGCGGCGTGCGCCATGCGAACGGCGGTCGCGGTCGCGATGGGAATGTCGTACCGCTCGGCGTCGACCGTGTGATCTTCGACACGATCGACACGGACGGGCTTGAACGTACCGTAGCCCACGTGGAGCGTCACGGCGGCGTGGCCGATTCCGGCGGCGTCGAGGGCGGCGACGAGCCCCTCGTCGAAATGGAGCCCGGCGGTCGGGGCGGCGACCGACCCGCGCGTTCGGGCAAAGATCGTCTGATATCGATCGCGGTCCGCCGGGGTATCGGGCCGGTCGATGTACGGGGGCAACGGCACGTGACCGATCGCGTCGACCGCCGCCGTCAGGCTGGGCGCGCCGACCGCCTCGAGCCGCACGAGTCGGCGTCCCGAGAAGCGTCGCGCCAGGATCTCAGCGCGGATCGCAACGCCCGGCGCACGTGACGCGTCCTCGAGGATCATCCGTTCGCCCACCCTGAGCCGCTGGCCCGGATGGACGAGCGCGTCCCAGAGATCGCCGCCCGCGCCATCCGGCGCCTGGTCTTCTGGCGCGGCCTCGAGCAGCACACATTCGACGGCGCCGCCGCTCGGATCGCGGCGGCCGACGAGCCGCGCCGGAAACACACGCGTGTCGTTGACGACCAGGAGGTCGCCGGGGTCGAGGAGGCGCGGCAGATCGGCGATCGCCGCCTCCCGCCACGCGCCCACGCGGCGATCGACCACGAGCAGGCGCGACTGGCCGCGCGGGCACGGCGTTTGGGCGACGCGATCGGACGGGAGGTCGAAATCGAATTCCGAGACCCGCATCAGGCCGCATCGTACAATTCTTCCCATGCGCGTGTGGCCGGGTCGTCCCTATCCCCTGGGCGCTACGTGGGACGGCCGCGGCACCAACTTCGCCGTCACTTCGGCCAACGCCACGTCAGTCGCGCTCGTCCTGTTCGATTCCGCGACCGCGCCGATGGAGTCGGTGTGCGTGCGGCTCGACGGACGCACCGAAGCCGTCTGGCACGGGTATCTCCCCGACGTTCGACCGGGTCAGCTCTATGGCTATCGCGTCGAGGGACCCTGGGATCCGGCGAAGGGCTCGCGATTCTCACCGGCCAAAGTCCTGCTCGATCCCTACGCCAAAGCGATCGGCCGGCCGCTCGTGTGGAATCCGGCGTTGCTGGCCTACCGGCCGGGATCGGACGGGCGAGACGCGGACACGACCGACAGCGCTCCCTACGCGCCGCTCGGCGTGGTCGTCGACCCGGCCTTCGACTGGCGCGACGACGATCCGCCAACGACACCGTGGCACGAGACCGTCATCTACGAGCTCCATGTCAAAGGCTTTACCGCCCTGAACCCGTTGGTGCCGGCCGATCAGCGGGGCACCTACCTCGGCCTGGCCTCGCCGCCCGCCGTCCGGCATCTCCTCGACCTGGGCGTCACCGCCGTGGAGTTGATGCCGGTACACGGGCATGCTGACGAACCTTCGCTCCTCGAGCGAGGCCTGACGAACTATTGGGGCTATAACAGCCTCGCCTATTTCGCGCCCGACGCGCGCTTTGCCGACGCCAGCACCTCGCTCAGCGTCGTCAGTCAGTTCAAGACCATGGTGCGGACCCTGCACGAGGCAGGGCTCGAGGTCATCCTCGACGTCGTCTACAACCATACGGCGGAGGGCAACCATCTGGGGCCGACGCTGTCCTTCCGCGGTCTGGACAACGCGACCTACTACCGCCTCGATCCGGCGGACCATTCCCGCTACCAGGACTTCACGGGCTGCGGCAACACGCTCAACATGCAGTCGCCCGACGTGCTGAAGCTGCTCATGGACAGCCTGCGGTACTGGGTCCTCGAGATGCACGTGGACGGCTTCCGATTCGATCTGGCGGCGGCGCTCGCGCGCTCCATGTTCGCCGTGGACCGCCTGTCGTCCTTTTTCGACGTGATCCACCAGGACCCGGTCATCTCGCGCGTGAAGCTCATCGCCGAACCGTGGGACGTCGGCGAGGGCGGCTATCAGGTCGGCAACTTCCCCCCCGGCTGGGCCGAGTGGAACGGGCGCTACCGCGATGCCGTTCGCCGGTTCTGGCGCGGCGATGCCGGCATGCTCCCCGAGTTCACGACGCGGCTGGCCGGCAGCAGCGATTTATATGGCGCCTCCGGGCGCCACCCCCACGCGAGCATCAACTTCATCACGGCTCACGACGGCTTCACGCTGGCCGACCTCGTCAGCTACCACGATCGGCACAATGAGGCCAACGGCGAGGCGAACGGCGACGGCGCGTCGGAGAACTTCAGTTGGAACGAAGGCGTGGAGGGCCCGACCGATGATGGGGCGATCGGCGAGCGTCGCGCGCGACAGCGGCGCAACCTGCTGTTTACCCTCCTGATGTCCGTGGGCGTACCGATGATCTCCGGCGGCGACGAGGTGGCGCGAACGCAGCACGGCAACAACAACGCCTACTGTCACGATTCGGCCCTGACGTGGACGCCCTGGGAAAAGGGCGCGGACCCGTCGCTGCTCGCGTTCGCGCGGGCTCTCGTCGCCTTCCGGCAATCGCAGCCGGTCCTCATGCGACGCACGTTCCTGGGCGGCCGGCGACGCGGCGTCGCGGACGTGCTGTGGCTCCGGCCGGACGGTCAGGCGATGACGGATGCGGATTGGGCCGAGACTGGCCAGCGCGTGATCCAGATGCTGCTCGATGGCGGCGCCATCCCCGAGACCGACGCGCACGGCGATCGCATCGTCGGCGACACCGTCCTGCTGGTCTTCAACGCGGAATCACAGGACGCCGAGGTCACCCTTCCGGTGCGCGAAGGCCCGACGTCACGATGGGAGCGGGTCCTCGACACGAGTCGTCCCGATGGGCCCGCGCACGTGCTCGTCGGCGGAAGCCGGTGGACGATGACGGGCAAGTCCGCGGCGGCGTTCCGACTGGGGCGCTAGCACGAGGCGCGGCCCGCGCGTTAGATCGCCCAGCGGAGCAGGACCGACCCAACGGTAAAACCTGCGCCGACCGACGCGAGCAGGATGAGATCGTTCTTCTTCAGGCGCCCGGCGGCGCGGGCGTCGGCAAGCGCGAGCGGAATCGTGCCCGCCGTGGTGTTGCCGTACTTCTCGATGTTGATGACGACCTTCTCCGGCGGCAGCCCCAGCCGCTCGGCTGCCGATTCGATGATGCGTCGATTCGCCTGGTGCAGCACGAGCAAGTCCACGTCCGACGGGCAGAGCTTGTTGCGCGCGAGCAACCGGCGCGCGATCTCCTCCGTCTTCGTCACCGCGAACTTGAACACGGTCTGCCCGTCCTGCTTGACGAAATGCAGCCGCTCGTTCACCGTCTCGTGTGTTGCAGGCCGCCGGCTGCCGCCGGCGGGCATGCAGAGCGCGGGCCCGCCGTGGCCGTCAATCTCATGGAGGAAATCGATGATCGCCGGACCATCCGGCTCGGCCGGCGACACGACGACGGCGCCGGCGCCGTCGCCGAAGACAATGCAGGTGGACCGGTCGGTATAGTCGATGATGCTCGACATGACGTCGGCACCCACCACGAGCGCGTGCTCAACCGCGCCGGTCGCCACCATCTGGCAGCCGACCGACAGCGAATAGAGAAACCCCGAACAGGCAGCGCCGAGATCGAAGCCCCACGCGTTGGTCGCGCCGATCCTCGCCTGGAGCACGCAGGCCGTGCTCGGAAACACCGTGTCTGGCGTCGTCGTGCCGACGACGATGAATCCGATATCGGCGGGCGTGAGGCCCGCTTCGGCGATCGCAGCCCGCGAGGCCGGCTCGGCCAGGTCGGACGTCGCCTGCCCAGGTTCGACCAGATGGCGCTCGCGAATGCCCGTACGCTGGACGATCCACGCGTCGGTCGTGTCGACCATGTGCTCGAGGTCCTGGTTCGTCAGCACGCGCGGCGGCACGTACGTCGCGAGGCCCGAGATCCTGACGGGGCGCACCCTCACCACAAGCGATCCCTCCCGGGCGGCATGAGCCCGAAGTATTCGTACGCCCGCGCGGTCGCCACCCGCCCTCGCGTCGTGCGATCGAGAAAGCCGATCTGAATGAGGTAGGGCTCGTAGATGTCCTCGATCGCGTCTTTCTCTTCGCCGATCGCGGCCGCCAAGCTGTTGAGGCCCACCGGGCCGCCGCTGAATTTGTCGATGATCGTGCGCAGCAGTCGCCGGTCGGACTCATCGAACCCGTGCGCGTCGACTTCGAGCAGCTCGAGCGCCCGATGGCAGACCTCGCCCGTGACGCGGCCGTCCGCTCGCACCTGGGCGAAATCCCGCACACGCCGAAGCAACCGGTTGGCGATGCGCGGCGTGCCGCGCGACCGCCGCGCGATCTCCTGCGTGGCGTCCGGCTCGATCGCCACGTCGAGAATCCGCGCCGACCGCGTGACGATCTGCACCAGGTCCGCTTCCAGATAGAAATCGAGCCGGTGCACGATGCCGAATCGGGCCCGAAGCGGCGCCGTCAGGAGGCCGGCGCGCGTCGTGGCGCCGATGAGCGTAAACGGCTGCAGGGGCACCTTGACGGATCGTGCGCTCGGCCCCTGCCCAATCATGATGTCCAGCTCGAAGTCCTCCATCGCTGGATAGAGGATTTCCTCGATGGTTGGACTCATGCGGTGGACTTCGTCGATGAACAGGACGTCGCGGGCGCCGAGGTTCGTGAGGATGGCGGCGAGGTCCCCCGGCTTCTCGAGGACCGGCCCGGACGTCGATCGGACCGGCACGCCCATTTCGGTGCCGATGACATAGGCCAGCGTGGTCTTGCCGAGACCCGGCGGCCCGTAGAGCAGGACGTGATCCAGGGCTTCGCCGCGCTGTCGCGCCGCCGTAATCGAGACGTGAAGGTTCTCGCGCACGCGCTCCTGGCCGATGTAGTCGGCGAGCGTGCGGGGCCGCAGCCCGACCTCGTACTGCGTCTCCTCGTCGACGCGGCCAGGGGTGATGAGGCGCGGATCGGTCATCGCCGCCCTCTCATCGCGCCAGATCCTTCAGGATGGCGCGCAACACGTCTTCGAAGTCACGTGACTCCGACGTCGTGAGCACGCGTTCCAGCCCGCGTTCGGCCGCCGCCCGCTGATAACCCAGATTCGCGAGCGCCGACAGGACATCGGACCGCACGTCGTCGGCCGCGCTCGGCGCGCCCGCAGGCAGCGTCTCGGCCATCTTTGGCAGACGATCGCGCATCTCGACGACCAGCCGCTCCGCCGTCTTCTTCCCGACGCCGGGAATGCTCGTCAGGCGGCCGAGATCGGCGTCACGAATCGCGCGAACCAGGCTTTCCGGCTCGATGCCGGAGAGCACGGCGAGCGCCACCCGGGGACCGATGCCGCTGATCGCAATCAGGCGCTCGAAGAGCGATTGCTCGAGCGGCGTGGCGAATCCGAACAGCTGCAGCGTGTCTTCGCGAACGTGGGTGTGAATGCGTAGCGCCACGCTCGAGCCGACGTCGCCCACGGCGTAGAACGTCGAGAGCGGCACCTGAACATCGTAGCCGACGCCGCCGACGTCGACGACGAGCCGCTGCAGCTGCTTGTCGAGGAGGGTGCCGGAAAGGTGCGCGATCACGGCGCGGAGCGGCGCGCCGCCGGGAGAACCCGCACCGCGCGCCAACTGCGTTCGCGGCGGGCCGGGGGGGCGGCGGCCCCGAGCGCGGCCGCCCGGGCCGAGTGCGCGTGACACAGCGCGACGGCCAGGGCGTCGGCCGCGTCGTGCGGCGACGGCGCGGCCGCCAGGCCGAGAAGGAGTTTCACCATCTGCTGAATCTGCGCCTTTTCTGCGCGGCCGTAGCCGACGACCGCCTGCTTGATTTCAGCCGGCGTGTACTCGACCACCGGCACGCCCGCCTCGACTGCCGCCAGGACGGCGACGCCGCGCGCATGGCCGAGCACGAGCGCGCTGCGGACGTTCCGCGCGTGAAACAGGTTCTCGACGACCACGCAGTCGGGACCCGACTCACGGATGAGCCGAGACAAACCGGCGTGAATGGCTTGCAACCTGGTGGCCAGCGCCGCTTTGGATGACATCGACAACGCACCGCACGTCACGAGCCGATGGCGCGTGCCGTCGGTGTCCAGGCACCCGTAGCCCGTCCGAGTCGATCCGGGATCGATCCCGAAGACCCTCACGCCAGCGAAGCCTCGATTTCCTTCTCCTCGATGTCGAAGTTGGACCAGACGTTCTTCGTGTCGTCGTAATCCTCGAGGGCTTCCATCAGCTTCAACATCTGTTGCGCCGGCCGACCCTCGAGCTTGATGTAGTTCTGCGGCAGCATCGCGATCTGGGACGTGGACGGCTCGATGCCCAGCGCCTTGACGGCGTCGACCACCGCCTGGTGCCTGTCGGCCGCCGAGATGATCTCCCAGGCGCTGCCGTCGTCTTTCATGTCGTCGGCGCCGGCGTCGAGGACCGCGCTCATGAGGGCGTCCTCCTCGACCTTGCCTTTTTCGACCGTGACGAGGCCCTTCTTCTCGAACATCCAGCCGACGCTGTTCGCCTCGCCGAGGTTGCCGCCAAAGCGCGTGAGAATGTGCCGTACCTCGCCGACCGTGCGGTTGCGATTGTCCGTCAGGGTCTCGACGAGAATGGCCACGCCGCCGGGGCCGAAGGCCTCGTAGGTGACTTCGTCGTAGCTCACGCCCTCTTCTTCGCCCGTGCCGCGACGGATGGCTCGTTTGATGTTCTCGGCCGGCATGTTCGCCGCACGGGCGTCGGCGATGACGGTTCGGAGCCGCGGATTCATGTCCGGGTCCCCGCCGCCGTTTCGGGCGGCGACGGTCAATTCCTTGATGAGGCGCGTGAACACCTTGCCGCGCTTGGCGTCGGCGGCGCCCTTCTTGTGCTTAATCGTGGCCCACTTTGAATGGCCTGACATGGCTTACTCCGGTCGCAGAGAGGTTGACGTGGGAGGATCTTAGCAGAGGCGTGGAGGCGTCAAAGGCTGGGAGGCGTGCAGGCACGACCGTCAAGACCCGAGTGTCAGTAGTCCATCAAGCGCCTGGCCGCGTGCTCGATCTCGTCTTCGCTCGGCAGGAAGACCGCCTCGAGCGGCGGCGAATAGGGCACGGGGGTATCCAGGGCGCCAACGACGCGGACGGGTGCATCCAGCCACTCGAACGCCTCCTCCTGAATGACGGCCGCCAGCGACTCCCCAATCCCGCCGGTCCGAGAGTCCTCGTGCACGATGAGCACTCGGCCCGTCGCGCGGGAGAGCGCCAGAACCGCCCCGCGGTCGAGCGGCGCGAGCCACCGCAAGTCGAGGACAGCCGCCTCGACGCCGGCGCCCTTCAGCTTTTCGGCGACGCGAAGGGCCGCATGCACGTAAGCGCCGTACGAGATGATGGCAAGGTCGGTGCCGGCCCGCCGGAGCGCCGCCCGGCCGATCGGCACGGGCGCCGGCGCCTCGTCGGCGAGCAACTGCTTGATGCGGGGATCGCGATAAAGCGCGATGTGCTCGTAGTAGAGCACGGGATCGGGATCGGCGACGGCCGACGCCATGAGGGCGCGCGCGTCGTGCGGCGTCGACGGCACGACGATCTTCAGTCCGGGGGTCCGGTAGAACCATGGCTCCGTGTTCTGCGAGTGGAACGGGCCGGCGTGACGGAGCCCGCCCCACGGCATGCGCACGACCATCGGCACGGCCCCGCCCCAGCGGTAGCGGATCTTGGCGGCGTTGTTGACGAGTTGATTGAAGCCGGTCGCGACGAAGTCGTTGAACTGCATCTCGCCGATGGGCCGCAGGCCGGCCAGGGCGGCGCCGATGCAGGCGCCGAGCACGGCGCCCTCAGCGAGCGGCGAGTTCAGAATCCGGTCGCCGTACTGCTTGAGCAGCGGTCGCAGCAGCAGAAACGCGTTGCCGTAGTTGCCGCCGACGTCCTGGCCGAACACGAAGGTTCGAGGGTCAGCGGCCAGCGCGTCGCCGACGCCGAGCATCACGGCCTCGAGCAAGGTGACGCCCTTGGGATCGAAGGCCGGAGCGGACTCGACGACCCCGGCCGGCGCGGCCGCCGGGATCCGGTCATCGCGATCGAGAACCTCCACCCGGCGCCGGTCGACGAGGTCGCCGGCGACGACATTCGACGTGACGGTCGCCGGATCGGGCCACGGCGCCGCGATCACGGCCTGGGCCTCGGCCTCGACCAGGGCCTCGGCGTCCCGCTTCATCCGGTCGAGATCGCCTGGGGCGATGACGCCCATGGCTTCGAGCTTCCGGGCGTAGGTCGGGATTGGATCGCGCGTCCGCCAGAACCCGTAGAGCTCCGGATTGGCGTACGCCTGCGCGGCGAGCGGTGGATACTCCCACGACGTCGGCGGCTCCTTGCCGAGGTAGAGCATGTCGTCGTGGTGCGCGTGGCCGCACATGCGCATCGCCACGAGCTCGATGAGCGTCGGCCCGTCGCCGGCCCGGGCCCGCTCGCCGGCCCAGGCGAAGGCCGCGGCGATCGCGTCGGGATCGGTGCCGTCGATGGTCAGACCCGGAATGCCGTAGCCGGCGGCTTTATCAGCGAAGACCCGGACGGCCGATTGCTCGCGCACCGGTGTCGCCAATGCCGTCTGGTTGTTCTGCAAGCAGAACACGACCGGCAGCTTCCGCGCGCCGCAAAGGTTGATGGCCTCGTGCCACTCGCCGAGCGACGATCCACCCTCGCCGATGAACGACACGGCGATGCGGGTCGCCCACTGTCGTGAGAACGCAAAGCCCATGCCGGCGACCGTCAAGCTGCTGATCGCCAGAGGCGCGGTGGCCGGCACGATGCCCCAGTCGAAGTCGCCGATGTGCAGATCGCGCCCGTCCATCGGCGGACCGGCCTTGCCCATCTGGGCGCTGAGCGCCATCCGGACCGTGGCGGCCTCGGGCCGCATGGCGAGGGCCGCACCCAGGTCGCGGATAATCGGCCCCACGACGTCGCCCGTCCAGGCACCATCGGCCGAGCGCCACTTTCCGCCGCGTCGCAACCGGATCGCGCAGGCGTAGATCGCCTCCTGACCGAGCGAGCGAAAACCCTTGCCCTGAAAGGGCGTCGACCCGTACCGAACTTCTGAACTGGCGAAGAACACCTTCAGGCGGTTGTCGACGGCGCGCGTGAGGACCATGCCGCGCAGAATCTCGCGGCGCTCCTCGGTCGTGAGACCGGCCGCGAGGGCCTCGCGCCGAACGAATCCGTCGGCGGCCAGCACCAACGCGTCGAGCCCCTGGACGAGTCGCTGCGCCACCGAGACGCCGGGCGTCGCGTCGAGGACTGGCGCCGCGGGCCAGACGACCGACGCTCGAAGGGCCGCGGACAACGGCTTCCTCAGGGCGTCGATCGCCTCCTCGGTGGCGGGCGGCGTTCCCGGGACGACGCGATCGAAGGCCGACAAGGCCGGACCGACGGCGAATGGGACCTGCTCGGCCACGAACGCGAAAAAACGATCCCGAAGCGAATCGGACGTCGGGGACATTTCGGCTGATCCTAGTCGGAAACGATCGTCTCTCCCGGGAGAATCGGGCGCGTGCGCGGTAGACGGCCACGGCGCGCCAGATCGCCGACGACCGCGATCACCCCGACGAAGATCGCGAGCTTCGCGATGTCGAACCCTCGGGTGTGCGGAAAGACGCCCCACAGCAACCACAGCACGGGCTGCGCGATGCAGGCGGCCCAGACCGATCCATAGAAGTACCGACGTTCTGTCCCTTCGGCCTTGGTCGAGCGGCCTACGCGCGGCAGCCAGCCGATCGCGCCAAGCGCCCAGCACGTGCCAGCGATCGGTAGATACCCAGCGTCGTACCAGGACCGCAGCCGCCAGGTGCCATGGATGATGGCGTCAAGGAGGCCGGCGATGTTCAGGATCGCGTAGCTCACGACCTCGCTCCAGGCGAGCGTGTAGCACAGGCGGCGATAGAAGGGATTCGGCCGATCTTCGTTGAAACGCAGAATGTAGGGTCCGGGTTCGACGCCAGGCAGCCGGCCGCGGAGGCCGGCGATGCCCGTGCCGGCGACCACAGCCGTGAGCCAGAGGGCCATCCGGCGATCGAACCCGTGAGCGAACAGATCGAACGTGATGGGCCCCGGCGCGATGAAGAAGACCCAGATCCAGATCGGCCAGTGCGCCAGGCGATATCGCGGCGTGTTCCGCGCGCGGAACATCCGATCGCTCGACAACTCGACACGTTCGGCGTGTCCGTGCCGGACCGGATAGGACGGGGGCAGCAACTTCCGCACGCCAGTAGTCTATCGGGCTGTTCCTCGCGGCCCGGGCGCATCGGCTGGCTCAGTCCGATGGCCGACTTGCGCCACGAGCGGCTAGGGCCAGCGATGCTTCGGATACCGGGCCCGGAGCGCGCCGCGAATGCCGGGATAGGCGGTTGACCAGAAGCTCGCGAGATCGCTCGTGACCTGGACCGGCCGGCCATTCGGGGCAAGGATCTCGAACGTGAGCGGCACGCGCCGTGCGCCGATGCGAGGCGTCTCACTGACGCCAATCAGGCGCTGGAGCTTGACCGATGCCATGGGGCGACCGTCCGCGCGATAGTCCACGGTCAGGCCGACGCCGTTTGACAATGCGACCGACCGGGGCGCGTCCCGGTCGAGCCGCCGGCGCACGTCGGCCGTGAGGTGACGCTCGAGGTGAACGTCGGAAAGGCGCACGGCGCCGTCGGCCGCTTCGCGCACCAGCGTCTCGAAGCTCTCAGGCACGGCGGCGAACCGGAGCCGGTTGAGCAGGAGACCGTCGGTATCGGTCGGCCCCCGCCGGATGTACTCATCGCCCAGGATCCGGGCCGCCTCCTTTGGATCGGGCGGGATTGCGTGCTCGGACACCACCAGCGCGTCGTAGTGTTCGAGCCGAACGGCGCGCACGGATCCGTGCTCGGCGTCGAACGTGTGCCGGACCGTCGATCCGGTCGGCGTGAGCCAGTCCCGCTCGATACCAGTGGCCATACGCACAATGGGCTCGCCCGCCGGGCCCGACGTCGTGCCCCGCATCTCAACCGCCACCAGGAACTCGGCATCGACGACCCCACTCTCACGGGCGAGACGGGCGCCCGTCCCGGTCGACAGCACCAAGCCGTCCGCGCGCGGCATGCGGCGGCGCGCAACCCGATCGGGATAGGCCGCGAGGACGGCCCGTCGAAACTCGTCGTCATCGACGCGGTCGCGCGCCGCCGAGCCGAGCACACGCCGGGCGAGGCCCTCCAGTTCCCGCGCGACCGCCGCGACGTGCGGGGGCAGGTCGCGGGGCTGGTCGACGGCCGCCAGCAGATCGCAGGACGTCGCCTGATGTCCGGCGATCGCCGCGCCACGTTCGGACAGGATCGCGCAGGCGCGGGCAGCGACCGTGGCGCCTCGCGCCCCGATCAGGATCCGGCCGAGCCGCGGCGGGAGCGGCATCCGTTGAAGCAGGCGGCCGATGTCCGTCGGCCGATCGCCCTCGTCGAAGGCTCCGAGGCGCCGCAACAGCCGAATCGCGGCCTCCACAGCCGGCGAGGGCGGCACATCGAACCAGGCAAACGTGCGGGGATCGCCGCCCCACGCGGCGACATCGAGGACGGTCGACGCGAGATCGACGCGGGCAATCTCCGGCTCCCGATGCGGCCGGAGTCGATCGCGCGCGTCCCAAAGACGGACGACAGTGCCGGGCGCCGTGCGTCCGGCGCGGCCCGCTCGTTGATCGGCCGAGTCGAGCGAGATGCGCTCGACGTCGAGGCTGTCGATCGCACGGGCCGGATCGTACCTCGCGACCTTGTGCAGGCCCGAATCGACGATGCACGTGACCCCGGGGACCGTCAGGCTCGTCTCGGCCAGGTTGGTCGCGAGGATGACGCGGCGCCCGGCGGCGGGCCGGATTGCGGCGTCCTGGGCGTCCGCGGACAGGCCGCCGTGCAGAGGCAGAATCGGCGTCGCCGATGGGAGGCGCGCCGCAAGTCTCTCGGCCGTCCGGCGAATTTCGGCGGCGCCGGGCAGGAAACAAAGCAGCGATCCGGCCGACGGCGACCACGCGTCGGCCACGGCGCGATCGGCGTCGACGCCCGGCCGATTCGAAATCTCGAGCGGGTGGACGCGACCTGGGACGTCGACGATCGGACAGTCGCCAAGAAAGGCGGCGACGCGCCCGGCGCCCATCGTCGCCGACATGACGACCAGACGCAGATCGGACCGTGCGAGCCACGCATGACGGGCGAGCGCCAGACCGAGGTCGGCGTGGATGCTGCGCTCGTGGAATTCATCGAGCACGATCGTGCGGAAGGCACTCGCCAGCGGGTCCTGCTGCAGCCGCGCGGTCAGCACGCCTTCCGTGGCGACGAGCAGCTGTGTCCGGTCCGAGTACTGCCGCTCGAAGCGCACGTGCCATCCAATCTCGGCGCCGGTGGTCCAGCCCCGCTCGTCGGCGATTCGCCGCGCGATTGCGCGCGCTGCGACACGCCGCGGCTCGAGCAGCATGACCGGACCATCGGCGACGAGTGCGGGTGGCACGCGGGTGGTCTTCCCGGCGCCAGGGGCCGCGATGACGACGACGGCCCGGCGCGCGCGGACGAGATCGATGATGCGCGCAACGTGGGCGTCGATGGGAAGGGCGTCGGGTGAGGCCAACAGCGCACCGTGATTCTCGCACTTCGAGTCCGCCCTCACACGCTCGCCACTCGCGCATTCCAGTCACCCATTCATCCATTCACTCGTTGCCCCGTTTCTTGGGAGGTAGAATCCCCACGTGCTCGACCTGCGGGAGACGTTGGCCAAAGCCGCGCTTGTCATGGCGCCGATGACGAAGGGCTCCAATCTGCCGTATCGCCGCCTGGCCGCGGAGTTGGGCGCGCGCGTGCTCGTCAGCGAGATGGTGGTCGCGCGGCGCTTGAAGCAGCGACGCCGCGCGGAGTTTGCGCTCGTCCGCCGCGCGCCCGGCGAGCCGTGCTTCGCCGTTCAGCTCGCGGGCACGAACCCCGAGGAGATGGCCTGGGCGGCCGCCGTGGCCGAGGCCCGCGGCGCGGACTTCGTGGACGTCAACCTTGGATGCCCGATCGATCACTTCACGCGAATCGGCCTCGGCGCCGCGCTCGCGCGACAGCCGAATCGCGTGCGAAAGATCGTGCGGACGATGGCCGACCGGGTGAAGATTCCGGTGACGGTGAAGATCCGCCTGGGCTGGAATGCGAGTCGCCGGAACTACCTCGACGTCGCACGCGCCGCGGTCGACGGCGGCGCCGCCGGAATCACGGTCCATGGCCGCACGCGCGAAGCTCGCTATCGCCACCCGGCCGACTGGGACGCGATCGCCGAAGTCGCGGCGGCCGTGCCCGTGCCGGTCATCGGCAATGGCGACCTGCTGTTTCCACAGGAGGTCCGCGACCGGATCGCGGCGAGCGGCTGCGCGGCGGTCATGACCGCCCGAGGCGCGCTCATCAAACCGTGGATTTTCACCGAACTCACCCGCGGCTACTGGGACATCACCGCCGACGAGCGGCTGGCCATCTATCGCCGCTATGTCCGGCTCGCGCGGGAGCACTGGGGCCGGGTATCGCGCGGCGGTCGAGCCTCGGGGCAGGCCGGGCCGAATGACGAAGCGTTCCAGGCCGCGGAGCTGGGTGCCGCGGTCCCCGGCGCGGAGCCGGAAGGCGCAGCATTCCAGGGCGCCGAGCCGAACGGCGGAGCGGTCCCCAGCGCGGAGCCGGAAGGCGCAGCATTCCAGGGCGCCGAGCCGAACGGCGGAGCGCCGGTACTAGACGACTACGGCCGCACCCGCTTCCGCGAGTTCCTTCGTTGGCACGTGGGCTTCTGGTGCCGTTATGCGCCACGACATCCTGACGGCACCTGGCCGACGATGCAGACCCGAGAGTCGGCATTTGCGGCCCGGTCGCCGCTCGAAGCGCTGTTCGCTCGAACGGACGATGCGGCGCTCGACTACGTGACCGATCAACTGCTGGACGATGGCCAGTTCGAGGAGCCGCCGGCCGCGTGCTTGCACGTCGACGAGGAGGATCTCGTGGAGGCCGGGTGATGATCCGAATCGCCCGCCGGACGGCGAGCTGGCCGCTGGCGACTCGGTTGTCGATCGCGATCACGGCGGGCGAACTCATCGACTGGCATCGCTGATCGCGATTCTCTTCGCCCGACGAACGTTGCTCCGTTCCGTGAGGATCAGATATCCTTTCTAGTTGCCTGGAGGGCCTCGACTCGTGGCAGACGCGCGCGTGTTTCAGCCCGTCCGTCGGTTTGGCGCCACCACGCGGCCAGATGCCTGGTGGCTGCAGTCGGCGGTCACGTTCGTCATCTTCCTGGCCTTCATCGTGTACGCCACGTGGGCCGGCTATTCGAACGCGAACTACGAGTACGGACCGTATCTGTCGCCGATGTACTCGCCGCTGCTCTTCGGGCCGTCGGCGCACGCGTGGTTCGGTGGCCCGGCCCAGCCGGGCTGGTGGCCGCCGTTTCTCCATTACTCGGCTGCCGTGCTGGTCCTGATTTTCCCGCTGGGATTTCGCGTCACGTGCTACTACTACCGTGGCGCCTACTACAAAGCCTTCTGGGCGGACCCAGTCGCGTGCGCCGTCGGCGAGCCGCGCCAGACCTATCTCGGGGAGCGGTGGTTCCCGCTGGTCCTTCAGAACATCCATCGCTACTTTCTGTACTTCGCGCTGGTCTTTGTCGTCATTCTCGGCACCGACGCGTGGAAGGCGATGTGGTTCCCGGCCGACGGCTCGAACGTGCTCGTCGCCGGAGGCGCCACGACGTTCGGGATGGGCGTCGGCACGATCGTGCTCGCGCTGAACGTGGTCTTCATCGCGTGCTATACGTTCGGCTGCCATTCCCTTCGGCATCTGGTCGGCGGCGCGCTCGACGTGATGTCCGGCCGGCCGGTCCGGAAGACGGCCTATGCCTGCGTGAGCTGCTTCAATCGCTGGCACATGAACTGGGCCTGGACGAGCCTGATCTGGGTTGGCTTCACCGATCTCTACGTGCGCATGTGCGCGATGGGCGTCTGGCACGACGTTCGGCTGTTTTGAGGCGGTGATGAACCATCCGCTTCACGACCACGACGTGCTCGTGATCGGCGCAGGGGGCGCCGGCCTGAGGGCCGCCATCGAGGCCTCCGCCGAGGGTGCCACGGTGGGCGTCATCTGCAAGTCGCTCCTCGGCAAGGCCCATACCGTCATGGCGGAAGGGGGCATGGCGGCCGCGATGGCCAACGTCGACGACCGCGACACGTGGCGCGTGCACTTCGCCGACACGATGCGCGGGGGCCAATACCTGAACAACTGGCGCATGGCCGAGCACCATGCGAAGGAAGCGCCCGCCCGGGTACGGGAACTCGAGGCCTGGGGCGCGGTGTTCGACCGCACAGCGGACGGCCGGATCCTCCAGCGCAACTTCGGCGGCCACCGGTATCCGCGACTGGCGCACGTCGGTGACCGCACGGGCCTCGAGATGATCCGCACGCTGCAGGACCACGGCGTGCACCGCGGCCTGGACGTGTACATGGAATACACGGTCGTCGCGCTGCTGACCGATGCCGGCCGCGTCGCCGGGGCGGTGGCCTACGATCGCGAGCGCGGCCGCTTCTTCCTCTTCCGCGCCAAGGCCGTTGTCATCGCGACCGGCGGCCTCGGGCGTGCGTTCAAGATCACGAGTAACAGCTGGGAGTACACCGGCGACGGCTACGCGCTCGCCTACGAGGCCGGCGCGACCCTCCAGGACCTCGAGTTCATTCAGTTCCACCCGACCGGCATGGTGTGGCCGCCAAGCGTGCGCGGCATCCTCGTGACCGAGGGCGTCCGCGGAGAAGGCGGCGTCCTCAAGAACAAGGACGGCCGCCGCTTCATGTTCGACGACGTGCCTGAGAATTATCGGAGTTCGACGGCCGACAACCCCGACGAGGGATGGCGCTACACGCAGGGCGACAAGTCCGCTCGGCGGCCACCCGAACTGCTCACGCGCGACCACGTCGCCCGGTGCATCAACCGCGAGGTCAAGGCCGGCCGTGGATCGCCGCACGGCGGCGTGTACCTCGATATCGCCTGGATCACGTCGAAGCTGCCGAACGGCGCCGAACACATCAAACGCAAGCTGCCGAGCATGTATCACCAGTTCAAGCAGCTCGCCGATCTCGACATCACTGCGACGCCGATGGAGATCGGCCCGACCACGCATTACACGATGGGCGGCATTCGGGTGGACGGCGACACGCAGATGTCGACCCTGCCGGGCCTGTTCGCCGCGGGAGAGGCGGCAGCCGGACTGCATGGCGCGAATCGCCTCGGCGGCAACTCCCTGTCCGATCTGCTCGTCTTCGGCAAGCGGGCGGGCGAGCACGCCGCCGCATTCGCCCGGGCTCACGGCGCGGTCGCGGTTGACGACGCCCAGGTCGGCCAAGCCACCGCGCGGGCCCTCGCGCCGTTCGAGCGCGGCGCGGCGGGCGAGAATCCCTTCGCCATTCAGCACGACCTCCAGGAGATGATGCAGCGCCTCGTCGGCATCGTCCGGGTCGAGGCCGAGATGCGCGAGGCGATCGACCAGGTGCAGCGTCTGAAGGCACGGGCCGCGCGGGCGGGCATCGGGGGCAACCGGGAGTACAACAATGGCTGGCACACCGCCATCGACCTCCACAACCTGATGATCGTGTCCGAGGCGATTGCGCGGGCGGCCGTCGAGCGCAAGGAGAGCCGCGGCGCGCACTTCCGCGAAGACTATCCGCAGAAGGTGGATGAGTTCTCGACCTTCAACTTCGCGATTCGGAAGGGCGCCGACGGCTCGATGGAACTCTGGCGCGAGCCTCTCACGCCGATTCCTGCCGAACTCCAGCAGGTAATCGAGGAGAACAAGTAGCGATGGCCCTGCAAACCTTTCGCATCTTCCGCGGCTCCGCGGGCCAGGGCGGGGTCGCGGACTATCAGACGGACATCACCGAGGGCATGGTCGTCCTTGACGCCGTTCACGCGATTCAGGCGGCCCAGGCGCCGGATCTGGCCTGCCGGTGGAACTGCAAGGCCGGCAAGTGCGGATCGTGCTCGGCGGAAATCAACGGCCAGCCGAAGCTGATGTGCATGACGCGGCTCAACACGCTGCCGGCGGAGAAGCCGATCACGATCGAACCGCTACGGACCTTCCCGCACGTGAAGGACCTCGTGACCGACGTGTCCTGGAACTTCGAGGTGAAGAAGCGCATCAAGCCGTTCAAGCCGCGGAAGGCCGACGCGCCCGACGGCACCTGGCGCATGCAACAGGCCGACATCGATCGCGTCCAGGAGTTCCGAAAGTGCATCGAGTGCTTTCTCTGCCAGGACGTCTGCCACGTCCTGCGCGACCATCAGAAGCACGATGAGTTCATCGGCCCGCGGTTCTTCGTCCACGTCGCCGCCTTGGAGATGCACCCGCTCGATACGGAGGACCGCGTCGGCGAGCTGAAAGAGGCCTTCGGGATCGGCTACTGCAACATCACGAAGTGCTGCACGAAAGTGTGCCCGGAGCACATCACGATTACCGACAACGCGATCATCCCGCTCAAGGAGCGA
>Ga0209580_10000587_pt1 | contig 19013 bp, 16 predicted proteins | sample Coa_R1_5_FD_187153 | JGI IMG/M metagenome (GOLD analysis project Ga0209580, IMG submission 187153) | Surface soil microbial communities from Centralia Pennsylvania, which are recovering from an underground coalmine fire - Coalmine... | ecosystem: Environmental > Terrestrial > Soil >... | reverse complement strand
GCAGATGATCAACCACGGCCTGTCCACCGGCGGACTCTTCCTCATGGTCGGCATGCTTTACGAGCGCTACCACACGCGGCAAATGAAAGATTACGGTGGCATGGCAGCACGGCTCAAGATTCTGTCGTTGTTCATGGTTTTCATCTGCCTGACCAGCGTGGGCTTACCGTTCTTGAATGGCTTTGTGGGCGAAATGATGATCCTGGGCGGCACGTTCGACCTGCGCAGCGATCAGGTGAATGGAATCGTCTTCGCCGTGGCTGGGGCCGCGGGAATTGTGTTAGGCGCATGGTACCTATTCACGATGCTGCAACGCGTGTTTTTCGGACCAGTAAAGGAGCCAAACCACCACGGTTCGCTGATCACCGATCTCACGCCGCGCGAATTGGCCGCCATGTTTCCGCTGGCCATCGTGTGCCTGTTGATCGGTATCTTACCGCAGCCAATGCTCGACACGGCGCGGCGCGACATTAATGTCGTGGCGCAGATCTCCGCCGCCGCGTATGATCGCGCCCACGCAGCTGCCGCGAACGCTGCGCCGCAAGCGCCCGAACAACAAGCTGCTGCCCGCTGAAGGAGCTTTGATTGTGACCTTTCCGCTCGCCGCCCTCGGATGGAAAGACCCCGATACGCTGAAAGGCGTGTTCACGCTGGCGGCGCCGGAAGCATTTCTCTTGGCCGTGGCCTGCCTTATCTACCTGGGCGGCACCCTGCGCCCAAGCCGGCAATTGTGGGGCAGCGTGTCACTGCTCGCTTTGGCTTTGGCCGGGCTCATTTACGGCTTGGCCGGCCCATTCTCTGGCGGCAAGCCAACCGACAGCCCGATTTTGGCCGACTCTCTATCGCTCTACGTCAAGGTGATCGCTTGGATCGGCGGGGCCGTCTTCGTCCTTCTATCGTGGGAAGAATTGCGCGACGATGTCGCGGCTGAGTTCCACGCTTGCCTGCTGATTCTGCTGGCCGGGCTTTCACTGGTCGGCTCGGCCAATGAAATGATAACGCTCTTCTTGAGCTTGGAGCTAATTAGCATCCCCACCTATATCCTGCTATACCTGCCCCGCACCGGTTCGCAAGCGCAAGAAGCCGCGATCAAATATTTCCTGCTGAGCATCTTTTCTTCCGGCCTGCTGCTGTTTGGGTTCAGCTACCTTTACGGCATCTCGGGAACGACGAACCTGACTGAATTGCTGAGCGGCCCAATTTCCTCCAAGACCGAATCGTTGCCAGGGTTGTTCTTAATCGGATTCGTGATGGTGGTCGCGGGCCTCGGCTTTCGGCTGACAGCCGTCCCGTTCCACTTCTACGCTCCCGACGTATTTCAGGGCGCGCCGACCTCGATGGCGGCTCTGCTCGCGTTTGTCCCCAAGGTCGCCGGATTCGCTGCCCTCATTCGTATCCTGGGCTTCGTCCACATCGAATCAGTGAGGATGGTACGCGAAGCTCCGGTATCAATGCTTTTTGTGCTTTTGTCGATCATCACTATGTCGGTGGGCAATGTGCTGGCGCTACTACAGAACAACCTGAAGCGCATTCTGGCCTATTCGAGCATCGCCCATGCCGGTTACATGCTCATCGGATTCGCGGCGGCGCCGGAGTTGGTTCGCAATCGCTTGGAGGGAACCGGGGCGCTCAACGGAACCGACGCATTGCTGTTCTATCTCGTGGCCTATGGTGCCATGACCGTCGGAGCGTTTGCTGTCATTTCCTACCTGGGCTCTGGCCTGCGGCCGGTGGAGACAGTGGACGACGTAGCCGGACTCGGCCGTACTCATCCGGGCTTGGCTTTGACCTTCGCGCTCTTTCTCTTTAGCCTGATTGGCCTGCCGGCGACGGCCGGCTTCTCGGGCAAGCTGCTGCTCTTCTTCAGCGCGCTCGGCGTATCGAACTCCCCCGGCAGCGAACTCGTCGAAATTCGGCAACTGTTCGTAGTGTTGGCAGTTGTCGCAGCCATCAATTCGGCCATCAGCGCTTATTATTATGTGCGGATCGTGGCGGCGATGTTCTTGCGCGAATCGCTGTCGCCCTTGAAGCCGAAATGGCAGATCCCAGCCCTGGCGACGGTGGCGATTTGCGCGATTGTCACAATTGTCTTCGGCGTCTACCCGGCCCCGCTGGCGAAGGCGGCCCGGCAAGCCGCCAGTCCGCCGGGGGCACCGCCGGGGCAAGCAGCCCGATGAGCTATGAGGGAACAGTATCTTGAGCTTGTTGCCGAAGAAGCATTGCACAGCTATTCTCTCGGACCATATCAGCTGAGATTCCTTGGCAATGCTGGCGGTTTTAGCGGTTCGCTTATCTGGCGGGTGGAAGCGGATCGAACCTATTGCCTGAAGGCTTGGCCCAAGCAATTTCAAAGCCCCGAATTCCCGAAGCAAATGCACGCATGGATGGGGCAAGCGCTTAATAAGGGCATCAGTTTCACGCCAAAGGTCTACGATAACCGTAATGACGGCAATAGTTGGTTAAGATTCGGTGAAAGCCTGTGGGACCTCGCGGATTGGATGCCGGGCCAGGCAGACTTTCGCGCGAACCCTTCGCTTGCCCGGCTGCGAGCCGCTTGCCGAGCGCTTGCTCAAATGCACGAAGCATGGTCGACCGAAAGCACTGTTGCTGCACCTCCCTCAGTCAAGCGCCGCGTCGAGAGCGCACGAAAATGGCAAGAAATCGTCCGTAATGGCTGGCGACCAAAAATTGCATCAGCGGAGCACGATCCCGTGTCGCCGGTGGCCGGTCGCATTTGGGCCCTCCTGCCGCCGTTCTTGCCCGAGATCGAAACGCGCTTACAATGTTGGACCGGGCCGCGGCGATTGCAGCCGTGTCTTTGCGACATATGGCACGATCACGTGCTTTTCACTGGCGATGGAGTGACTGGCATCATCGACTACGGCAGCATGCGCCTCGACACCCCGGCTGCAGACCTGGCTCGCATGCTCGGCAGCCTGGTCGGCGACGACCTGGCGATGTGGAATCCCGGTTTCGCCGCCTATCGCGAGGTTCGGCCGCTGGATGAAGCAGAAGCGACGTTGGCCCGCGTGCTCGATTGGACCGGCGTGGTCCTCGGTGCGGCGAACTGGCTGTACCGGCTTTACATCGAGTTTCGTGTCTACGAAGATCGCCAGCGGGTAGCCAGGCGAATGCAAGATTTGCTGAGCCGCATGGAGTATTTCGCCTCTAGCGCCCTCTGGGGTAAAGCTTACCGCTGCTTGTAATTCCAAAAGCTCCGCTCCGAAGTTGCGAATAAGGAAAAGAACCAACTGCCTACTCGCCAAGCGCGGTCCGCTATAAATGAATGAAATGGGGCAAGACTTTCCAGGAGTTCCTGCCATGAACAAGTTCTTTGCCATTTCCACCAAATCCCGCTGGTTTCTGCCGGCACTCACTGCTTTCTTCCTGGCGCTTGCGGCCATTTTCTTCACTGTCCAGGCTGTGGCGGCTCGTAAGGCCAATAACAGTGGCAATGGCCATTCCTTCTTTGCGATGGGCGGCTTCTTCGCCAGCAATAACGTGGTCATCGCTGATTCGCCGCAACCGGAATCCAAGAACGAGCAATCGAAATCGGGCGTCGGCGCCGCCTTGGACAAGGAGACCAGCAAAGCGATCCACAAGGTGCTGGATGGCCAGGAGCAGGCCTGGAACAAAGGCGACTTGAAGGGCTTTATGGACGGCTACTGGAACTCGCCGGAGTTGACCTTTTATTCTGGCAACACCAAGACCAAGGGCTGGCAACAAACCTTCGACCGCTACCGCAAGCACTACCGGGATGAAGGCCGGGAAATGGGCCACCTCACGTTTAGCGAGGTCGTCCTCGACAGCGTGGGGCCGGAGACGGTGATCGTGCGCGGCCGCTGGAAGCTTGAAAAGAAGGCTGAAACCAACGAGGGTCTATACACCCTGATTTTGCGCAAGCTACCGGAAGGCTGGCGCATCGTTCACGATCACACGTCGGCTGCCGATCCGGTTCCCGCGAAGAAACCCGGCAATGAATGACAAGCACTTCGACGTCATCGTTCTCGGCTGCGGCGGTATGGGTTCGGCCACGCTGTTCGAACTTGCTCGCCGTGGCCGGCGGGTGTTGGGTCTCGAGCAATTCGACCTCGTTCACAAACTGGGCAGTTCTCACGGCCATACGCGCGTTATCCGCAAGGCCTACTACGAACACCCAAACTACGTGCCGTTGGTGCAGCGCGCTTTGGAGCGCTGGTACGACTTAGAGCAGGTCACCGGCCGTCACCTGCTCACCGAATGCGGCTGCCTGAGCCTTGGATTGCCTGGCAGCGAGATGATCCAGGGCGTCCAGCAATCGGCCCGTGAGCACCGACTGTCGGTCGAATTGTTTTCCCAAGTCGATGTCAAGCGGCGCTTCCCGGTGTTTCAGATCCCAGAAGACTACGTTGGTGTGCTCGGACATGATGCGGGCTTTCTTTACGTCGAAGACTGCGTTCGGAGTCACCTGGAAGCTGCGCAAAGGTCTGGGGCGGAAATCCATGCTAACGAGCCAGTGCTGAACTGGCGGCCGGCGGCCAGCGGAGTGGAAGTGCGAACGGAACGAGAGCGCTATTTTGCCGACCGACTTGTCGTCACTGCCGGCCCCTGGGCGGGCCAAATGCTTGCCGCTTGGGGTGAGCCGTTGACCGTGATGCGGCAAACGCTGCACTGGTTCGGCACCGCGGATGACAGCCAATTCCGCCGCGACCGCTTCCCCATCTACCTCGCTGAAGTACCGGAAGGCATCTATTATGGCTTGCCAGCCATTGATGCGAATGGGCCCAAGGTCGCCCGGCATTACGGCGCACCGGAATTGCCGGATGTTGGCGCGATCAATCGAATCGTCACGGCAGAAGATGAACTGCAAGTTCGCGGTTTTCTCAATTGCTATCTTCCTGCGGTTAACGGACCGCAAACTCGGGCCGATGTGTGCATCTACACTCTCACGCCGGATCGGCATTTCATTCTTGATCTGCATCCGGAGCATTCCCAAGTAGCGATTGCTGCCGGCTTCTCGGGCCACGGGTTCAAATTCGCATCGGTGGTCGGCGAATTCATGGCGGATTTGGTCGAACATGGTCGCACCCAAATGTCGATCGAAATGTTTCGGCTCGGAAGGTTCAAAAAATGATATTCGCCGCTAAGTTCGCAAAGAATCATGGTTTCTTCGCATCCTTTGCGCCTCTGCGGTGATTCGCTATCCCAATCGCGCCATCAGTTCCTGGCACACACTTGCGTTCACGATGCCGCCAAACTGGCCGATCTCGCTCGCCTGGTTCTCGAAGCGGTTGTACCAGTGCGGTCCCTCGCCGAAGAGCGTGAACGCGCCGCCCACCAGCCAGTAGAAGACGCCCATGCGGCAGGCTTGGTAGGTGTGGCCACATTCGTGGGCCAGCACCTCGCTTGCGGTCACCGGTCCGCTGCGGCGGTCGAAGCGCAGTCGGCCATCGGGGATTTCCACCGGATGCTCCCGCGAGGCCGGGTCACGGGATTGCTCGGCGAGCACATTCTCGGCGAAGTCCCAGCCGACGGCGATCACCGAATTCGTCCACGTAATGCAGGTGCCGCCCCAGAACGGAAGTCGGCTCGAATAGTTGCGCCGGTGCGTGGCCACCACATCGATGATGCGCCAGGCGCCTTCAGGCTTCGCCTTGCCATAGATGCGAAAGCAAGGCTTTCCCGCTAAGTACCGCAACCAGGTGCTGAACAAGCGGTGCATCGAATCGCTCTTTACGAGCCGGAAGCGTAAGCGGCGGACCACCGCGATCCGTCGCTTACTCGTCCGATACATTCTACCGCAGCACGCGCGGGAAGTGCGGGCCCGGCTCGGACGGCAAATCCCGGCGCACCATTCTCGGCTTCCTCGTCCCTTCAGCCGTATGCAGCCGCAGAAAAGGGACCGTATCCGTTGGTTCAGCGCGCTCGGCCATTGCGCTGCGTTGCTCGAAGCGCAGTTGGCGATATTCCAGATCGCCCCAAATCTGGTGGAAGCGTGAGTTCTGCTGGTGCTGGAAGCGCGCCAGCCGCAGCGTCTGCTTTGCTTCAGCATACAACTGCATCTCTTCGAGCCCGTCCACGTAAGCTTTCACATTGTCGAAGTCGTGCGGGGCCAACTCGAGCGCCCGCTCCAGCAGCTTCCGGCCCTTTCGGCAGCGGCCCATTTGCACCGCGTATTGGCCGCATTCCCGCAGCACCTTCGGGTCATCCGGCCGAAGTTCGAGGGCCCGGCGGTAGTAGCGCGAAGCCTGCCGCGCGTCGATCATCGGATCGTGGTCGATCGCGCGAGCCAGTTGCAGGTGCGCCTCGGCATCGTCGGGTTGAAGTCGAATCACTTGCCGGAAATGCTTGCGCGCATGTTTGTATTTCCGCAGTTGAAAGTAAGTCTCGCCGAGCAGGCTCTGGACTTCAACTTCGCGCTCGGCCGGCAAGTTCGGCCAGCGGGCAATCCGGCGCAATACGCCGAGCGACCGCTGATGGCGGCCCATCGCTTGAAGTGTTCGCGCTCGCAAAAGCATTTGGTCCAGCAGATTGAGCGTCCTGCTCATAGGCTGCCTCGCGTGAAATGGAGTAAGCTCGAAAGCAACACCGTCCTGGTCGGTAGAGGATATACTCCTTCCACCCAGGTACGCAAGCTGAATCCTTGTACAACAACGGATTTTCTGCGTTTTCATTGCCGCCCGTCGGAGAGATCCGAAGTCCGAAGCACGAAATCCGAAAGAAATCGAAACCCCAAAGTCCGAGTATCTAAACGAAGAACAGCGAGTTTTGGATATTTGAATTTTGAGATTTGGATTTGTTTCGATTTTCGATATTAGGATTTCGGATTTTGCCCTTTTGTGCTTGCTTTGCCCAGCCTGCCGGGATAACCTGAAGGCAACTTTTCCCCATCTGCGGCATGTCTTTGCCGCGCTCTCAGCGCTCCTTCCGGAGGATTCGTCATGGCTCTCTCGCGCCGGGAATTTTTCGCGGATCTGGGCAAAGGTATGCTGCTGGCCGGGCTGGGCAGCACCCTCGCGGCCGAACTCGGCCAGAATTTCACCTTCGCCGACGAGAAATCGAAAGACCTGACCTTCAGCGACATGGAGCCATTGGTCCGGCTCCTGCAAGACACGCCGGCCACGAAGCTCACGCCGATCCTCGTGGATAAGCTCCGCAGCGGCACGGAACTGAAGCAACTGGTCGCGGCCGCCGCGCTGGCCAACGCCCGCACCTTCGGCGGCGAAGACTACATCGGCTTCCACACCATGATGGCTCTGGGCCCGTCGCTCCAAATGTCGAAGGAACTGCCGGATTCGCACAAGCCGCTGCCGGTGTTGAAAGTGCTGTACCGCAACAGCAGCCGCATTGAGGCCGTAGGCGGCCATGCGAAAGAAGTGCTCCACGTGGTGGAAGCTCCCATTGTTGCTCCGAGCAACACCGATGCCGGGCACCTTCGCGATTGCGTGCACAGCCAGGACAAGGCCGCCGCCGAGCGCGCCTTCGCCAGAATCGACCGCGCCGATGACGCCTTCAACGCTCTGCTGGAAACCGTGGAAGACGCCGCCGAAGTGCACCGCGTGGTTCTCGTCTGGCGAGCCTGGGACATGCTCAACATTGTGGGCCGCCAGCATGCCCACACCATGCTGCGGCAATCGGTCCGCTATTGTGTGGACAACGAGAAACATAGGAAGGGCCAAGGTTACGCCAAGGCCGGCGAGGTGGTCACGAAGGTGCTCGACCAGCACAAGCTCGATGCGAAGAAAGCGCGCAACCGGACGGCGGACGACGGCTGGGTGGCCAAAACCAGCGAAACGATATACAAGGCGTCGCCGGAGCAAGCGGCCGGCATCGTCGCCGAGGCGATTGACGACGGGTTTTCCATTGGCAGCATTGCCGAGGCGATTCGGCTCACGTCGAACGACCTGGTGTTGCGCGACAAAGGCCGGCCGCAAGCCCAAACCAGCGACGGCAAGCCCGTGGGCAGTTGCCATGGCGACAGCATTGGCGTGCATGCCAGCGATTCGGCCAACGCCTGGTGCAACCTCGCTGCCGCCAGCAACGAACGCAATTCGCACCTCTGCCTGCTCCTGGCCGGCTACCAGGTGGCGTTGGACCGGGCGGCCCGCGGCGGCGACTTCCTGCACTGGGAACGCTATCCGCTGCCCGAGGCTCGCATCGAGAAAAAGAACCCATCGACCAAGCAGCTGCTCGCCGCCACGGAAGAGGCGATTCGCGGCAATGACCAGATGCGCGCCTGCGCCTGCACTGCCGCCTATGGCGAAAATGGCGGCGACGCGCGGAAGATGTTTCAACTGCTGCTCAAGTACGCTTGCAGTGAAGACGGCGCCCTGCATGCCGAGAAGTTCTACCGCACCGTGACCGAAGCCTTCACGCAAGCCCGTGAAGCCCACCGCTGGCTGTACCTGACCTCGTTGGCCAAGGTCACGGCCAGCGAATTCGGCCGCCCCGCCCCCGGCCAGGACGAAGCGCGGAAGCTGCTGAAGGTGTGACACCGTTCGTAGTTCCGCCTTCAGGCGGGAATTGAAGTTTGTAGTGGCCGACTTTAGGCGGCCACTGCTCTTTGGCCCGATAAATCGGGCCACTACAAACTCCCCGATTATGGCCGGGTCTCCCGACCCGGCCATCGCTTTCCGCTCAAATCCGCTCAAGGTGCGCTCGCTGGGGCTAATTGCGTTTGCTCTAACATCTTTGCAGGCCAAGAAGTTGCGGCGGTGCGCGGCGCGCCTTTGCACAACTTGAGCTAATTGAGCGTTGAGCGGGACCTTGAGCGGTGCCTGGGGCGGTACCTTGAGCGGGACTTGAGCGCGCGCTGGTGCGTTTTCACTACGATGCAAGTCACGGAATACTGGCTTCATTGTTGGTTACTCTCCCTCTGGCAAGAATTGATAGATGCCAGAGAAATGCGGTCGTTATTGGGCGATTCGGGATGCCGGGTCATGATTGCCGGAACCCAAAAACCTTTATGGGTGGGACATTTTGGGACACTTTTGGGACATTTTGAGACCCCTCCCCCGACGTCGGGCGCTATCGCAGCCGCAGAAGTGTACGATCCCGTTCGGGAAGTGCAAATGAAAATTGAATCAAGGACGGGCCGGTATTTCAAACCTACCAATTCTCTAGAGGCGCTGTTCGCAGGACATTTGCCCCAGGATCAATAATCCATCCTCAGCTGACTCGAAGCCTCCTTAGGCCTCGCAAATGCACGGGAGAACTCCATGACAGAACCCGCAAGCCCCAAAGTCGTTAGTCGAGATGAGTGGGAAAAGGCCCGAGCCGAATTGCTGATCCGCGAGAAGGCGCACACGCACGCCGGCGATGAACTGGCGGCCGCGCGCAGGCGCTTGCCGATGACACGGATGGAACCGGTTATGGTCGTTGGTCGCAATGGCCCCATCCCTCTCGGCGATGTGTTTGAAGGCCGGCGTATGCTGATCGTGTATCACTTCATGTGGAAAAACGGCGCGCCGCACCACAAGCAATGCGAGGGCTGCACGCACAGTCAGGTGGCGATGAACGCCGCCGTCTGCGCCTATCTGGCCGAGCGCGACGTAACCTATGCCGTCTTTGGCAGCGGCCCGATTGGCGAGCTCATCGCCTACCGCGACTTCATGGGCTGGACCGCGCCATGGTACTCGACCGCCGACTCCGGGGCCGTGCTCACGACCCGAACCGGCGGCGACCTTCGCTGCTATCTGCGGTCGGGCGACGAGGTGTTCCAGACGTATGAAACGAAATGGCGCGGCATCGAGGCGATGATGCCGACTCTGCAATTACTCGACCTGACTGCCTACGGCCGGCAGGAGACCTGGGAAGACTCGCCCCCCGGTTGGCCGCAGGGCAAAGCCGGCTCGTGGTGGCGGCGTGACGGGCGGCCGATTGCGCAATGGACACGGACGAATGAGGCCGTCAAATAGGCCTATTCATGCCAAAAGAGCCGATTGCAATGGAGATTTCCACCTATTTTTGGACGGCACCAGCTAGGCCATGCCGCTTTTGCTTGTGCCTACATGGCGGAAGTGTGTTTGCCGATTTTGATATCGATTCGGACGGGCGGGTACACCTGGTGCGGATCTCATTTGACGGGTACGGTTGTTGCGCGACAGAGGGCAAAGTTGGGCGAATGTCTCTTCACGACTCCCAAACGCTCGTCAAATTGGTCGACGCGGAAGACGTCAATCGCGATGAGATACGCGAGATCCTATATCGATATTTCAAGCAGAACCAAAATGTAATCTGGCAGGATGCACTCGTGGAACACCAACTACTTAGAGCGACGGAGAATTGACATGGCGAAGCCAGCAAAGAACACGATTTGCCTTTGGTACGATCGCGATGCCGAGGAAGCGGCTCGGTTTTATGCCAAGACTTTTCCCAATTCCGCGGTCGTCGCGGTGCACCGGGCGCCGGCAGATTATCCATCCGGAAAAAAAGGCGATGTGTTGACGGTCGAGTTCACCGTGATGGGCATTCCCTGCCTCGGTCTCAACGGCGGCCCGGTGTTCAAGCACAACGAAGCATTCTCTTTTCAGGTCGCAACCGTTGACCAGGCCGAAACCGATCGCTACTGGAACGCCATCGTCGGCAACGGCGGGCAAGAGAGCGCCTGCGGCTGGTGCAAGGACAAATGGGGCGTGTCGTGGCAGATTACGCCGGTGGCTTTGACGCAAGCGATCACAGACCCCGAACCCGCAGCTGCCAAACGCGCATTCGAAGCGATGATGACAATGAAAAAAATTGACATCGCCGCGATTGAAGCGGCCCGCCGGGGCTGAGGCTGCATCTTGGAAGGGGCTGCAACCGACCGCTCAAGCGGCTCTCGGATACGAATCCGATGGCCGACGTGTTGGAAGTTTCGTCAACGATCGTGCGTTCGCTCTTTGATAAACCGGCAGAGCACGGGCACATTGTCGAAGGCGAGACGCCGGGATGCGACGTTATTGCGGTTGTCTCAATAACAATTTCGGATGCCTCCTTGTTCCGTCAATGATAGGAACGCTGTGCACTTTCGTCCGGTAACCCATCATCATCATTGGAATGCCTCTGGGCCAATTGGGATCTAGGGTCAGGATTCTACGTTGGTCCCCTCTTTAACCTTCGAAACGGAGCGAAACCACGTAACGGTTGGCGTTCCTGGCGGTAGTGGGCAACACTCTTATCAGTGGAAGGATTTAGCGGCGTCTTGATTTTGGTGTGAGTTGGCTAGTGGTAAGTGCCAAATGCGCTAGAATATGGACAGACCACAATCCTGTGCCGCTGGAGTGAACGATGCGGTCTTAGGAAGCTGAAGGAAATGAAGAACACGGAGCCACAGAACCTGGGATGTCCTCGAATGCGGGGCAAACTTACTGGGGCGCTAATTCTCGACACCGCACTCGTCGTTCTGTTATTCGGATTCCACGCCCATCTCCAAGCCCAGCCGCAGTTAGAACCAATCGGACGGTCGACTCTAATGACCGATCAATTCGGTGATGCCTTGCCGCCGCAGGCGCTGGCCCGACTTGGTACAATTCGCTGGCGGCATACCGGCGGCGTCACTCTCGCGCACTTCCTGGCCGATAGCAAGAGCTTGCTAACGGCGGGCAACGATCAGTGGTTTCGCGTTTGGGAACTTAGTAGCGGACGAGAGCTGCGCCGCTTCGGCAAACTCGGAACGTGGAGTGGGTATTTTGTCGTTTCGGCCGATGGCCAAACGGCCGCGACTGCGACCTGGGAGGACCGGCGCGTAAACATCTGGGACGTGGCCACAGGCAGGCTACGGAAGTTGTTCTACGTAGGATTTCACGATTATTACGGTAACGACAAAGTGACGTCGCTCGCCTTATCCCCCGACGGCAAGGCGGTGGCCGTGGCCGACCTGGCCGGTCGCATCAAACTTTGGAAAATCGACCAAGGTGAGATTTTGCGTCAATTTGGAGCAGATGCTAATGGGAATATGAATTCTGGTATGAGGTTAACGTTTTCGCCGGATGGGAAATTGCTCACTTCCACGGGGTTCCACTCCAGTGAAAACGACCGAAGTTGGCAAGCCCGACTTTGGGACGTTGCAACCGGCAAGCAATTGTTCCTGGAAGATTACCGGCGTTCAGATTCCTACCCCATTGCACCGGCATTTTCCCGTGACAGCAAACAGCTAGTGATTGCTGCAAAGAATAAGGTAATCGAAGTCATCGATGTTGGACAGCACCCATCGGCAAAGAGCATTGCGGCGCCGGAAACTAAAGTTAGCTCGGTGCAATTCACGCCCGACGGGAAAGGGATTCTGGTCGCGCCCTATTATAGCCGCACAATTCACTTGCTCGACGTCGAGACAGGCAAAGAACTTCGACGCTCAGGTCTGATTGGTGGAGACTATGATTACTATTTTCACCAAGGAGACGCGGGCCTCCACGAGCTTGCCTTGTCGCCAGATGGCAAGCTTGCAGCGGTCACAGGCACAGGGAACTCGCCGTTGCTCATCGAGCTGACAACTGGCAAGGAACTAATTCCTCCCACCGGCCACAATACCGAAATTGCCATTGTGCAATACACTGCCGACCAGAAATCGATCCTGACTGTCAGCGAGAATGCGACCCTTTGTTCCTGGGACAGCTTCACGGGAAAACCGCAGAACCGCGTTGCCCATGCGGCGTCGTTCTGGAGATGGTTTGCCTTGTCGCCGGATGGAAAAGTGTTCGCCCAGCATGATTGGGACAACATTCGTCTCGGCGACCCACAGACCGGGAAATTCGCGCGCATCATCCCGAATAAAATGTGGGCCTCGGGCATGGTGTTCACACCAAATTGCCGTGGGTTCGCAGCAGTAGTTAGGGGAAACCAGGGAGCGCTATATTTTTTCGACGTGCCGAACGCTAAGGAGGTTTGGCATACCGCTCTGCCCGAAATCCATGATAAGAATAACCGCGACAGGTCACTCGGGTTGGTGTTTTCTCCGGACAACAAGCTCGTGGCCGTGCCCGGCGAGGAAAAATGCCTCTCGTTATTCGACATTGCCACAGGCAAACGGTTGCGCGACGTGTCGTTCGCCGAACTCGAATTGGAGATGCCGGCGCGGGCGGTGTTTTCTCCGGATGGCCGCTCATTGTTGTTGGAATACGGCCCCAATTTCTTGGCAGTGTGCGAGATCGCTTCCGGCCGAGTTCGCCGCACGTATGGTGACCGCCAAAGTCTCACTTGGCAAAAGATTTACGGTTTTCGTTATGATCTACGTTCCATCGGCTTTTCGCCAGATGGGCGGCTCATTGCCCAGGGTTCTTGGGACGGCGGCATCAACATCTGGGACGTCTTTGGGGGCAGCAAGCTGGGGCAGTTTACCGGCCACCAGGACTGGGTGCGGGCCTTGGCCTTCTCTCGCGACGGGAAGCGACTCACCTCAGTCAGCACTGACACCACTGGTCTCATTTGGGAAATGAACCGATTTGGTCTGCCTTCTATCGCCGCCCGCAATCTCTCCTCGGCAGAAATACAATTGTGCTGGGCTGATCTTTTTCGCGATGATGCGCGAAAGGCGGCGCTGGCCATGGACACGTTGGCGGCCTCGCCCAAGCAAGTGCTGGCCTTTCTTCGCGACATTTTATTGAAGCCGTCTCCAGCTCTTGATCTGAAGCAAATTCAACAATGGATTTCGGAACTGGACCACACACAGTTCGCGCTGCGCGAGCGGGCCACCGGTGAGTTAGCCAATTTGGGCGAGGAAATTGTGCCGGAATTGCAAAAGGCGCTTGAAAATAACCCATCACCTGAGGCGCGGCGGCGCCTGGTCGATTTGATCGAACGCGCGGGCAAGCACAGGGTGACCGGAGAAAAACTTCGGATGGTTCGGACCATCGAATTGCTGGACCGATTCAACTGCCCGCAGGCCAATGAAATTCTCGCGCATCTGGCGAAAGGTCCTGCTGATTCGGTCATTACCCGCGAGGCGCTATGGTCCCTGCAACGATGGAAGTAAGCCTGGCTCGGCTATGGGAGAATTCTGACATTGTTAGAACCTGTGGCAAAATTAAACGAAAACTAAGGCAGCAGTCCTCGAAGGCATCCGCTGGTTGCAGCCGCGGAGCGGCGACCGATGGTAGCCTGGGGTGAAGCGCAGCGCAACCCCAGGTTAACGATGCCGCCTTTTGCCTTGAGCCCTGGAAGGGCGAAAGACGCTTTCGCCCTTCCAGGGCTCTGGATTTTGTAGGTGGTCCTTATTCCAGGGGTTGCGCTGGCGCTCCACCCCTGGCTACCATCGGTCGCCCCCTTCGGGGGCTGACAGCGGATCTGTTGCAAGTTTCTCTGCCAGAAATCTGTTTCACAATCACCGCTACGTCCAACGGTGTTAATTTTGCCACGGGCTCTTAATTGTTCTTTCTGCAAAACAATCACAACCATCAAAGTTAACGGACGCACGAACTTCGACAGATGTCGCGTCAGTCGCTGGCCTACAAGGTAGGTTTGAAGGTCGCTCCTTCAGTCCTGAGCGATTACCCCGCAGAGAGCGATAGCCCCCGCCTCCTGACAACCGTTCCGCTTCGGAGGCGAGTTCGTCCCAGGAAACGGTAAAAACAGGCCCTGGCCATGCTCCCCACGCAAGTGCACTGCGGATCGTGCAATCACCAGTCCAAGTATGCGCCTCGTCTCGAATTAGCAATTGGGTCCGAATCTGACCAATGGAGCTGGCGCGTGCACAAAAACAGTGTTTGCTCCGCTCGGCGACCTGAGATTCGATTCTCGCAAATCGGATGCCGTCCGCACCCTCAACTTTCCCCTGTCCTCGCGAGCGAGAGGGGAAAGGCTGAGGCTGCGTCAAGAGCCGCTTAATCCGTTAGCGGCGCGGATTCACGACAACGCGGCGGCCGAACGGGCCGGTCCGGACGACGTTGTCTTGCGTGTACACGGTCACGGGCCAGCCGGGCTGCAGGGTCGCCAGCGTGGGCACTGGCGGGGCGACGGCCGCTGGTGGGATTGTGGCGGCCAACTGGTAGATCGTTTCCGGGCTCACATAGACGGTCACTTCCTTGCCGTCCGCTGTCTTGATCACCAATTGGTCCTTGCCCACCACGCGGACGACCTGCCCCTGCACTTGCTGCAACCCAACGATTTGGGTCGCCATGTTGAGCTGGTTCTGCGGCGTGTACTGCACGCCGATGAAGGCGTTCGGCTTCAGGTCGGTAAAAGCGCCGCCCTGGGCTGTGAGCATGTACTTCGTCTGCGGGTTGACATGCACCAAGACCTCCTTGCCGTCGGACGTGCGGACCATCACCTGGTCCTGGCCAACCACCTTCACGACCTGTCCTTCGATCATCGCCCCTTGGGCCTGGACGTTCGGTTGGGCGCGCGGAAGAGGCGGGTTTTGCTGAGCCGCTGCTTCTCGTGCGATCATCAGAGCGCAGCAGCAAATGGCCAATGCAATCAACGCTGTTCGCGAAAGCTTCATGTCAAACCTCCAGTTGAGAATTGTTTTGCCCAGGCGCGGGCAATTCCCTGCGAATACGCCGCGGCGCGACTGGGCCGAGAAATGGTGCGATCCTTTGGAATGCGCCGCACTCTTACACCGAAAGGCTAAAGAGAGTGCTTTGAGAATGGATGGCCATGCATTCCGCGAAATCCGGCACCATTGGGGTTTAGGCAATGGTTATGCCAAGGGAGATGGAAGCAAAACGGGGATACGTGCAGATTGCCTTGCCGGTAGATGTTCGTATTTACTCTGGCTTCGTGGAATCTTTGCAGCATCCCCTTACTTCGCGGACGCGCTCTTCGGTACCAGTCTTGCCAGGCCAAGTGTGGCCCAGGAACTGGCGGCGCAGGTAATCGGCGTCAGGAGTTTCGCGCTGCCCGGTGAGCCGTCCGGGGTTGATCGAGAAAGCATCGGCCAACTGCCGTCCGGCTTCTGCGTGGCGACCAAAAAGTCGACACCGCGTTTGATTGCGGGCTGTTCGGCCGTCAAACCTGCCAGCGCCAAGACGTACAAGGTCTGGCCGGTGGCAAAGGCATCGCTTCTGGGGTCCGGCACCGTCTGGCTCCAGCCGCCGTCGGCGCGTTGCAGGGCCAGCAGTTCGTCGATCGTCGGTTGCAGCGCCTCGCGTGGCTTGCCGGAGCGAAGGCCAAGGAGCAGCCTCAGGACCTTGTCCTGATGAAGGTCGCGGCGCTTGGCGGTGTCGAGCCAGGCCATGGCTTTCGAGAGCGCCTCGCGCTGCGCTTTCGGCGCGCCTTCGCCGGTTTCCCCTTGCAGCGCCAGGATGATCCAGGCGGCATCCGTGGTCTGGCTCTCGTTAATCGGCGGCCGCCGCAGGGTGGCAAAGAATTCCCACGAGCCATCGGCTTGCTGTTTCTTGACGATTTCTTCCGCGACTAATTTGAGACTTTGCTTTTGCCCTTCGTTCAGCGACGGTAAGGACCGGGCCGCCACTGCCAGCATCGGCAGCCCCATGTTCAAGCCGCGACCCTGTGGGCGCGGGTCGGGCGGGTCGGCCGGGTTGGGAAAGATCTTCGAGGACAGCAGCTTGTCCTTACTGCCCAGCAACGACTCGAACGTGCCGGCCAGGAAATCTTTGTCGATTGCATAGCCTTGTCGTTCGGCTTCACTGAGGGCCCAAAGCGGCAACGGCGCGTGGTGGCAAGCCGCGCATTTCCGAGTCTTCAACCAATCAGCACTTTCCGCTTGCACGTATTTGATGGCACGATCGACGGCTTGTTGGACTTGCACCATGGTCGCGACGGGCGGCGCCGGCGGTTCGGCCGCTAGCGCCGGCCGAGAAATGCAAAGACCGAGAAACAGTACGGCCAGTGAGGATGTACGAGCCACAGAACGATCCTCATAAACGGGAAAGATCGGCCAAGCCAATTCTACACTGTTTTGCCCTTGCTGGCAGTTGGTTGCCAGGTGTTTCGCTCTTGTAAATGGACCGTTCGACGTATATCAAAATCTATGTGCAGCGAAGCGCTGGTCCAAGCCGGCGCGACCGTCCCACCTATTCGCTGCCGGGTACCACCAAAGCGACGTGAATCGAGTTTCTATCTCATGCATAGACTCTGGCGTAGTTTACTCACGGCGATTAGCGCCCTGCGGCGGCACGTGCTGCGCTCGGCACTCACCGTCTTGGGCATTGTGATCGGCGTGGCGGCAGTTATTGCCATGACCGAGATCGGGCAGGGCACCAGCACGGCGGTGCAGCAGACCATCGAAGGCATGGGCGCCAATAACCTGATTATTTTCCCCGGCGTGGCCACCAGCAACGGCGTGAGTTTCGGCGGCGGCACCATTGTGACGCTTACGCCACGCGATGCCGAGGCCATCCGCACCGAGTGCCCGGCGGTGGTGAACATTGCGCTGTGCTCGAATGCCCGCACGCAAATCGTCTTCGGCAACCGCAACTGGGTGCCCTGGCACATTATCGGCACGACGCCCTCGTATTTGGAGGTGCGCAACTGGACTATTGAAGACGGCGAGGCGTTCAGCGACGCCGACGTGCACCGGGGCGCCCGGGTCTGCCTGGTCGGCGCGACCATCCAGCACGAATTGTTCGAGGATCAATCGCCACTGGGCCGGGACATTCGCATCAACAATGTCGCTTTTCGCGTCATCGGTGTGCTGGGCAAAAAAGGCGCGAACATGATGGGCATGGATCAGGACGATATCGTGATTGCGCCGTGGACGGCGGTCCGGGCGCGCGTCAGCGCTACGATGTTGACCAACGTCAACCAGAGCGCCGCGACGCCGGCCGGCTCCAGTGCCGTCACGGCGGCCACGACCGTGAATTCGATCAGTCAGACTTATCCTAGCACCGGGGAGAGTTTTTATCCGACGATAGATCCGATACAAGCATTCGATCATCCGCTGCAAACCCGCTTCACCAATATCGACAATATCCAGGTGCACGTGGCCAGTGCCGACGATCTGCCCGAAGCCATGGAAGAGATTCGGATCCTGTTGCACGAGCGGCACCATATCAAGGCGGGCGAGCCGGATGATTTTGTCATCCGCGACATGACCGAGTTTTCCAAGGCGATGGGTTCCACGTCGGAAACGATGACGCGGTCGCTGCTGTTCGTGGCGCTGGTTTCGCTGCTGGTGGGCGGCGTGGGCATCATGAACATCATGCTGGTTTCGGTTACCGAGCGCACGCGGGAGATCGGCTTGCGCATGGCGGTGGGCGCCCGGCCGCGGGACATTCTGCGGCAATTCTTGCTGGAAGCGATGGTCCTGTCGGTCGCGGGTGGCCTGATCGGCGTTGTGTTCGGCCGCGGGGCGTCTTTGCTCATCCGCTACTTCTTGCACTGGCCCGTGGAGATCTCGGTGCCGGCAATTCTTGTCTCGCTCACAGTCTGCGCCGGCGTCGGCATTGCCTTCGGGTACTATCCGGCGTGGAAAGCGTCGCGGCTCAACCCGATCGAGGCACTGCGGTACGAGTGAGCATTTGGAGCCGGAAGCGCAAGCGACCGGATGTGGGGCGTCCAACATCCGGTCGCTCGCGCTCCCGGCTCCAAGCGACATTTCAAGACGTCGGCGAATTCGTCGGCAAAATACCAATGAATGGCAGATGCCGGTATTCGTCGTTGTAATCCAGCCCGTAGCCGACCACGAAGGCATCGGGAATCTCGAAGCCGCAGAAATCGGGCTCGAACGGGACTTCCTGCCGGCCAAGCTTGCGCAGCAGCACCGCCACGCGCAACGAAAGCGGTTCGAAACTTTGCAGATATGGCACGAGCTTCGACACGGTTTGCCCCGTGTCGAGAATGTCGTCGAGCAGGAGTACGTGCCGGCCCTTGAGATCGGGCGGGTGCGTTGGTTCGATGTGCAATTTGCCGGGCCGGGTGCTGGCGCCGCGATAGCTCGACGCCTGGATGAGCGTGATCTTCAGCGACAGATCGAGCCGGCGAATGAGGTCGGAAAGAAAGATCAGGCTGCCGGTCAGCACGCCGACAATGGTGACGGGTTCCTGCCTCGGCAATACGGCGACGATTTCGCGCGCCAGTTCATCGATGCGCTGTTGAATGCGGTCGGCGGAGATGAGGATTTCCATGCCCGTGGCCTCGAGTCGCTTCGCGGGGAGCGA
>Ga0209580_10000586_pt1 | contig 19017 bp, 16 predicted proteins | sample Coa_R1_5_FD_187153 | JGI IMG/M metagenome (GOLD analysis project Ga0209580, IMG submission 187153) | Surface soil microbial communities from Centralia Pennsylvania, which are recovering from an underground coalmine fire - Coalmine... | ecosystem: Environmental > Terrestrial > Soil >... | reverse complement strand
ACACAGGAATTCCGTTGACCGTGCCATCGGGAAGCTGCTCGGAAAAAACACCCAGGGCATAGTAAATCGTTTGTGCGCCCGCATGGATCGATCCGTGGTAGCCCCCCAATCCTTGAGTGGAGTCCTCCTCTTCTTCATGTGGAACAACAGCTGACGCAGGCGGCTCTTTTTGGGCTCTGGTGTGAACGCGCTCGATATCTGCGGAAATCGTGCTGCTTGTAGGCGCTTCGTTGGTGTTCAGAATGGTTCCACTGGGGAGCATGAAGTTGAAGACGGTGGAGGTCAGATCGAAGCCGTCGAGCGACCCCGATTGGAACAGAGTGCGAACCAAATTTTCGATATCCCCCTGCGACACCACTTTCGGAGGTGGGCCCACAAGAATTTGCGAGCCGCAGAAGGTCGAAGTTATCTGGCCGGAAGGATAGTATTGCGACATCACGTTGTTGAGCTTCTGATCTGACATGGCAGCTGCCAACGCTTGATCGATCGATTGAATGTCACTTTGTTGCCAGGCATCAGCTCCGCCCACATAAAAATTCGTAAATATCAGATTGGCGATTGTGTTTCCCCCCTGAAAAATGAGATCGTGCTCCGGGGTTGCTGGCAAACCCGGTGAGATTGCTGTGGGCAACGGCATGGAAATGCGCGAGCGGAACCCCTTCTCAGCTTTGCTACCATGGCCTACAAATACGCGCATGGGCCGGACATCAGCAGCGTGTCTTTTCGTTTTCATTCAATGACCTCCTGAAGCCTTATGGGCTGATTGGCCACAGACCAGCGACAGAGTCCTTATCACCAAGGAACTGTCACCGAATCGGTTGAAGTTCCCGTCGGCGTTCCCGGAAAGAAGGGAACTACGAAGTACTCAATGGTGAGATTCTTCTTGTTTCCGTCGATAATCAGGCGAAGAAAACCTGGCGCTTTATCGTTGTGCGACATCAGTTTTAGATCCTGATGTGTGGTTTGGAAGCTATCTGGCAGTGGTTTTCCATTTGCACTGGTTTCGATCTTGTGTAAGAGCTTCTCTGTGTTCGCGTATCCTCCAGCGCCTGCAACGATGTACGGCACCTTTTTGTCACCTAGTGTGCGCTCAAAACGCTGATAGGAATGCACATGACCAGACAGCACCGCTGTTGGAACCCGGCCAGTAGCCTGAATGACACGGTCGATTGCGATCTCAATGTCTGGGTAGCCGCCGTGTGTGGTGTCGAGCGAGTAAGGAGGATGATGCACCGCCACCAGAAGCGCATTATCCTTTGCGGCGGCGGCCACTTGGTTTTGAAACCACTGCTGCTGCTCACTTGTGCCTCTGGCGTCTAGAGTGCCGTCAACATTTGAATAGAGGCCGACGATAGTGACGAAAGGTGCTTCAAGAACCCAGTACACATAAGGTTGAGTCATCGTCGACCGGTAGGGACTGTCGTGATGGCTGGCTGTATCGCAAAAATTTCGCATGAAGCCAAACAGCGACGGTTCTGTATCCACGGGATCTCCAGGTCGCGTCGAAGTGTCGCCGTCGTGGTTGCCCGCTATCGCGAATATTGTCGCATGGTAATTTTGATACGGTTCATAGAACTGACTGTCGTACAAATTACTCTCTCCATTGAAATACACCACATCTCCCAGGTTGTAATAGAACACCGGAGCAGGACTCGCCGCAGTTGCAGCTGAAATCTGATTGTCCATTTCGCCGGCAATTGCCTTTTCGACATCGTCGCCATGAATTCCGCCGGTATCTCCCACTGAATGAAAGACCAGCACTCCACTTTTTTCTGCTGCAGCGGCTTCATCGGGAAGAATGACATCCAGAGGAAGGGACAAATTGTTGAGATTGGTCGGTGGAGGTGGAACGAATCGCGGATATGGTTTTGGCGGAGAGGATGGGTCACCAGGGGGACGATGGGCCTTTCCGATCGGTTTATGTGGACGTGCTGTTACTGGCGCGGAATGCGGGGGAATGGGAGTGGTTCTTAAAAACTTCTCGTACTTATGTGCCACCATCTGCTCTCCTTCTGCACTCCTTCTGCACTTGGCAGCTGTTCTCGCTGGCGACCTCAACCAACACTTGTGTTTGATGTGCCTGTAGTGTCTTCGACTACCGGCAATCCCGAAACCGCGCGGGTGCGCGGCGATAGATCGTAGCTGACGGTGGTAATCTCCGGGCAACGTCTGCACGCGGCGCCGCCTTCCTGCGAAAACCAACGGCACTCTTTCCGAATGATGCAAGGCGGCAGGCAGTCCACCACCGCGGGCAGAATCTGCACAATCCGCGTGGCTAAGCGGCAATCTCTGCCATCGAAATGGGGACACTTATTTTCTGCACAAGTGGCTGCCAGCCTGAACACCTCGGTGGGTTTCAGTGGAGCACTCATCGCGAGGACCTCCGGCGATGCGGGCACGTGCTCGTTTAAGTACTGAAGTATAGATGTGGGCCCATCTCGCTGGACGACACCAAGAATCTGGCAACGATCCATTCCAGGTTGCGCGCTCGGGCACAGTTTCGACACGGCTGCCTCTTACTCTTCTTACTCTTCGAGTTGGAATGTCTGGGCTACAGGAGGAATTCCAATAAGGACATGCCTTCCAACGGAGAGAATGGCGCCAAGCTCGCCCTGCGCTTGACCTGCGGCCGCAAACATTTGAGGATGTGCGCCAGCAATCTGACGGGCAACCTCGTTAGCGTAGGCCTGGAGTTCACCGAGGCTGACGTTGGCAAGAAGAGCCTCCGCTGGCGGATAACCTCGTATTAGATAGGAAACGGTTATCGCATTAGGTGGATCCACCTTGAATTTCGGATGTTTTTCCGCAGCTGCTTTGACGGCAGCTTGTACGGACTTCGTAAACTTGGCTAAGGAAATAGAAACAGCTTGAGCCATACCCGCTCCTTTCAACTTCACACAGAGACCACGAATCGTTAGCGCTGGGGAAGCGCGAAATTTTCGAGAGAGTCTAAGATCAAGGTCGACGGTGCCTGAACGCAAGAAGACCCTGCTGACAAGAATGGCTATTTATTGGCGATTTTGGCTGACAGACCACGCCGCGTCTCGGAGGGTGTTTCCCCGAAGGCGCGCTTGTATTCCCGAACAAAGTGGCTGATATCACTGAAGCCGGATTCACTCATGACTTCTTTCACACTTAAGAAGGTTTGGAGCATGAGACTGCGGGCGCGGCGTAAGCGCAAGAGTTTCACGTAATGTAGGGGAGAAATACCTGCTTCGATCGTGAAGAGGTGTCGCAAACGCGACGGTGAGAGATTGACCGAACGCGCCATTTGTCCGAAGTCTATGTCACCGCTCGCAGCTGAGCGACACAGCATTTTAGAGACCGCCACGACGCGTTTGTCGGAGCCTTCCCGCGGCCAAAGCGGAATCAACGTGGGGCTGGACATAGTTTTGCAGCGAAGCCAAGGGGAGCTTCCTGCCAGGGGGGCAGGGCACAAAACGCGCTCCCCTTGACACGTTTGGTCGATGATCTTGCCACAAAATCCAGCAATGCCAATAATTATTTGGATTTTGTTACGAAATCAGAACGGGCCAGCGTCGCACTCCCATTTCTTGCTCTTCCGAGCAGCAATGGGCGGCTCGGCGTTATGGAAAGTTGCAAGGGTTTATTGGGTCGGTTCCGGAATTCACAGGCAAGTTTGGTGGCTTGTATGTGGGATCTAACCGAATCCGGTCCCGCACACTTTCGTGCAAAACCGATCCCGAAGGTATAGATCGCCTAGCTCCAAGAGGGATTCGCCACCTCACCTTTTGCTGGACTGGGTCATAGTACGAGTGCAGCAGGAACTCGACTATCCACCATTTCCAGGTCAGAGAATTATGCATCTTGGCCGTAGGGTCAGGGGCAACCGGCGGCGGAGGTGGAATCCGTCCCAAGATAACATCGGCTTTGTGCTGGTCGACCAATAAGCCGACGCTGACAGCTTCGCAAAGCATCCATTCGAGGGCAATCTTCGCTAGGCCGCTCTCTGCTTCAGCGTACGAACCGCCAACGTCCGAATGCACGCCCGCAAACCAAACTTGCTTAATATTTTGGCCAGGCAGCGGAGGGCCCCAAAGATTGTTTCGGAAATAGCAGCGCCGCTCGTCGATCGAAATGGCGTGCCGGCCAATAGACATATCGGGATTTTGTGCTGTGTAGGGCAACTTTAGCGGATCCCATATCCAGCCAACGGAGCTGACTGTGTCCCATACTCCCACAAAATGTAACGGACAATGCCGGCAAAAAGTCGCTTTGAAACCCGCTGCCACTTCAAATGTATGCGTCATGCCAGCGGCTTTCCGCGAGCGTCTTGCGAAGAGCCGAATTATGTATGGAATCAGTCCTTCGTTGCCTGGACAAAGTAATCCAAACATGTGCAGCACGCCGGCAAGTGCTCTCGCCGTGTAGGCTCCCCGACTAAAGCCAAACAGGAAAACCTGATCTCCATCTTCAAAGATGTTCATCAAGAAGCGGTAAGCATCACCTACGTTGGCCAAAAGGCCTGCTCCAAACGCGAGGCCCATGACAACGGACCACGCTTTCGTAATTTTGTTGTGAGCCGTTGGTGCTCCCATCGTGCCAACACCTGGGTGGTAATAGCCGACCTGCTGTCTGCCATCGATGATGAGGGCACTGTACAGCTTCACGACATTGGAATTGTTGTCCCCGAATTCGTTTCCCGTTCCGTCACAGCAGATCACAATGTTCTTAGCCATTCAGTTTTCCTTCGAACTCGCGAAGGTCGGCAGTTAGCCGAATAATGTACGCCATGATCGTCTGCCTAATCCAAAGACGGACGCGCAGATCCCCCCAGCAGCGAGCTATTCATATTGAAGACATTGTGATGTCCCTCCGGCCCACCCCAGGCAAACATCATAGAGATCATCGGGAAACCACCGGCGCGGAGCGTGAGCCCGCCGGCGAAGCTGTGTCTCAGATGACTGAATCCGAGGTCGCCGTGCGTTAGCGCCACCCTGCCTTCATCGGCCATGAGCTTTAGACCGAATGGGCCCCAAATGGAATGTTCAAAGCTTTCCTGCAACAGCAGAAGATTCGGAGCACGAAATCGATAGTCTCGATAGCTGCCAAGAGAGAGCGATGAGTCTATATCTTGGCCACCCAGCGTGGGTTGAAAATAGAAAGGCACCGCGCTTGTCTTCGAAGTTATGGATTCCGAAAGCAGCAGGCGCACGCCAATCGAGCCATTAAGATTGACGGATGTAGGAACTCTAGGGCAGTTCTCCCCGGCGGGTGCACATTCGTCTGGTCCGGTCATTCCGGCGTCGGCTGATGAACTCTTCGTCGTCCCATGTAGGTCGTAAGTGTGATCTAGATCCAACGTCCACCGCATGAAAGAATTCTGTGTACTCGAAGGAGCTTCGTACTGCTCGAATTTCGCCAAGTAATTTAAGTGGAAATAACCTACGCCCGGCTTGATGCGGATCCCCTCGCCGCCTTGGATAAAACCCGGCTGGCTGATTAGACCTGGCGCAGTTGAGTTCGTATACAACTGCTCAATCGATGGGACAGATTGCCCGTGTTCTGGGTTGATGGTCACAAATCGCCCGTTAAGCTCCCCGAGAAGCGAGAGATTCAGTTTGCGAATCGCCGGCCATTCAAATAGGGGCTTGATCACCCGGCCACCGACAACGGTTTCGCGCATGCCGAACACAGAGGCTCCGGCTAAGGTTGAATCGTTCCCCTCGCCGGAAAAATTCAGCTTGTTCAGCGAAATGGTCTGCACGTAGAGATGAATGGCCGTGTAGGGATGGACCGCGAGACTAATCCGCTTAGGTTTGTGTGGCAGTCCGCCGGTCTCGGTGGCCCCCGGTGCGGTAATGTGAATCGATGTGGCCGGCGTATGGACCAGTTTCATATAGGAGCCAGCCCTCCAGGCCCCGTTGTTGGCACCAACAGCATCGAAATCCCAACTCATGCGCCAGTTTGGCGTGTTTTTATCCCAAACGAAGGAACCCCCCAATCCGAAACCATTCTGTGGCGGCATACTTCCGGCTGCAATGTGGAGCGGGTGGTCTGTGAACAAGGTGTAAGCGCAGCCGGTGAAGATCTTTAGGCTGAAAGTGCTGCAGGCGTCAGCAACGCGCTCTCCTTCGCGGCGAAGCTCCGCGTGAAGACGGCTCTCCTGACCCCAGCTAACACCGCTCTGTGTGGCAATCAGAATCATTAGGAGAGTCCGTCGCATTAGGCTCCTCTTAGCGCGCCGCATTTTGATCTAGTTTAGGTATTCCTTCGAGTGCACCTATCGTCCCACTCGAGCTTTGTTTACATGCCTGACGCAGGACTTCAAAGTGTTCCTGAAAGAGAGGAATGGAAAGGGATCCGGTTTCACTGCCATCCTTTTTCCTCGCTTGTCCGATTACTCTGGGAGCTTCACAAGCCGTCTGCTTGTGTACCAAACACACACTTGTTCCAGGTGGATCATGCTCCCAAGGCACCGTCTTTGACTGATCTCCAAGGACCAGGGTCGGAATCTTCTTGCTGTCATTGTCTCCCAGGGCCAGATCGTCGGATACAGCTGGTTCATATGTCAGGGTGTCATCGCAGGCGTAGAACTCGTAGGAGCCCTTCCTGAGCCTCTCTACTAGAAAAGTATTTGTTGCGATGGCTCGACCAATAAAAGTCTGTAGGATGGCCTTTGACCTAGGGTCAATTCGCCTTGCCATCACAGTTACTTTAGGAACGAATCCGCCCGTAGGCGATTCGACCTTGACGGTAATCTGCGACTGGGCGTGTACGAAAATTGGAGTGATGGCCAGGAAACCTCCCAGAAACCACAGGCCTAGGGCTTGTCTAAAGAACGAACATGTCTTTGGTCCTCTCATTGTGAAATCGCTCTAATCTTAGTTTCTGCCTGATCGATCAAGTCTTTCAGTTCCGGTCGCGATTTGCGCAAACGCGGCAACGCGTCATTTAGCAAAGATGCACGCTCCGTCTGCGGTAGATTTTTCGCAAGCACTGGGAGCGTGTTGACTGCCTGCTCTTGTGTTCCCGCACCTGGACAGTGCTCCGCCATTCCAACCACGAGAGCCTTCGAGTCACTGAAACACCAAATGTAAAGGAACTTAGCAGCTTGCAGCGCAACATCATCATCCTGCAAAGTGCAAAGTTCTCCCCTGAAGTTGTTCTGCACCATCTCGTACGCAAGTCGGCTGTCATCAGCCGATAATTGATGTTCCATCATCACCAGCCACTCAACTACTCCAAGGCGTAAAGGACGATCATTCTCGGCGTAATAGCCCAGAATCTCCTTAGTGAGTTTTCCGCGATCGACGGTCTTTGCCCGATACATCTGTTGAGCAACAAGCTCACCGCCGGTTCGTAGATCTAGATCATTTGCGCCAAGGGCCATGTGCACTGCCGGAAGCGCAACCTCGCCGTACTTTGCCAATTTGATAGCCGCGACCTCACGCCCGCGCTCGTCTAAATTCTTGGAACCAAACTCTGAGACTGTCTTGTCGATAGCGTCCTTGGACCGATGATCGTTTGCTTTGTAGGTGTAGACGGAAATTGCAACCGAGATAACTGCGGTGGCGATCGGGGTCAAGGCCGGCAGGTAATCTTTCAAGAAAGATTTCAACTTGCTCGCAGTTTCTGTCGGCTTCGCGAACCTTGCGATTGCATTCGTTATCTCATTGGGAATACCTTCCAGCGAAATGTGCAAGTCAAGCTTCTCTGGCAGAGTGCGTTGAAAATCTGCCTTAGCCGTATCAACAGCCTGTTTCGCCTGGCTGGCGCTCTTCTCTGGATGTGGTTCCTCCGGCATACGCCCAGTGCCTCCGCCCCTATTTTTTGCGTCTCCGACCTGTCTTCTTCTTTGTCGCGCCGCGTTTCTTGCCCGTGCGGTCTGCGGCAGCGGCAATTTCCAAAGCCCGCCGGCGTTTCGGCGCAGCGCGCCGGATCCGCTCTGCTTCGTGGTGCGCGTAGTGGATCGCCTCTGTTACACGCCGGATGTATTCCGCGGCTTCACCTTCGGTTTTTATGGCATTGACGTAAATTCCGCTATGGTGCCGAACCGGCAGCCGTCTCTCTGCGACCAGCAAGTGCTCAAGTTGCATCTTCAACAGCGACGAAACCGGACGATTCAAGTCACGCGATTGCTTCGGCGGCTTAGGCACACGGATGAGAGCCATTTCGTAACTCCTTGCATTTCATTACGCGCACTCACGCGTATATTTCACTACGCCTTTACACATCAAATTCCGGAGAATCGTCCCGCATCGCATTCAGCGAGAGCAGGTTGAACTGCGGACGCATCTGGGCGTTATTCGGCTCGATAAAAACATCAGCGTTGATCTCCCTCGGAGATCGCGGCGAGTAATCACTCAGGAAGAACTTGGTCACCGTGGCCGGAATCGAAGCGTGGTCGAATACGCGATCGACAACCGTGCCCTTCTGAATCCACGGCGAAACCAGGACGGCCGGCACACGCACCCCCAAGCGATCAAAGGCAAATGGCATTCCGGTTCCCGTGTCATTCGCAGAAGCGGTGAATTGATCAGGCTGGCAAGTCGGCGGTGGGACGTGGTCATAGATACCGCCATGCTCGTCATACACAATCAGGAGAGCCGTACTCGCCCACAACTGAGGGTTCTGCTTGATCGCGTTGTAGATGGTTGCGATGAACAACTCCCCGGCTTGCACGTTGTGGTCCGGGTGTTGATCGTTAGCGATCTCCTCGCCACTGTCCGTGTCATGATCGCTGTAGTTTGGCTCGATAAAGGAATAATTCGGAAGATTGCCCGCCGCGCAATCACTGAGAAACTGCTCATAAGTGCCAAACAGTTCTGGCTGGTTCTGCAGGAGGTTCGCGACTTCCATCGTCGAACTGGCGGTATCGTAGTAATAGACCTTGGCTGTACGCTTCGGATTGGCTCCGATCAGCCGGTCGTAAATGCTTTTGAACGGCTCGTTCACGTAGATCGGATTCATGTCCACGCGACCGAATGAGGTTCCGTAGTGTGCGAAGGCGCGATTGCAAATCGTCGGGCCCGGAATGGAGGCAAACCAGCGGTTAAAAACAGCAAACTCCAGCGCCAAGGTTGTCAATACCGGCAGCTGGTTCTGCGCGAAGTAATACATTATTTTCTGGGAGTGTCCAACGTCTCCCTGCTGGTTGAAGTAACTCTTTACAAAGCCCTGCATGTTCGGCTGGCGGCCCGGAGCTGTGTTTCCACCAAAAATCTGCAGGTCGACTGCGGGGAAGTGGTGATCGGGGTCGGGATCTAGTTGCCCCTGGAACTGTGCCTGTGGCACTGGCTTAACCGGGTTGCCGTTAGTGTCCGGATTAATTAGCCCATCCTCGATCCCGTCGATGTTGGCATTGACTGCTGTCAACGATCCCAGCATGTGATCAAACGAGCGGTTCTCCATCATGAGGACGACGATATGCTGCAACTGGTCCAGTCCGTTCGCCATTCGAGCGCTACTCCTAGAAGTTGATATGGTTTGCTTTTGCGAGAGCCGCAATCTACTCAATGATGAATACGGCTCGAATTTCGTTTCACGGCCGCTAGCGGACAGAAACGCAGCCGCGTTTGCCAGTCGAATTTACGCCATCGCTTCAAAAGGACGGACTAGCTTTGCTCTTTCTTAATCTCAGCCGCGATTTCGTCCACGCGCTGTTGAACTGAGGGTGCTTTGGATCCATTCAGAGACCCCGCCGCCGCCAGTGCGGACCGAGCCTGCTTCACGTTTCCTGTGTCCGCGAAAGCCTGCGCCGCCGTCAAGTACAGTTCGAGAGCCTTTGGATTGCCTGTCTGCTGGTATGCATTCGCCAGCTTCATGTAGAGTTCAGGGGACGGGGGGTATTGGGGATTGGAATGGCGGATTTGCGCCTCTGCATAGATCGCCCGATTCCATTGAAAAATCGCGGAGCGCAATTCAGTTTCCGATCCCCAGTGTTTCTCTTGCTCAAAGATAGTACCGAGCAAAGTATGCATCCGCAGGATGTTGGGCCAGTCAAGCTTGCTGTAGTCCATTCCCTTCACTTCAATAATTCCGTTCAATAGCTGATCAAAAAGACGCTCGTTGGAGTCTATAAATTGCCGATGATCATGCAAGACGCTTGCGGCGTAGAGGGCTGCATCAGCATCGAAGCTCAACGCCCACGCCGCTGCATAGCGAGAGAGGGCTTCTTGAAACTCCCCGTTTTTCTTGAATTCGTCCCCAGTACGTTTAAGCATCTGGCCCATGGCGGCTTGCTGCCAATCGCCGCCGGCCCATCCATGGAAAAAATCGAGGACTTGATAATGCTCAAACATCGGCGGGAAACTGGCAAAACAGGCCACCTGAATGTCCCTGATCGGTTCGGCCAATTCGGGGGCGGAGCTTGCAATGTGCTGAAGGTAAGGCCACTCCCGTTCGCGCAGATCATCGAGAGTCAGAGGCGAGACTGAGTAATATTGCAAGAGGGCGGCCAGCAGTCGCTGGGAGTCAGGCTTTCCGGCCCACTGCGCCAGCAATTGTTTTGTGTAGCCGCCGGCTGATGAGATCTGTCCCGTTGAAAGCAGAAAATTGTTGAATTGGACCGCCTCCGAGATGCGTGGCTGCGTACTCCTTTGCAGCAATGCGAACGTGGCCTGTGCCGCAGATTCATATTCTGGTTTATCTCCAATTGCGCCCAGGTAGCTGCTGTAGGCCTCTGCCCAATTCCCAGATTTCTCGTTTGCGAGGCCGAGATTGTAGCGATACACAGCACGATGCGATGCATCCACCCTTGCGAGATCGATCGCTCTCAATTGTGTCACTGCCCCGGCAGGATCTCCTCTGCGGAGCAGCATGGAAGCCAAACCATTACGTGCTGAGGCCTGTTGGCCTGGGTCTCCGAACTGAATCGCGCGATCGTACGCGAGCTTGGCCCGTGCAAAGCTCGCATCATCAAGTGTCCCCTTGGAACCAGAAAGTTCAATAGCACGCGCAAGGCGAAGTGACGACTCCGCTTCAGTGTCGGAATCGTTCGACTGGTGAGCGCGATCGGCGACGTCCTGAAAACCGGTAATTGCTTCGGTATAATTCCCAATAGCTGCTTTTTGGCGGGCCTCCTCAAACCTGTCGGAATATTCCTGCTCAGTCGATATTCGGTACCTTCCGGCCACAGCCCCTGTGGTCGTGTCCACCTTGCCTGAAGAAGGTACATTTCCTGTCTGCCCTCGGCTGCCCGAGGCGGTTGAAACGGCTGGAGACGGAGCCTGTGATTCCGCGGTGATCGCAAACAGCGGAATGACCACTACTGTCAAGATTCCCAAGATTTTTCTATGCACCTTCATACTCTCCCAGTCTCGCCCTAATCGCTTCCCGGCCCTTTGATTGCTTCCAAGTAGAATTCCACCGGAGTCAGTTCGGGAAGATGGTTACGCATTCGTTCGATGTCTTGCGAGTTGCTGCCTTGTTGCCATTTCTCAAGCTGCACGACTATGCCGTCGAAGGGCGGTGTGGCAGGTGCAAACGGCGCATGCATGCCGATACCTGACGAGTGAATAGTCACTTTCCCGCCAGCACTCCAGTCATAGTGCAGTCGGAATTCGCAATCCTGTAAGTCGTCATATTGATTTGAATCGAGCGCCAGCACGGCTCGCGGCAGGAGGCTCGGGTCAGCCGCAGCGGGCATCAGGATAATATCTTTGCCCACGGGGGCCACTCCCTTTAGGGCATTCAATATTTCTTGGTTATGCGATCGCAGGAATCCGTCATCGAAAACACCTGGCAATTTGGCTAACCACTGCCTTGCCGTGGGCATTCCCAAACGTATCAATTCACCGGGCGGATAAACAACCTTTTCCCACCGTGTGATCTCTCTCGATCCGTTGAGCAACGCCGTCCAAAGTGCGACGGTTTGAGACTCGCTCTCCCGCAGCCCGAGCTTCAGGCTAACGTTGACAGTTGCCGATGTTGGAGCAAACGTCCAGTAGTGAAACCGCGACTGCAAGCGCGAGATAAATTGGGCGCCAATCTGTTGTTCGATTTGCTTTCGTTGTGTATCACTGTCAAAAAAGCTCACAATCTGGGGATCAGCAAATTCAAATGAGACTCCAACGGGAAGCGCCTGTCCCTGCTGCGCTTGGGCAAAACGGTTGGCCAGCAGGGCAAGGCATACGCACCCACATAGTTCAACAATCCGGAAGCTGTTGCTGCCCGGTCGGGACATCGATCTCCTCCTCTTGAGGGAAGTCATGATTAGGTTCCATCGCGCGCACTTGAATCAGCCTACGAAGATATATCCCATTGTTTTGACGCAGAAATTCTATGCAGACACGGTCGCCTGAATTAAGGTCGAAACCGGTGGTGGTGAGCGCCGCCGCATGTTGCAGGAAACTCATGCTTTGTGTGCGGGCACTGGGCGGAAGGGCATCTCGCCAGAGGTCCAGCATCGCTTGGGGAATAAAAACATCTTCATCTGCGCCAATCCAAACCGGTCGGCCGTCGAAGGCAACGTCTGTTACAGGCTTGCCATTCTCATCAGTAAGAGGTTGGCCATTTAGCCTGACCCGAATCCTGAGGCCGCTGGTACGACTAGAGATTAACGATGGAGTCGGCTTGAGCAGGACGACGCGGCGGGTAAAGGCGGCAGGAATGCGTAACTCTCTGCGTTCGAGAGGAACAATATGAATTCTCAGGTCAGGATAGCCACTGACCTTTACATATAGCAGAGCGGGTGCAGTCGAGTTGGTCCAAACGGGAATTCGGACCTTGTCGCCGGGAAGCAGACGCCACGGATCCTGCGCGATTCCCTTGACTTTCACCGATAGGATTCGCTCTTCGCCACCTTGAAACAACTCGACCTGGAGAGTCCCAATGTGCGCCCGGCAGTAGAGCCCGGCTGCAAATGCGGTGATCAGCAGAACGGTAGGCCACCACTGACTAAAGATCAGCCGATCGAGTGTGGATTGCAGCTCTTTTAATCGTTCATCCGGCAATACCTTTAAAATAAAAGCCAGCCAGGTCAGGCCGCCTCCGAGGGCCAAAACCTTGGCGAAATCTTCGAACTTGTCTGTGTAATGGAGCAGCCAGAAGCACAACCAGGTTCCGCCCGCGATCAACAGGATCAAGTTCACCGCGAATGCTGCGCTCTGTGAGCGTCGGGTCATTGCCGGCGAACTAACGGCTTTGAGAACTGCAGTTTGGGGCATGATTGGTTCATGCTCGTCTTACTTCAACTCCGGTTATTAAGAACTAGTACTACCTAGCGATTTTGCTCGTGGGGAAGCGCGAAAAATTTTGGCTGGTAAGTTAGCACGAAAAACGTACATGTCAACAAATAAATCGCGTCTGTTACGAATCCGGAACGCGCCTTGAATTCACCGAAGGCCCGGATCGTGGGATATACCGGACGAACGGCATGAGTCGCAGCAGGTTTGCCGGAGGTTTGCTATTGACACCGCGAACTCGACAGAATATCTTTGTTTGCTAAATCGGCGGGCGGAAAGAGTGGGACTCTCCTGAGTCACACATCCGAGGGGGCTTCTACTAGCCGATTTTTTCAAAAAGGGAAAAGTTAACGTTTTCTTTGGCGGCCTTCGAAAGCGCTGCGGTTGATCATGCGTGTGCGAGGTATGCGACGTATGTGGTACCGAGGCAGTTCACGGGCCTTCTTTGCCTAAGACGACCGGGAAATCCCTCGACTTTTAAAAGGGGAAGTAATCCCGTAAGAAGAATATCTCGACTGAGAGATCGCGAGCTTCACGTTGTTGTTAAGGATGAGAATGACTCTTGGTCTCACATCTAAACTGAGCCTCTCGACTTTAGTACTTCTGGTTTGCTGCTCATGGAGCGGGGCCCAGGCAGCGGCGTTGACGTGTCCTTCGGATCGTAACACCATCTGCTTTGGGGATCACGACATCGGCACTCCCGCCAAACAGACGCTGATCGTTGTTAATAACACCGATGCAATAGTGAATCTGTCAGCAAGCATATCCGGGCCCAACCCTGGAGATGTTCCAGGCGATTTTGCGTTAGCGAGCGTCTGCCGTGGGGAGGTGTCACCCAAAGCGAGCTGTCAAATCGAAGTTGCCTTTAACCCAGCGGTCATCGGAAAGGACAAAGGCGAAGGCGAAGACCGGAAAGCAACGCTCACTGTACTCACGGAGAAGGGAGACCTCTTGGAAAAAGCCTCCCTCTGGGGCAAGGCTTTTCAGAATTTGGGTGTCACGCCAACTACTCTCGATTTCGAGAGCCAATTAGGTTCGGTGTCAGGTGTTTCCCGCGAGGTGCGGATCACCAACTATACGAACGCAGCGGTTAGCGGCGTCGTTGTCACCCTGACAGGGGATTTCACAGAAAACCACACGAGCTGCTCAACTCCTCTCTCTCCTGGGGGTTCATGTGCGCTGTCGGTTGGCTTTGCTCCGAAGCAAGCCGGAGATTCAAGTGGGGCACTCACAATTGCTGCAAACGCGCCCAATCTTGGCCGGCTCCCAAGGATAGTCTCCTTGCACGGAATTGGCCGAGATCGATGTACCCTTCCAAAGTTTTCCTTCCTAAGCTGGAGTTCATGGTTCGTTCCGATCGTCAGTGGCCTCTATTTCCTAGGTTTGGTACTCGTGCGCTGGCACATGATCGCGAAACCCGCTCGGGCCCAGCTTGTAGCGGAAATCGAAGCCGTACGGTCCCGTGCGGTCGCAGAAACTGCCAGCCGGCCCGACTCTCCCGATGTAAACGGGCGCTTGGCTCGGATTCATTACTTGCTTGATCTAGCTGTGTATCCCTTCAAGTACAAGCAGTTTCCAATTAACCCTGAGGCACAAGGAAGGAGGGCGCTTCCTCCACCAGTTGTTCCCCCTTGGCACACTCGGTTAACTCGCTTTTTCAACGCGCTATTCTGGACTCGGGGCCAGGAACTTGCGGGTTGGAGTCTCGCTCATGAAGCGGAGCTGCAATTGATCGCCCTGCTACCACCTGAAATTGTTAGAGCGCGACTGGAAACTGCAGAACAAGAGCTAAGAGACATCAAGACGCCGCTTGCGTTGTATTTGGCCGATCAAGTAAGAGATGCACTCGTCTCCGGACAAGAGCTCGTCGTAGAACGAGCGACCCAGTTGCTGCAACAATTTCAATTGTTACTAAAGCGGATGTCTGCGCCGGATGCGGCACGTCAGGCTTGGCTCGCAGATCTTCAGCAAAGACTTTTGAGTTCTCTTCAACAATTTAGAGATTGGGCACAGAAGACTACCGCTGACGCTGCGATGCTCGATGAGTGCAGATCTCGAATACAGTCCGTCCTGAATACCGCCGCAACATATCAGAATCTAATTGCTGATCTTGGTAAAATCCCCGATCCCGGCAGGCTTCCTACCCAATTACAAGGTCAGGTAAAGCAGATATCCGACTTCCTTTCTCGGTTGGTGGATTCAATCAAGAAACTCCCGGGCGCGAACGATGCGGCGCTGACTCTGGATGGGTGCAACAAGTCGGTGTCGATGATTGCTGAGTTCGATAATGAAGCAGCGACACTACTTAAGAATCTGAGGGAATCGTCACCTCCGGACGAGGGCAAGGTCTATCAAGCGCTGCTGGATTTGTGTAAAACACAAGCCTCTTTGATTGACCACATCACGCAAGCGACAGCCCCCGGTCCTGCCACGGCGATGCTTCAAGATCTTCTCGCTGCGCTGAGAGGGCAAACGCAAACCATTCAGAAAATTAGCCAGGCGGCGCTGGACGGCACTGCAGCGGACTTCGGAAATTGTCGCGACCTTGTCCTCCAGCTTGCGATTGCCCCGGCGCTGCCAGAAGACTTGAGCACTCGAATCGACAATGTCCTCGTTTCGGGAGAACTAACTCCTTTGGCGAGGTGGCGTGCTCTATTAGCCGAAGTGCTAAGTGTCATCTACGACAGCACAGACAACGATTTTTCCCAGTTGGCCAGCTGGCACAACAAAATGATGTGGCTGGTAGGATGCGCATTACTGTTCATGTTTGCGCTAGCAGTTACGCTGGGCAACGCCGTTCTTTTATTGCTGGGCGCGGTTGGCGGCTTGCTGAGTCGTCTGACACGCACAACAGCAGCCGCAGATGTTCCAAACGACTACGGTGCGACTTGGGGATCGCTATTCCTGAGCCCCTTGACTGGTGCGCTCTCGGCTTGGGGCGGCATTTTGCTGATTATCTTGGGATTGAAATTCAACATCCTGGGAAGCGCGCTGAACCTGGATTGGTGTAACCCCTATGAACCGGTCGCCCTTGCTGTTGGACTGTTGTTCGGCTTCTCGGAACGATTATTCGACAGCGTTACTAACCAGCTTCAGGACAGGCTGCTGAAGCCCCCGGCTTCTTCGCCTCCCGCGACAACCTCGCCACCAACGCCAGCGGCACCCGCACCCAAAATCACGTCTGTGTCCCCGTCCAGTGCAGTCGTGGGCAAAGAGGTACAACTCACGATACGGGGAATTAATTTCCAGCGAGGGGCGGCGGCCACCGTGACCAAAGACACCGGAGAACCATTACCTGCAAAGTTAGACTTTACAGATGCCAGCTCCGTAGTAGTTACATGCATTCCAACCGGGGCAAAAGGGTTCTCAGCAACAATTACGATTACCAATCCCGACAAGCAGGTTGCAACAGGCAAGCTCGATGTAACTGCGTGAATCTTTTAGTCGATATCTGTACTGGTTGGTGGACGGTTCAGCGCGCGCCATGAGTCAGGGGGAAGGAAATGAGTGCAAGCTGCAACGACGGCGCTTGGGGCCTCCTTTCAGGTGCGCGCCCGTAATTCTTTCTCCATCGACCCACTTTCTAATACTTGACCGTAATTCCCGATTGCACAGTGTTAACACGACTGAATTTCGGAGGCGCAAAGCCATCCTTGTAAGCGAGAGTCAAACTAAAGTGGCCAGCGGGATCAAAGCTCCAAGATCCGGTAATGACCCCAAATGCATTCCAGCCGTGCAGTCTCTTTAGAAACAAGCTATGATCGGCCCTCTCCAACACCGTGTTCTCGGCTGTCGTCAAATATCGCGGTGTTCCAACGGCATCGACACTAAATCGTCCCATCTCGAGCAATCCGTGCACTTGCGGAACAACCCGTGCGATGTTGTAAGTAGGCAGAGGTAGAGCAGCTTTTCCAACCGACGCTTTTACAACGGTGTCCTTCAACGCGCCGCCAATTTCGACACCCGTATGAAAATCTAAGGCGTATCCAAAGAGAACGGGTTTTGAGTTCGCGCGGGTCCAAGGAATTTTCTTTGCGTCCGCGATTTTGAGCTCGGTGGCAAATTTCGCCGCGCTGCGACGCTGCCGCGGATTGTAGAGGTTTACGAACCGGTATTGAAGATCGGTCGTCGCAAGAATGTTATTCCTGTCGAATTCTCGATCGGTTTCGTAGGTGAACCCGGGCTTGAAGAGGAGTCCTTGCAAAATATCGTTCGGTTGATACATGTGCGCCAAGGCCGCGCCCATATTGATCGTGTCTGTGTACTTCAAATTGGGGATCTGGTTTCCTCCAATGTCCGCCAGGGCAGTTGGGATGAACTGGTAGCCGCTGAAGAGTCTTCCAACAGTGGGAGAAATCTTCGCGTCCAGAACCCAGCCAGGCTTAGAACCTCGCCCGGCCGCGTAGTTGAAGTTCACGTAATAGTTCGAAGCATCCTTCGTGCTTGGAGCTTTCTCAATCAAGAGTTGGGACTTCGAATCAAGCTTCACTGGCTTGTCGAAGATGTCGGCGAGGCTGGGTACTGAAGCAGGCAAGTCTTGTGCCGCCTTGTTGCTCTCATCCAAGGTCAAGCTAAAGCTCCCTATATCTTCTGGGCTTTCACTGGCCCGCGCTAAATCCGTGGCGGAGCGAATTCTTGTTGGATCTGAAATGGGCCCGGGAACCGTGCAGTCATGCGCTTTCAGCAAAGTCGTTTTCCCAGCGAAGTCCTCAACCTGCAACTGGCAAATCCCATGGGGTCCCTTTTTGTAGGCTATGTGCGATACAAACTCATACTCGTTCTTTGAGCTGACCGCGAAGGCCGCGCCAACTACCACGGTATTGCTCACATCGAGATCGAACGCTGTTGGAGTGATATCGGCAGGAGGAGGGTTCTGGGCTTCGTAAAGAAGAACCGACAGCTTGTATTTTTTCCCCGCTTGAAGCGAATATGGAGAGTCAGGAGCTTGTACCGAACTGAGCTGCAGCACGAGCCATTTCCTTGCCGCTGGATAGGGCACGGCGGACACGTTGGCCACAGGGACTGACAATCCCACAGCCGGGTCATAGATTTGTCCTTTTCCTACAAGGTCCGACACATCCTTCTCTTCACATTTGATCGCAATGAGGCTTGGGGTGGCGATCTTGTAATCGACCTCTTTGCAAGCTGCCGATACTTCGCCATCAGCGTACGGTGCTCCGTTCAACGCGAACAGGAGAACAACGAACACCACACGCCAAGAACAGCTCACTGGGCCGCTGTCGGCGAGAATGTTATTGCGGCCGGTAATTTTGCCGAACCGCATTTGCCAGGTCGTCGACGGTCTTGACCTTTCCACCTGTATTTGCGCTCGCATAGATATCCGTGAAATGAAGAACAGCTTTACCGCTTTCCCGGAATTCTTGATGAAGCTTTTCTGTTAGGTCCTGCGCGCCGTAGGGATAAAACTCGAACTGCGGTCCTGAAGCCGCCCAGATCACTTCGAGTTCCTGCTTGTCATCCGGCAATACCTGCATCCGTCCCCAGGTCTGAACCACGTTCGTAACTCGATCATGAACGCTCATAGGAGTGAGCCTCGCGCGAAAACTGTAAAACCTGAACCCAACAACAGCCAACACGACAAGCAAGACAACCGTGGCGACAACGATCCATAAGTAAGGGCGTTTCATACGTTGTGCCGCTTTGCTCGTTTTTCTTCCAAATCCACGGATGTCTCCCGAGTTCGAACTGCTTGCCAGAATGGACTATTTATCCAACGCTGTTCTAGTGTTCTGAGTTAGAAATTCGTTTACAAAGTCTTTCAACTTTGCCTAGAATCAGGTCGGCACTTGCCGTCCAGACGAACGGTTTCGGATTCTGGTTGCGATGTTCCACATAGTCCAGCATGGCC
>Ga0209580_10000585_pt1 | contig 19049 bp, 31 predicted proteins | sample Coa_R1_5_FD_187153 | JGI IMG/M metagenome (GOLD analysis project Ga0209580, IMG submission 187153) | Surface soil microbial communities from Centralia Pennsylvania, which are recovering from an underground coalmine fire - Coalmine... | ecosystem: Environmental > Terrestrial > Soil >... | reverse complement strand
CAAGAGGCCCTGACCGAGGCCTACAAGCGGAAACAGCTTCCCGGCAATCAGTTGCTTGCCATTCGACGAATCGTGGAGCAGCGACGAATACGGGGAAAGGCGTTGGGCCACCGAGGCGTCCGTGAGCAGGCGTCAGACCGAAAGCGAGTGACGGCCGACTCCTTGGTTCGCGCATACCGCAAGGAGTCCGACCGGCAGAAACTTCTGGTCAAGAAAGCGACCGTGAGTCAGAGCCGCTTGTTGTTCGTGGTCAACGCGCTCCGCCGACTGCTCGACGATGAGCAGTTCGTCACGCTCTTACGCGCTGAGAAGATGCTGACTCTTCCGCGTACGCTGGCCGAACGGCTCGGCATGGAGGCGGTGTGAACACTGCAGGGGCCGTCAAAGTCGCGTTCGAGCGTCGCATTCGCGTCCTGCCGGTTTCGGGCTTGTTACCGATGAAGGCCGTGCCGGATGCGATCAAGCAGACGACCAAGTACAAGTGCATCGCGAGATCCGTGGCCGAAGTCGGGGTCATCGAGCCCTTGGTCGTGGCGCGTTCCAAGGAGCAGGCCAATCAGTACTTGCTGCTTGACGGGCACATGCGGCTGGCCGCACTGGTTGATATCGGCGAAGTCGACGTCCGCTGTCTCGTAGCGGAAGACGATGAGGCGTTCACGTACAACAAACGGATTAATCGGCTCGCCACGGTTCAAGAGCACTTCATGATTGTTCGGGCGATCGAGCGCGGCGTGTCGGAGGAGAAGCTGGCACGGGTGCTCAATCTGGATGTCAGGGCCATCAGGCGTCGCCGCACCATGCTGGACGGCGTGTGTCCGGAGGTCGTCGAGCTCCTCAAGGACAAGTCAGTCAACCCGATTGCGTTCGAGGTCTTACGTAAGATGAAGCCGCGGCGCCAGATCGAGGCAGCCGAGCTTATGGTGACTGCCGGCAACTACAGCGGCAGTTACGCCGGGGCGCTCCTCGCCGCCACGCGGCAGGCCGACATGATGCGACCGGATCAGCCGAAGAAGATCGCCGGCATGAGTCCCGAGCAGATGGCACGCATGGAGCGGGAGATGGAGGCCCTGCAGGTGCATCTGAAGAGCGTGGAGTCGAGCTACGGGGATGACGTGCTCCAACTGGTGATCGCGTCGGGCTACCTCTCGAAGCTGGTGGGGAACCGCGACATCAAGCGCTACCTGAACCATCACCATCCGGAACTCTTGACGGAGTTCTTGGCCATCATTGCGGCGGCGTCGCTGGATCAGGCGGGGGGTGTGGGGCAGGGGTGAAGGGGACGCGCGCCGCGTTCACGGATGTTAGCGAAACGAAAAACCGATGCCGCCGCCAACTGGCGCGGGACCAGACTTTCCGACTATTGCGACGGTGAGGCGAGGCCTTCGGGCCGCTCGTCGTTCGTCTGCTTATCGACCAATGAGGTCAAATATTGATCCAGGATCAATGCCGCGGAGGCGATTGTGCAAGAGGACGATCTGCCGCTCGCTCATTGACGCAATGGTGTCGGCCACGAGCCTCGCTCGCGCTCGACGGCGATCGCGACTCGGCAGTCGCTCGATCATCGTCAAATCGTCACGACAATGCGATGGCAGGAGATCGGCGTTGTGGGTCGTCCCGTGCAGAAACTCGCTGAACAGGTGACGCACCGCCGCCTTATGGCCTAGTTGTTGAGTTGCCAGTGCTGGATTGTGGATGACGTAGTGGAAGACAAGTTCCTTCAGCACCACGATTTCGATCTCATAATCACGGCGAAGTACGAGGGCATCTCCCGCGCCCGTCGGACGCTCGAGACGATGATCCTGAATGTAATTTGAGATCAGGGTTGACGTGAACGCTCGAAGAAGCGCTCGTTCGTTTCTTGAGCCGCGAAAGGGCTCGGTCAGTGGAAACCATGAGAGGAGTCGTTCAAGCGAAGATCTGAAAGTACTTTGGCTGATGCGTCGGCCTCCCACGGTGAGCGGTCTCTTGTCGGTCCTCCGCCGCTGAAAGACCGCTTCAGCAAGGCGGTCCAACTGAACGCCTCCCCGATCAGATAAGAGACGGTCCAGTGGTATCAAACCGGCGCGGAAGAAATCCTCAACGTCATGAACCGAAAATGCGATGTCGTCGGCGGCATCCATGACCTGAGCTTCGAGTGTCCTCGCCTGTGGTCGAAGTCCGCGGCGGGCCCATAGAAACTCACGCCGCTCGGTTCTGTAGGCGCCCCATTTCCGGTGGCGCTTGCCAGTTCCCATTCTGAACCAGGGGTACTTGAGGATCGCATTGAGGCTTGCGCGGGTGAGGTTGAGGCCAGGAAAGTCCTTGTGCCGGACTGAAAGCTTCGTCACGATCCGAAGCGACTGTGCATTGCCCTCAAATCCATCGGAGTCGCCAGCTGCGACAACGAGCCGATCCAGCTCTTCTTCGGCAACATGACCGAAGGGCGGATGACCCAGGTCGTGACACAAGGCGGCAGTCTCGGCAACATCGGGATCCAGCCCGCCGAGTCTTGCACTGAGGCTTGGGTGGTCCTTGACGAGCCGCTGCGCGAGCCGCCGCGCGATCTGCGCGACTTGGAGTGAGTGCGTCAGCCGATTGTGAAAAACTGACCCTTCTGCCGCTGAAACGACCTGAGTTACGCCGGCTAATCGTCTAAGCGACGACGCATACAGCACGCGGTCTCGGTCGCGTTCGAATGCGCTGCGCTGGTCGTCACCGCGATCTCTCTTGTGGAAGCGGGCTGTCCGACTCGGGAGGCGCAACAAGTTCGGCGGAGAGCGGTCTACCTGTGTTGGGCTCTGACCGGACCGACATCGTTGAAACCATTCGCGGCGATTTGAAGCTTTCTGTCCGGCGTAAGTCGCAGGACACGGCGATCAATCAGACGCCAGACAGACTGACGGGCCTCTGTCTCCGGAACGTGCTTCTGGCGTGTTGTGGAGAAGAGGTCACTGGCGGTCGTCCGGCCGGCACGACGCACGGTGTTTAGCACAATGCGGTCGACTGCCTGAGTGGTCACATACTCATTTTCCTGTGTTTGTCGAAGGCCGTCAAGGGCGGTTCGATTTGTCCCGCTGGTCCGTGAGCCAGATTAGCATGTCAAACGAGGGAGGCCAGCGACACGAGAGGAGGCCCGCCTCCCGCAGCTCCTGCAGCTTCTTGTTCCTTACCGCTTCCTCAGGACTCTTTGCTCCGCCATCCAGCGAACCTGTGACGGATTCAATGGCCCTGGCGCAAGACCTGATCAACACCCTTGCTGCAGGACCGGAAGAGGCGACTGGGCGACCGCAGTTTAAGCATGGGATCTATCGCCCGGCTTCTGCCCATAACATCCTGGCAAGGGTGCGGTGCCGCTCTTTGGAGCAAAAGGCCAGCACGGCTCGCGTCTTCGAAGGTGCTTCATTTGCTCCACAGGTGGCGCCCACGGGCTCAAACACCAGTAGTTGAAGTCAGGCCTGGCACCTTCGCGAAGAAGCCGGTGGCCGAGTTCAATGACGAGGCAGGCGCCGGTCAGTACGGGTGCCGCTCCACGATAAGATCTTGATCATGAGCGGTGTTTCCTCCCCCACCCCCGAACAGCAGTGGATCAAGTTCTTGGAAAGCACTCCGCCAAACCAGCGGGTCAAGGTCACTGGTCTCTTCAAGAAGCTACCCGCGCACACGCACATGAGCCCTAGCCAAGTAATGGTCTCGCACTTCCACGCGATCGACTACCCGAACATCACGCTGCACTGCGAAGAGTGTGGGGGCCCTCGGGTGTTCTCGACGGCGTTGGAACATACGGCCGTGAAGAAGATCGCCTATGAGTTTGTGCATTACCAATGTAAGAACTGCGAAAGGCAGATGAGGACCTTTTCACTCCGGGTCACACGCGGCCCGACTGAAGCAGATGAGTTAGACGCAGACATCATCAAACTCGGCGAATTTCCCCCGTTCAGCGCTCCGCTGTCGCGCCGCGTGGAGAAGCTGCTCGACGATGAGCACCTAGAGCTATACCGAAAGGGCGCGCGCGCCGAGGCGCAGGCCCTCGGCGTTGGGGCCGCGAGCTACTTTCGTCGAATCGTCGAGAACCAGTGGGTCCGTGTGGTCGGCGAGATTCGAGATGCTGCGAAGAAGCTGGGCGAAACCGATCTCACCGTGTACGAGAAGGCCCTTGCGTCGAAGAAATTCGAGGCGTCTGTGGACTCGCTCGCGGACAAACTTCCAGCGAAGCTCATGCTCCCGGATGGAAGAAACCCTTTGACGCTGCTGCACAACGCGCTGAGCGTGGAGCTCCATACGCTCTCGGACGCCGAATGCCTAGAGTTGGGAACAGACATCAAGCGAATGCTCACGGTTCTCCTTGAGAACATCGCGGAGGCAATGAAGGAACACGCGGATTTAAGGGGCTCGGCAGATCGGTTGGGCCGCCTAGCCAAGAAGCAATGAGCCACACGCTCTCCGAGAACCGTCGCCGGATCGACGGGCCCGTTGTTGTCGATGACAATTGGAGGGTGCCCCCGCTCGAATTCTTCACGCATGCCCCGCAGCCGGCTCCCGACACGCCCATCTGGCGCTTCCGCCGGCTCAAGTTCTTTCGAGATATCATCCAGACGCGCGAGTTCCACTTCACACGCACCGATCGGTTTCCGCAGGACGAGCAAGAGGGCATCCCGCCCGAGGAATACATCGCCGCCGTGCTCCGGCTCGATCGGTTCGATCCCAGGAACCGGGCAACGATCGACAGTCATGTCGGCATGCTCGCGCAAGACCGCGAGTCGTTCTTCATCCACTGCTGGTATCACTTTGACGAGGAGCGGGCCGGCACGTGGAAGACCTACGGCCTCGATGGCGTAGCGCTCTGCACACGGTACGATCTGTTGTGCGCCGTCGCGACGAGCTTTGAGCCTCGGCCGCACGTCGGCCTCGTGCAATACGGCACCTCACACCTGAACGGGCACTACAATGTTCAGCAGTTCATCACGACTAAGCGAGATCAGTTCCGCGACGATCGCGAGTTCCGCCTCGGGCTCTGGCGAATCGATCCTCTGGCCAGCAACAACCGGCACTTCGACAATGACAACCGCGCCCACCAACGTCCGATCCTCGAATGGATCGACGAGCGTCGCCAGCCCATGTTCCTCCGTCAGAAAGTCGATCTGCAGGCACTCGTAACAGAGATCGTCGTGAGCCCCTACGCGGCCGATTCCACGCGAGCCGACGTCGAACAAATGGTGGGCAGGGCGGGTCTGCACATCTCCGTTCGCGACTCCTGCCTGCGCCGCTTCAAGACGTTCCTGCCGTGACGCTCGCCTCCGATCGCATGACAGACGCGGATCGCAAACTCGTCCGATCGTGGTGCGCTGCGCACCTTGCGCCGCTCGCGGTCGCCGAGCAGCCGTAGTGCCGTCCGTCCCTTGCTTTGTAGCGGGGGTACAATCTGCGAGATGGCGAAGGCAGAGTGCTGACTATGCCTTCGTGTGTGAGCGTCTACAGTGCCATGACGACCGGGTCACCGAGATCTTCCACCGAAAAATGCCGGCACACGTGGCGTTCCAGTCCCTTGAGCGTTTTGCTCGGCATCAGCGTCGCGTCGTTCCCGTTGTAGACCATGTAGGCGTAGGGCCGCGCCGTTCGCATCCAGCCAGTGACGAGTTCGACGGCGAAGCCGACGGCCGTGGAGGCTAGCACGCCGTTCGGCCAGACGACCTGCGGCCGCGCGCCGGCGTTGCCGTAGCGTGCGGCTTCGGCGCCGAGTTTTTCCTCGGTGAGGAAGCCCATGCACGTCATGCAGGGCGCGCCCGGTGACGTTAGGATGACCTGTCCGCCGATGACCGGTCGCTCCTCGCCGTGGACGTCCATGCCGATGTCGATGTAGTGCATCAGGTAGCGGCGGCAGGCGATCTCGAGTTCGCGTCGGCCACGATATTCATCAATGGCGCCGACCACGATCTGGCACTCGCGCAGCGGCTCCGGATTATCCTGCCACTTGCACGCATATCCGCGGATGATGGCGTCCGGCTGCAGGCCCAGGATCATCATCTTTGCGAGGTGCAGCTTCGGAGTCTGCGCGCGCGCGTCGCGCGACTCGGCGCCGATGAGCCGATTCAAGTTCGAGTCTTCCGTGACGTCGCCGTCATAGAGCACGTACCGCTTAAAGCCGATATGCGCAAACTGCTGGACGGTGTGCGATCCGCCGCCGCCGAGCCCGGGAATGCCGATCGTGCATCGGGCGATCTGGAGCTGCGAATCCTTGCCCAAGAAAGACTGCCTTGAGAACCGCCCGGCCGTCACGACCTCTCTCCCGTCCGGTCGAACACTCCGACGGGCGTGCCGATGACGCTCATGCTGCTGCACGACTGCAGGTCCTTGCTCCCCGGCAGACGGACCCAGCCCGATCCATGGTCGAGGCTCATGATGATGATGCCGTGCGCGGCGTCGCGGCCGACCGACTGAAAGCCGGGAATCATCGGCGGCATCTCACGCGCGTCGGTCCTGCTCATGCCCGTCTCGCCGGGGCAGGCGTGCATATGAATGTGGAAGATGCCCTCGCGCGCCGGCCGACCGTGATAGACCGCCTGCATCGCCCAGGTCATGGCATCGGGCCCGATGCGCGCGCCGACCGTCGGGTCATCGATGTAATGGTCGTCGGGAATCGCATGATACCGAGTCAGCAGAACGAGCCAGCCGGCATCGGATGCCGTGCCGATCTTGCCGAAGACGAAGCCGACGCGCTCGAACGCAAACGGGTGCGGGCGCTCGAGATCCTGCCGGATCTCATCGTAAAGTCGCCCCGTCATTTTGATCGCGACGTTCATTTTGGTTTCGTGAATCCCAAGAGATGGCCAGTCAAGATCTGCGCGAGCGTGAGATTCGCGCCTTCGACCTTCCACGAGAAGGCGAACCAGTTCTTCTCGCCGATGCGGGCGTTCTCGCGGTTCCAGTTCCGATCGTAGGGCGACTTGACCTTGACGGACAGGAACAGCCGCGACGGGTACTGGTCGCGGGACGTCGGGCAGAGCAACGCGTCGCACACCGGCGGATCGCACCCGGCAGGTAAGCAGAGTCCTTCCAGGCTGTAGAAAGTGACCCCGCCCTCCTGTACTGCGCCGAGCTTCCGGCAGTACCGCTTCAGCTCCTCGACCTGCGGTTCCGGGTAATCCACGGCGGCCGTCCTACGACGAGCCTCCCGACTGCACCTGCGTATGGAAGACCTCGCAGCCCTCGATGGGCACGGGCTGGTTCGACGGCAGCGGCAGTGGCGGCCCGTCCTTCTCTTCGAGCAGCGCGTACGCGTCCGGCGTCTTGCCGACCTTGTCGAGAATCTCCGCGACCGTGCGGTTACCGCTCTGGATCTCGTACGGATCGCCGTCGATGGTGATGGTGACGATTTCCTTGTGGACGGTGACGAACCTGTCAACGCCGGGTGCGCCAAGATCGACCCTGTCGTCCGGCGGGATCGTGCGCTGCTCGTCGTGCCGGAGAAGTTGGATCAGCGCGTAGGCGCAAGGCCGCTTGTCAACGGATTCCAAGAGATCCTCGCCGGTGGGATGCTGCTCGTGCAGCAGGACTTGCTCCTCGTCGATGCGCACCTGGAAGGTCCTACCGTGCGGCGGTTCCGGGTGCGCGACGCCGTGGTCGCTGTGCTGCGAAGTCTCGGGGATGTCCATCTCATTCTCCTGTTCGGGCACGCCGTCCGGCCTGCATCCTGAATCGGAAGTGCCCATTTCCGAGTGTAGCACATATTTAGCTTGTGCGCTTAAATATGCTTAATGACGGTCAGGAAAACAGATCTCTCATAGGCCCCGGGCCATAAAAAGTGTCACGCGTGGCGTGGGCAAACCGAGATTCTTCGAACGGTCTACCGGGCGCCGATTCCGATGCCGGGTCGGGTGGCGCGGCAGGCCGCAGAGGGCGCGCTCACCGCGGAATACAACACATCTTCAAGCGCCGGCTAAGAATGAGCTTGGCAGCGTTGATGGCCGTTGCGCTGACGAGCAGGCGCCTATGGGCGCAGGAGCTCGCGGCGGCGGGTCTCGAACAGCTCCAGCCGATAGCCAGCGGCCTCGCTGGACACGCCGAACCGCTCGACGATGTCGGCGACAGAAATCAGGCCGTGCTCCTTTTCCAGCGCAACAAGACCGACGGCTGGCATCAGCAACGCGCTCGCGAACGCGTTGGCCTGCCACTCGGTGTCTTCATAAGGCTTGTGCTCTGTCTTGAGGCGGTGGAACGCAGCCTGGTCCGCGGTCGGCATCTTCGCCAAGCGCAACAGCTGGTCGGCATGTAGCATGCAATGCCCGAGCTCGTGAGCCACGAAATAGCCGCCGCGCGGGTGCCGTTGCTCGAGCCAGCCGTATGTCTCCTCCGAACCAAGAACCTCGATGATGTGCTTGTCGCGGTCGTACTTGACGTAGCCCTCGGAGTCCGTGAGCTCGACCACGCCGTAGCCGAGCGGGATCGGCTTGCCGGAGGTCGGCTCAATCTGGATGTCATCAAGGCTTTCGAACAGCCTGAGTGCGTCGATGGCTTCGTCCGGTTGGAAGTTCAGCTTGCGGCGAACGATGGCGGCCACTCTCTCGAGATTGCGGTAGCTGCGGGGCTGGTCGGCGCGGACACCGGTGAGCGGCCTAGGCATTGTCGTCAGAGCCTTTCTGAAGGATCTTTCGGATGTTGCGCAGCTGGTCATCGGTGACGCCGCCGCGGGCGAGGCCGCTGACGAGCCCTCCGACCACGTCGGCTTCGAGGGGTCTGGCCTTGGTGATGTCGTACTCAATCACGCCTCGCTCCTGGTCCGCGGCGGCGATAAGCGGCGAGGCATCGGTCTTCAGGAACTTGGCCACCTTAATGATTCGGTCGCTATCAAACGGGCGGCGATTGCCGCGCTCGACGTCGGAGACATATACGATAGAAACCTCCAGGAGCCCGGCGACGTCACTCAGCGTTTTGCCGGCAGCCTTCCGGCGCTTTCGCAAGGCGTCCCCGAAGCGTTCTGGCATAGGCATCTCCTTCATGGCAGCGAATGGCTGCAAGTCGTTCTGTCATTTTAGCTTATGAGCTAAACTATGTCAAAAGCGAGAGGAGACCGAAACTGGCCGAGCGGACCGATCGGTGCAGTGTGGCGGTCATAGGGCGGAATTCACGCTGCAATTCCCCGAATCTGACCTTACAAACTGGGCCAACTTCAGAGGCGCGACGATTGCACCCAACGCGGCGCTGGGGCTGGTTCGAACTCGCATCGAACCGACGAGAAATGCGCGGCGGGCGAAGCGTGGCACGGTGCGAGCCGCAGGCGGGCGACCCGTTGGTCAAAGACCAGGCCCAACTGAAGGTTCAATCGGTACCCGCTGAGTCGCCACGAGCAGATCACGTAACTCGGCAAGCCGTATAATTTGACGCCAAGGAGTTTGCGGATGCCACGAGGCCGTCGTAAGCAGCACCGGGCGCTTGGCGCCATCGAGAAGGACTTGCACGCACTCAACCTCAAGCGGCATGAACTGTTTAAGGAAATCGAAGCTGCGGTCGAAGCGCTCGGCATGAGTGCGATGCCCGTCGTTGCCAAGATGGGCCAGATGGCTGGTCTCGGTGCTTCGTTGCCGACGAAGGCCAAGGGCGGTCGGCAGCCCGGTTTCAAGATGAGCAAGGAAGCGCGGAGCAAATTGGCAGCCTCAGCGAAGCGCCGTTGGGCGGAAGCGAAGAAGGCCGGGAAAAGGACACTCGGATAAGACAGTGGCGCACAAGAAAGAGAAACTCAGTGACAAGGTTGCCCGTGGCGACTTTGTCTTTCGTCGGCCGGCGCGAGCCGGCGAAACACCAAGAACTTTTGCCGACATTTACCCGCAACTGGCTTCACTCGACATCACGGTAAGGGAAGTCGACGGTAGTCGCGCCTCGAGGGTCGTCGATCACCTGTCAGTCAGCTCAACTCCTGGTCAGGTTATTGATTGCCGCAATCCATCATGCAAGGGTGGGGGTCTTTTTCTCGACAGCGACATCGATAAAGCTATCCGTCAGGCCCTACCCACCATCGATGTGAGCGTTAAGTGTCGAGGCGTCACGCGTCAAAGGCCGCGACTCGTGTCGTGCGAGCACACGTTCAAGATTGCCGGCACAATGAGTTACAAGGCCGCAACGCACTGAGAGTGCGATGATCTGCGCAGGCTTCTCTGTCGTCGTCAATCGCGACAACCCAATTTCGCGTTGGGTGGCCGTGTGGACGTCCCACAGTGTAGGTATGGTTGGCGAATGATGCCAGAGCAGGACCCAGGTAAATTCTTTTCCGCCGAATTGGTGAGGCGAGCGCCGTTTCTTGCCGACTTATTTAGCGCTCCCGACCGTAATCGCGACAGCGTCGCACGGTTACTTCAGCTCCTTCCTGAACACATTTCCCTGGAGGAAATCGGTGACAATCCTGCAAGTCATGAGATCTGGCAACTTGCGGGCCGCTTCTACATGGTGATCGGCCGGATGCATGAAGCGTTGGCAGTCTTTGACGGTCTCTATCAACAGATGCTAAGTGCGCAAGCCAGCTGTGGAAAGCGTCTGCACAAGGGAATGCCGCTTGTATGGATCGCCGACTGCTATCGAGCCCTGAGATTTCCTGTTCACGCCAAGCGATATCTGATGCTCACTCTTTGCGAGGACGCACTGCGCGAGCAGGGAACCGTCAACCCAGACACGACTGGAATCTACTTTCGGCTGGTCTGGGCGGCAGGAGTTCCTCACGTTGACATCACACGCTACGCGGGTGAGTTCTTCGCCCTTGCAAACAAGTACCCTGACCGGGCAGTGTTTCCTGAAGCGCTGCTTCAGGAGTTGGACGACGATTGGGTGACGGAATATCCATCTGCCGAGGAGGCGTTTCACTATCGGATTAATCAAAAATACGTCCAATCCATGCAGGGCGCCCTTCACGATGACTCCGGCCAGGTCCTAGAACGACTTGCCCAGTATCTAATGTCATGCATGCCGGGCTGTCGGGCGAAGCGAAGAGTGCGGAGTCGCTCGACTGATTACGATCTGGTCTGTTCGATGGAGGGACTTGAGGTGGATTTTAGGTCGGAACTCGGTCGGTATTTTGTGTGCGAGTGCAAGGATTGGTCCGGGCCGGCTGACTTCTCATCGTTTGCGAAGTTCTGTAGGGTTCTGGATTCGACGAAGGCGCGCTTTGGCGTTCTGTTTTCGCGAGGCGGCATCTCGGGATCTGGTCAAGCAGCGCATGCCGATCGTGAGCAGCTGAAGGTGTTTCAGGATCGAGGAATCGTCATCGCGGTTATTGACGATTCCGACCTAGCGGATGTGGCGTCAGGTGCCAATCTGATCAACCTGCTAAGACATCGTTACGAGGCCGTTCGACTGGACTCAGCTGACGACTGACGCCGAGGAACGTGATTGCATTGGCGAGCGTCGCGCCTGAACCGCTCGCGAAGGCGGGTCCCGAAGCGATCGGATCGCCGAACGTACTACCACGTCCGCATGCGGTGCATCCCGTAGTACGCGCGTTTGATCCAGATCCTGATGACCGCGCCCTGGCGTGTGAACGAAGCGGGCTCGCGTATTCGAGGCCGGCAGGACACATGCCGAGCAATCTGACGAATGCCAAGAAATGCGAACGCATTCGCGGGGCGTGCGCGGTATCGCAAATTCGCGCGTGTGCGCGTGCCGTGCGCGTGGTGCGAATGCTGAGGAGGAATTCGCGCGAGATTCGCAGGAGCGTCGCGCGCGGATGTCCTCGGTGCTACGCTACTGGAGCATTCGAGCAGCCGCCTGATCGGATCCTCGACAAGGCGAGTCTCTTGGCACGCGTGGCCCACTTGTCGCTCCGTTCGGAACGGGTCGCGTGAAGTGGAATATGAATCATCGACTTCAGTGTCTCGGTCTCCTCGTTGGTCTCACCGTTCAGTTAGCCGGATGTCGTGGCATCGCGGACGACCAGACACGCACTATCTACCCTATGGACTGTTCCGTCCCGTTCGTCGGGGACCGGTGCGACGGGAAGACGCAAAAGGGCCCGAGTGAGGAGTTTCGAGTCGATGTCGGCGCGCAGCGCGTTGTGCATCTCGACGGGCTGGGTCCGGTGGCGCTTGAGAACTGTGCGGTCTTCAGCTCAGACGATTGGAAATGCGACGATTCAGGATGGGACAGTAAGCGGGACCAGCCTGGATGGGCCAATATGTTCATGGCCAACGACGGACGGCTGGCCTGGGTAAGCCGTGGCGGCCATCCACGCATGGAGGGCGGCGTCTACCGCGAAGACAAGACCGCCAGAGTGCGCTATGTCTCTTGGTGGCATTGGCTCATGGGCACCTACCCGTGAATCGGGACCCGCGTGCACACCCTGTTGCCAATTTGCGGCCGGCCACGACAGATTCACGCGCCGAGTGGTCCGGTGGAACAAGAGTCCTCTAGAATTCAACTTCGAAGACTTGTCAGGAGTCGGTATGCTCTCAGAAGGCGAAAAGAAACTGTGTCCGAAGTGCAAGAAGCGTGACGCAGTGTTTAGTGCTCGCACTCGCGTTCCCATGAGCGGAATGGCGTCTGGCGGTGATTACAAGTCAGGGGATTACGTGCCCGCATGGTCATGTGAAGACAGGAAAGACTGCCGCTACTTTGAGAAGATCTAGCGTTCGGCCCGCGGTGAAAGCGGAAAGGAATTCCCTTCCGTCCCCGGCCGCCGCGCCGTGCCTCGCTGAGACAGCGATCGGCTGAGGGGTCGAAGCACCCATAGATCGTCCAGCGACTCACCCGACGCCGGAGCCGATTCGAGCTTCCAGCGGCGACTTGGGACCAAGATTGGGACCATCCAGAAGGGCAGCCGACCCACAGGTTGCGTCGGATCAACGGAAGTGTTGAACGACTGTGAGTCTCCCAAGTGATTGCGCTGCTGCGACTTACTCTGTCGTGGCTTCGAAATGGCGCGCCGCGCTGTTCGACGATCGGTGTCCAAACGAGTTGGCTACGAACCAGGAGGTCGCAGGTTCGAGTCCTGCAGGGCGCGCCACTTTCCTGAGCCATTCCGCGATTGTGGGATCGCCGGCGATCAGTCCGCTGAGCACTTTGCCCGTTTCTTGCCCTTACCATCCCTGGTGCACTGCGCGGATTACTGGCCCTTCCTCTCAGATGCCTTTGGTGGCTCATCAGAACCGTTCAAGCCCTTGATGTGTCCCGTCACCTCGAAGCGACGGAAGTGGCTGTACTTGGCCTCGCACACGATCTGTTCGTATGGCTCGACATTTCCGGGCTCATTCCGCGCGTTGGCGTGATACAGGCCGTCTTCGTACTGTTCCTGAAACGCGGCAGGAACAAGCTCGTGCAAGGTCGCATCCTGAACGTACGTCGTGGTGAACTCGACTTTGACAGTCCCAAGCTTGGCCTTCAGCTGAGCTCGTCGAATCCGTCCAGTGCCGACTTCGGCAAGTAATTCGCCCTCCGATAGGATTGGCTTCAGAGAGAGATCGCGAAGAACGGTCTCAGGGCCGGCCTCTCGAAAGGCGAGGGTGGCCACCTGAACTCCCTGGCTGGTCGCGATGCCCTTCATGTCAAACGTCACGCTCGATGCCCGCTGCGGTTGAAGAACCAGGAGGCTCAGCGTCGGTTCGTTGAAGTTTCGGATCGTCCGACCGATGTTGTAACGCGCGTTATACGCCTTGAGACTTGCCTCGACCTGGGCGGCTGGAATCGTCGCGAGCATGTTCGGGACGTTTGGCTTATCCGTCACGGTCTTCCCGTCGATACTTTGGACATCCCGGATAGCCATCCAATCGCTACTCGGCGGTAAGGAAATAAAGTAGATTTCGCTTTTCATCGTCCGGCTCTGCGGCATCCTCCGTTCGAGCGGAGTTTGGTAGCGGATCTCCTGTACGTACTGCTCGTCGGCGATGAGGAAGGTGAGTTCTTCCTTGTACTTCTCGAGGTATGCGCGGGCGTTCGCCAGGACAGCGCTTGCGCTTGGGTCGCTCTGTGTCGACCGTCCATAGGCCCTCGCGGTGGGACCGGCGACCGCTGGCCAAGTGGCGAGCGCGACCAGCAGACATCTGACACCACGGCGGGTCATATGACCTCCTTCACACAAGAATGACGCGTGGATCCAGTATGGTCTCGACCGTCGGGAGCGTCAACGATGTCGCCCGACTCCAGAAGCAGCCGATGCGCTGCTCGGGCTGAGACGGCGACCACGGTCGCGACAGCGACGCCCAACGATCGCATGCCATTCCTGGCGGTCCGGATACGTGTACTGTGGCGTCGACGGACCCGATCGGCGCGCCGGAGGTTAGAACCGTCGCGCGCCGCGTGTAGGTGTCCGGCGCGATCCCTTGCAATGGAAACGGTGCAACGCGCCCAGGCCGCCGAGACTGTGCTCACTCCACGTCAAGAAGGTGAGCGTCGGTCGTTAGGCGCGACACGATCGGGGCTGTTGGGCTAATCTGAGCCGGTGAGTCCGACCGTTCTGCGGGTCAAGGGATTTCGGTTCTACTTCTTCTCGCGCGAAGAGCGCCGGGCGCACGTTCACGTTCAGCACGCAGACGGCGAGGCGAAGTTCTGGATCGAGCCAATGGTGGAGTTGGCCGCGAACTTCAGTCTCAAACCGAAGCAGGTCTCAGAAGTCAAGAAGCTGATCGAGGAGCACATTAATGAAATCCGTAGCGCTTGGGCCAAGCACTTCCCCGGTGGAAGTCAGTAACGTCTCGCCGCACGGCTTTTGGCTCTTCGTCGGTGAGCGGGAAATGTTCGTGCCCTTCAAGGACTTTCCCTGGTTCAAAGAGGCATCCGTCCGACAAATCGTCAACGTTCAATTGCCCAGTCCCCATCATCTGTACTGGCCGGATCTCGACATCGACTTGGCGGTGGACTCAATCGAGCATCCGGAGACGTATCCCCTCATTAGTCGGGCGCAGCCTAACACGCGCCTGCAGCCGACGGCAGCTCGTAAGGAACCAGGTCGTCCGCGGCGCCGGCGCGGTTGAAGCCGGACGTTCGCCGTCCAGACGAGCGTGGCTAGTGAACGGAGACGATCTCGTTCGCGACCCGTACGCGCACTTCGGCCTCGATGACGTCTCGCAGATCGGTTCGGCGTGACCGACGCGGCGATTGCAAGCGAGGTTCGAAAGCTCTCCGACGGGTCGTCGGGGCTGGATGCTGACAGCTAATTGCAGCCGGCGCGCCATTCGTGTCGTGCCGTCATGTCGCCGCGCGGCTGAAGCAGGTCGTTAGGCCGTTCAAATCGTCCGTCATTGGAGAAGCTGGCATTCTTCAAACCGAATGTCGCCTGGGGCCGGGTCACTTTTTCGGTTCTCGGGCTTTGCCCTTTTTTTGCCCTTTTGTAGCACCAAGTCCCGGCTTAGTCCGGCAAGCTGAGGCAAGTGGCGATCGCTCGTATTCACCAGGATTGACGGGCTCGGATCCGCGTTTCGGCACAGCTGGGCTCGGACCGGCAAGACCCGGCAAATCGCCTGAGTTCGGGCTACGAACCCGGAGGTCGCAGGTTCGAGTCCTGCAGGGCGCGCCACTTTCCTGAGCCATTCCGCGAGTCTTGGACCGCCGCCGGGGGGCCGCCGATCACCTTGCCCTTCTCTTGCCCCATTTCCAATCCACCATCCCACCCACCAAACCGATTTCCGTGCTGAGGAATCCCAGGATCGAGCGACGACCGGTCAGTCCGCGCCGACGGACTGCTAGAATCGACCTCGGGAGGATGGGCATGCCCAACGCCACGACTGTCGTCCATAGCGATCCGGACATTCTCGGCGGGACGCCCGTGTTTGTTGGGACGCGGGTGCCGTTCCGCAACCTGATCGATTACCTCGAGAGGAACCACAGCCTCGATGAATTCCTGGACTCATTCCCCACTGTCTCCCGAGAACAGGCGGTGGCCGCGCTGGAAGTCGCCCATGAAGCCGTGAGTGCCCGTGCGCATTCTGCTCGATGAGCAACTGCCTCGGCAGCTCGCGCCGTACCTGGTCGGCCACGACTGTCGCACCGTCCATGAAGAGTCGTGGGCGGGCCTCAAGAACGGCGAGCTGCTCGCTCGCGCCGAGGCGACTGGGTTCTCGGTCTTTTTAACTGGCGATCGGAACCTTTAGTTTCAACAGAACATCACGAAACGGCGTCTTGGCGTCGTCGTCCTTTGTGCGGCGAGCTGTGCGCTTGCAGACTTACTTCCCTTGATTCCATCGGCGTTGAGTGCGATCGAGGCTATCAAGCCGGGGCGCGTGATTCGCGTCGAAAACTGACACGCGCGCGAAGCATCTGACGCACTTGCTGAACTCAGGCAGCTTGGGGCGCTTGCAGCCGACGGCGGCCGGCGGAGTCGCGGTCGTCAGCCGGACAGAGCCCCTTCGACCGGTGTCAGAATTCAAGGGTGGCAAAGACGTTTCGGCTCTTGATTCCAGCGATGATCGTGTTCGGGCTGGCTGTCGCATGTTGGGCGATGCCGGCCGCTTGTGGTCGGGTCGAGAGCCAAGGGCGCCGTTTGGAACTGGAGAATGGCCACGGCGTCACTGTGTTCTTCATCCTGGGCTTCCTCGATGAGTATCTCGGTCGACATGTCGTTGAGGGCGATGACCTGGTCGAAGTCTTCTATTGCAACGAAACCGAGAAGGTGATCGTCTTCCGCCGACAACTTGAGCGGCTCGCCCAGGAGCAAGGACTGAAGGCTGAGATCCAGCAGGAGACGATACAGAGGTGTCTAACGAAGGTTCGCTCCGCACCGCTGGCGTCCGCCTTGAACGCGATGTACCGGAAGCGGGAGGCGCCCCCGATCGAGCAATCGGGGACCACAGATGCCGCAGGCCGACCTCACCGTCTGGAAACCCTGTGGGCTGACGACCAGCTGTTTCTCGGCGTCGACCGCGACCTTAAGCTAGCCTACGTTGCCGGCGCGTACGCTCGCTATGGAACCGGTGATTCAATGCGGTTCGCCAATTCGCAGCACAAAGTGGCGCTCCTCGCAGCATTGTTGAAAGCGCTGGGGTGTTCCAATGTCCGAACGGAGTCGACACAGGGATTCATCCCTCAGGCGAGCACGATCTACTTCGATCCATCAGCGGAATTACGGAAGTGGCTCGATCGAGTCTGGTGATGCCGGCTAACCACCGCTTGCAGCCGACGACGCGAGTGTCGTCTTGTGAAAGATCTGAGAATCGAGCGCTCCGCGGTTGAAGCGCGACGTAGGCCGTTCAAATCGTCCCGTCATTGGGGCAGAACTCGCACAAGGCCTTGTCGCCGAATCTCGGCAACAGGTGCTTCTTCAACCTGAAACGACGATGCTTCTGTGTCAAATGCTTGTACATTGGAAGGACCGAAGCCTCCCATTCACTTGCCAACGTGCGGAAAGTTACCTGTGACCGTGTCGGTTGCTTGCCGCCAGCCGCCGCCAGGCGCCGCGCGAGCGCCTCTGAGGCATCTCGCCGTGAGACCTGGCCGAGTGTTTCGTATCGGAGCGCCCGGCGTCTGCTGCCATCGGGAGCAATCTCCAGCTCCCGCCAGCGAATCGCCCACCCCCTTCCTCGCTTGAGAAGACACCCACTGCCGTAATGTCGTTTTCTCTGAGCCATAGGAGAGACCCTTTCCCTCGTCAGCTCTTCGTGGTTCGGCTCGTCCACGATTCTACGCGGTGGGACGCGCCGCGTCACACGACCCGGCATTTCTTTTCCACGTACGCGCGCAGGGCCTGCGCCTCGAAGCGCACCTGGTCGACGGTCAGCAGTTGGTACAGCTCGTCCTCGACCGGACTGGAGGCACCGGCGCGAGTGGACAATGACTTGCCGGTCATCCGCCTTGAGCTCGGGCCCGTCAAGACGGGACCGGTGCTCGTATCCTTGGCGCCATCGCTGACGCCACCGCCGGTCTGGCGGTTGGAGTCTATCCGGGCTCCGCCTCACGCGTTGAGCGCGAGACTGCGCTCGTCAGACGTGCGGCTCGGTAGCAGGACTTGGCGTGCGGCGGGGCGGGTCGGAGAAGAACCGCCGGACCCCGCGCCGAGCCGAACATCGCGCGCCAACGGGATGGCGGAATTTGTCTTGCGCCTGTCAGCGTCCGCTGCTACGGTGGCGCGTCAGTTTCGATCGCATGTCTCGATCAAGAGCCAGGCTCGCCGGTGTCATGGTCCTGTTCCTGAGTCCGGGGTCCGCGTGGGCCCAGGCGCCGCCGACAGTGACGTTTCTTCCGGATGCTGAAAAGGCCTCGGCCCCGCGGGTTTCAAGCCCGTCCAGGGACGGGAAGGCCTTCGAGCTCGGCCCCTCCGGTGGTGCGACCGTTTCGAGACTGCTGCTGCGGCGCATAGAGCTGCGGGAAAACACGTTCTCGCGAGCGCTCGAGCAGAGCGTTGCCCAACAAGGCGCGCATCACGACGGCCCCCTCTGGCATGCCGCGTTGTGGGGTGTGGTCGGAGGCGTGTCAGGTTTCTTCAGCGGCGCCTTCGTTGGCGATCACATCGACAAGCACTTTCATCCCAATGAGGGCGACCCGGGGTTCAAGGGCGCAGTGATCGGCAGCATCACCGGTGCCATCTTGGGCGCGTTTCTTCTGGCGAGGTTCGGTCCGTAGGGCTCTCCCGGCCGGTCCGCCGCACCGCGGCACGTGCCCGTGCTGCGCTTGTGACGTGGCAGGTCGGGTGTTACGCTCCTCGGTGTGACGATCAAGGCTCGTGTTCACGCCGGCCGGCTGGTGCTGGATGAGCCGACCACGTTGCCCGAAGGTACCGAGGTTGAGCTGCTGCCCCTCGACCCTGGCGATTGGCTCGACGACGCCGACCGTGCGGCCCTCCACGCGGCCCTGGCGGACTCGGAGCAGGACGTTGCCGCGGGTCGGCTCATTAACGCGGCCGACGTGCTCAAGGAGCTTCGCTCGCGTTGAAGGGGCGTCGCGTCCGCTTCACGGCAACGGCGCAACGCCACGTCGACCAAGAGCGTACCTGGTGGCTGGAAAACCGGGACTACCGAGACCTGTTCGCGACCGAACTCGAAGCCGCCACACAATTACTGGCTGTCCTGCCGGGGGGGATGTCCCGGCGCCTGTTGAAATTCAGCGGCGGCTCGGTTGACGACTACGCGACCTTCTCCGCACCCGGCTTGACGAGTCCGAGCTGCTGATCG
>Ga0209580_10000583_pt1 | contig 19087 bp, 17 predicted proteins | sample Coa_R1_5_FD_187153 | JGI IMG/M metagenome (GOLD analysis project Ga0209580, IMG submission 187153) | Surface soil microbial communities from Centralia Pennsylvania, which are recovering from an underground coalmine fire - Coalmine... | ecosystem: Environmental > Terrestrial > Soil >... | reverse complement strand
CGGTACCGTCCGCCATGACCTGCAGCTCCCCCGAGCCGGAGCTCGGCTGGATGTTGCCGGCGGCGAGCAGAGGCGGCGGTGAGACGTAGTCGTACTGCGGTGCGGCGCAGCAGTCGTAGAAACCAGGCTTCACGCTCCACGCGACGACGACGTACAGCGCGCAGGCAAGGCCGATCAGCCAGGCGGCGCGGGCCTCAGCCCGTAAGGGCATGGGCCTGGTCGGCGCGCTGCTCGGCGCCGAACCACCGGAAGAAGACGGCCAGCGCGGCGACGCCCATCGTCGCCTTGCCCAGGATCATCAGGACGGCGCCGGCGATGGTCTGGTCGATGAGAGGCGTGAATCCGGGGATGAGCCGCGGCACGTGCGTGTAGTACTCGTAAAAGGGCACGCGCGAGAAGATCAGCGCGAGGGCCACTCCATCCTGCGGCAGCGTGGCGACCAGCATGTAGACGAGCTTGGCGCCGGGTGACATGCGCCACCGTGCGTGAGTCGAGGTCACCTCCAGCATCGGCCAGTAGAGGAGGAGGCCGCCGGCGATGAACGTCAGGTGCTCGACCACGTGAAGCGATTCGGAGTGGAGGGTCGCGTCATACAGGGGCGGCAGGTGCCAGCCGATCATCACCAGCCCCGCGATGACCTGGGCGGGCACCGGCTCGGTCACCGCGCGGAGGCCGGGAACGCGAAGCAGCCGCCCCACCATGCTCGGCGGCAGGCCGAGCAGGACCAGCGGCGGCGCGACGAAACCCAGCAGGACGTGCTGGAACATGTGCACGCTGTCCAGGTACAGGTCGCTGATGGTGTCGATCGGCGTCTCGAGCGCGAGCCAGAGCACGATCAGCCCCAGGCCGAAATACAGCGAGTGCTTCCGCTGAGCGTCCGGCGCGTCCCTGGCCAGCCAGGCGTGCCCTAACCACAGGGCCACGAGCCCCGCGTAAACGGTCCAGTCGAAGGGCCAGCTCGTGATCAAGACATCAGGTTTCTCTCGTGATGGGCTGGGCCAGGATCCAGAGGCTCGTCATCGTGTACATGACCATCAGCAGAAGCATCGGGTACTGGCTGAGCAGCGCACGCTGAGCGGTGCGGAACCGCTCGCCCGCCCTCAGGTGCGAGAGGTAGACGGCGACCACGTGCCCCAGCACGATGAGCACGACCTGCGCGTACCAGACCGTCGACGCCTGCGCCAGGGCGAAGCTCGGCTGGAGCCCGGCCACCGCGGGCCACAGGTGCCACCCCTTCTGAAGCGGATCGTTGAGCAGCGGGATCAGGACCTGCGACTGGACGGTCACATAGCTGTAGTTGTGTGCCGCGTTGTAGACGAGCGCGATCGGCACGAGGGTCAGCGCGAAGGCTGTCACGGTCGCCTTGAGGTCGACCTTGCGCCTGCCGAAGAAGATGACCAGCTCCATGAACGCGATGAACACGAGGAAGAACGTGAACGTCAGGAGCACCAGGCCGAGCGTGCGCACGAAGAAGAAGCCGAAGGCGCCCATGGGCAGCCAGACGGGTTCGAGGGCGACTGTGAAGTCCTGCCACGAGGGCGTGGCCAGGATCCCGTCGAAAGCCAGCGTGCTGAGCATGAGGATGACGAACACGACCCGGTCCCACCCGGCGGGCCACTGCCTTAGCAGGCCGACGCCCCAGGGCCTGACGAAGACGCCGATGATGCGGCCCGTCTCGTCGCGGTCGGCCTCCACCGGGCTGAACCGCCCGACGACGTCGAACAGCAACGTGAACGCTTCGCACCCGCCGAGCCACTCGTCGCGGCCGAAGATCACCATGCCGGCCAGCGTGATCGCCGAATAGCTCACCGCGGCCGTGGCGACCAGCCAGGGCCGGTTGGCCATGCCGCTCGTCAGCTCGAGACAGGCGAATGAGAAGTAGAAGACGGCGGCCGGCCACACGCCGACGGCCGGCAGCTTCGCCAACGGGCGCAGCGGCACCAGCTTCGCGGCGGCGTCGTAGATCGCCTTCCACGGGTTGAGCAGGTACCAGAGATTCCCGACCAGGCCGGACACGATGACCGCGCCCGCCCAGAAGTAGATCCACACGATGTATTCGGCCGGGTTGTAGAGCGGGTTGGTCGAGCCGAAGTAGCCGGTGACGACGACGGCAAGCAGGGCCAGGACGCCGATCACGCCCCCGGCGACGCGGGGCCACGGAGAGCGCGCGACCGGCAGCAGGAAGGGCACGGAGCGGCGCGGGTACTGGACCGCTTTGGCTCCCAGCTGGTCGCCGGCAAACAGCACCACCAGCACGAACGAGATGAACACGACGCCCGCGGCCGCGAACAGGTAGAGCGAGAGCGAGATCGGCAGGTCGTAGCGCGGGCCGAAGCCGTGCAGCAGGACGCCTGTCAGCGCCGTCATGGGCTCACCTCGAGCGTGCCGAGCTGGTGGCTCGTGCTCTCCCATTCGATGTCGCAGCTGCAGGTCTTGTCGGCCTTGAAGGTGTGGCTCACCGTCTGCCCGGCCACCGCGTTGAACGGGATGTCGTACAGGTGCAGGTGCACCTCGCCTGTCGTGTCACTCGTCACCTTGATGGTGATCGTGTCGTTGACGTGCGCCTTGAGGTCGCTCGGCGTCATGGTCGTCGCCTTGGTGACGGTCACGTCGAACGTCACGTCCTGACCACCCCGATGCTGGCTGGCGTAGATGAGCACACCGCCGGCGACGATGAAGATGACGACGACCGCCGCCGCGATCAGCAAGCGAGTACGGCTCACTCGAATTTCCTCCTTCTATCAGTGGGCGCGCGTGAGCGCGCGTCGCGAATCAGGTCTGGCTGATGCGCAAGCCAGGAGGAGGTCCGCGGTCCAGGAGCGCGGTGTCGGCGACCCGCGAGACGAGCCGGTCCCGGTGCGATTCGATGACGACCGGTGCCAGCGCGAGGGCCAGGCGCGGCCGAGGCGTAAGCACGGCCAGGGTCGCCCCGAGCGCGGCGACCGCGGACTCGAAGCGCACCAGCAGCCAGCGCAGGGCCGCCGCCCCGACCAGCGCGACCGGGAGCTGCCCGAGCGTGCCCCACAGCAGGAGCACGGCGATCGAGCTCGCCTGGGTGCCGGCGACCGCCGCCTCGGCGGTCTCCTGGCCAGCGAACACGGCGAGCTGGATCGTGTAGAGCACGGCCACGAGCCGGAGCAGCGAAGGAGCCGCCCCCCGGTCCAGCGGGCGCCTGCTCGCGACCCGGGCCAGGGCGACCACGAACAACCCGGCGACCAGCAAAGCGCAGGCGAGGCCGAGGCCGGTCTTCACCAGCGCCGGAAAGTACGCATGCGCCCCGGTGCTCTGGACCTGCTGCGCCGCGGCGCCGAAGCGCAGCTGGTAGACGAGCAGGTGCCCCGCCTGCGAGCCGGCGAGCGCCAGCGCCAGGACCAGGAGGCGGCTGTGCCTGGCCTTCACGGTTCTTGATAATAGGCGGTGGCCGACCAACGAACCGCGTCCGATTCCAGTCAGAGCTGTGAGGAGATCAAGATGAAAATAAAGGTTCTCCCGATCGCCGCGGTGCTCGTCCTGACCGCCTGCGGCGGCGGCGGCACCGGGTCGTCGAGCCCCTCCACAGGGGCCGGGCTGAGCGCGGTGGCGAACATCTCCGGCGAGATACCGTCCGCGGTCAAGGCTCAGGCGCCCTTCCAGATCGCGACCGACGCCACCTACGCCCCCAACGAGTTCATCAACCCAGACACGGGCACGATCCAGGGCTGGGACGTCGACTTCGGCAACCAGATCTGCAAGGTCATGGGCGTCGCCTGCACCTTCAACAACGTGACCTTCGACGACATCATCGCCCAGCTCAAGGCGAACACCCCCAGCGAGCTGGCCAACGGCGACAAGCCCCGCTACCAGTTCAGCATCTCGAGCTGGACGCCGACGGCGGCGCGCGAGAACGGCGGCATCGACTTCATCACGTACTACAAGGCAGGCGAGGCGTGGGTCGAGAAGACCACCGGGCCCACCATCAACTCCGCGGCCGACATGTGCGGTCACACCGTAGCCGTCGAATCGGGGACGACCGAGGAGAGCGACGCGTGGGGCTACATGGGCAAGCAGGTCGGGGGGACGCCGATCTCCGGCGACAAGGACAACTGCACCGCCGCGGGCAAGCAGGACATCACGGTGGACAGCTTCGCCACCCAGACCGAGGCCAACCAGGCGCTGCTCTCCGGCCGCGCCGACATGGGCTGGCTCGACCAGCCCGTCGCCGACTACCAGGTCAAGCAGTCCGGCGGCAAGTTCAAGCTCGGCGGCCAGCCGTGCAGCATCTCGCCCTACGGCATCGCGATGGTCAAGGGCAGCCCGCTCGAGAAGCCGATCATGGACGCGGTCAAGTACCTGATCGACAACGGGTTCTACAAGACCACGCTGCAGAACTGGGGCGTCACCGACGGCGCCATCGCCAGCTCTGACGTGGCGCTCAACAACAACAACTCCATCGGCTCGAGCTGCGTGCCTTCTTACTGATGGATCGAAACAGCTGAGCTGACGTGACCGACATCGCCTCGGGTTCGCCGGGTCCCGCCGCGCCGGCTGGACAGCGACCCGAGGCGGTCAAGGCGATCCCCGTCCGGCACCCGTGGCGCTGGGTCTCGGCCGCGGCCGTCTTCCTGATCGCGGCCGACGCGATCTACACCTTGATCACCGCTCCGAACATGGACTGGTCGGTGGTCGGCAGGTATCTGTTCCAGCGGCTCATCCTCGAAGGCGTATCGCTGACGCTCGCGCTCACTGTCGTGGCGATGGTGATCGGCATCGTCCTCGGCGCCATCCTGGCCGTGATGCGCATCTCACCCAACCCCGTGATGTCCGCGGTGAGCTGGTTTTACATCTGGTTCTTCCGCGGGACCCCGGTGCTGGTCCAGGTGTTCTTCTGGTGGAACCTGGCGATCATCCTGCCGCGGCTCGGGATCGGCATCGCGCCCAACGGCCCCTGGCTGCTGAGCGCCAGCACAAACGAGCTCATCACGCCGTTTGTGGCCGCGATGCTGGGCCTCGGCCTCAACGAGGCGGCGTACATGTCCGAGATCGTGCGCGCCGGCATCATCTCAGTCGACCAGGGGCAGACCGAGGCGGCTCAGGCGCTCGGCATGACCCGCCTGCAGGTGATGCAGCGGATCGTGCTGCCGCAGGCGATGCGCGTCATCATCCCGCCCACCGGCAATGAGACGATCTCCATGCTGAAGACCACCTCGCTCGCCTTCGTGGCCACCGTGCCGGAGCTCTACACGCGAGCCCAGCAGATCGCCAACTTCAACTTCAAGGTCGTCGAGCTTCTGACCGTGGCCAGCCTCTGGTACCTGTTCATGACCTCGATCCTCACCATCGGGCAGTACTACATCGAGCGCTACTTCGCGCGCGGCTCGCAGCGCCAGCTGCCGCCGACGCCCTTCCAGCGCTTCCGGCAGCTCCTCTTCACGTTCCACGCACCGCCTCCTGGACCGCCAATGATGACGACGTTTCCGAGCGAGCACCGCTGATGGCGCCGATGGTCTGGGCGCAGGCGGTCCACAAGAGCTACGGCCGTCTCGAGGTGCTGCGCGGCATCGACCTCGAGGTCCAGCTCAAAGAGGTGATGTGCATCATCGGGCCGTCGGGCTCGGGCAAGAGCACCTTCTTGCGCTGCATCAACCACCTGGAGAAGATCGACGCGGGGCGGCTGTCGGTCGACGGCGAGCTCGTCGGCTACACGGAGAAGAACGGCAAGCTCTACGAGCTGCCTGACAAGGAGGTCTGCCGCAAACGCGCCGAGATCGGAATGGTGTTCCAGCGCTTCAACCTGTTCCCGCACATGACGGCGCTGGAGAACGTGATCGAGGCGCCGGTGAGGGTGAAGCGCGAGTCGCGAGCGAGCTCGGACGCGCGAGCGCGCACCCTGCTCGCGCGGGTCGGGCTCGGGGACAAGATCGACGCTTATCCGAACCAGCTCTCGGGCGGACAGCAGCAGAGGGTTGCGATCGCGCGGGCGCTCGCGATGCAGCCCAAGCTGATGCTGTTCGACGAGCCGACGTCGGCGCTCGACCCGGAGCTCGTCGGCGAGGTGCTCGACGTCATGCGCGCACTGGCCGAGGACGGCATGACGATGATCGTGGTCACGCACGAGATGGGGTTCGCGCGCGAGGTCGGCGACAGCCTGGTGTTCATGGACGGCGGGGTCATCGTCGAGTCGGGCAAGCCGCGCGACGTGCTGGCCGACCCGCAGCAGGAGCGCACGCGCGCCTTCCTGTCGAAGGTGCTCTAAACCGCACGCCTCGCGTGAGGCCTGCCGGATCAGCCCGAAAGCGCGGATTGGGACCGACTGCGCGGATTGGAGTCAAATAAAGCAGTGCTGTTCATGGAGGGCTGCCACCGGGGATGGGGGCTGGTCTAGCGGAGTGGGCACGATCACGATCGCAGCGACATACGGTGCCGGTGGCAGCGTCATCGGCCCGTCCGTAGCCGAGCGGATGAACTTGCCATTCGTTGACCGCGCCATCCCGACCGCAGTCGTGAAGCAGATCCACGAACCACTCGTATCCGCCCTGGCGGACGACTCGAGGGCAGGGAGCCGGGTGGACAGAGTCTTCAATAGCGTGCTGAGCTACACGGGTCTGTTTGCGGGCATGCCCATGAACCCCGAACAGCTCGGCGTTGCGACGGAGGTCGCCCAGACTGAGGTGGCCATGCGAGCGCTCGCTGACGCCGGCGGCGCAGTGATACTTGGACGGGCAGGCGTGTTCGTGCTAAGGGAACGCAGCGATGTCTTTCACGTCCGCCTGGACGGAGATGTCGAGGCCCGGCGGCGGGCAGCCATGCAGCGCGAGAACGTCGACTACAAGGTGGCCACGAGAATGCAGCACGACACAGACCACGCACGCCGCGCCTATGTCGCCCACTTTTACCCTCGGGCCGGCGCCTGGGATGACCCCCGGCACTACCACATGGTTCTCGACAGCACCGCGATATCGCTCGACGCTTGCGCCGAGCTGGTCGTGCGCGGGGCTCGCGACCTGTTCTCGAGATCCGCCAGGAGAGCGACCAGCTAGGCCATGGCAACGACAGTGGATCACCAGGCGGCCGCGGTGTCCGCGCCCTCCATGATGTCGCTACCGCCGCGCAGCAAGCTGGCGATCCTTGGCGCGGTTCTGCTGACCATGTTCCTCGCGTCGCTCGACCAGACGGTGGTCGGGACGGCGCTGCCGCGCATCGTCACCGACCTGAATGGGGCCAGCCTTTACGCGTGGGTGGTTAGCTCCTACCTGCTGTCCTCAACCGTCACCGTCCCGATCTACGGGAAGTTTTCTGACGTCTTCGGCCGAAAAGTGATGCTCATGATCGGTGTCGGCCTGTTCCTGCTAGGTTCGTGGCTCTCGGGGGCTTCTCAGAACATGAGCGAGCTCGTCGCATTCCGGGCCGTGCAGGGCCTGGGCGCCGGCGCCCTTTTTCCAATCGTGATCGCCATCATCGGCGATCTGTACAGCCCGCGCGAGCGGGGTCGGTTCCAGGGCCTGTTCGGCGCCGTGTTCGGGCTCAGCTTCATCGTCGGGCCGTTCATCGGGGGTTGGATCACGGACCACATCAGTTGGCACTGGGTCTTTTACGTAAACGTGCCTTTTGGTGTGGCGGCCCTGGTGGTTCTGTGGACCGTGCTACCCAGCTCCGTTCGTCGCCGGGCTTCGGTTCGCGACCTCGACTACCTCGGGATCGCTCTTTTCACGGCGGGTGTCGTGCCCTTCATGCTTGGCCTCACCAACAAGGGCAACGTAAACAGTTCGGGCCAGCTGGCCGGCTGGACGGATCCTGACGTGGGCGGACTGATACTCCTTGGCCTCGTCATCCTGGCCGTTTTCCTGGTTGCTGAAACCCGGGCGCGGGAGCCGATCATCCCACTCGACCTGTTTGCGAACCGGGACTATGCGGTGAGCATGGCCGCGGTATTCGCGTTCGGTGTCGCGATGTTCGCGGCCGTGATCTTCATGCCCCGCTTCTATCAGACAGTCCGAGGCATCAGTGCCACAGCCTCGGGTTATTACATCTGGCCGCTCCTCGTCGGCCTGATGGGCGGGAGTATCGGAAGCGGGTTGCTGATAAGTCGACTCGGGCGATACAAGTGGCTGATGACAGCCGGTGCGGTCGTGATGCTCGTTGGTGGCTTTCTGATGACCCACCTGACCGCCGGCGTCTCCGACCCCGAGCTCTGGGCCTGGATGCTGGTTCTCGGATTGGGCATCGGCCCAACGATGGCCGGTTACACGATCGTGGTTCAGAACTCCGTCTCGACTGACCGCCTCGGAGTCGCCACCAGCACGCTCACATTCCTGCGCCAGATCGGAGCGTCCGTCGGGCTGGCTGCCGCCGGAACGATCTTCTCGTCGTCGTTTGCGAACCGCCTCCCAGACGAATTTGCCCATGCTGGAGTACCCCAGTCCTTCATCCCTACGTTGGTCAAGCTTTCGGGTGCGCTGCAGAACGTGGGCAACGGTCGTGCGCTCCTGGAGCACGTCCTGCCGGCGCAGCTCCAACCGCTGATCCCGAAGATCATCGCGGGCGCCAACGACGCGCTCGCATTGTCAATCGGGGACCTGTTCTGGATCACGATCGTGTCCGGCGTGATCGGTCTCGGGTGCACCCTCCTGCTACGGGATCGGCCGCTACGGACGGCGGCCGAGCTTCGGTCCGCGGCAATCGCGGCAGATGCGGACGGTCATGCCCAGGACGGGATGGTCGCTTCGGAGCCCACGTCGATTGCTGACCGCTTCCAATAGCCTGTGCGGGGGCACTTGTTCGTCCTGCCATCGCGCTCACTGAACTAGGGGTCGGGACGGTGCCTCGCTGAGCATGGCGGCCGTACGATCCGAAGCCGCAACGGCGAGGGCGGCCTAGGTCGAGCGGGCGGCCCTCCAGTCCCTCCAGTCGGCGCGGAGGCGCCGCGCCATCCGGGTCGCGGCCAGCCGCAGCCAGCCCTGCTTGCGCCTGCTCAGGTCGAGCGTGATCGCCCTTGGCGCCCCGCGCGTGCCGAGGTGGATGTTCGCGATCTCCCACCCCATGGCCTTGAGCAGCCGGCCCTCGTCTCGGCGCTTGGGCAGCGACGCCAGCTCGATCCGGCTGCAGTCCGGCGAAAGGCGGCGGATCAGCCAGCCCTCACGAACGTCGATCATCGGATCTGGGCAGCGCACCGCCTGCGCGATCACTTCGAGATAGTGGACGCGGCCGGACGCGTGCGCGGGATGCGCCCACTCCCACGCGGACGGGGCCAGCGCCTTGATCTCGTGCGCGATCGCCCCGCCCTCCCATTCCGCCAGCGCGACCAGCCGCTCGCGCCCGAGGCTGCCGAGCCCTGAACGGCGGCGGACGAACCGCACCCGAGCGACGTCGTCCGGCAGCCGCTGCAGAAGGAGCTCCTGGACCCTGGACGGCAGCCGGCCGCGCGCCGTCGTGAGCGCGCCCATGCGGGTCCAGAACACGACGGGGTCGCGCAGGCGGCCCGTCGCCAGCTTGCGCAGCCACCTGTCGTTCTCGGCCAGCACCATCGGCCTCCCACCCGCCCGCAGCGCGGCCAAGTAGCCGCTGAGGATCGAGGCGCAGGCCTCCTTCAGGTTGATCGTCAGGTGGCCTTCGGCGGCCGCCAGGCCGGCGCTCGTCGCGAGCCGCACGAGGTCGAACGTGTAGGGCAGGTTCGTCGCCTCGTCGAAATCGTTGACTCCCCAGACCAGGCGGCCTTCCGCGTCGCGCCACGTGCCGAAGTTGTCGACGTGGAGGTCGCCGACCGCGAGCACGCGGGCCGCGTCGGAGAGCTCGGGCAGCTCCTCGGGCCAGAGCTCCGACCAGCGATAAAAGGTCGCGCGCAGAAAGCTGAAAGCGTCGGCCGCCATCATCTGGTGCTTGTAGTCGAGGTCGTCGCGGCGCAGGCGGAGACGCTCGCCGAGCCAGCGCTCGAAACTCCGCGTCGCGTCCGCGATGTCGGTGGCCACGCCTGCAGACGTATTGTCGCCGCGCATCGCGCGCGAAAAGGCGTGTTGCTTTACCGGGCCTTAACGAAGCGACTCGCCGGGCGCCGCGCCCTCCCAGGCGGTGGTCTCCCAGTTGTCCTTGTGACCCTCGACAGGCATCCAGGGCGGCAGCTCCATGAGCAGCTCGCGGCTCAGCGCGAACGCGTACGGCTCGTAGCCTTTGCGCAGCTTGGCGAGGCGCTCGCGGAACGCAGAGAATTCCACCACGTCGATCCCGGCCTTCCCCAGCTGTTCGTAGGTCGATCTCAAGTCGGTCTCGGACATGCGGTTCGGAATGTCGAACCTCGGCACCGCGCGCAGGATCTGGCTCAGGTCGCCGAGGGCATGGCGCCCGATCGCGTACAGGCGCTGCGCCGCCCAGGTGCGGCCCTCCACCTTTGCGGCGAGCCAGACCGAGGCCAGGTCCATGATCGCGGTCAGGGCTCCGAGCCATGACTGGTTCTCGTGCTGCGACCGGAAGTAGCTCAACACCTGGTAGGAGAGATGGCTTTCGAGCAGCTCCGCCGTCCACTCCTCCCACCGCATCAGCAGCGGCTTCAGGTCGTCGGTGGCGCCGAACCGCACGGCGCGGCCGTAAAGACCGCCCGCACTGGGAGGCGAGCCCGCCCATTCATCCAGCATCGAGATCGCGGTCTCGCGGCGCGAAAAGGCCTGGTACAGGATCGGCAGGTACGAGATGACCACGGCCAGGAACCCGAAGCCGGTGCCCGCCTCGATCACGGTCACGAAACGCGCGAGGTCGGTGTGCGGCGTGAAATCGCCGATGCCCAGCGTCGTGAAGGTGGTTCCGCTGGCGTACAGGTGGTCCCAGCCGGTGAGACGGGGATCGAAGTTCGCCGCCCACAGGATCAGGGCAAAACCGCCGATGAGCAGGATGCCCCACAGCACCAGCAGCACCAGCAGGGAGAGCGGCCCGTATACGCTCAGGAAGGTCTCCCGCCGGTCGCCGAGCGCCATGTGGCGGGCGACGGCGGCCCAGGGCTTCCAGCTCACTCGGTAGAAGACCTTGGAGAAGCGGACGCCCGAGACACGGCGCGGAAGGATGATCGTCTCGAACGAGTCGCGCAGCACTCCGACGACCAACACGACCCCGATCAGGCCCGCCAGGATGCTCATCTCTGAGATCAAACCCTGACACCGCCGCCCTAATTCATCAAGCCGCCCGTCAGAGGCCCACTTGACAGCCGCTCCGGCGGGGCAACAGAATCTGCGTGGCGAAGAGACGAACTGAGTAAGGTCCTGCTGCCGGCGCACTCTCGCCCCGAGTTCAGGCGCGTGGGGACGGCACTCGGGAAGAAGGCCGCAGGAAAGACGGAAGTTTTGAGGTAAGTGCGCATGAAGCTAACCAGGCTGTTGCCCGCCATCGTGGTGGCCGGGCTTTCCCTCGTGGCGTGTGGCGGAGGCGGAGCGACCGGCGGCAACTCGCCGTCGGCGACAGTACCGTCGGACCTGAGCGTCACCTCGTTCGACGCGAACTTCACCTACATGCCCAAGCTCAATAACCTCGTCAAGGCCGGCAGCGGCATGGTCGGCGTGGTCCTTCCGGACACCACGACCTCGACCCGGTACGTGAACTTCGACCTTCCCTACCTGAAGCAGGCGTTTGACGGCGCCGGCTACAGCTCGTCCGACTACAACATCCAGAACGCGCAGGGCACCAGCACGACGGAGCTGGCCATCGCGCAGGCGGACATCACCAAGGGCGCCAAGGTGCTCATCGTCGACCCGATCGACTCACCGACCGGCCAGGCCATACAGGCCTACGCCCAGGCGCACGGCGTGAAGATGATCAGCTACGACCGCGCGACCTTCACCGGTACGAACACCTACTACGTGAGCTTCGACAACGTGCAGGTCGGCAAGCTCATCGGCCAGGGGTTCATCCAGTGCGTCTCGAACTGGGGCGTCAAGTCGCCCAAGGTGTACGAGCTCGACGGCGGGCGTGACACCGACCCGAACGCGGTGTCCTTCGCCCAGGGCTACAACCAGGCCATCTGGGGCGACACCACGATCCCGCAGCAGGCGGGCAAGACCAACAGCCAGGGCATGACGCTCGTGGCCGAGTCGTTCGCGGCCGGCTGGGACAACGCCAAGGGCGGCGCCACCTTCCAGACGGCGTTCGCCGCCAACCGGCAGATCAACGCCACGGTGGAGGCCAACGACGGCCTCGGCAACGCCGTGGTCAACGTGCTCAAGAACTCGGGCATCAAGCCCGGCACCGTCCCGACCACGGGCCAGGACGCCACGCCGCAGGGTCTCGAGAACGTCCTCCTCGGCTGGCAGTGCGGCACCGTGTACAAGGCCGTTTACCTCGAGGCGCAGGACGCGGTCGCTCTGGCCACCGTGCTTCGGGCGGGCCAGTCGGCGCCGAGCGCGCTTCTCAACGGCCAGACCAGTCCCCCCTCGGGCGTGTCCGGCAACACCCAGCCCGCGTCGCTTCTGACGCCGGTGTGGGTCGACACCTCGAACATGGAGGCGACGGTGATCAAGGACAAGTTCGTGGACGCCGGCACGATCTGCGCCGCGGTCACCGCGGCCGTCTGCCAGAAGTACAACATCTCGTAGCGAGCTGAATCCACGGCGCCGCCGCCCACGCGGCGGCGCCGCAACCTCCACAATCAAGGAGTGCAGGTGAGCACGGAGTTCACCCAGACGTCGCCATCCGCGGCCGAGCCGCTGCTCAAGGTCCGCGAGATCGACAAGCACTTCGGTCCTGTGCAGGCGCTGTACCACGTCGACCTCGACCTTTACGCCGGAAAGGTCACCGCGCTCTGCGGCGACAACGGCGCAGGCAAGACGGTGCTCACCAAGACCCTGGCCGGCATCCACCAGCCCGACCACGGGCAGATCTTCTGGCAGGGCCAGCCGGTCCACGTCCGCAGCCCGCGCGACGCGTCTCGGCTGGGGATCGAGACCGTCTACCAGGACCTCGCCCTCTGCGACAACCTCGACATCGTGCAGAACATGTTCCTGGGCCGCGAGCGCCTGCGCCAGGGCTTGCTCGACGAGGACAGCATGGAGCGCTCGGCCGCCGAGACGCTGGCCAGCCTGCGGGTGACGACGGTGCGCTCGATCCGCCAGCCCGTGGCGTCGCTGTCCGGCGGACAGCGTCAGTCGGTCGCCGTCGCAAAAGCGGTGATGTGGAACTCAAAGCTCGTCATGCTCGACGAGCCGACCGCCGCGCTCGGGGTGGTGCAGACGCGCATGGTGCTGGATCTCGTCAAGCGGCTGCGCGACCACGGCCTTGCGGTGATGGTGATCTCACACAACCTGAACGACGTGTTCGACGTGGCCGACCGCATCGCGGTCCTCTACCTCGGCCGCATGGTCGTCCAGGAAGACCTATCGCGGCTCGACCGCCAGCGCGTGGTCGAGTACATGACAACGGGAGGTCGCCACGATGGCCAGAGCCCCGCGCGCAGCTGACGTCGAGGGCGTCCCGCCCGAGCAGGCGCCCGACCTGACCGCGGCCCCGGGCGCGGACAAGGTCGAGGTCCCGCCGGCGATAGTCGCCCAGTCGCTGGGCGGCTACATGCGGGCGTGGGTGGCCAGGATTCGGGCCGGAGAGAGTGGCGTCCTTCCCGTCCTCGTCGGAATACTCGCGATCTCGATCTACTTCGACGCCAGGAGCACGGTCTTCCTGTCCCCGGGCAACCTGGTCAACCTGTTCCAACAGAGCGCCATCTTCATGGTCCTCGCCATGGCCGAGACCTTCGCCCTGGTGCTCGGCGAGATCGACCTTTCGATCGGCTACGTCGGCGCCTGTGGCGCGGCCATCACCGTGCAGCTGGTCCAGCCGGTGACGACCGGGTGGCCCTGGTGGGCCGCCATCGTGGCGGGCCTCGTCTTCTGCCTCGTGTTCGGCGCGATCCAGGGCACGCTGATCACGAGGCTGAGGCTGCCGTCCTTCATCGTCACCCTGGCCGGCTTTCTGATCGGCAACGGCATGATGCTCTGGATCCTTCAACGAGGGCCGTTTTCCGGCTACCCGAACCTCACAGGCGTGAACGGCAACGAGCAGGTGATCTACCAGCTCATGTGGGGCACGCTCGACCCGACGGTCAGCTGGATCCTGATGGCCGTGGCGGTCGCCGCGCTCGGCGTTTACATCTGGCTCGGCGACTGGCGGCGGCGAAGAAGCGGCCTGGTCGCACCGCCTGCCAGCCTGACCCTGATCAAGATCGCCGTGATCGCGGCCGTCGGCATCGTGGTGGTCGCGATCTGCGACCAGAACAGGGCCGCGCTGGGCACGCTGGAGGGTGTTCCCTGGGTCATGGTGATCGTGCTCGGCGTGCTGGCCGCATGGACCGTGCTGTTCCAGCGCACCCGCTACGGGCGCTACATCTACGCCATCGGCGGCAACCCCGAGGCCACCCGGAGGGCCGGCATCAACCTCGCCCTGGTGCGCACGGGGGTCTTCGCTTTGTGCTCCTTCACGGCAGGCATCGGAATGCTGCTCTTCGCCTCCTACCTGGGCGGGATGTCGAACAACGTGCAGGGCGGCCAGTACGTCCTGTACGCGGTGGCGGCGGCAGTGATCGGCGGTACCAGCCTGTTCGGCGGCCGCGGCAAGCCGCTGCACGGCGTGCTTGGCGGCCTCGTGATCGGGGGCATCTACAACGGCATGTTCCTGCTGAACTACGACGTCGAGCCGCAGTTCATCGTGACAGGGCTCGTCCTGCTCGCGGCCGTGACCATCGACTCGCTATCGCGCAGGGGCTCCACCTCCGGGAGCGTGGGAAGGGTCTAGAAAGCCCCTCCGGCCGCCGCGCCGAGGGCCGGCCCGCCTCCCCAGGACGCGGAGGTGTGGGAATCGTCCGGGGTGGGTAAACGTTCTCCGTACAGATGGCAACACCCAAGTCAGAGCTCCTACCGGTCCTCCCCATGGACGACGTCGTCGTCCTCCCCCACATGACGGTCACCCTGGCGGTCGAGGGCGACAGCCAGAAGGCCGCGATCGAGGCCGCGCGCCAGGGCGGCAGGCTCATCCTGCTGGTGCCCCGCGTCGAGGGCAAGTTCGGCGCCATCGGCACCGTGGCCCGGCTGGGCGACTCCGCCGACCTCCCAACGGGCGCCGAGGCTTTCATGATCCGCGGCGAATACCGCGCCCGGCTCGGCAGCGGCCAGGCCGACATCGGCGGCGCGCTCTGGGTCAGGGCCGACCCGATCACCGACCCCGAACCCCCGACCGAGAAGTCGGTCGAGCTTGCCCGCGAGTACCGCGCCCTGCTCGAAAACCTCATCGAGTCGCGCGGCGTCCCGCAGGTCATCCAGTTCCTGCGCGCCGCCAAGACCCCGAGCCACCTGGCCGACCTGGCCGGCTACTCGCCGGACCTGACGACCGAGCAGAAGCTGGAGGTCCTGGAGACCCTCGACCTCGAGCAGCGCCTGGAGCGCCTGATCACCTGGACGAAGGCGATCCTGGCCGACGCGTCGCTGAAGGAGCAGATCCGCAGCGAGGTCGCCGAGGGCATGGAGAAGACCCAGCGCGAGTTCCTCCTCCGCCAGCAGCTCGAGGCGATCAAGAAGCAGCTGAACGAGGGACAGAGCGACGTCGTGTCGACCTACCGCGAGCGCATCGCGAAGGCCGGCATGCCCGAGGCCGTCCTGACCGAGGTCAACCGCGAGCTCGACCGCCTGGAGCGGACGAGCGAGCAGAACCCCGAGTACGGCTGGATCCGCACCTATCTCGACTGGATGCTCGACATCCCCTGGAACGTGCGCTCCGACGACAACTACGACCTGGTCGAGGCGCGCCGCATCCTGGACGAAGACCACACCGGCCTTTCCGACGTGAAGGACCGCATCATCGAGTTCCTCGCGGTGCGCAAGCTGCGCAAGGAGCGCGGGCTCGAGGTGTTGGGCGGCCGCGGCTCTGGCGCGATCATCACGCTCGTCGGGCCTCCTGGCGTCGGCAAGACTTCGCTGGGCGAGTCGGTCGCGCGCGCGCTGGGCCGCAAGTTCACGCGGGTCTCACTGGGAGGCATCCGCGACGAGGCCGACATCAGGGGCCACCGACGCACCTACGTCGGCGCTCTGCCCGGCCGGATCGTGCGCGCCCTCAAGGACGCCGGTACCAAGAACCCCGTGATCATGCTGGACGAGATCGACAAGGTCGGCAGCGACTGGCGGGGCGACCCCTCCGCCGCCCTGCTCGAGGTCCTCGACCCGGCGCAGAACCACACCTTCCGCGACCACTACCTGGAGGTCGACCTCGACCTGTCCGAGGTGTTGTTCATCCCGACCGCCAACGTGTCGGAGACCATCCCGGCGCCGCTGCTCGACCGCATGGAGCTGATCCGCCTCGACGGCTACACCGAGGAGGAGAAGGTCGCCATCGCGCGCGACCACCTGCTGCCGCGGCAGGTCAGGCAGGCGGGCCTCAAGCCCGAAGAGGTCAGCATCGACGACGCCGCGATCATGAAGGTCATCACGGACCACACCCGCGAGGCGGGGGTCCGCAACCTGGAGCGCGAGCTCGGCAAGATCACGCGCAAGGTGGCGACCAAGGTCGCCAAGGCGGAGCTGACGCCGCCTGTCGCCATCACGCCGGACCGCGTGCGCGAGTACCTGGGCAAGGCGAAGTTCGACAACGAGGTCGCGGCCCGCACCGCCGTGCCGGGCGTGGCGACGGGTCTCGCCGTCACGGGTACCGGCGGCGACGTGCTCTTCGTCGAGGCGACCGCCACGGACGGGAACGGCCATGGCCCGACCCTGACGCTCACCGGACAGCTGGGCGACGTCATGAAGGAGTCGGCGCAGATCGCGCTCTCCTACGTCCGGTCGCACTCCGAAGAGCTCCACATCGACCAGGCGCTCGCCAACAAGTCGTTTCACATCCACGTGCCCGAGGGCGCAGTGCCCAAGGACGGCCCGTCGGCCGGCGTGACGATGACGACGGCGATCGTGAGCCTGCTCACGGGACGGCCGGTGCGCAGCGTGGTCGGCATGACCGGCGAGGTCACGCTGCAGGGACTCGTGCTCCCGATCGGCGGCGTGAAGCAGAAAGTGCTGGCGGCTCATCGCATGGGCCTGAAGGAAGTCATCCTGCCGAAGCGCAACGAGAAGGACATCGACGATGTGCCGCAGAGCGTGCGCGAGGCGATGACGTTCCACCTGGCGAGCCGCATGGACGACGTGCTGGACCACGCGCTCGAGCCCGCCTCGACGAAGAAGTCGAAGACCGAAGCGGCCTGACCGATTCCGCTCGTTTGGGCAGCGGCCTCAAGGAGTCGCGAGGAGCCCCGTTCGGCGTGGCGCGGAATATCCGATGCGCGGCGGCGCGTTATGGACTGGGAATGGCAGCCAGCTCCCACGAGATCCTCGAGAAGGCACGCACCATCGCGGTGGTTGGCGCGTCGCGTGACCCGAACAAGGCGGGCGGCTCGGTGCCCGAAGGCCTTCAGCGCCGCGGGTTCCGCATCATCCCGATCAACCCGTACGCCGAGACGCTCTTCGGCGAGCGCGTGTACCGCACGCTGCTCGACGTGCCTGAGCCGATCGACCTCGTGGACGTGTTTCGGCCGGCGTCCGACGCGCCCGCCATCGCGGAGCAGGCGGTCGCCGTGGGCGCCAAGGCGCTGTGGCTCCAGCTCGACATCCGTTCCGACGAGGCTCGCCGGATCGCGGAGGCGGCCGGCCTCGACTACGTCGAGGACGAGTGCACCGCGGTGGTGAGCTCGCTGCACCAGATCAAAAAGAGCGCCGCCTGACACCCGGCCGCTACTCTGCGGTGCGTGGCACGTCGCCGGCTCAGGCCCACGCGCGATCGCAGCGTCGAATCGGAGCTGAAGTTCCGCGTCTCAGGTCCCAACGACCACAAGAAGCTGCGCGCCCTGCTGCGCAAGCTGGGCGCGAAGCTCGATGCGCGGTACCAGGAGGATAACTACAGGTTCAACGGGCCCGGCAAGTCGACGCGCAACACGACGCTGCGGCTGCGCATGCTCGACGGCGGGCCGCGCGGCGTGCTGACGGCCAAGGGCCCCGCGACCTTCTCGGACGGGGTCAAGATCCGCGAGGAGACGGAGGTCGCGGTGCCCGACGTGCACGCGACGCTCGACCTTTTGACCCAGCTCGGGTTTCGGGTTGCGTGGACCTATCCGAAGCACCGCACCGTCTGGATGCTGAAGGGCGTCGCCGTCACGCTCGACGTGCTCGAGTTCGGCTGGTTCGTCGAGCTGGAGGGACCGGCCGAGGTCCTGATCGACATGGCGCGCAGCCTGGGCCTCGACCCGGCGCACGCGCTCAAGGACAGCTACTCGGTGCTGGCCCGCAGGTACATGAAGACGAAGAAACCGGCCAGGGTGCCGGCGGTGCGCGTGGTGCCCCCGGCGGTCACTCCGCCCGCGGCGGCGGCGCAGGCATCGCCTTAGTCCCGTCTTTCGCCGGACCGACCCAGACCGTCTGGATGTTGGTGAACTCCTTGATCCCGTACTCGGAGAGCTCGCGGCCGTAGCCCGACCGCTTCACGCCGCCGAAGGGCAGGCGCGCGTCCGACGCCACCATGCCGTTGATGAAGACCTGCCCCGCCTCGACCTTCTCCGCGAGGCGCTTCGCCCGCCCGATGTCTCGGGTCCAGATGGCCGAGCCAAGGCCGAAGTCGCTGTCGTTGGCCACGCGGAGCGCGTCGTCTGCGTCCTTGACCCTGATCACCGCGGCGACGGGACCGAACGTCTCCTCGTGGTAGGCCGGCATGCCAGGGCGGACGTTGCCCAGCACCGTCGGCTCGAAGTAGAAACCGTCGCCATTGATCCGCTTGCCGCCTGCCATCGCCCGCGCGCCGAGCCGGATCGACTCGACGACCTGCCGTTCGAGGTCTTCCACCAGGTCGGCTCGGGCCAGCGGCCCGACCTGGTTGGCGCGGTCCATGGGGTTGCCGACCTTGAGCGCGGCCACCGCCTTCGTGAAGCGGCCCTCGAACTCTGCCGCCGCCGGCTCCTCCACGATGAAGCGCTTGGCGGCGATGCAGCTCTGCCCGTTGTTCTGGTTGCGGGCGCGGCAGGCGACGGTGGCCGCCATCTCGATGTCGGCGTCCGCGAGCACGATGAAAGGGTCCGAGCCGCCGAGCTCGAGGACGACCTTCTTCAGCGACCCGCCGGCCGCCGTGG
>Ga0209580_10000582_pt1 | contig 19099 bp, 12 predicted proteins | sample Coa_R1_5_FD_187153 | JGI IMG/M metagenome (GOLD analysis project Ga0209580, IMG submission 187153) | Surface soil microbial communities from Centralia Pennsylvania, which are recovering from an underground coalmine fire - Coalmine... | ecosystem: Environmental > Terrestrial > Soil >... | reverse complement strand
CCGGACCAGCGACGGCGGCTCTACGCCTTTCGCCGTCCCTAGTGCGGGGGAGAGGCTCGTGTACAAACTGGTTCGCACTTCGCGCCTTTACGAGCAAATTGTTCAGCAGATCGAAGAATCCATAGTCAAAGGCGATCTGAAACCCGGCGACCAGCTCCCCGCCGAGCGGGACCTTGCCCAACGCTTCGGTGTCAGTCGTACTGCTGTGCGCGAAGCGGTGAAAGCTCTTCGCGAGAAAGGGCTGGTCGAGGCGTACTCCGGACGGGGAACTTTCATTACCGACGGCACCACGCAGGCCGTCCGGCAGTCTCTGGACCTGATGGTAAAAATCGGGCAGCCGGAAGGCTCGAACCACCTGGCTGAGGTGCGGGCGATCCTCGAGCCTGAAATCGCAGCCCTCGCGGCGTTGCGGATCCAGGAGCCGGAACTGGCGACAATGCGCGAGGCCGTCTCCGTCATGGATCGTGCGGGCCAGGATCCGGAAGCTTACATCGAAGCCGATCTCGATTTTCATCTCGCCCTCGCGGAAGGTGCGGCCAATCCGCTAATACTCTCCCTTCTCGACTCCATCGTCGGCCTCTTACGCGCGCAACGTCTGCGGATATTCCGCGTTCCCGGCGGTCCCGAGCGCGGCCAGGTTCATCACAAGCGGATTCTCGAAGCAGTGGAGCATCATGATGCGGAGAAAGCGCGCGAAACCATGCGGGCGCATCTCTCGCAAGTCAGCCAGGACAGTCAAGCCCCGGCGGCGAAACGCGCCCCCGTGAAACAGAAAGTTCACTAGAAAGTTCGGAGCAAGGAATGGCGAAAGTCGGGTTCATAGGCTTGGGAGTCATGGGCAGCCAGATGGTCAATCGGCTGTTGAGCAAGGGCCATACCGTGACTGGCTACAACCGCACTCGCGGCAAAGCACAGTGGCTCGTGGAGAAAGGAATGACCTGGGCTGATTCGGCTCGCGCCGTGGCGAGCGCTTCGGATTACACCTTTGCCATGGTAACGAATGCCGCCGCCATCCAGGCCATTACTGAGGGACCCGACGGGCTGCTTGCAGGATTGAGTGCCGGGAAGACCTTCATCGACATGAGCACGGTGAGCCCGACCGTGAGCCGTGCTCTCGCTGCGAAAGTTCGCGCTCTTGGCGCCGATATGGTGGACTCTCCCGTCTCCGGCAGCGTGATTACTCTGCAGGAAGGCAAGTTGTCGGTGATGGTCGGCGGACGGAAAGAGACGTTCGAGAAAATCAAGCCGCTCCTCCTCGACATCGGGCCGAAGGTGACGCACGTCGGCGACAACGGCCTGGCGCTCTCGATGAAGATTGCTGTGAACCTGAGTCTCGCCGTGCAAATGCTGGCCTTCTCCGAGGGCGTGCTGCTCGCCGAAAAAAGTGGTATCGCGCGCGATACGGCCGTGGATGTTCTCGTGAACAGTGCCATCGCTTCCCCGATGATCAAGTACCGCGGGCCGTTCGTTCTTCAACAGCCGGAAGAAGCGTGGTTTGACGTGAACATGATGCAGAAAGACATGGTGCTGGCGATGGAGCTTGGCCGGCAACTCGACGTGCCTTTGCCGACGACCGCAGTGAGCAATGAGTTTCTCACCGCAGCCCGCGGCATGGGCTGGACGAAGTATGACTTTGCTTGCATGTTCGACGTCCTTGCCGCCATGTCTGGTGTGTCGACGCCGGTGACAACGGGAGGGAAGAAGCATTGAGCACTGTGACTTCCAAACCTGAGACGGGCCTCGACGCTGCCAGCATCAAAGAAAAATGGTTGCGTGCCTACCGGCAAATGGTGCGCATCCGTTTGTTTGAAGAGCAAGTCAACGAACTCTACACCCGCGCTCTTATGCCGGGACTGGCCCATCTCTACAGCGGCGAAGAAGGAGTCGCAGTCGGCATCTGTGAAGCGTTGCGCATCGATGACTACATCACCAGCACGCACCGCGGTCACGGACACTGTCTAGCCAAGGGTGCTTCGCCCGATCGCATGTTCGCCGAGTTGCTGGGGAAGGAAGCCGGATATTGCCGCGGCAAAGGCGGATCGATGCATATTGCCGATCCCGCGACCGGAAATCTTGGTGCCAACGCGATTGTCGGCGGCAGCGTGGGAATCGCTACGGGCGCGGCCTTTGCTGCGAAGCGTCTGGGCAACGGACGCGTTGCAGTGTGCTTCTTCGGTGAAGGCGCGCTCGGCCAAGGATCGCTCTATGAAGTCATGAACCTGGCGCAACTCTGGAAACTGCCCGTCATCTACGTTTGCGAAAACAATCTCTATAACGAGTACACGCATTACTCCGAGACCACCGCCGGAACGATCCTCGGCCGCGCCGCGGCATTCGGCATTGAGACTGCGGCAGTCGACGGTCAGGATGTGCGGGCCGTAAATGAGGTCGCTACCCGCCTCGTGAAAAGAGCGCGTGCGGGAGAAGGGCCGGCCTTTCTCCAGGCGGACACGTACCGCTACAGCGGGCACCACGTTGGCGACATCAATCGCGAATATTACCGCTCAAAGACCGAGGAGCAACGCTGGAAGACGGATCGAGATCCCATCAAGCTGCAGGGCAATTGGCTGATGGAACAAGGGTACGCCGATGCTGCCGCTCTCGAGCAGATCACGACGGAAGCGCGCGCTGAGATGGAAGCCGCCGTCAAGTTTGCGGTTACAGCGCCTTATCCCAGCGTCGATCAAGTGGACGAGGATGTTTATGCCTGAGCGCGAACTTACATTTGCGCAGGCCGTGAAGGAAGCCCTCGCCGAAGAGATGCGCCGCGATTCGAGCGTGTGTATCTTCGGCGAAGACGTCGCCGAAGCCGGAACACCGTTCAAGGTTCTCTCCGGTCTTGTGGAAGAATTCGGCGCCGAGCGCGTGCGCGACACACCAATCTCCGAAGCCGGTTTCACGGGTATTGGCGTAGGGGCTGCCATGACAGGCCTGCGCCCGGTGGTCGACATCATGTTCGGCGATTTCCTGACGCTGACCATGGACCAGATGGTCAACCAGGCCGCCAAAGCGCACTATATGTCGGGCGGGCATTGGAAAGTGCCGATGGTTCTGCGCACCACGCTGGGCGCCACTCGCCGTTCCGCCGCGCAGCATTCGCAATCTCTGCATGCGTGGTTCAGCCATGTTCCGGGTCTGAAGGTCGTGTTGCCGTCCACTCCTTACGATGCCAAGGGCTTGCTGAAGACGGCGATCCGCGACGAGAACCCGGTGGTCTTCTTCGAAGACAAAATGATGTACAAGCTGAAAGGCCCGGTTCCAGCGGAAGACTACACAATTCCCCTGGGAGTTGCCGACGTGAAGCGCAAGGGCGACGACATCACTTTGGTCGCCACCAGCAGCATGGTGCAGGTCGCACTCGGCGCAGCGGTGCTGCTTGAGAAAGAAGGGGTCAGCGCCGAAGTGGTTGACCCGCGTACCACGTGGCCGCTCGATGAGAAGACGATCCTGGATTCTGTGAAGAAGACCTCGCGGGCGATCGTGATGGATGAAGGCTACGGCCGTTATGGAGTGGCAGCAGAACTGGCCGCGGTGATTGCAGAGGGCGCATTCTACGATCTCGATGCGCCGATCAAGCGAATGGGAGCCATGCACGTCCCAATCCCTTTTTCACCGCCGCTGGAAGACGTAACGGTCCCGACAGAAGAGACGGTATACAAAGCCGCAAAAAAAATGTGCGCCAAGTCCTAGAGACGTAGCTTGCTACGTCTCTGCCGGCAGCGTCTGTAAAGGTTTAGTTTTGAAACGCCGCCAGCAAGATATTGCAAGCAACGTCTCTACAGGCAGGAGGATTTTATGGCACTCAAAACTCACGGCACCATGGCCGTCGATTGGGAGAATCGAATCGACTTCGACCGCCTCCGCCGCGAACGTCTGCAGAAGGCGAAAGACCTGCTTGCCAAGTCGTCGATGGGATCGTTGCTCTGCTTCGACATGAACAACGTCCGCTACATCACGGCGACGCACATCGGCACCTGGGCGCAGGACAAAGCCAACCGCTTCACGCTGCTCCCGCAGAATGACGAGCCGATCCTTTGGGATTTCGGCTCTGCCGCCAAACACCATCAGCTGAACTGCCCGTGGCTCGGTGAGCGCTCGCGTCCGGGAATTTCCATGCTCCGCGGCGCCATGACACCTGAGATGGGCCGCGCCGAAGATGTTGCAAAGAAGATCCGGATCGAACTCGAAAAACGCGGCCTGCACAAAGAGCCGGTTGGCGTCGACATCATCGAGCTCCCAGTCTTGTTCGCGCTGCAGCGCGAAGGCCTTGACATCGTCGATGGCCAGCAACTCATGTCCGAAGCCCGCGTCATCAAGACGCAGGACGAGATCTCGCTGCTCAACACATCGGCGATGATGGTCGACGCCGCCTACGATGAACTCTATCGCGCCATGAAGCCCGGCCTGGCCGAGAATGAAGCGGTCGGCCTCGTCAGCAAGGTTCTCTACGACCTCGGCTCGGAATATGTAGAAGCCGTGAACGCCATCTCCGGCGAACGCTGCAATCCGCACCCGCACGTGTTCTCCGATCGCATCTTGCGCCCCGGCGATCCCGTATACTACGACATCCTGCATTCCTACATGGGATACCGCACCTGCTACTACCGCTGCTTCACCATAGGCTATGCGTCGCACGCGATGGTCGATGCCTACAAGCGGTGCCGCGAATATCTCGATGCGGCCATCGAACTGGTACGCCCAGGCCGCACAACAGCCGAGATTGCGGCGGTCTGGCCCAAAGCACAAGACTTCGGCTTCGCCAACGAAGAAGCCGCGTTCGCCCTGCAGTACGGCCACGGCATCGGCCTTGCGATATGGGAAAAGCCGGTGATCAGCCGTCTGGTTTCCTTCGATCATCCGGTGGAAATCAAGCCCGGCATGGTCTTCGCTCTCGAAACCTTCTGGCCCTCGACCGATGGCTGGAGCGCCGCTCGCATCGAAGAAGAAATCGTAGTGACTCCGACCGGACACGAAGTCATCACGCGTTTCCCAGCCGAAGAACTACTCGTGGCAGGCGCTCACTATTTCACGGTGAACGGCCCGCTGCCGACCACACGCGAAAGCGAAGCTCCCGCCAGCAAGCAGGTGCTCGAAATGATCGAAGCCAGCGCCAAGACGGAGAAGATCGGAGTTTAAGGGCTGAAGGCCATCGTCAAGGCCCTCCCCAATAGAACAACTATGGCCTTCAGCGTAGTAATGCCCGCTCTTGAAATGGCGCAGGAAACCGGCAAGCTCCTTTCCTGGCGCAAAAAGGAAGGCGACCACGTCTCCAAGGGCGAACCGCTTCTCGAAATCGAAACCGATAAAGCCGTCGTGGAAGTCGAAGCCCCTGCCGACGGCGTCCTGGCGGGAATCAAAGCCTCCGAAGGCGCGGACATCCCGGTAGGGCAGACGATTGCGTGGATCGTCGCACCCGGAGAACAGCCGCCTGCCGATACCGCGTCCGTCGCCCCTGCGGCTCGTGCGACCTCGCAGCCGAAGTCTGAGCCATCACACGTCGGTGCAACTCAGGCTGCTTCACCGTCGCCCGCCGTTCCCGCCAAGATTTCTCCTAAGGCCCGCCGCCTCGCTAAAGAGCTGGGCGTTGATATTGCCGCGATCCACGGCTCCGGTCCCAGTGGAGAAATTCTCGCCTCAGACGTGCAGGCTGCTGCGACGTCCACGACGGCTCATTCCACTCCAAAGGAGTCCGCAACTGTCGAAGTTCCCACGTCGCTAGGCCGCATCATGGCCGAGCGCACGACCCACAGTTGGACGACTGTCCCTCACTTTTTCGTGACTCGCGACGTCGACGCCACGGCGCTGAATCAGTATCGCGAGCAGATCGTCGATCAAATTGAGTCCACGAAAGAGATCCGCGTCACGCACACAGACCTGCTGGTTGCTATGGTGTCGCGCGTGCTCTTGAAACATCCACGCCTGAATGCCAGCTGGAGCGCAGAAGGCATTCGTCTTCACGATTATGTGAACATGGGCGTAGCCATCGCTGTGAATGACGGCGTAGTCGCCGCGGTTATCCACAACGCCCACACCGCCAGTTTGCCGGAAATTGCGACTCAGCGGCGGGATGTCGCCGAGCGTGCCCGCGTCGGCAAGCTGCGCCCCGCCGATATCGCCGACGCGACATTCACAATCAGCAACCTAGGCATGTATGGTGTGAATCAATTCAGCGCGATCATCACTCCGCCGCAGGCCGCCATTCTGGCGGTGGGAGGAATTGTCGACAAAGTCGTCGCGCTCGAGGGAAAGCCTGCGGTACGGCCGATGATGACGCTGACGGTCTCCTGCGATCACCGTGCGGCCGATGGCGCTCGCGCCGCCATGTTTCTGAGCGACCTCGCTCAGGCGCTGAGTGATCCCGCAAAATTCCTCGAATAGATTTTTATTGCTGTAGGATCTGTCCCGGCTGCGGATGAACTTGCTCGTCTTTGATCTGGCTCGAATCCCAGCCGCCACCGAGCGCCTTCACCAGGTATACGGTGCTCACAAGTTGCTGGCCGAGCAGCTGTGTCTCGAGTCGCTGATTGCTTAACAGCGTGGTCTGTGCGGTGATCACGTCGAGATAGTTCGTCACTCCGCCCACGTAGCGGTTGTTCGCGATCTCCAAAGCCTTTCGAGCATCTTCAACAGCCGCGCCCTGCGTAGAAAGTGCCTGTGACAGCGTGCTCAGATTGCTGATGCCATCCTCCACTTGCTGGAACGCAGTGAGCACAGTTTGGCGATAGTTCGCCACTGCTTCGTCATACGCGGCTCGCGCTGCGGCCAGGTTTGCGCGATTGCGCCCACCCTGCAGCACCGGCTCCAAAGCATCGGCGCCTAAAGACCAGAACAGGCTCGGGGCATTGAACAACGAACTAATCGCAGTGCTCTGCACTCCTCCTGCGCCGCTGAGCGTGATATGTGGATAAAAAGCTGTGCGCGCCAACCCGACCTTCGCGTTGGCATACGCCACATCGCGCTCAAACGTGGCGATATCTGGGCGCCGCTCGAGCGCATCCGACGGAACGCCCAGCGGCATGGCAGGAGGCGTGGTCTTCAACGGCGCGACCAGCACACTGAAATTCGAGGCCGGTTGCCCCACCAGGACTGCAATCGCGTGCTCATACTGCGCGCGCGTCTGTTGCACCAACGCTGCCTGTGAAATGGTCGAATCCAGCAACGTGGCCTGTTGAGCGACTTCCAAACCGCTCGCGATCCCTCCAGTGTGACGCTGATTCAGCAGGTCCAGAGCCTTCCGCTGATATCCCACCGATTCCTCGACGACTTGGTATTCCGCGTCGAGTTCTCGCAAGGTGAAATAGTCGGCGGCGAGTTCGGCAGTCAACACAAGCTGTACATTTCCGAGATCCGCCGCCGTGGATTGCAGCGAAGCATTCGCTGCTTCCACGTTCTTGCGCACGCGCCCGAACAAATCGGCTTCATAGTTCACCGAAAACGGAATCGAATAAACATTCTGCGTGTAAGGCCGTGCGATCCCGCTCGCAGCCACGGCTCCGTTCAACGGACGGTTGCCCGATCCGCGCTCACGAATCGCAGACGGGTCCGCCGAAACCTGAGGGAGATAATCCGCGGTAGCAACGCGGGCCAGGGAACGCGCCTGGCTCAATCGATCCCGCGCTGCCACGAGAGACTGATTTGCCTGCAGGAGCTGCTGCTCGTATGCGTCAAGCGCAGGATCCTGGAATATCTGCCACCATGCTCCCTTCGGGATCGCGTCCTTGGGCGCAGCCTGCTGCCATGGCGGCTGCGTCTTCCAGGCGTCGGGCGCGGGTGCTGGAGCGCTTGGACGGGCATAGCGCGGTCCCACCGTACAAGCGCTTACCAATGCAAGCCACAACAGAAGCGCTGCGATAAATCCCCGTCTCACTGCTTGCTCCCTTTCGCCTTATTCGGTTTTCTTTGTTGTACCGACTGGTCCTGCGGAGTGCGCTGCTGCTGCTGCTCAGGAAGATTTTCCTCCTGGCGCGTGCTCCGCGGAACTGCAGGCGGTTGTGCCGCCGACTGATCCTGGCCTTGCCCCGGTGATGGTGGCGCGAGGTTCACCTGCTGTCCATCCTCTAACGAATCCGGCGGATTGATCACGATCTGGTCTTGAGTAGAAACCCCTGCCACAACTTCGAGAGTGGTTCCGTAGTCCTTTCCAATGCTGATCGGGCGCAGTTGCACCTTATTGTCCGGTCCCACAACGGCAAGGCGCGTCCCCTCAGAGCGAAACAGCATTGCATTGACCGGAACCGTCACCTTGTTGATGTTGGACCCTACCGCAAAGTGCACCTCGCCGAACGATCCGGGCAACAGGCGGCCGTCTCGATTCGGCACATCCACCTCCGTAAGGAGCGTCCGCGTATTGGGATCAATCGACTCGGCAGTTCGCGCCACCTTGGCCGAAAATCTCTGTCCAGGAAATTCCTGCAGAGTTACCGTCGTCGATGCGCCTACCCTGATAAAAGGCGCGTATGCCTGAGGAACGCTGGTATAGACGCGCAGCGGGTCTACTCGCGCGATGTCGAACAGTTCACGTCCAGCTGCTCCGGCGCCCGCATTGATCAATGCTCCCGGATCGACGTTACGCTTCGTAATAACGCCCGAGAATGGCGCATACACCTTCTTGAATCCTTCCATTTGCTCAAGCCGGCGTACGTTCGCATCTGCCGCAGCCAGATTTGCCTGAGCCTGTTTATATCCGCTGGTCTGTTGGTCGGCCTCCTGCGCCGATACCGAGTCGCTCTTTCGCAGGTTCTCCCAGCGGTCGGCGCTGATCTTGGCAAGTTCCAGTTGCGCCACAATCTGTTGCCGCGCAGCTCGAGACTGATTTAGTTCCTGATCAATCTCTGGCGTGTCGATCGTTGCCAGTAAGTCACCTTCTTGTACGCGGCTTCCGATGTCTTGGTACCAGCGCACCAGATATCCATTCGTGCGGGCGTAGATGGGAGACTCCTCAAAGGCCTGCAACGAACCAGGAAGTACGAGTTCCTCGTCGGGCTTCTCCGCCAACGGATGGACCACCGCAACCGTGGGAATCGTTTCCCGCTCGGTTTCCTTGGCCAGTGCCTGTTCGTGACTCGCGCGGCTGATCAATGTGACCGCACCGGCGGCCAGCAGAATCAGCAGAGCGACTCCAACTACCATCAATGCGCGACGCGACGGAGCAGGAGGAATCTCCGGTGGCGGCTCAATGGCGTGCGTTTGCCGACGTGACCGCTCCTTCATGGCGGCGATCTCTGCATCAATCTCGGCTTGCGTGGCGTGATGAGGCGCGTTCACACTTTGTCGACTATCGGAATCAATACCCACGCTACGTTGTTGCCGTGTCTGCTCGTTATCTAACTTCATCATCTGCTCCAGAAACCGTGAAACCGCATTCTCGCATTCGGCTAGAACTCCTGCTCACGTGCCCGCCTTGCCTCTCGCCGGCTATGGAATATCGCGAAAACACTCGGTACGAAGAACAAAGTGGCCACCGTTGCGAACAGCAACCCACCGATCACCGCCCGTCCCAAGGGGGCGTTTTGCTCGCCGCCTTCGCCGAAGCCCAACGCCATCGGCACCATTCCGATAATCATAGCCAGTGCGGTCATCAACACCGGACGGATGCGCGTGTAGCCGGCCGCTACCGCTGCCTGAACGGCTGGCACGCCTTCATCCATCTGTTCGCGTGCGAAGCTGACCATCAGAATCGAGTTCGCCGTGGCCACTCCCATGCACATGACCGCACCTGTAAGAGATGGCACATTCAATGTTGTGCGCGTCAGCAACAGGAACCAGCAGATTCCAGCCAGCGCCCCAGGCAGGGCTGTGATGATGATGAATGGATCCAGCCACGACTGGAAGTTGATCACGATCAGCAAATACACCAGTACGATCGCTCCCACCAGCCCAATGCCCAGCCCAATAAACGAAGACCGCATGGTAGCAACCTGTCCGCGAACGACAATGTGGGTGCCGCGCGGCAGTTTATCTTCGAAACTCTTGAGCACCTCTTGCGTATCCGCCGCGACCGCTCCCAAATCACGGTCTTGCGTGCTGGCAAATACGTCGATGATCGGCTGCACGTTGTAGTGATTCACCGTCGCGGGCCGCACTGCTGGACTGATTTGCACCAGGTTGCCCATCAATTGTGGCCCTTGCTGCGAAACTACCGGAATGTTCATCAGGTCTTGCAGGTCTGTCATGCGGTACTGCGGGGATTGCACCGCCATCTGGTACGTCACTTCATTTTTCGGATTGAGCCAGAAGTTGGGGGAAGTCTGGAAGCTTCCGCTGAGCGAAACCAGCGCGCTCTGCGCCACGTCGCGTGTCGTCAGCCCGACTTGGGCGACTCGCGTGCGCTCGATATCCATGTGCAGCGTGGGCAGCGAGAGCAGTTGCTGGACATGTACGTCGGCGGTCCCGGGAATATGCCGCATCCGTCCGGCGATCTGCTGTGCGATCGCATAGTTGGTTTGCTGATCATTCCCGACGACTTGCACGTCGATGGGCGCGGGAATACCGAAATTCAAGATTTGTGTGACGATGTCAGCGGGCTGGAAAAAGAACTCCACGCCCGGGAAATGCCGAGGCAGGAATTCCCGCAAATGCCGCGTCAGGTCGGCCGTCGGCTCATGCTTCTCCGGATTCAATGCAATCAGAATCTCAGCATCGCTCGACCCGATCGTCCCGTTGGAACTATACGACTGGTTGATGCCGGAGTTGGGCAGTCCGATGTTGTCCAGAATGGTTTGCAGCTGTCCCTGCGGGATTTCAGCGCGTAGCGAGTTCTCGATTTGATCGCACAGGCGAGCTGTTTCTTCGACCCGCAATCCGGGACGTCCCCGAACGTGTAGCCGCAACAACCCTGCATCCACCTGTGGAAAGAAGTCTTGTCCCAGGAATGAAAATAGTCCCAGTGAGAGCAGGCAAAACAGGAGAAAGCAAACTGCAAACAGGCCACTATGCGCGATCGTGGTCTCCAGCAGTGATTCGTAGCTTCGTCGGAACTGTTCGAATTTACGCTCAAAGCCCCGCTGGAACTGTGCAAGAGCGGATCTAGGCGCTTCGGCACGATGTTCGTGCCCTCGCATGATGTACATCACCAGCGTAGGAATCAGGGTTCGCGATAAAAGGTAGCTGGCCAGCATGGCGAAGCTCACAGCCTCCGCCAGCGGTACAAATAGAAACTTCGCCACGCCGCTCAGGAAGAACATGGGCACGAACACGATGCAGATGCTGAGCGTCGAGACGAATGCCGGCACGGCAATCTGTTGTGCTCCGTCGAGAATCGCCTGTCGCATCTCTTTGCCCATCGCCAGATTGCGCTCAATGTTCTCGATTTCAACGGTAGCGTCATCGACCAGGATTCCGACCGCGAGCGCCAATCCACCCAGTGTCATGATATTGATGGTCTCGCCGATCGCCCCCAGCAAAATGATCGACACAAAGATCGAAAGCGGAATCGAAATCGAAATGACGATGGTCGGACGCCAATCCCCCAGGAAGAGCAAGATCATGCAAGCGGTGAGCGCGGCGGCAATCAGGGCCTCGCGGACGACTCCGTTGATCGACGCCCGCACGAAAAGCGATTGATCGAAGAGGTGAGAAATCTTCAGCTCCGGAGGCAGTGACTGCGCAGCCTGGTCAACGATTCCTTTGACCCCTGCCACAATCTGTAGCGTCGAGGCCTTCCCATTTTTGTAGATCGACATCAGGGCGCCGCGATTCCCGTCTTGCCGAACAATATTGGTTTGAGGGGCAAATCCGTCTCGGATATGAGCCACATCGCGCATGTACAGCGTCGAGCCATTCGTAGTCTTAACCGGCAGATCGTTCAGTTCCGCAATCGTCTCCGGTGTTCCGTTCATCTCGATGTCGTACTCAAGAGGCCCCATCTTCATCGTGCCCGTCGGCAAGATGATGTTCTGGGCATTCACGGCATTCACAATGTCGACAGGGGAAAGACCGTAAGCTTGCAGCTTCGGCAGATCGAGATCGACTTGAATCTGCCGCAATTTCCCGCCATACGGGTACGGCGTCGCGGCGCCCGGGACAGTCGCCAAAAAAGTACGCAAAAAATTCTGGCCCAGGTCAAACAGTTGCTGCTCAGGAAGCGTCTTGCTGCTCAATCCAAGCTGAATGATGGGAGTCGTTGAAGCACTGTAAGAAATAATGAGGGGCGGAGTGGTGCCCGGCGGCATGGAGCGAACTGAGGTCTGACAGATGGCCGTGATCTGCGCAATCGCGCCTTGTACGTTGGTCCCCGGACGAAAGAACACTTTAATGATTCCCAATCCATACACTGACTGGGATTCCATATGCTCAATGTCATTAACGGTCGTGGTTATCCCGCGCTCAGAGTTGGCCACCACTCGGTCCGCCATGTCCTGCGGCGATAATCCCGTGTAGAACCAGACGACGGAAACTACGGGAATGTCGATGTCGGGAAAAATGTCGGTCGGAGTGCGCAGTATGGTGATCGGCGTCAGAATAAGAATCACGATCGCCATTACAACAAATGTATAAGGCCGTCTTAGGGCTAGAGCAACAATCCACATGAAGTCCCATCCGCTCCATCATCCACAGAAACATCGAGCCGTGCCGCCCCAATAGCACTTCGCCAATGAACGCTTAGATTCGATACTCGGCGTATCGGATTCGAATTAACTTTGCTCGATTATATGGTAGCTTAGGACCATGCGCCAAAAGTTATTGGCCGCAGAATACCGCAAAAATGGTAAGCGCCCGCCAGGCCGCCCCCGCAGCGAGCAAGCCCGGCAGGCGATCCTTCGGACTACTTTAAAAATTCTTGGTAAGAGCGGTTTTTCCGACTTCAAGATCGAAGAGGTCGCGGCCCGCGCCTCGGTCGGCAAGGCCACGGTTTATCGCTGGTGGCCGAACAAGGGCGCATTGATTGCGGACGCATTCGCCAGCAGCACCACGCGGAAGCTGCGCTTTCCGGATACCGGATCCGTCTACGCCGATATGAGCCAGCAGATGCGCCAATTGATAAAGGTATTTCGCAGCCGGCGTGGTCGCATCGTATCTGCCATCCTGGCAGCAGGCCAGAGCGACAAGGATCTGATCAAAGCTTTCCGCGAGCGCTTCCTATGGCCACGCCGTAGAGAAGCGTACGCGACTCTTCGCCGCGGCATCGAACGCGGCGAGTTGCGGCGGGACCTTGATCCCGATTTGCTTCTTGACTCACTCTACGGCCCGATTTATATGCGATTCCTCATCCAGCATGATCGCCTGACCCCTGAGTTTGTAGATCGTCTTTGTGAACACGTGCTCGCCGGAGTTCGCCCTCAAAAGAAACAGCGGTAACGGACGTTCGAGAACAGACCGCTAGACTCCGGATCTTTCCCGCGAGGTTAGACTGGCCATCACTGCCAGGCCGCCAAGATCTATCAGCGTAGTTCAGAGCGTTGATCCGCCTTTTTAGCCTCGATGTTTGCAACTCCCTCAGTGAGACCGGGCACCTTGGCGGTCAGACGGATCGGTCCCTCTTGTTTCGCCGTCCTCACAACGACCAAGGCACGCCCCTGGTAAAGGTTGCGTCGGTTTCCCTGATACGTCGCGCCGTCTCTGCCGTCCCCATTTCCCACCGCGGCGATCACCCCTGGACCGCGGATTGCGAATTGCACTTCTTGGTCCGCGTCCGGTTGGAATCTTCCCTCTATATCCAGAGCTTCTACGGTGATAAACGACAGATCCTCGCCGTCAGCCTGAAGCACTGTGCGGTCGGCCGTCAACCGCAACCGAGTCGGCTTGCTGGCAGTGATCAGAACGCTCTCGGCCACGCCGCGATCCCCTCGCACGCCCACTGCCTTCAACGTGCCCGGCGCATAGGGGACCGTAAACACCGCCTTGAATTGCTGTTCGCGACCCGTCGGTTGCTCCCCGATCAATTTGTCATTGAGGTACAACCTCACCTTTTCTGCGCCGGAGTAGACCTCGACCTGCAACTCCTTGCCCTCGTGCCCCGGCCAATTCCAACTCGCAACCGTTGGATAAACGGCCCATCCCACGGCAACAACCTTTTTCCCTTCGGGCTCGGGCAGTCGGACTGTGGCGTACACTCGATCCCCACCGTTCCACAAGATGTCCCGATAGTAAGACTGCGGCTTCCGGTATCCCGTGAGGTCGAGATCGCCGCACTGCGACCCATGCCAGGGATAACTCGGCATGAGAAATTGCATGACTGACATCATCGCCGGGTCAGGCTTCTGACTCATCGCTGCCATCGGATCGATTCCTTTCGCCAGCGCGATGAAATACTGATCGATAAGGGTTGACATGGCCGCAGAGATCTTTCCCACCTGTGCCGCCTGTTCCGGAGTGCCGTACGCCCATGCGCCGATGCCTGACTCACCCAGATAGTCCATCGCGGTCCATACGAACTCGCCAACGATAAAGGGATTGTCTTTCACCAGTTGCCACTGTTCGAACACGTCGGCGGGATAGGACTCCGTGGTCAGCATGATTCGCGATGGCGCCTGGCGGTGATCTTCTGCATAGTTTTTAGCGAGGTTATAGTTGTACCCGCCAATGTCCAGGACGGAGAACACCGCTTGCTGCGTCGGCCCGGAGGTGGTGCCCGGCATCGCTTGCGTAATCGGCCGGGTGGTGTCTAGCGAGCGCACCTTTTCCGCAATGTTTTTGGCGAGCGCTCCACCGCTTTCGGTGAATACTTCCGGAATCTCGTTGCCAATGCCCCACACTACGATCGAAGGATGGTTGCGATCTCGCAGAACCATCGCCGAAACATCGCGCTCCCACCATTGGTCAAAGTCACGACTGTAATCAAATTTGACCTTGCTCGCCCTCCAGGTGTCGAACGGTTCGTCCAGAACCAGCAGCCCAAGCCGGTCGCATGCGTCCAGAAATGCCGGTGACGGCGGGTTGTGCGCCGTCCGTACGGCGTTGTGCCCAGCAGCTTTGAGCAACTGAACCGTGCGTTCTTCTGCCCGATCGAAGGCCGCGGCGCCCAGCGGTCCGTTATCGTGATGGACACTGCCGCCGGTGAGCTTGATGCTCTTGCCGTTCAACAGCAGCCCCTTCTCCGCCGACCACGCTAGCAAGCGGATACCGAAGGGAGTCACCACCTCATCCACTACCTTGCCATTCTTCAGCACTTGCGTGACGGCCCGGTACAACGTGGGTGACCCCGGCGACCACAGCGCAGGATTCGAGATGGCAATCTCCTGGCTTGCGACGTTGTCGCCTCCGGGGGCGATCGTTACCGTTGACTCCGCGCTTCCCGCCCTCTTGCCCGCCCGGTCCGTGAGCGTGGTCTTCACTGCTACGTTTTCCTCCCCGGCGGACTCGTTTACCACTCGGGTATCCAGCGAAACCTTCGCCGCGCTGTCAGAGACTTCAGGCGTGGTGACGAAGACTCCCCAATGCGCCACATGCGTGGAATTGGTCACGACCACTCGAACGTGCCGATAGATGCCCGACCCGCTGTACCACCGGCTGTTCGGTTGCGCGGAATTATCAACGCGCACTGCCAGTACGTTGCGTCCGGAAAAGTCCAGGTCTGGCGTGAGGTCGAAAGTGAAACCGGTGTATCCGTAGGGGTGCGTTCCCAACTTGTGCCCGTTGAGATAAATAGTGGCGTCCTTGTAGACGCCGTCGAATTCGACACTCACTCGCTTCCCTCGCCACTCCACAGGCGCGCTGAACGTCTTGCGATACCACCCTATGCCTGCAGGAAAGAAGCCGCCGCCAGAACCAGTTGGATTGTCCTTGTTGGGCACGCCTTCAATACTCCAGTCGTGCGGCAGATTGACTGCGCGCCAGGATCCATCTGCGAAGTCACGCGATTCGGCGCCGCTCGGGTCGCCGAGCAGAAATTTCCAGTCCGAGTCCGCCGCCAGCTCAAGCCTGGGCACTTGCTTTTGCGCTGCGATCATCGTAGTGGTCCCAAGCGACGCGAGGACGACGCAGATTGCGATGGATCGCCAGAAGGGTGATTTCATGGAAGGCCTCTTTCCTCATTCGCATACTGTCATCTTGTGAATGCCGCGAAAGATCCAATCGTATACTCGCAGGTTGTCGGCGGGCGAGCCGTCGCGATTCGCGACTTTCCTGATAACCTCAGGAAACGAAAGATTTCTGGGAGTACGCCGCCGTTGCCACCGATCCTTAACGCACAAGGAATCTCGAAAGCCTTCGGAGCCAAGCCGCTCTTCCAAAACGTCTCCTTCACGGTCTTGGAAGGAGATCGGATCGGGTTGATTGGTCCGAACGGTTCGGGGAAATCCACTCTGCTGCGGATTTTGGCCGGCACAGAGGTGCTTGATAGCGGCGACCTTGCAGTCCGCAAGCGGCTCCGTCTCAGCTATGTGGCGCAAGAATCGACATTTGCTCCCGGGGAGTCGGTACGAGGGGTCGTGGAGCGAGCGCTGCGGGATTCGAGCGCGTCCGAATCGGAGCGTGGCGCCCACTTTGCCGAGACACTCGGTCGTGCCGGGTTCGAGGATGTCGAAGCAGAAGCCGGAGCGCTCTCCGGAGGCTGGCAGAAGCGGTTAGCCATCGTAGAAGCGCTGGTGCAGGCGCCAGATGTTTTACTGCTGGATGAGCCCACCAATCATCTGGACCTTGCCGGAATTGAATGGCTCGAAGACCTGCTGCAGGAAGCCAGGTTCGCTTGCGTCGTGGTGAGCCATGACCGCTACTTTCTCGAGAATGTCGCTACCGAAACGGCGGAACTGAGCCGTGTTTATCCCGACGGGTTGTTGCGAGTGCGCGGCAAATACAGCACGTTCCTCGAGAAGAAAGAAGAATTCCTCCACGCCCAAGGGAAGCGCCAGGAAGCGCTGGAGAATCTGGTTCACTCCGAAATCGAATGGCTGCGCCGGGGAGCAAAGGCTCGCACCAGGAAGTCGAAGGCGCGTATCGATAAGGCCGGTGAACTGATGAGCGAACTCGCCGACTTGAACGCCAGAACCCGCACCACAACTGCGCAGATCGATTTTTCGGCGACCGATCGAAAGACCAAACGCCTGATCGAACTCGAAAACGTATCTTCCCAGCTCGGCGACCGAAGACTGTTTGAGCGACTGAACTTCATCATCTCGGCCGGCATGCGGCTCGGACTGGTGGGGCCGAACGGTAGCGGCAAGACGACCTTGCTCCGCCTCCTGCGTGGAGAACTCGCGCCCAGCAGCGGAGATATCCGTCGCGCCGACTGGTTGCGCATCGTCTATTTCGACCAGACCCGCAAACTCGACGAGAATGTCACGCTGCGCCGCGCTCTGTCACCTGAAGGGGATTCAGTCATTTATCAGGATCGCGTGATTCATGTGGCGTCGTGGGCAGCGAAATTTCTGTTTACCGGCGAACAGCTCAACCAGCCGGTTGAACGCCTCTCCGGTGGTGAGCGTGCCCGTGTTTTGATTGCTCAGCTCATGCTGCAGCCGGCCGACGTGCTTCTGCTGGACGAGCCTACGAACGACCTCGACATCCCCACGCTCGAAATCCTGGAAGAAAGCCTCCTTGAATTTCGCGGATCCCTGGTTCTGGTCACTCACGACCGCTATATGCTCGATCGCGTGTCGACGATCGTGCTAGGTCTCGACGGCCAGGGCCGCGCGGAAAGCTTCGCAGACTATGCACAATGGGAGTTGTGGCAGGCGGAAAGCAAGGGAGCAGCGGAGAAACACACACGCCCCGAGCAGCCAGCGCCGTCCTCCCGCCCGGAGACACAGAAAAAGAAGCTCTCCTATATAGAGGCGCGAGAGTATGCCGGCATCGAGCAACGCATTGCGGAGGCGGAGCAGGTGTTGCAGGCACGACGCGCTGAGATGGAGAATCCAGCGATTGCCAGTGATGGTCCCAGGCTACTGGCAGCCCACGATGAAATGGAAGCTGCCCAGAAAAATCTAGATGCACTGTACGCGCGCTGGGCGGAACTTGAACGGAAGGCGCGCGCGGCACGCTCCGAGACTCGATAATTGAAATCCGACCCTCACAGTCAAGCTTAGCCGGTTAGCGGAGCGGCAGAAATCTTGGCCAAACGCCACGAAGAACTCAAGCAATCTAGCCGGGAAATACTTGGTTGGGACGATCGGAAAGGATTAGTGTGTCAGTCGTGACACAGCTCTAACTTAAACTGCTCGCCAGATCTCCCAAAAAATTGGTCATCATTGCGGAAGCGCAACGACAGGCACGCCGAAATGGGCGAGTTTGCTCCAGATCAAACTGCCGTGCGGGGTGTGTTGTGACGTTCAGGCCTCGAATCTGCTCCATATTGTCCCATCTGAGACTCCACAACCCAGACTGCAAGCACTGTATGGCTCACCTGACCTGCGGAAACGAATTGCGAAAAAGGCTGCAGGAGTTGAACGAGATCTCAGAGCCCGTACAGTTCCAGAGCATTCGTCATGGCGTCGAGATGGCACTGGTGCTTATGTCAACTGAGAAGCCAGAGAGGCGAAAGGCAGGCTAGCCGATTCTTCGAACTTTTCTGCTGATACTCACTGCCACTAACCCTATTTTTCAGCAATTTACACTTGAGTGAAATCGGGGAGTCTACCAGAGGCATCAGCCGTTCTGTTCGCTAAAGCAGAGAATGTAGCCGTCAGGATCCTCGACATAAAAATCGAGGCATGCCCACGGCCTTGCTTCGAGCGGCCTCAGCACTTGGGCCCCACGCATCTCCAACTCGCTGAACAAACCTCGGATGCCCGACACGGAAATGTACGCGTCCAGATGTTCGTTCTGCCTCCGGTGTTCCCTGTCCGCGGCCAGTTTCGGCGCATGCTTGAGGTGTATGGCGAATCCGTCACGCGTGACGCTCGCGTAGAACGATTGGTACTCAAAAGCGAGCTCGAAGCCGAGCTTGTCACAGTAGTACGCAATTGCACGGCCGAGATCATCGACGAGAAACTGCGGGGCTATCCCAGTAAGGTGAGTGGTATGGTGAACTGCCACTGTAGACATCTCATGCCTCCGCCCTTGAGCAGCTGGGCATTCGATGCTAATGGTATCAGGAGATTTTTCTCGGCTGGAATCAGAGAAAACGAATGTGTCCGTTCCGAGACATAGGTAACAGAACGTTCCGGAGACATGGGTTACACTTTTCGGCCCGAAGGGGGCGGAGAGGCGATGCCATGGAAGGAGA
>Ga0209580_10000581_pt1 | contig 19099 bp, 16 predicted proteins | sample Coa_R1_5_FD_187153 | JGI IMG/M metagenome (GOLD analysis project Ga0209580, IMG submission 187153) | Surface soil microbial communities from Centralia Pennsylvania, which are recovering from an underground coalmine fire - Coalmine... | ecosystem: Environmental > Terrestrial > Soil >... | reverse complement strand
GAGTCGATCTTCGCCCAGGTGCGGTTGCGGACTCGAGCCACCCGCCGCATGCAGACAGCGCGGGCGGGGCTGTACTTGGTGTTCCAATTAGTCCAGCGTGCGGGCCACCGCTGGCGGCGACTCGATGCGTCGCATTTGGTGGCCAAGGTGCTGGATGGCATTCAGTTCGTGAACGGGATTGAAGTCACGAAGGCATCGAAGCGAGGGGCCGCCGCTTGAATTTCCACACCATTTGACAAAAGCTCTGCGCATCCGTTGTTGCGTGTTTCGGTCTATCTTGATCAGGTAGATTTTGGCATCGTGATGACCGGGGGAGGGGAAGCTTCCCTTTTCAGCCGGTGACTCTCTCAGTGCTTGTCGAGCGTCATCGAGTGAATTCAAGGGCTTTGCACCCAACAATCCGGGCTAGAGATTACTCAGGCTCGGCTTGCAAACGCGCGGTTTGACACGGAGCATCACGGAATGTCACGCGTGGCAATCAGTGCGGTCAAGAGCCGCCCAGGACCGCACTCAGAGTCACAAGGCGACTCTGACAGACAATTCCATTGGCAGGCTTTTAACCCGGGCGTCGCGGGTTCGAGTCCTGCACGACCCACCACTGAAAACCGCGCAGGGCGCGGCTCCCAGAAGCTACTATCTCGAGAGGGCGCCCTCCCGGATCCCCGTTTTGCAAACGCCTGCAAACGCTCGATCCTTCCGTTGCCCTTCCGGCAAGGCTGAACCCCCGCCATCGTACGCAAGGTCCTCTCCGTGAGCCATAATGCTCCGCCAGATGCGGGTCGAACTCCGCTGATTGAGGCCAAGGCGGGAGAGCGCACGGCTAATGGTTCACGCGAACATGAGTTTCCAACCATTGTACCGGAACGTGTGGTCCCCTCGCTTCTCGGAATATCTTGGATTACAGCGCGGCAGCAGCCGTAAGTAGATAGCCAATGACGGCAACCCCAAACAGCGCGACCACGATGGCGAGCAGGGTCGCCGCGGGGCTCGTGGCCCCGAAGCGGTCTTGTTCGATCGCGACGCGGGTGCGAGCGTAGTGGACCCACGCGCCGACCGTGAAGGCCACGCCGATGGCGACGAATGCCGCTCCCAAATACGCAGACGCCCCGGTGTTCGTGGATTGGGCCGCTCTGCCGGTGACCTCCAACAGTTGGCGCAGCGTGATGCCAAATTTCGCTACGACAAAGCCAAAAACGATGATCGAGACGCTGGTGCGAATCCACGCCAGGAGCGTGCGTTCATTGGCGAGATGATCGGCCGTATGGTGTGCTACCCCTTCCGCTCGCATGTCTATCCTCCTCCTTGAGGCACAGCGCAGGGAAAACTGCAGTTCGACGAAGCCGGTTCGCAGCCCTCTCACGCGGCCTTGAGCGCATGCGCGACCATGTCGAGCGACGCCGCGCATTCGAGAGAGGGCGAGTACCTGAGGGCTATTCACGGGCCACGACAAACCGGACTTCGCGCAGATGTGCTTGTTCACGAAGTGCCTCGACACCATGCCACGTCCCAACATAAGAGAGCATTGACTTGAAGGGCGCTGATCCGGAACCAGCAATTGAAGACTTTCGTTTGGATAACAGGTAGAAGCGCCGGGCACCGGGAGGGGCTGTATGCCACTTGATAAGGACCGAAATCGGACCCTGGTCACGCTCCGGGATACACCTCACGGAATGCACAGCCGGGACTTGGCTAGTGCGCTGGGCTTGTCACTGGAGGTGGTCGAGCGTCACCTTCAGTATTGCGCCGATTATGACCTCGTGCGCTGGAAGAAGAAGGAGGGAGCCGGGCTCGCGGTGATCACGGATCGAGGTCGGGACTATTTGAGCCGACAGGGAGCGTAGAATTTGAAAGTAACGGTTCCTTCTAGCCTCCCTCACCGACCGATTGTCTCGCGGACCGCTGCACGTCTTGCGGGCGCACGCCCCCGCCCCCCGCTCGAACTATGACGTCCGGAACTGATCTGGCCTGGCAGTCCAATAGGCGCCCTCTGATTCTTTCTCCGAAGTTCGTTGAACCAGGTTTACCCTGTTCGAAGAGCGGGGCGTTCGAGCCAGTCTGGTTTATGCGACTAATGGAGCCCCAGTCGTCTGAACACGTATGGTTTGATGAAGTCACCACTGAGGAGGTAGGTTAGGCTGACGCCCAAGAGAGCCAAGGCCTCCGATAGAGAAATCGGAGTCATCAACCAGCCTCGAATGGCCATCGAGCCTACGACGAGAACGTCTCCAAGCGTGCTCGCGATCAGCCACCACCCGGGCCGCGTTCTCCAAAAATTCCGACGCTCGCGCACGAGATAGACGGTCGCCTGGCCGCTAAACACCATCCAGAGGAATACCATTGTCTGAAGGGTGGGGATGGGAAGCCGGAGGACGTTCCACCCGACGTAGACGACCCCAAAGGAGAAGACCAGCAGGATTGCCGCGAGGCTCAACGCCGCGAGCGCGAGCGACCGGACATCCCAACGATCGGGGGTGCGTCCGAAGGAGACCTCGTCGGTCGCGATCGACATGGTTACGAAGTCGTTGGCAAATAGCAGCAAAACAATGAGCAGGGGGGTGGTTACGAACACGCCCACAAGAAGTAGGCCAAGGCTCAACAATAGGGAAATCTCAAAGGTCTTCGCGATTTTGTTGAGCGTGTAGGTCAACATCCGCTGATGAATGCGTCGGCTCATCTTCACCGCGGAGACGATATTGGCGAGCCCAGGACTGGTCAGGACAAGGCTGGCGGCGGCTTTGGCCACATCGGTGGCCGTGGCGACGGCAATGCCGACTTCAGCTTGCTTCAGTGCGGGGGCGTCATTTACGCCATCACCGGTCATGCCTACCACGTGGCCAGATTTCTGAAGGGCCTGGACCAAGCGAAATTTCCCTTCGGGCAGGACGCGTGCGAAGATATCGTACTCGAGAATCCAGGCTCCCAACTCTCCCTCCATCACTTCCGGAGGACAGGCGCGGGATCCAAGGCCTACCTGACGGCCAATCGCTTCGGCCGTGGCAAGACTGTCTCCCGTCACCATTAGCATCCGGATCCCAATATTGCGGAGATCCTGCACGAGCGTCTTGGAGTCAGGGCGAGGGGGATCGTGCAGAGCAATTAAGCCGATCAACTCCAACGCCCCTTCGGGTCCCGCGGCGACAGCGAGCACACGAGAACCTCCCCTGCCGAGTGCCTCCGCATCCTGGACAACTTGGTCCGGAGGATCACGCACAAGCGGGACGATGACTTGCCGCGCCCCCTTGAGGATGTGGTGCATCTGGCAATGGTGATGAACGATCGCCCCCGACCGCTTCGTGGCGGGGTCGAAGGGGATGTACTGGACGTTTCCCGTGGGCGGGGTGAAGACTTGTCGCTGCCGCGCGGCGGCGAGGATCGCGAGATCGATCGGATCGTGAGTGGCTTCATCGCACCCAAGGGCCGCCAATTGAAGGAGCGCATTTTCAGAATGCGGAGGATACGGCGACAGCGCGAAGACGGTCGGCTGATTTTGCGTCAGCGTGCCGGTCTTGTCTACGCAGAGCACGTCCATCTCCGCCGCTTCCTCGATAGCCGATAGGCGCGCCACTAGCACTCCCTGCCTGGTTAATTCCATTGAGCCCAAAGTCGTGGCCAAGGTAAAGGTGGCTGGCAGGGCGACAGGGATCGACGCAATTAGGATAATCAAAGCGAACGGCATAATCTCGGCCAGGGGAATGCCCGCCCTCAGACCATAGGTGAGTACGCCGACCACCAGGAGCAGGTCGAACGCGACGAGATACCGCACAATTCTAGCGATAAGCGTCGCAAGGTGGCCGGGAGCCTTGGCCGTCCGCACGAGGTCCACGGTCTTGCCGAACGAGGTCCGGGCCCCCGTCGCAATAACCTCACCCGTCGCCTCGCCTCGCTGCACAATAGAACCCGCGTAGGTCGGTTCCTTGGGTTCGATGTCTACGGGCAGGGCCTCCCCGGTCAAGGCCGCCTGGTTGACAAGCAGTTGCCCATCGAAGATCTTGACGTCGGCGGGAACGAGGTCGCCCGCCCGCAGGCGGACCACGTCTCCCGGGACAAGATCCCGGGCCGGGAGAAGCGCCCAGCGACCGTCACGGCGGACCCTGGCTTGAACGGTGAGACGCTGGCGAAGCAAGGCGAGAGCCCGCTGGGCGCGGTTCTCTTGGAAGAAACTCAAGAGCGCGTTAAAGGCGAGCAAGACCGTAAAGACGAGAGCTTCCAGTCTTCGCCCGAGGAGCATCTCGAGTCCGATCGTGCCCTCGAGCATCCAGGGGACCGGTGCCCAGAGCTTTGCAACGAGGGCAAGCCAGGGGTGAACAGTCGACGCTAAAACCTCATTGGGGCCGAACTGCCGTAGCCGGGCACTGGCGTCGCTGCTGGTCAGACCTTCTCGCACCTGAGCCTGCAACAGTGGATGAGTCGGCCTTTCCTTAGGCCTGCCGGATCAACAACACCGGAACAGAAGTGGTCCGCACGACACCTTCCGCAACACTCCCAGCAGGAGGTGATCAATCCCGTGGCGCCCATGGGTGCCCAGAACGATCAAATCGGCAGCTGAACGCCTGCTCTCGGCAACAATGACGTCGGGGATCCGGCCATCTTCTTCGATCAGCGCCGTTGTCGTTCTGACCCCCACCTGGCGGGCCTGCTCGGCCGCCCGGTCGACGAAAGCCTGCCCCACCCGATGCCATTTTTCTGCGATCTCTGCAACATTGATCCCCTCAGACAAGAGGTAGAGAGCCTGCGTATCGAGGACGTGGACAACTTTCACCTCGGCGCCTTGGTCTTTGGCCAGCTGCAGGCCATGGGTGAGCGAGGCATCGCTGCAGGAACTCCCGTCGATGGGGATCAGGATGCGGCGGTACATCGAGTGGGTGCCTCCACTGGGCCGGCGTGGGGAGGTATTCGAGATCAAACAAAGCCGCCCTGCTGATAATGAGTCTCGTAAAATAAAGTGACATTCCCTACTCCCCGGCGCCTGTGGGTCCATGCCGAGCGTCCTAAGTGACCGGTCCTTGCGAAGCTCCGTCATCGCGAGCTTCAGCAGCGCTTGCCCTCGCCATAGGTGTAAGGGTTCTTTGGCGAGGCTTTGGGTAGTCATGAGGGCGACCACTGGGTCGCAACGGATCACACGGCACTTGCTAACGTCTTGCAAACGCGCGATTTGACACGGGGCATCACGGAATGTCACGCGGTGGCAATCCGTACGGTCAAAAGCCGCCTAGAACCGCACTCAGCGTCACCAGGCGGACAGACAATTCCATTGGCAGGCTTTTAACCCGGGCGTCGCGGGTTCGAGTCCTGCACGGCCCACCAGATAAGGCTTTCCGCGCGCCCCGTGGAGTTTGCTACCCTCCCGCTACCCTCTGGTGTACCCGCGAGGTTCGGAGGACGGCGTTTGTGAGGGCGACCATGACGGCCGATCTCCGTGATCGCATGATCTCGGTCTTGACGGGCCCTCGTCCGGCCTGATATACAGATTCCTTTTACGGAAGAAGTTTACAACGCTTGTCTCAGTGTGGAACTATTTTCGCGTAGAGCAATAGCTTGTGTCGGAACGGTAAACGGCCGGCGGACTGGGACGTGTTCGTGACATCGGGCGGCTTTTTGCCAGATCCGTCGCTACAGAATATCTACAGCGGTGCGTGGCCGGGATGGTATTGGGCGACGGACTGCGCGACGCGCTCGATCCGCGGCTGCGCTAGGCCCGGCGGCTACCCGCGGCCGCGGGTGCGCCGCCATTCGAGAAAGCGCTGTTCCATCTCCGGGCCCATAGGGTAGAGGCCCTCGAGCCGAGCCCCGCGCGCGAGCATCAGGCGGATGTATTCTTCCCGGTCTTCGTGCAGCAGGACTTCGTCTACCACGCCCTCGACCATCGCGCGCGGAATCACGACGACCCCGTCGTTGTCGCCGGCCATGATGTCGCCCGGACAGACCAGCACCCCCGCGCATCCGATGGGGACGTTGTAGTCCACGTTGAACACGCTGCCGCCTGGGCTCACGCTCCCCTTGCAAAAAATCGGGAGATTCTTCTCGGTCAGGTGCGGCGAGTCGCGCACGCACATATCCGAAACGATGCCGGCGGCGCCCTTCATCTTGATGCGCAGCGTCAGCAGGTCGCCGAACAACCCCTCATTGGTCGCGCCGCCGCCGTCCAGCACGACCACGTCGCCCGGCTTGATGGCTTCGATCGCGTCGTCGGGGTGGCCCGGAAAAAGCGTGCCCGGAGCATAGGCGATCGGTTGGAGGTCATCGCGGCCGGGCACTGTCCGAATGGTCAACGCCGGCCCGACGGTCTTCATGCCGGGGAAGAGCGGCCTCAGCGGCATCCAGATATTCGTGACGCCTTTCTTGCGCCTGAAGAAGGTGGTGAGCGTCGCCGTGCTCGCCCGGCGCAGCGGCGCCAGCAGTTCATCGTGCGGCCGCGGGAAGTCAGGACCGTGCATCGCCGCTACGTTGCGGCCGGCATGCCGGCCCGGACGCCGATGCACGCGCATCGTGTTGATCCGCCACAGGCCCGGCTCGAGCGTCTTGTACAGGCCGATGCCCCGACGGGGATTGGGAACTTCCCCTCCGCGCGCGTCTTCATCGCCAGCGAAGAGAAGGGCCGGTAGTCCTCAGGGTGGGCCCGAACGTACGCCCGGACGCGCTCATCGTCCACGTCGCGCACGCGGAAGAACCGCGTCATCGGCTGCATGAACCTGTCTTCGTCGCGCCCCGCCGCGCACGGCACCCCGGCCCGCGCGGCCACCGCCACGGGCAGCGCCTTATTATAGGGAAGCGTCTCCGTCATCTCAGGTCTCCTCATGCCGGCACTCCTACCAGGGTAGCCGGATGCGGCGTCGCGCCGGTATCCGGTCCCGGCCCGATCCGCCGTCCGCCCCGCACCGGAGCCGCCGCTACGGCGCGGCAGGGAGCGCTCCCGAGATCTCGGCGCTGTGGACGAAGGTGTTGGGAGCGCCCCCCGTGTGCATGAACACGACCGTCTCGGACCGCTGGACGGCGCCGGTCCGGACCGCGTGGACGAGCGCGGCCCACGCTTTGCCCGTATAGACCGGATCCAGCAGCAGCCCTTCGGTGCGCGCGGCCAGCGCCACCGCGTCCAGGCTCTCGGCGGTCGGAATGCCGTAGCCGGGTCCGACGTGCGCGTCGGTGACGTCGATCTCGTCGTCGCGCACCGACGGCGTCACGCCGAGCAGGTCCTCGGCCGCGCGAATCTGATCGCGAATGCGCCGGCGCATCTCGCCGGCCCCGGTGTTGACCGACGCGCCGAGGATGGGCGCGGTTACCCCGGCGCCGCGCAGGCCAAGCAGCAGTCCCGCGTACGTGCCGCCCGATCCGACCGCCACGACGACGCGGTCGCAGCCGGCTCCGCGCTCCCGGAGTTGCGCCGCCAGTTCTTCCGCGGCCGGGACGTATGCGACGGTCGCCAGGCCCGAAGAGAACGCCGCGAGGTGGATCAGATACGGCCGCCGGCCGGCGCGCGTGAGTTCTCGTTCGAGGTCGCGCATTTTCGCGGTGGTGGTGTCCGCGTACGGGTCCTCGGTATCGAGGTAGACGATGCGTTCCGCGAACAAGCGCATCAGGAGCAAGTTCCCTTCGGACGGCAGGTCCGGGCGTCCCCGCACCACCAGGATCGGCCGCATCCCGAAGCGGCGGGCGCCCGCCGAGACGATGCGCAGGAAGTTCGAGTGCGCACTGGCCGTGGTGACGATCGTATCGGCGTGTTGAGCGAGCGCCTCCCCGAACAGGAACTCGAGTTTGCGGACTTTGTTGCCGCCGAGCGCGAGGTCGGTCAGGTCCTCCCGTTTCACCAGGACCCGCCGCACACCGAGCGCAGCCGCGAGGCGCGGGGCGTCCTCAAGCGGCGTCGGCGTCCGGACGATCGATACCCGAGGTAGCCGGTCCACGCCTCGCATGATCGCCGCCAGGCCGCCGCGCTACCGCCGAACGGTGACGGTCTCGAACGTCGGGAAGTTCGGGGTCAGGACGAACTCTTCGACCCCCTGACGGAGTCCGTACGTCTGGATCAGTTCTACCGGGTAGACGCCCACCGCCTGATCCCACACGATTTCGCACGCCTGCGCGTACAGGAGCTTGCGCCTGGACTGATCGACCGTCTCCACCGCGGCGTTCAGAATCTGATCGAGCTGCGGGTTGGCGTAGCCGTTGCGGTTGGCCTGGGTCGTGTACAGGCGCCGCAGGACGAAGTCGGCGTCGCCGGTCGCGTCCCCGTTCGACTGGAAGTTGAGGTCCCAGTCGAGCTTGAGCAGCTTGTCCAGCCACTGCGGGCGTTCCGCCTGGCCGTCCCGGACTTTGATTCCGACCGCGTTCCAATAGGAGAAAAGCGCCTGGGCGAGCTCGCGGTCCTGCGGGCCGGAATCCGGGTTCCAGATCATCGTGCACTCGAATCCGTTCGGAAGGGCGGCCGCCGCGAGCAGCTGCTTGGCCTTGGCGGTATCGTAGGCGAACGGCCGCTGCGGCGCGTAGCCGAATGCCGTCGACGGGATCGGGGCACTCATCCGCCGGCCGATGCCCTTCATGAGCGTCTTCACGATCGTGTCGACGTCCAGAGCGTAGGCCATGGCCTGGCGCACCCGCGCGTCCGTAAACGGCGCGCGCTTGCAGTTCATCCAGACCATGTAGTAGCGGAACGACGGGGTGTTCAGGAGGCGGACGTCCTTGTGTCCCTGGAGCGCGGTAATCTGGTCCGGCGGCAACCCGAAGGTCAGGTCGATCTCGCCGGTGATGAGGGCCGTGACGCGGGCCGCCACCTCCGGGATGTCCTTGAACCGGAGCGTCTTCACCCCCGGCGCCGCTCCCCAGTAACCTGGGTTTGCCTCCAGCACCAGTTCGGCGTCCGGCCGGTACGAGACGACGCGGAAGGGCCCCGACCCAATCGGCTTGGTGAAAAATCCCGGCTGATCCATCTTCGACGCCGGCGCGATCGAGAGCAGTGACACGTTGGGCAGCATCGCGCCAAACGGGGTCTTCGTCTTAATGCGGACGGTGGTGTCATTCGGGACGTCGACCGAATCGAGAGCGATCCACAGCGGCGCGTAGGGCCCCTTGAGCGCTACCAACCGCTGTAGCGACGCTTTGACGTCGTTCGCGGTCAGGGCGCTGCCGTCGTGGAATTTCACCCCCGGCCGCAGCGTGAACACCCACGAGAGCGGGTCGGGAGTCTCCCACTTCGCGGCGAGCGACGGCAGGTACTTGGGCGCCGAGGGACTCCGGACCACGAGGGTATCGAAGATGCCGGCGACCGCGGTCCGCAGCGACTCCTCGGCGGCCTGCGTCCCGAGTGGGTCGAGTCCCACGATCCGGGCCGGTAGCGATACGGTCAAGGTGCCGGTGGGCACCCGGGCCGTCGGCGCGGCCGCCGCCGGCAGAAGCGCCCCGGGGCCGGTGCCGCCCGTCAACCGTGTGCCGATCACCCCGCCCGCGGCCGCCGCCGCCCCCCGCAGCCACATGCGGCGTGTGATGCCGCGCCCGTTGCCACTGCCCGATGGCGTGTCCATGGTCTCTCCCCCCCCGAAAATCGGTCCCCGATGTGAACGCTTCGCCGGTTACTTCGAGACCGCCTTTGGATTGAGATAGTCGTTGAGTTGATCTCCGAAGAGCCCGACGGCCAGGATCACCACGCTGAGCGCCACGCCGGGGATGGTCGAGATCCACCACGCGGTGCTGAGGTAGTTGCGTCCGTTGGCGATGATGAGGCCCCAGGACGGATGGTCGGGCGGCGTGCCGAGCCCGAGGAAACTGAGCGAGGCTTCGGCCAGGATCACCAGCCCGAGCTCGACGGTCGCAACCACCACGAGCGGCGTGACCGTGAGCGGGATGATATGCCGGCTCATGATCCGCCGCGTGCCGGCGCCGGTCGCCCGGGCCGCCGTGACGAACTCCCGCTCGCGCATCGCGAGCGTGGTGGCCCGCGTGACGCGCGCAAAGGTCACCCAGCGCGTCACGGACAGCGTGATGATGACGTTCGTGACGCTCCGCCCCAGCACAGCGGCGATGAGGATCGCCAGCAAGAGCGACGGGAACGCCAACTGGAGGTCGGCGAACCGCATCAAGAGCCCGTCGATCGCTCCGCCGAAATAGCCGGCCGGTACCCCGGCCGCCAGCCCGAGGAGTCCGGCGACGGCCACGGTCGCTACGCCGACAAGCAGCGAGATACGGGCGCCCTGGAGGACCTGCGCGACGAGGTCTTTGCCGACCTGGTCGGTGCCCAGCCACGCGCGCGTACCGTCGTGCAGCACGGTGCCGGGAGGCCGGATCCGATCGGCCAGCCGGACCGTCACCGGATCGTAGGGCACGAGGATCGGCCCCACTACCGCGATCACGACGAAAAGCGCGACCGGTACGCCCCACGCCGCCAGGCGCCGGATCCTGCGGCGCTGGCGCAGGCGCTGCGCCGTCTGCCACGCCGTGTCGCCAGGCCGCCCGCCGGTGCGCCGCGCCGTCGCCGCGGTCGGTGCCTCGATCGTCATCGGTACCGAATCCTGGGATCGAGGTACGCGTAGCTGAGATCGACGAGCAGGTTGACCGTGATGAACCCGACGGTGATGAAGAGCACCGCCACCTGCACGATCGGGTAGTCGCGGTTGCTGATCGCGTCCACCAACAGGCGGCCGACCCCGGCCCAGCCGAACACCGTCTCGACGATGACGGCCCCTGCCAAGAGCGACCCCAACTGCAGGCCCACAACCGTCACCACGGGGATCAACATGTTCGGCAGCGCGTGCCGGTTGATCACGCGCCGGACGGGTAAGCCCTTCGCATAGGCGGAGCGGACGTACTCCTCGTCGAGCACGTCGAGCAGCCCGCTGCGTACGAGGCGCGTCAGCACGCCGACCAGCAGCAGCGCCAGCGTCGTCGCGGGCAAGACAAGATGCTCGAGGCCGCCGGTCCCGGCGCTCGGGAACCACCGCAGGCCCCGCGCGAAAATCAGAATGAACATGATACCGAGCCAGAAGTTCGGCACCGACTGTCCGATGAGGGACACCACCGCGACGGCGCGGTCGAGCACCGAGTGGCGATGCAGCGCGGCGACGATCCCGAGCGGCATGCTCGTCGCCACGCCGAGCAGCATCGCGCTTCCGGCGAGGACCGCCGTCGCCGGCACCCGCTGGGTCACCGCGTCCGCGGCGGGGATCTCGAGGCGCAGCGAGTTGCCGAAGCGCAGGCCGGCCGCCTGGCCGAGATACCGGACGTACTGCACCGCGAGCGGCTGGTCGAGTCCGAAGCGGTGCCGGAGGGCTTCCACGTCCGCCCGCGTCCCTTCCGCGCCGACCATCAATTGCGCCGGATCGCCCGGGATGAGGCGCACCACCACAAAGACGATGGTGACCGCGCCCCAGACGACGAACACCGAGTAGGCGAGCCGCTTGACGAGGTACGACCCCACCCCGGGACTCCTATTCCTTCAGCACGAGATAGACGATCACAGTGAGGACCTCGCCGGGCCCGAGGTCACCCACGAGCCGGAGCCAGCCGCCGAAGTGCCTGACGCGGCCGAAGGTCACGCCGGGCTCCGCGCGCAGCGGCACCGTGGTCCCCTCGTCCACCCACCGCACCCCGTCCGGCGAGATCTGCACGCGCGCCGCGGCCTTCGCCCGCAGCGTGCCGGGTTCCAGCGTCCGGACGAACACGACAGCCTCCGAGGCCCAGGCGGCCTCGTACGGCTCGGTGGCGAACGCCTCGGCCCACCGGACGTTGCGTTCGACGACGGCCGTGTGGCTGCGGCGGATCACGCGTCCACATCCGCCGAGAGGACGACCGAGTCGAGGTAGAGGAAGGCCCGCGTGCCGGCGTCCGCCTCGACCCACACGAAGGGGTTCAGCATGCATGAGAGGTTCGGCATCGCCGGAAACCGCATCGGCGCGATCCCGGCCGGGTCGAACTCGCGGTCGTTGCAGCGGAATGCCGTGAAGGCCATCGACCCGAGATCGAAGCCGATCTTCACGTAATACCAGTTGTGCTTGGTGGCGATCTCGTTATAGCACAGCTGTTGCCGGCCGTCCGGCACATCTTCCCAGCCGGTCGGTGCGAGGTGGACGTGCGACCGCGTCTTGCCGCTTCCGCCGATGTCGTGCAGGGGTTCTACCACGCGTTTGAACTGCCACGTTTCCCTGCGCCGCCCCTCCAGCGCGTTGAGGTAGCGGAGATGGGGCATCACCCGCTCCAGGGGCGGGGCGGCGCGGTCGCCCACCTGGAGGTCGAAGGCGAAGCCGAATGTCCGCACCTGCGTCTCCAGCAGTTCGAGCGCCGAGGCCTCCGGCTTGAAGGTGAAAATGTATTCGATCTGGATCGGCCCGGCGTATCGCCACGTCAACCGCTTGATCGCGACCGCGAGGCTGCCCGCCGCCGGCCGGGTCGCGAGTTTCAGAGCGTACGTCCCGTCGAGGGCGCCCACCGACCCGGTGTCCCACATCGGGATGGTGCTGAGCATCGGCGGCCGCAGATCCGCGAATGCCGGCAGCATCGTGTCGAGCGAGCCCTCGTAGTTGCCGATATGGCCGCTCCAGCCGTTGTAGCCGTTGTCGAAATCGTCAAAAAAGAGGATCCGCGACAGCGGGCTGAAGCGGCTGAGGCGCGGGTCCGGTGCGACCACCGGCGCGCCCGCCGCACGTGGACTGCGCTGAGGCCGGCGCGATCTCATGAGGTCACCCTCCTCAGATCCTAGGTCGCGGCGTAGAAGGCCAGTGCGTCCGGATCAATGTCGAGACCGAGGCCCGGACCCTGCGGCACCGGCACCTGCCCGTCGTCAAGCTGATCGGGTCCGCCCAGCGGCGTCACGGCCAGACGTTCGCGGAGCGGATTGGCTGTGTACATGCATTCGTAGGTCAGGAAGTTCGCCGCGGCGGCGGCAAGCTGGAGGGTCGCGGCCACGCAAACGATCGACGAGAATCCGACGTGGGGCGCGTACGCCACGTGGTGCGCCCCGGCCAGGTCCGTGATCTTCCGCGTCTCGCTGATGCCACCGGCGCGCGCCACGTCGGGCTGGATGACGTCCACCGCGCCTGCCGCCAGCACGTCGCGGACGCCGAAGCGCGTGAACTCGCCCTCACCGGCCGCGAGGCACATCGCCGTCGCGGCGCGGATGCGTTGGTATCCGTCGAGATCGTCCGGGGGGACCGGTTCTTCAAACCACGTGATGCGGTACTCGTCGATGCGCCGGATCAGGTCGATCGCGTCCGCCGCCCGATAGGCTCCGTTGGCGTCGACCATGAGATCCACGGAGTCGCCGACGGCGCGGCGGATGCCGCGGACGATCGCGGCGTCGCTCGCCACACCGGTGCCGATCTTGATCTTGAGCGCGCGGAAGCCGCGCGCCGCCACTTCCGCGGCGTCCGCCGCCATCGCCTCGGGCTCGCGCACCATCACCGAGGACGCGTAGGCCTTCACCCGGCTCCGGGTGCCTCCACCGAGCAGCGCCGAGACCGGCAGGCCCGCGGCCTTCCCCTTGAGGTCCCACAGCGCCGTGTCGACGCCGGCGATCCCTTCGACCAGCATGCCGCGGCTGTGTCCGCTGAGCGAGCGCAGATCACGGAACATCCGCTCCCAGAGCCGCTCGGTGTCCCAGGGATCCTCCCCGACCACGAGCGGCGCCAGCAGGTCGTCGACGATGGCGGCCCAGACCCGCGGCGCGTAGCGTCCCAGGCACTCGCCGTAGCCCACCAGGCCGGTGTCGGACCGGCTTTCGACGAGTGTCACGCCGAGTTTGGTAAACGTCGCCCGCCCGATCCGCTGAGGCGGGTCGATCGCGGCGAGCAGGGGGATCGCGCGGACGGTCTCGACGCGCATACGCCGGGGCGTCAGGAACCGAACGTGATGCCCTGGGCCAGCGGCAGGTCGCGCGACCAGTTGATCACGTTCGACTGCCGGCGCATGTAGGATTTCCACGCGTCCGAGCCCGCTTCGCGCCCGCCGCCGGTCTGCTTCTCGCCGCCGAAGCCGAGGCCGATCTCCGCGCCGCTCGTGCCCACGTTGACGTTGGCGATCCCGCAGTCTGAGCCGGTCGCCGACAGGAATCGCTCCGCGGCGAGGAGGTCCCTTGTGAAGATGGCGCTCGACAGCCCCTGTGGCACCGCGTTGTGCATGGCGATCGCCTCGTCGAGCGTTGCGTATTCCAGCAGATAGAGAATGGGCGCGAACGTCTCTTCCAGTACGATAGGCGTCTGCCGCGGCATCCGGACGAGGGTGGGGGCCGCGAAGCAGCGGCCTTTCTCGGGGAGTCGCCTGCCGCCGATGAGCACCTCGCCGCCCTCGGTCTTGATCGTCTCAAGCGCCGCCATCATCCCGTCGACCGCCGCCGCGTTCACCAGCGGCCCCATCAGGATCCCGTCGTCGAGCGGGTTGCCGATCGTCACCTGCTGGTACGCCTGGACGAGCCGGCGGATCAGCGCCGAGGCGATGCTCCGCTGCATGATGATCCGCCGGGTCGACGTGCATCGCTGTCCGGCCGTGCCGATCGCGCCGAAGACGATGGCGCGGACCGCGAGATCGAGGTCGGCGTCTTCGGTCACGATGATGGCGTTGTTGCCGCCGAGTTCGAGGATCGTGCGTCCGAGCCGGCGGGCGACGGCCTCCGCCGCGCGGCGGCCCATCCGCACCGAGCCGGTAAAGGAGACGAGCGGCAGGCGCGGGTCGCCGAGGATGCGTTCGCCGATGTCGCTCCCGGAGCCGATGACGAGCGTAAACACGCCGCGCACGCCGTGGTCCGCCGAGACGCGGTTCGCGATGTGCTGTACGGCGAGTGCGGTGAGTGGGGCCGCCGACGCCGGCTTCCAGACCATGGTGTCCCCGCAGACGGCGGCGATCGCCGCGTTCCACGACCAGACCGCGGTGGGGAAGTTGAAGGCCGTGATGATGCCGACGACGCCCAGCGGCAGCCATTGTTCGTACATCCGGTGCCCGGGGCGCTCGGACTGGGTGGTCACCCCGTAGAGCTGCCGCGACAGGCCGGTGGCGAAGTCGCAGATGTCGATCATTTCCTGGACTTCGCCCATGCCTTCGGCCTTGATCTTGCCCATCTCTAGCGTGACGAGTTCTCCGAGCGGCTCTTTGACCTCGCGCAGCGCCTTGCCGAAGTCGTGAACGAGGGCGCCGCGTTTGGGCGCAGGGACCTGGCGCCAGGTCTCAAACGCTTCACCGGCCGTCCGCACGACCCGGTCGTATGTCGCCGCCGTGGCCTGGACGACTCGGGCGATCGGCTCCCCGGTAGCCGGGTTGTCGGAGACGAGCGCGGTCCCGTCGGGATCATCCAGCCATCCGTCGGGACCCGTGCACGCTCCGGGATTCGTGTCGCGCAGGTTGAGCCGTGCGAGCAGGGCGTTCATGGCGATCCTCCGGGGCGTCGCGTTCCTGTCACGGCCTCTCCCGGACTATTATCTGGGATTTCCAGTTTGGCGCCTGCATTCCATCCTCTTTGGAACCCGGTTCGTTCTTTGCCGCCGGAGCCCTTCCCGGCGGCTTCCCCCGAAAGCCTTTTGTGCCCTCTTGGGGCCCTCCAGACTCGGCACGGCCACACTGGCGGCCGATTTCTCCTTCGTTGCTGCCAACGGTGCGCCAAGTGCCGGAGGTGGGAATGGTGTCCGGCAATGCTCTAAGAACCGCTTCTACCTCGGACCACTGGGTGGTGGATCGCGCTGCTATCAAGGATGCGGCATCGTTGTAATCTACGTACTCGATTAGCATTGGCTGGAGTATAGCATCTTGATAAGAAGCGTGGCGAGCCCTCTTGAGATGGGATTGGCGCGCGGTCGACCGTCACGGCAATCGCTCTGCCTCCTACGAGGAGGGCGCGCGGCTATCGGTCCAGATTCGAGACATGCTCCGAGGCTCGTTCACGGATGCCAACGGGATGACCCGTCAACTCCGCGAGGATGACCGGGCGCTTCTAGACAGGAAAGCCACAGCGAGATGCGACTTTCGACCTTGCCATTTCCGCTCCCAGCGGGCTCATCCATAGAGATGGCAGGCGACCGTGTGGTTCACCACCACCTCGCGGGGCAGGCGACACGGTTCGGCGACGCCCGGGTTAAAAACCTGCCCATACAATTGCTGCACGAGTCCTGCACGGCCCACCAATCAAGATAAGATGGAAGGACCCGTCTCCTAGCTCGTCCGCGAACTGCAGCTTGGTCGGGGGGAAGTGTACTTGCACAGGTGGGATGCAAGGGTCCCATGACCCGCGAATACGCATGAAAATGTCAAGCCTTTCTCGTCCCATGGCGGCTGGCGACGAAAGCTTTGTACGTGTCCTCGACCTGTCGCAGCGACTCGCGTTCTTGCTCGGGCGGCAGCGGGCAACGATCGCCAGCGGTTCCAGCCGGGCGGCCGCGCCTGCGAGGAGCGCCAGCTTTCAGCTCAACTTGCCGGCGCTTCTGGACCGCAAGGCTTGGAGGGGTCCAGCGGTAGTCAGTGTCATGGGTGAGGAGATGCCAGGCCAACACCGCCAGTTTGCGAGCAACAGCGACGATAGCGATCTGCCGCCCGCGCCGGGCGCGCACGCGCTGGTAGAAAGCATGCAGCGGTCCGGGCACGCGGATGGCAGAATGGGCCGCTTCCACCAGCAGGGCACGTGCATGCGCCTGCCCCTGCCGGCTGATGTGTCCTGTATGGGCAGGGCGCGCCCCCGACTGGCGCACGCGAGGATCCAGGCCCAGATAGCCGACCAACTGGTTCGGGCGCGGGAAACGCGTGACGTCTCCGATCACCGCAGTCACAGCCATCGCTGTGATCAGGCCCACACCGGGGATGGTCATCAAGCGCATTCCCCGGCGATCCATGAGAGCGCGTTTAGCCACACGCTCCGTGGCCAGTCGAAGCTCGGCTTCTACTGCGCCCAGCAGTCGAAGAGCACTGTCGACTTGATGGCGCTCCTCGACCGGCAATGGCACCTCTCTGAGCCATTGACGGCCAGCCTTGCCAAAGAGATCGGTGAAGGAATGTCCAATGAGGTTACGGTGCAACACGGCGTGGATGCGATTCCGCAGTCGGGTTTGCTGCTGCACCAGAGACTGATGATGAGCCCCTTGGTGCCGCAGCGCTCGTGTTGCAGGGTCGGGAGCCCAGACCGGAGGGATAAAGTCCGCGGCGAGCAACTGCGCCAAGGTCGCGCTATCGACCCGATCGGTTTTGACTTTGGCGCTGGCGATGGCCCGTGTGCGCATCGGATTGGACACGATCACTTGTCCGGCGTGCGCACGGAGGAGCTCCGCGATCGGCCACGTATTGACGCTGGCTTCCAGGACGACGCGGTCTGTCGAACGAAGTGTCCGCGCAAAGACTCGCAATGCATCGGCCGTGGTCTGGATCCGTGCGGGGTGGTGGACCTCCTGCCCCGTCTCGAGCACCGCGATCTCGGTGAAGTGTTTGTGGACGTCAAGCCCTATCGATCGCATGCCACTCCCCCCTCGGGACGCAGCCGGGCACCACGACACCTACGCATTCGCGCTCGTAGCGCAACGGGGTCAGTCGCAGGGGCGGCCAGATATCAGAGCGGACTCGTGGTCCATATTCGCGACGGCCTGCCCGTTGCTGGTGGTCCCTCGTGCCCCATGGCCCGGCTGTTCTATCGTAACGGTGGCCGGCGATGAGGCACCACCATTTTCATAACCGATACCAGGGTGATCAACCTCGACAACATGGCCTCATCCTGCCAGTTCTCACGGCACTCAGGAGGCAATTGCTGACGCCGTGGCTCTGTCCACAGGAGGAGCACCCATTTTTCTGGTTGTGGAAGAGGAGAAGCCTGTTCCTTTCTAAACGCTGGGCTATTGACTTGAGTAGTTCCGATCGCATGAGCGAGCCGGAATTTGCTATCGACTTGCTACCAAACAAGGGACACTTCGCCTCAACCGGCGAGAACAAATAGAACACCCAATCCGATTTGCAGACCGGGGAATGCAAGATCCCCTGCGCGTGGGGATTCATTCATGAAGGAGCTCTCCCTGAAAATGGCGTGCTACCAATCGCAAGATTCCCAGGGGGAAAGTTTGGGTTCCCCCGCACAGATGTGGCTTTGAAGGAATGTAAGATCGTGCTCGCGTGGTCCAGGTCAAACTGGGAAAGGCTCTGGTGACGGTTTGCGCAAATATCGGGACAGCCTCATGATCTAACCTGGTCGATCGAAGGTAATGGATGACGCTTTAATGGTCCCGTCCGGTTCGACGACCCCCCGAACTGTAACCCGCATCCCCACCCTTAAGTCGTCCAGACGAACCGGGGTCAGACGATGGATCACGGTAGTCGTGGGCATACTGATAGTCCCGGTACCCTGATCCAACTTCATGTATAGTGTGTGTCCCTCGACTCGCTCAACCGTCTGCGCGACCACGGCGTTGGTCATAATATCTCCGGACTCCATCGCCCACTGGCCCTTGCGAGCGCGGCTCCAGAGTTCGGGGGCAATGATGTTGATCGAGACCGCAGTCAGCGATCCGTCTGTTCCGCGCTTCGCAGTGACTGCGAGCGCGTCACCAGGCTTGATTGCTCCAAGGGTCCCGGTTTCTCGCCTGAGGATGAGCGTGTCTGGTTGAACCTTCGCAACTTTCTGGCTTCCGTCAGGGGACGCAATCGTAACATTGTCGCCGTTTACCGTAGCGATCGTGCTATCGGTCACCGTTACTCGATCGCCGGGCGCGGCATCCGCCGCCATCGGAACCACCAACATGACCGCCGCCGCGATCACTGGGACCAGTTTGTTTGGCTTCGTGAACCACCTCATCCACCTACCTCCTTACAATTCTGCTGTCATTGGAAAGTAGCATCCTTATCCTCTTACCTACTCCGCCCCTGTCACGTTTCTGTGAAGATACGCTAGGCTGTATTGTTTCGATGTAGTGTTGACAGTGGAGGAATCCTCCTCCATGAAAAGAGGGTCATCACTCTGCCTCCGGAACCTCCAACCGAGGCCTCGCAAGCTTCGGAGAGGGGGAGGAGAGCATGACCCTCGAGGAGAGCGTTCGCCGTCACCGCTTGCAGATCATGCAACGGGCGGCGATCTTGGGCAATGTGACCCGGGCATGCGCGGAAGCGGGCATCTCCCGCACCCTGTTCTACCGCTGGCGCAAGCGCGTGCTGCGCTATGGCCCCGATGGTC
>Ga0209580_10000580_pt1 | contig 19110 bp, 12 predicted proteins | sample Coa_R1_5_FD_187153 | JGI IMG/M metagenome (GOLD analysis project Ga0209580, IMG submission 187153) | Surface soil microbial communities from Centralia Pennsylvania, which are recovering from an underground coalmine fire - Coalmine... | ecosystem: Environmental > Terrestrial > Soil >... | reverse complement strand
ATAGCCCACAGCAAATCCCTTGTTATTGCTGTATGTCTTGCTGCTTGGACTGGCGCCCGGATAAGTCACCGCTCCTGTCAGATTGTCACTCTCCAGATTCCCGCGACCGAATATCCTCTGCTTGGCAGTAGCGTTGTAGTCGACCTTCACGAGGTTAGTGATGTTCGATTGCGGCATTGGCGACGAGAACGTGTAGGACCCAAAGTTGTATCCGTCCCCTAAAAGATTCCCGTTCGCTTCCGGCAGAGTTGAGAAGTATTGAAGCACCGCAGGATCGACGCCAGCTCCCAGTGGACAAGTACCCTCCCCCGAACAATGCGGATCCATTTGCGAAATGATCGAAGGAGTCAGCGTGGTCGTGCCTCCGTTGACATTAGCGTAAGTGAGATACCCCCGCCGTAATCCAGGACTCGAAGATGCCCCAGAGGGAACTTCATTCACGACCTGCTGGTTCTGGGCAATTTTGTCGGCTTCGTAACTGGCAAAATAAAACAGTTTGTCCTTCTTAATCGGACCGCCAATCGAAGCCCCAAACGTATTCCGCAGATATTTCCCCGGCACATTCGGCTCACCGGTTTGCAGTTCTGCCTGTTTATTGAACCAGTCATTCGCCACGGTATTGGTCGGACGGTAATACTCATACGCGCTCCCGTGAATGCTGTCGCTCCCGCTACGCGTCACTACTGCAACCTGCGCTCCAGACGAGCGTCCCGAATCCGCGTTCGAACTGCTCGTCACCACGCGGAATTCGTCCACAGAATCGCGCGTCGGACGCAGAACTCCCGTGAACGCATATCCCCGTGTCTGCGTATTGTTGTCGATGCCATCGAGCGTCAGATTGCTTTGATCAGACCGTGCGCCGTTTACAGCGCCCGCGCGGCTGTCAGAGTCCATCGTTATCGTTGCTTGGTCCCCCAGCGACAGCACTCCAGCCTGCAGCGACAGCAAAGAGAAGACATTGTTCCCCTGAAAGGGCAGAGTCTGAATTTGCGTCTGATTGAACGGCGTTCCAATCGTCGCGTCGATCGCATTCAGTGCCGACGTATCCGACGTAACATCCACCATCGTCGTGCTACTTCCAACCCTAAGTGCGATATTGATCGTCGCCGGCTGATTCACCAGCAACACCGCCCTCTCCGTCTGCTCGTTAAATCCTTGCGCACGAATCTTGATCAGATAAACCCCCGGCGGAATCTGCTGGAAGTTGTACGCACCCTTGGCATCCGTCTGGTGAGTCTGCGAGAACCCAATCGAGGCTTCGGAGATCGTCACGTCCACATCGGGAACCAGCGCCCCCGTTGGATCAGAAACTTCTCCTCGCAGCGATGTTGTGGCGGTTTGCGCTGAAGCCGTACTGACAACCCAGACACACAAGATTGCGATCAATAAACACCGATAAGCTACCCCAAGTCTCATCATGTTCCGCACGGTACTCATTTGCAGGCCCTCCTTGAGTCAAAAAACTCACGCCCACCCAGTGCTGCCATGTCTGGAGACACTCCGCCCCTCGCGGCTTTCGCCGCCAAAAAACTATTCAGACCTTTTAGGGACGATCACGCCGGAACGGCGTGGTTCCGGAAGCTACACACGCATAACAGCACTTACTCTAGTGTGTTGCATCCTCTACGATGTGTTTTGGGATTGTCAAAGCCAATGTTTCGATGCGACAGATAAAAGGCGTCGATGGTTTGCTCCGGGGGGTACCACACTTATCGAACATTGACCGCTGGCACGATCACCAACTTCTCTTTTGGCACCGCGTCAAGCGTCGCCTTCTCGATATTAAGGTGAGCCATCACAAGTTCAGGCGGCGTGTGCGATAACCATTCTGAAAGCGACAGATCCTGGTAGAAGCTGCTCTTAAACATCTCCAGAAACCGCAAATCGGTATCGCTGGTGTTCTCGATGTAATGAGGCAGAGTCTGCTGCACGTAACCCACGTCGCCAGCCTCGAAATCCGCAGTCCGAGCGCGCGATCCGGTGGCGAACACTGTCATTCGCCCCTTGCCGCTGATGTAGTATTGCCACTCGTCGGCATTGGGATGCCAGTGAAGTTCACGCATACCTCCCGGGTGCACGGTTACGATCGCCGCCGCGAGCGTGCTCGACGCCTTAAAAAGGCTGGAATCGATAATGCGCACCTCTCCGCCTTTGGTGCGCTGGGTAACAGGCTGTTGCATGAGGCGGAAAGCAAAGTCCGTTGCGGACGGACCCATTGCACCCGCGGCCGCACGCTGATCGGCGGCCAACGGTGGCGGAACTTCCGACTGGAAGATGAACAATTCCTCGGTCTGCAACTTGCTCAGAGCCTGCGTGGCAACCCCGAAGTTTTTGGCCAGTACTTCCCGTGGCGTGTGCGCCATCCATTCGGAAAGCAGCACGGTGGCATATTCCGAAAAATTTCCGTCATCGAAAACCAGCAAGAACTCCGCGCCATCCGGAGCTAGACCCTGAATGGAATGCGGAATCCCGGTGGGAAAGTACCAAAGGTCACCTTCGTTCACGTCCGCTACGAAGCTCTTTCCATTCGCGTCAATCGCGGTGATTCGCGCGCTTCCATAAAGCATGAAGGCCCACTCCGCAGCCGCATGCCAGTGCAGTTCGCGAATACCCCCGGCGGTGAGCCGCATGTCAACCCCGGCTATCGATTTCGAGACCGGCAACTCACGCACCGTCACCTCGCGAGACCATCCTCCCTGGTGAAGGCGCTTGTGTGAGAGCGAGAACGGATACTTAAACACCGGCACCGATCCCGCGTCGGTGACGGGCGGCACGACTGAACTAGGATTCTGCGCATCGAGGGAATTGTTCGTCGGACCAGGATCGCTTTTGCTTTTATCACTCACCTTGCGAGCGCTCTCTTGTACTTGCTGAGTCGTCCCAACACCAGAGAGAGCGCCTACCGCCGTCGCCAGAGCTGTTGAACTCGCCAGGAATTTGCGCCGCGATACTTTGCCTTTTCCATTCGTCAGCCCAGGTCTCATTTTTGTTCTCGCCCTCCAAGGTAAGCGTCGTTGCCAGGATCACCCCGGACAAGATTACGCGCTACGATCACTTGCTTGCGAGTCAAAAAGCACCCCGCTTCAAAGTGCAGATGTTGGATCGAACAGCCTGCGTTCTGGTCAGTTCGAATGATCGCCACGCATACTCTCTTCTACACACCTTTCACTTGTTCCTGAACAGCCCGGTATGCCTGGTCAATTGCCGCATTCGTATAGGCACTGGCAGCGGCGTCGGAATTTGCGATTGAGATTCGTCCCAATTGTTTGCGGCCGACCACGCAAGGTCGCTCTTCCGGCGCCCAGTGCGGATCAGACAACGAATCGTATTCGTAGGCGTATCCGTGCGCCCAGCGGTTCACCGTTATGGCAGCAATGTCGCGAGCAGAATCAAAGCCAGCCGGGGCGAGCATGCGATTCAGCTGTTCACGGATATTTCGCTCGAATTCAGAAAATGGAGTGCTGATAAGTTCGAACCTGCCCATCCTGTACTGATCGCGTCGCGGCAAGCCCGGCTGGCAAGGAGTTCGCAACATGAAAAGCACCATTGGCTCTTCGGGCTTGCTCGGGAATTCATACGCACCCAGGCTCACCGGAAAATCAAGCATGGTGAAGCTGTGGTAACTTCCCGGCGAAACGATCTGGCGTATCCCAAGCTTGTGGAATGCTCTCCAATTGCGAATGGCAACATGCGTGTAGATGAACGGCTCCTTCACGCAATAGTGCAAAGCTTCCTTCTGCTTATCAGGTAACTCAGGACAAAGATACGGAATCATGCTGTTGTAACAGGCGAGAACGCAACACTTCCCTGTTACCTTCTTGAGCTTCCCTTCCTGTACGTACGCGACTTCCACGTCTTTCGCCGACTCGGGCAGTCCGGAGTGTTGTGCACGAACAGCGGTTGAATTCAGGCGAATTCGAATGGTAGACGACGACTGGTCGAGTTTGCCGTAGTCGGCGCGTGCAGTAACAACATCCTCCATGGTGTGCCCCGGAACAGCTTCAGGAATGAGACTCCGCACCAGCAAGCGGGCAATGGATGCATTCCCATCGGGAAAGTGAAAAATGTACGGTTCTCCTTTTTCCTCATCCCCGCCCAACTGCATCCCATCAAACCCTGCGTAGCGGTACGCACCGTAGTCATCGGGATTTCTATAACAGGCAAGAGCCGAGACGGCATCAATCCCCACTGCAAACAGATCGTGCGAATACGTTTGGAAGAAAGGCAAAACGGCGGGATCGGCCTTACATATTTGAGTAAGGAAATCCGCGTAGCTGATCTTGGCCAGACGCGATTGTTTGTCTTCTTTCGAAAGACCGGAAAGGTAGTCTCTTTTCTCGTCGTACAGACGCGCGATCTCCTGTTGTTGTCTCGCGGGCAACGGGCTCTTCTTCAGAAATTCGGGCCACGGTGTCGAACCCATTTCAGACACCAGGCGATCTTCGCCAAAGGCCTCTTTGTCAAAGAAGCAGGCTGTATTGAGGTGGCCATACAACTTTTGATCGTAGGCCTTATAAAAGGTTTGGTTTGTGACGCCCAGGTCTTTGAGGACGTCTTTGGCAACCTCGCTGTACTCCGAAGGGCTCTCAATCGACTGGGTGCCCCCATTACTCAGCAGCAGCCGTCCTCCAACGCGAAACTCGTTGCGCCGGGCGTGCCCGCCGAAATCGTCGTTGTTATCAAGAATCAGAATGCGCGCATCCTTGCCGGCATGTTTCCGGTAGAAGTAGGCGGCAGCAAGCCCGCTGATGCCGCCACCGACGACGACTAAATCATAGGTCTCATGCGTGTCGGCCGGATTGCCGGCGGTGTCCCAGAAGGTCCCGTCGCGCAGCGCGTGCGCAACATCGAAAGAACCCGGGGCGCTGCCTCTCAGATCGGTCAAAGCAGGCGGATAGTCTTTGGGAGAATCGGCTCCAGTGGCGAGCGCGCGCATGCCCGAAGCCAAGTCGGGCAAGCTGGCGCTTCCTAGCGCTCCGATGCCTACCGCAACGCCGTTCAGAAAATCACGCCGCGTGATCCGGCGTCGCATCCCCAACTGCCGGTCGCGATTCCTTTCGCTCATATCCAGTCCTACAGACATTACTATAAGTCCGTAAGGTTAGAAAAAGTGTCGGAGCCCTGTCAAGATAAGAATATGGCGAAACTTTTCGGTTGACACCGCGTCTCCTCGTTTATAATGATTCTTATTCAATAATCATGCGTCTCCCCCATGAACAGTTTCGTGAGCTGGCGGCGAAGCATGGTTTGGCGGTCACGCACCAGCGTCAAGTGGTCTATGAGGCCGTCATCGCTTCCCACGGACACCACTCCCCAGAAGACATTTATGCTGCGGTCCGCCGTCGCATTCCATCCATTTCTCTCGCCACCGTTTACAACAATCTGCGGCTGTTCATCGAGTGCGGATTGCTGCGAGAGGTTACTCCGCATGCATCCACCCTGCGCGTGGACGGCAATCTCGAACCGCATCATCACCTGGTCTGCTCCCGCTGCAAATCGGTGCAGGATATCGAAGGAGACTTCATCGATTTGAAGCGGCTATCCCGGCAATTGCCGGGCGGCTTTGATCTGACGCAGCCGTTGATCGAGGTCTTTGGCCTCTGTCGCAGCTGCAGTGCCAAAAAATAGTTTTTCACGCAGTACGCAATCAATGAACCGAAGGACGAAAACATATGGAAAATACACTTGCGACTTCATCGGGGAGTGTTGTCCCCGAAGCTAAGGAAAGAAACACTGCAACCGAATCGAAGTGCCCAGTAGCGCACGGCACTCGCCAATCCTACGCGAATGTTGATTGGTGGCCGAATCAGCTGAACCTGCAGGTCCTGCACCAGCACTCCCCGCTGTCTGATCCGATGGGTAAGGAGTTCAATTACGCGGAAGAGTTCAAGAGCCTCGACCTGAAGGCCGTGATCAAGGACCTGAATGCCTTGATGACCGACTCGCAGGCTTGGTGGCCGGCCGACTTCGGCCACTATGGACCACTCTTCATTCGTATGGCGTGGCACAGCGCGGGTACATACCGCATCGGCGACGGCCGCGGCGGGGCCGGAGCCGGTCAGCAGCGTTTCGCGCCGCTCAATAGCTGGCCCGACAATGTGAACCTCGACAAGGCGCGCCGCCTGCTATGGCCGATCAAACAGAAGTATGGTCGGAAAATTTCCTGGGCCGACCTCATGATCCTCGCCGGCAACGTCGCCCTCGAATCGATGGGCTTTAAGACGTTCGGCTTTGGCGGCGGGCGCGAAGATGTCTGGGAACCGGAGGAAGACATTTTCTGGGGACCTGAAGGCAAGTGGCTGGCGGATGAGCGCTACAGCGGCGACCGTGATCTTCAGAATCCGCTCGCTGCCGTGCAAATGGGTCTCATCTATGTGAACCCGGAAGGGCCGAATGGAAAGCCCGATCCCATCGCTGCGGCGCGCGATATCCGGGAGACTTTTGCGCGCATGGCGATGAATGACGAAGAAACGGTCGCACTCATTGCCGGCGGACACACCTTCGGCAAAACGCACGGCGCCGCTGTTCCCGCTCAATATGTAGGCGCCGAACCAGAAGGCGCCGCCATTGAGGAGCAAGGCTTAGGCTGGAAGAATAAATTTGGCAAAGGCTTTGGTGCTGACACCATCGGCAGCGGCCTGGAAGTCACTTGGACCACGTCGCCGACTAAGTGGAGCAACAACTTCTTCACGAACCTGTTCAGCTACGAATGGGAGCTGACGAAGAGTCCGGCCGGTGCGCACCAATGGACACCGAAAAATGGCGCAGGCAACGGTACGGTGCCAGATGCCCATGATCCCTCAAAGCGCCACCCGCCATCCATGCTGACCACGGATCTCTCGTTGCGGTTCGACCCTGCTTACGAAAAGATTTCATGCCGCTTCTACGAGCATCCGGACCAGTTCGCGGACGCGTTTGCGCGGGCGTGGTTCAAGCTGACGCACCGCGACATGGGGCCGATCTCGCGGTACCTTGGCCCGCTTGTTCCGAAGGAGACCCTGGTGTGGCAAGATCCCGTTCCCGCCGTTGATCACAAATTGATCGGGGAGAAGGACATTGCTGCTCTCAAGGCCAAGATCCTCGCATCCGGACTGTCGATCTCCCAACTGGTCACGACGGCCTGGGCGTCGGCGGCTTCGTTCCGCGGCTCTGACAAGCGCGGCGGGGCGAACGGGGCACGCATTCGCCTGGCGCCACAAAAGGATTGGGAGGTGAACCAGCCGGCCTCACTAGCGAAGGTTCTCAAGAAGCTGGAGGCGATCCAAAAGGAGTTCAACAGTTCGCAGTCCAACGGGAACAGAGCGAAGAAGGTCTCGCTGGCTGACCTGATCGTTCTCGGCGGCTGCGCAGCCGTCGAGGAAGCGGCAAAGAGGGCTGGGCACAAAGTAAAGATTCCCTTCTCGCCTGGGCGCACGGATGCTTCGCAGAAGCAGACCGACGTGCACTCCTTCGCCGTGATGGAACCGGTCGCGGACGGTTTCCGCAACTATCTCCGGAGCGGACAGATCCTGTCGGCGGAGGAGTTTCTGGTGGATCGGGCGCAGTTGCTGACACTGACTGCTCCGGAGATGACGGTTCTCATCGGCGGCATGCGCGCGCTGAATGCGAACTTCGGGCAGACCAAACACGGCGTCTTCACCAGCCGGCCAGAGACGCTGACGAATGATTTCTTCGTCAACCTGCTCGATATGAATACGAAGTGGGAGCCCTCCTCTACATCCGAGGGCGTGTATGAGGGCCGCGATCGCGCCACGGGTAAAGTCAAGTGGACCGGCACGCGCGCCGATCTGGTCTTCGGTTCGAACTCCCAGCTCCGCGCAATCGCAGAAGTCTATGCATGTAACGACTCGAAGGAGGCGCTTGTGAAGGACTTCGCGGCCGCGTGGAACAAAGTGATGAACCTTGATCGCTACGATCTCGCCTGAGCGTGGCGAAAACGAACGCTGCCAACTTCGCGCTGTTGTTGTTTGGATCGGCTAAACGGAGTCGTCTCTTTTCCTGGCTTGCCGGGGGCGCATCGCACGCCCCCCGTGCCGCCTTTAACACACTCGCACCGTTTCACGGACCCGAGATCGTCGCCTAATGTCGGTCCAAGACAATGTCGATCCACTATTATGTCTTCTTGTTCTCTTCTCGTCCATCCACCTTGCGCAGCATCTTCCGCCAGCTGTGTCCTCGATGCCGATCTGCGAGAATTTTCCGCTCTTCCATTTATTGGGGTCTCCCGAAAATGCATGATCGCTGTCCCGCCTGCGGCCTCCACTTCAACCGGGAGCCGGGATATTTTCTCGGAGCGATGTACGTAAGTTACGGCTTGGGCCTTGCGGTCATCGTCGTTCTTGGTGCCGCTCTCTGGGCCCTGACAAGGTGGCGCTTGGACAAGATTGCAATCTGGGCGGTTTTACTGTTCCTGCCCTTCGCCCCCATGCTGACCTTTCTTTCACGTGTCCTTTGGATTTATCTCGATCAGAAGATTGATCCCGAGTCCCTCTAGAAAGTGTCCCCTGAAGATTCTGATGGGTGCTACGTCGGTGGCGTCGAATCGATTCTCTCGCAAGCGTGATTCCCTAAGCGGCCTCGGCAACCTCGGTTTGCACAACTTTCTGCTGCACGCAAGTGTTGGCCGCCTCGGTTTAGGCTTTCGGTCTTTGGGCCTTCGTGGCAGGCTGCGCCAGAAGCGCGGAATCCGCACCGCCAGCGGTGTGCGACTGCGGCCAAACATCACGGATGCGAACACGTAATCACGCGACGGGCTTTCTGCTGGTGAACTGCGCCGTAGACCCGATAGAGCAGTCGGCCAAAGATCATCAGTGAATGGGAATACTTGCGCGCAATTTCCAGATCGATCGCCTTGCTGGGACCGACCGCGGCAGAGATCCACAGACGCTGCTAGCGTGCTGCCGATCCGGTAAAAGGTCAAGATAGATAGTGAAGGAGCGACAGGCGTCACTGGAGCTGAGCGAACGTGGCCAGAGATGCTAGGAGCCCAGCGGCGACTTTCTTCTCGTTGGCGGACGCGCGCGTCGAGTACTTTTGCAGTACAAAGTGTGTCGTATCGTACACCGAAGACCACATCCACCGGGCACTGACACGCCGATATAGATCTTGATATTCCTTTTCTAGTTCCTTTACGCCTGTGACTTTGCCGCCAGCGAGCGCTCTATACAGTTGCAATTCCGTTTGACCGACCACGCTCCAGAAGTCCGGATCGGCCGCGTTCTTGGCATCGAGGCTGGCGCGCGTCGCCTCGACCATGGACGCTTCCAGTCCCTTCCATCCAGGCCGGCCCGCATTCAAGACCAAATCGGCGGCAAGGTAATTCAGCGCCGGATAGAACATATCCGCGGCCTGACTCTCTCTCGCGATTACCGCCGCTCGTTGATAATGCAACTTCATCGCCTCAATGGCCTGACGTTCCTCCGCGGGTCGGCTTCCTGCTGCTTCGATGAGAGCCAGGCGTTTAAACGCTGAACCATAGATGCTCTCGCGCTCGATTGTTGACTGCATCGCCACCAATTTGTCGAGCAGAGTCAGCGTATCCTTCACCGACTGGCGCGCCGCTTTCACGGAAGCCTGAAGTGCTCCTTGTGCCGTTGCCAGGGAACGTTTCGCCGCAGCCCGACCTTTCTTCGCGGCACGTCCGCTGCTCGCCGCTTCCAAGTGAGCGGCCATATCATCGCGGTGCTTCTGCGCTTTCGCGACTGTCTCCCAGGCTAGCCGGACGCGCACATTCGCAAGCTGTTCGGCTGCCTTCATCGACGCGGTGCCATCGCTTGCGGCCACCGCCTGCTGGTACCAACGAATCGCGCTTTCGGCGTCGCGCGCCGCGGCGTAGGCTCGTCCGAAAAGCTCAGCGACCGAGCCGGTCCTGCCCCACTTCGGAGCGAACTTCTTCTCCAGGGCGCGCACCTTCTCCAGTTGACTCTTCGGTGCGAAGCCTTGGAACGTTGTCTGAACCACGATTGTCTCCAAAGCCAGAGTCAAGCCTGCTGCCGACGCCACTCCCGCAAATTCGTCCACTGATGTGGCCCCCGGTACATCAGATTCCCCTCCCTCGGTTCGGACCACCCAATCCGGATCTCCATAGCACTGGTATGCCGCCCAAGTATTATCTTCCGTGCTGTAAACCGCTTCGCGGGCCTCGGCCACGGCATCAATGAACCGATTCCCCCGCAGCAGGGCGGCATAAAACTTCGTTGCGAAGTTGCGCGCCGCCAGGTCATCGACTGCCCAGCCGGCAGCGATCACACACCTCACGCCGATCTTGATTAGTTGTTCTGCGACTCCGGAAGCAAAGAGCGCGCGATCGTATGCTTGCGGATTGTCCCCTCCAAACAATTGACCTTCGTTGCGAGCGGCGAGGTGGCAGCAGTTCACGAACACTAACTCGGGCACGGCGCGCATCGTTTCAATCTCGCTGGCGCCGAGAAACGATCCGTTGGAGAGCACGACGCCGCCGGGGATGCCGTCCTTAGTGGGCAACTCGCCATGTCCAGCGATGTGCACGATCCGCCACTCGCGTTCCAGTAGAGCGTTGATCACCGCACGTGCATCTGGTCCGGCCTTCGCCGGATCATCGCTGAAGAGGCCTCGGACTCGGGCGGGGTCCAGCGCTCCTGGAATGGTGAGACACTGCCGGACCGCCGCCGCTTCCTCTCGCGCTCCCAGAAGCCGCGGGTACTTCTCAGGGCATTGGGGTTCCCCGATCACCAGGACGCTCGCATCCGCGTCGGTGTCGGTCACTCGCTCGCGAAAGTTTTCGGTTCGCAGCTTTCGCAACAGCTTTGCCCGGATGGCCCACGGCCTTCGATCAGGATCTCCATCGCTATGGTCAGTGTCGAGCAGTTCCCATGGAATACCGGCGATTTCCGGTTCGAGCTCAAGCTGCATTTCGCCGGAGCCCGCGAGAAAACCTTCCATCTCCACCGGAACCAGCAGCTTGAACAACGTCCGGCCGATCTGGCGATCAGTGTTCTGCGCGCCCGACGCGGTGGCTACAAGATCGCGCAGGAGTTGTCCCTGGGTTTTCTGCGCTCGCACTTCACTTCGCGCGCGCTTGGTGTCCAGTGTGTAATGGATCGATGCTTGGCCGTCGTTTCCCCTGACCAACTCTGCGCTGATGAAATCATAGTCAGCGCCGCGATACCCCGAGTCAGGCGGGCGGGAAAGGGGTCCCGTTCCTGTTTTCACTTCATCGGTAATCTTGTAGCGGTCGGGCGTCGCAGCCGCCTGTAAATTCAGCGCGCGCCATGCTTCCGTAGCCCGGTCCAGATAGAGTTCCACCAGTTGCAGGTGGCTCACCCGTGGCCACTTTTCGCCGTCGCTCCTGTTTTCGCTACTCAGCAGATCGTTGGCCTCGTAGACTCCCTGGGCGATCCGTTGCGCAGCTTGACTGGCCGTAATCCCAGTGCCGCCACTCCCGATAAGCGTCGCGACCAGGCGGAAAGACGCGGGCGCCCTCCTGCCCAATTCGGTTGTGCGCTGAGACCAAGCAATCACCGCTTGGCGCACCGTGTGCACCAGATCGGCGGCTTTCAGCTTTCCTTCCTCGCCCAGCCCGACGACGATCACCGCTTTTGGGCGCGGCATTCGCTTAGGGCTCTCGGGATTCACTCGTGTGTTCATGAAAATCTGGTGCGTGCCCGGAGCCAGCGGGTACACCCCCAGATCGAGGGACCGCTTCATTGCGCCGCCAATCAACTTGTCCATCACCCGCTCGGTCCCGGTCAGCTTTGTCGAGCGATAATGCCCCATGACGAGTGGTTCTTCCTCAAAGGTGAGATCACCATTGACGACGGTAATCTCCAGCGGGGGCAGAGTCGAAGGCCTGGGCATCTCAGCGGACGCCGGGCCACCCTTCATCGCGCCTTGTTTCGCTCCAGCAGCAGTCGCGGCCAGACCCAGCGCGGCAGCCACCGCCCCACGAATGAGGCGGCGGTCGGGAAGGATTGTCACCGGGTCCACGCGCTTGAGTTGCTGTGGTTCGCCAGAAAGCGCCCGAACCAGAAAGTCCACCGTTTCGGGTTGGGAGAAAAAGTTGACGTGAGTGATCGAATCAGGCGCCAGGTTTCCCCCAGGACCGAAGCATCCGATGCGGGCAGCTGGAATGAACACCGTGCCCGGTTGATCAACGCGCCACCCGCCCTCGGAGGGCACAACCAGATCGTTAGCCGATCCGAAAAATTGATCAATCCCGGTGTCCACCATCCGCAGCAGTACAGCGCCGGTCGGGTTGTAGTTCGAGACCAACGCGGAGTACGCACTCATCGGCGGACCGGGCGGTGCCTGGAGAGCCGCGATCATCTCGCCGTTACCATCCATGGAGTGCAGCCCTGGGATATCGCCGGACGCATGCCGTGCGAGCCACACCAGCCCATTGGCCACGAACTCCGCACCCGTTGTGAACGGGTTGTCCGGAAACAATTCGAGTAGGTTTGCGATCCAGCCGACCGTGTCTCCCCAACGCTGCGGTGTCGCCAGCGGCGTGCCTTCGTTCGGCGAAGCGACGAGTACGGCTCGCCCTAGCTTGAAGCGCTGTGCGATGGGTCCGAGCGCGTCAGAACGCTCAACCAGGTTGCGCAGAACCAGTCCCCCGCGCGAGTGTGTGATCACATCAAACGTGGTGGTTTGGTCCGGCAAGCCTTCGAGCAGCATCCGCGCGTTCTCTTCCGGAGTGCGGCTGAGACTAAAGTGATCGAAGGCAAACATCCGGTCGTCATATAGATCCTTTACACGATCGAAGAAACTGGATCGTGCCAGAGTCCCATAAGCCGACGCCGCATTCGAAAATGTTCCATGGATGAACAGGAGCGATCGCTGCGGCGAAGTCGCTTTCCCGGGTGCCAGGGCGGCACTAGCCAGCGTCTCTTTTGTTACCTTGAGCCATCCTTCTTTGAGTCCTCGCTTATTCCAGGAATTCTTTTCGAACGCGGCTACCAGCTTGGGTAGTACGAGACTCACGGCCTTGTCAGCCACAACCTTGCCGATCTTAATAAGGACGGCCTTGACGACCTTACTGACGATTCCTCTTTTTCCTGTGGCGACGTCCGTCGACCGGACAGTGACGACAAACCGCGCCTGATTGCTCTGTCCGCGGCCGCGGCCGGTGTACTGGACCGGCGCATGAAACGTCAATGCTCCCGAAGGATGTCGGATCGATAGAATCGCCGCTTCCCCGTCTGCGAGGTCGTAAGAAAAATCAAGTGCGGCGGGCGCCCCCGCTTGCCCGCGCGTCGCCGCCTTGGGCTCGGCAACGAACTGGTCGGCAACGACCGATTCTTCTGTAAGGAATTCAGCAGGAAAATCAGCTGCGCTGGTGTCGGCGGTCGCACTCGATCCCCGAACCGGCCCTCCACGTCGAATAGACCAATCCGATGAATTGAGCTGGATCACGGCCATATTGAATCCCCGGACCCGTGGCAACGCTTGACGGATTTAGATTAACTTGCGTGCCATAATACACCCCGATAGCTGCCGTAAACGGAAGTTAACAACCCGTCGGCTGAATACAGGATGAGGCATCCTTTGGGACAGCGCTATCTAGAACGCGTAATGTGTCTCATAAAGGTCTTGAAAGGGCGCGGCTTTCAGTCTGTGCGTGAGATCTCGTTTTGCAGATTCAGGGGGGAGCAAGGCCAGCCGTTTCCAGCCGCGAAGCGGCAAAAGAATAAAGCCCACGGCGTAAGCCGTGGGTAAAAGTGGGAAATGATCCGGCCGGCGCATCTCCGGGGTTTTGGCGCGAAAGATACCGTGCATCAGCTCCGTGAGTCCGATGGCAGAAAGTGCCGCGCCTTGGTCTCCCGTCGCTCCGATGATCCGGGCGATCAGTTGCTCAACTGTGTCGCCGCGCCGCTCGGCAGCGATCACCAGGCTGGAGTCGAGGATCAGTCCCATGCGGGCGGGTCTAGCGGTTCGCGATGGCTCTCAATAGCTGCTTCCACATCTTTAGCGAAGTCCGCATCGAGCGTAGCGGTGCAGCCATGCTCTTTGGCGAGCCGCAAGGATTCGGAGAGCAACCTGACATTCGGTTCAGCGGGACGAAGCACGGCCACAGGCAGCTTGCCGCTTTCGATCACGACTTCCGCGCCAGCGCGAACGCGCGCCAGCGTCACTCAGTCTTTACTGAGGGTCTGTCCCTCGTTGTTTCAAAAGGGTCTCCCGCAGCAGGCGCAAGCGAATGATTCTATTGATGCGAAATTTTCGAACTCGCTAGTCCGCTCGGTATACCTTCTGAGGCTGTCTCTTACGGCGGTAATCCTCTAACGAACAAGGCGCGTTCTCGTAACGTCGATGCGAATTGAATGGTTTCAGCTTTACGTTAAGATAGCAGGCTGGCGACGAGTCACCTTAGTGACAGAACCCACGCGGCGGCGAAGCCGCCTGTGCCAATGGCAGCGCCGATGGCGGGAGCACGAAACCAGTAGAGCAGGGCGAGAACTTCATAGGCGCAGCCGATCAGGGTCAGAGCTGGCATGATGATGCCGACTGGGAGCATTTTGATTCTGAACCCAGTCCAGAGCGCCAGCCCTGCAACCAGCAGCACACCAAGGCTGTGGCTAAAGTTAAAGCCAATCCAAGCTCGCCACATGTCCGTGCGTCCTCCCGATAGCCTGAGAGCCGAATTCGCCATCGCGTGTGCGACCGAAGGATCGACAGGGACAAGTCGCCCTCTCGCAGGACGCTCCCTACCAGGCACCGAAGACTCCGGCGGACATCAGGGTGACAACCATCATGGGTACCGTTCAGGAAGATGGCGAGAAATTGAGGTTCGTAACCGAGCAAAGAGCCTGGAAGGTGGACAATCCGGACCTTCTTAGAGGTCACGAAGGACACTACGTGCACGCGGCAGCTTACATCTACCCGGACAAGAATCTAATTCACATCATAGAAGTGAAAAACCGACCGCACGTGAGGCCAGGGAAGCTGACATCAAGTATGTACGTGGTGCTATATCGTGCCGCTCGCCAGGATGAGGTCCGGAAAACGGCCCAATGAGCGCTACTTGGCGTCTTTCATCGCCAGCAACGTGCCGTAGTCGCGGCCGCTGGAGTCGACCGCGACCGCTTCCACGCCCGAAAAGGCTTCTCTAAACTCCGGATACTTCGCGATGAGCGTCTTGATCAGCGCAATGTTGTCCTGGTACATCTGATTCGAGTCTGAAGCATCAGCCACTTTGTGCTTTACAAGTAGATCTAAATCGTTTCCGATCATCCAGGGATAAACCGCAGATAGCTTGTAGGTAGTGGCGCCTGCAACCAGATCGACAGTCTTGCCATTCGCGGGAAGATCAGAAGGCTGGACGGTTTGTTTCTCGTCGTACAGTCTGTCGGTCGTCAGAGTGCTCATGAAACGCATTCCCCGCGAAGCCAGGTCCATAATCTGCTCAAAGTACAGCCAGGAGTTGTGCAGTTGCCCCTTCGCTTTGTAGTCGCGCGCCCGAGCCAGGAACCAGTCGCTGTCGTGTCCGGCAACCTGAGCGGACTTGACGTACAGGCCGCCAACCTCCCAGTCCGATCCGATCTGTTGGAGCACCTCCGAAAACATTGTTCGACTTTGGGGTGAAGTTGCGTCGAGGAGCACAACTGCGTATCTGCCCGATGGCAGACTGTCGAAATAGAAGACCGCGCTCTCCGTAGTTTGGCCGTTCTTGCCGAACACGCCACAGTAAAACTCCGCATGCTGGTTCGGCGAGGTCTCCATGGCATTGAGGAGAAAGGCCGCCTTCAAGGTGGCCTTGGAGATCGCCAGATTCTGCTCGTGGCTCTTGACGGTCGCCTCGATCCCGCCGAAATCCGCGACAAGGCTGGGGATCGCGTTCTGCCTAATGGATGCGATATCGCCCTTCACGGCCATCTCAAAATAACGCTGGGCCGCGTTGGTGATGGTGGTCCTGATCGGAGTTTCCATGTCGTTTAAGGTTTGACAACTCTGCGCGCTGACGCCCCTTGGCAGAAGCGCGAACAGCGACGCGACAAACCAGTGAACCGGGGCTTTGAAGCCGTGCGACGCTACATCCATGGAAGATCCCGCCTTCAGTTTCACAGAGTACAAAACCTAGGGCCCAGTGTATGCTTGCCCCGGCGTGAGTACCTTGAGATTTTCAAGTTGCCGGTTGACCGTATCGTAATAGGCACCGGGTGCCATTGCCTTCGAAATTCCGTGACCAAGGATTCGTGTCGACCGTCGCCTGGTTGTGACTTAAGTAGCTGGAGTGCACCCTGTTCTGGATGTGGCGCCAGGGCTGGGATTACGGTCAGTTTGAAAACTTCGGTTGGCACGCGGGAGGGCCCGGAAATCGCCACGGTGTCGAGTAAATCACCGACGTAATGATCGGGCATCCCGCTCCCTTTTGGAGGGGAGCGCCGCGAATAGTACCGCCAAACAGGAGAAGTCTTGCGGACCATAAACCTCAGGGCCCAATGTTCGCGGGCTGACACGGATCGTGGCCTAGCGATGCCGGAGTGACCGGACTCGGCGGTACCGGTGGCTTCGCCCATGGGACAGCGTTGAAGTCGAAGAATTCCTCCAGATCAGGCTGCGCGGCATCTCGGGGAGTCAGGTGCGCGAAACTGCCGATGAATCGGTTCTCGACAAATTTGATCACCGCCGTATGATCCATCGGCGTGTGCGACACATAATGTCGCCGGGCGAAAGGTGAGACGACTATGTTCGGCAAGCGGAAACCAAGCTGTGCCGCGAAGCCTTGGACAGCAGGGGCGTCCGTCGGATTGGCGCCGGGATCATTCGGACCTAGATCGCAATGGATCGTCGGCATCCCGCCGCTCGGCACGCACGGGAAATAGCTATCGGCGTTGACGGAGATTTGCGAGATATCCGGGATCGTTCCGAGTCCGACATCGGTGTAGTCGTTAGAGTGGCCGGGCACGGGCGGGACATGATCGTAGGGGCCTCCACCCTCGTCATAGCTTAGAAAAAAGACCGAATCCTTCCAGGCCGGGCTGGCCATGAATGAGGTGAGAATGTTCGCCACCTGTACCTGCCCGGACAGAATCGATTGGCCCGACCCAGGATGCTCATCATTGTTGCCGTAGCCGGCTTCAATGAAGGCAAAACTAGGAAGTGTTGCGTTGGCGAGATCGGTGTAGAAGGCAGTCAGAGGGGCAACGTGGTTCGGATCAACGCAGAAGGAGTTCGTGGTATCACCAACCACACTGGATGGCTGGGTGACGCCAGCACAGGGCACGCCGGACGGGTTCTCATATAAGAATCGATATGAATAAGTAAAGTAAGCGAAGGTAGTTGCCGGATAGTAGGCGCCCGCCGAACCCGAACATTCGTCATCGTTGAGGCAAAAACCGTCGGTAACGATGTAGTAAAGCTTCCACGACACCTTCGCCTGGTCCAGTTCCTCGAAGATGGAGGGAATATTAAGCTGCCGGGCGAGGTGGTCATCATTGCCCGGATCTCTGACTAAACCCTCAGTCGTGCCTCCGGTGAAAGTCGCGATGCGGTTGGAAATGCTCTTGCTCGCCACCGGCGAAAACCAACGATCGGACAACGCGAACTGAGAAGCCATGTAGTAGTAATAGTTGAGGTAGTCCTGATCGTAGTACCCCATGGCGCGCCGGCCGCTCAGATCGGTGAATTTGCCGGAACAGTGGCCGGAAGCCGCGCAGCTCTTGGCGAAGCCCTCCGCCGTGTGGACGAAGCCATCAATCAGCACCGGGCGGGTGGGCAGGAAATTGTAGCGATTGACGTCGCCATAGCTTTCCAGCCATGCTGAGGTTTCATCGTCGATGCAGGTGCTGGTGAACTTGAAGAGTCCGAAAATATCGCCTTCATCGTCCACGTTAGTGATCTTGGTTAGCTTGTCGTCGATGCCATCCACTTCGTAGTCCTTACCGTCGTCTCCGATATTCCAGCCCTTGGCCTTGCGGTATGGATTGAGCATGCCGAAATAAGTGTCGAAGGAGCGGTTCTCCTGCATCATGAAGATGACGTGATTGATGGCTTGGACACCTCCTGCTGGCGCAACCGTTACGGTCGTAGTGGCCGAAGCCTGTGCACTCGCTCCGATTGCGACCGCTGTGTAGGTGGTAGTCGCTGCAGGGCTGACGGTTTGCGTGCCACCGTTGACCGGCAAGTTAAACGTGGCGTGATCTGTCCCGCTTACGATTACCTGAGCGGCGTTGGTCGCTGTAACCGTCAAAGTGGACGAATTTCCGGAGGCTATCGAAGCAGGGTTGGCGGTGATATCGACTGTCGGCGTTTGCGTCTGCGTTACCACCGTTACTGTCGTACTGGCCGAAACGTGTCCGCCGGTTCCGGTTGCAACCGTCGTGTAAGTCGCAGTCGCAGCGGGGCTGACCGCTTGCGTGCCGCCGTTCGGCGGGATTTTATACGTGCTGCCATCAGTCCCGGTTAGCGTCACTTGAGTGGCATCAGTCGCGGTAACTGTCAAAGTGGACGAATTCCCAGAAGTAATCGAGGCTGGGTTGGCAGAGACTCTGACAGTCGGCGCTGGATTCACAGGAGGGGTACCACCGGCAACTCCCCCGCATCCGCTAAACACAAAAGGTAGCGCAAGAATGGAGAATCGCACCGTGAGCGAAAGAATCCGGGAGAGGGACCGGGGAAGGCCAATTTGTGTCACAATTTCTCCTTTACCATCGCCGGGCGAGGCAAAGCAGAACCGAATCAGGGCTTTTTGCCAGTACCGAGTTTCCGGTTGGAAATCGCAATTGAGGGCCAGCCGCTCTTGATACGGATATCGCCCAATAAAGTTTCCATCGTCTCAGCCCAGGACTCCGGGACTCCACTGACCACACAATGCTCTCGAAATCTCATCAGGTGCGAGAGAAATCAATACAAGTTGACCTGGCTGGTTGACGCGGTGAGAGCATGGAGCAAACAGCAAACTCCAGTCGCTCCCTTGAGGGACTCTGGCAAGTCTCTCTCGCAACCCCAAACTTTAGCAGTCCGTCCGCGCCAAGTATGGTCAAAACTGAACACTTGCGCGGCACTCGTGATCGGGACACACTCTTCGTCAGGGGCGCGATTTTCACTCAGTTTGGATCATTTCAATTGTGAGCACCCCCACCACGCATCTCGTCTGGGATTGCTTCACACTGGGGAATAGGTGTGGCGGTC